>Ga0182746_1001457_pt1 | contig 21470 bp, 23 predicted proteins | sample eDN3rd30CBELigOP_FD_128881 | JGI IMG/M metagenome (GOLD analysis project Ga0182746, IMG submission 128881) | Enriched Organic Plus compost microbial communities from Emeryville, California, USA - eDNA 3rd pass 30_C BE-Lig OP (version 2) (version 2) ... | reverse complement strand
GGCCGGCACCGACGATGGTATGCACCTCATCGATGAAGAGAGTCATCTCGCCCTGGTGCTCGGTCACTTCCTTGAGCACCTTCTGCACGCGCTCCTCGAACTCGCCGCGGTACTTGGCGCCAGCCACCATGGCGTTGATGTTGAGTTCCACCAGGCGCTTGTCGCGCAACGTCTCGGGCACTTCGCCCGCCACCATGCGCTGCGCCAGCCCCTCGACGATGGCGGTCTTGCCCACGCCCGGCTCGCCGATCAGCACCGGGTTGTTCTTCTTGCGCCGGGCCAGCACCTCGATGGTGGTCTCGATCTCCTGCGCGCGGCCGATCACCGGGTCGAGCTTGCCGTCGCGCGCCATCTTGGTGAGGTCGCGCGAGTATTTATCCAGCTCGGGCGTGTTGGTCGGCGTCTCGGCGCGGCCATCCTCGGCCCCTTTGCCGACCACCTTGCTTACCTGCTGGCGCAGCGCCTGCGGCGTCAGGCCGTAGCGGCGTAGCAGGTTGGCGGCCAGCCCTTCGCCTTCCTCGGTCAGACCGATCAGGAAATGCTCCGGACCGACATAGGAATGGCCGAGTTCATTGGAGGCCACGAAGGCGCGGCTGAGCGCATCCTTCACGCGCGGCGACACGCCGATCTCGCCCTCGAACGGCTTGTCCCCGCGCTTGGCCTCGGACTCGATCTGCCGCTTGAGGTCATCGACCTTGATTTTGAACTGACCCAGGATGGTCTTGACCACGTCGCTGTCGGCCAGCGCCAGCAGCAGATGTTCGGTATCCACCTCGGAGCGGCCAAATTCGGCAGCGTGTTTGGCGGCCTCTTGCAGCAGGGCTTCCGACTGTTCGCTGATGCGGCTGGCCAGCCCACTGCCGCGCCGGCGCGGTGCACCCGAACCTGCGGCGGCGGGTTCGCCAAACACGGAATCGACCACGTCATCGGTATCGGCGGCAAAGGGCGTCGCGTCATCGCCGATGCGGAAGAAGTCACTGCCGAGGAAGTCCTCGAACAGGCCGCTGCGCGAGCCGAACAAGGCTTCCAGCGGCGAGACGGTGCGCTTTTGCTGGCGCACCAGTTGGCGGTAATGGTCGTCGCACAACAGCATGGTGCTGTGACGACCGTTGAGATTGGCTTCCACCCGCACGGTGGCGGGTTGGCCGCAGACCTGGCATTGTTTTCTGGCCATGCTGATGCTCCTGAGAAGGTTGAGGCACGAGGCATCGCGAGCCGCGACACCTCGTCTCGTGCCGGGTTTTTCTTGTGACGAACGAGCCGGCGACGTCAGCCGTTGATCGGGATCGAGCGTCCCTGCTTCGGCGCGCTGACCTCGCGCTTGTCGATCGTGACCGTGAGCACCCCGTTCTTGAACGATGCCTTGATCGAATCCTGGTTGGCGTCGTCAGGCAGGTTCAAGGCACGCTGAAAGCTGCCGTAGGAGCGCTCCACACGGTGGAAGCCACCTTCCTTCTTCTCCTGTTCCTGGCGCTTCTCGCCACGCACCATCAGCACGTCGTTGTCGAGGGTGATCTGGATGTCCTTCTCCTCGACACCGGGCACTTCCAGGGCAATCTTGTACTGCTTGTCGGTTTCCTGGATGTCCAGGGCCGGCTTCAGCATGCCCGACCAATCGGATGGCAGCCGCGGCATGGCCAGCGCCGGAAAGCCGAAGCCCCGGAACGCATCATCGAACAGCCGGTCGATCTCGCGATGCAGTTGCAGGATCGGGCTGACTGGCCCGCTCGCCGCCGGTAGGTCATTGCGTTGCACTGGCAGTGAAGAGACGGTTTGCTGCTCCTCCTGCTCTTTTTTGAACCAGTTCCAGGGAGCCAACTTCTTGAAATCAATATCCATGTCACACCTCCAGAAAAAAGAAAAATGAAGAATCACTCAATCCTTTCGCCTGCTGCGACGGACAGCGCGCCCAGGCGATACGGGATGTTCCGATGACTGCTGCTCATCTCTGCGCACCACCTCCTTCTTTTCCCCGGCTTGGGTCTGATCATTGATCCACTGATCGATTTCGCTTTGACGAAACCGCCACGTCGCGCCCGCCTTGAAAGCCGGAATTTCCCCGTGCGCGCGAGCCGATAAAGCGTCCGCTTGCCGACTTTCAAGTACGCTGCCAATTCATCGAGCGTGAAAATCACCTGCAGGTGCGCTTTCATTTCACCCTCTCCAACCGCGCCGCTTTGCGGTTCCGGCCAAGGAAATTCTTGCAAGACATTGCGCCTTTCAGGAAAAACTCAAGGGTCAATGCACAGCGTTCTGCCGCCCCATTGATGCAGGTCAAATGCTCAGGCAAGGCGCAGCGGGGCGGCCCGATCCGGCCATGGACAGAGCCTAGCTTGGCTAGCCTGCGTGTGCCACAGGCGCCTCGATCAAACACCGATCCTCACGTTATAGCCGAGTGCCCGCAGCCCCTTGCTCGTCTGCATGTTCCTTGGCGGAAACTCGTCTGGGCGCGCCCAGCCGACGATTTCCCCGAGGCTGCTCAGGCCAATGTGCGGAATTGCCCAGTCGTCGCTGCGGATCGCGTTCCAGAGTCGGGCCGAAACACTTCCGTTGCCCCAGACAACGTAGTTCAACAGTATCCGTCCGGCCAACACACCTTCCCGACACCGCCGCCGAAGGCCATGGCCCATCAAGCGGATTTTCCATGCCCCCTCAGCGCCGTACCTACAGCAAATCTTTCAAGGCCCAGGTCATTCACGAGTGTTCTGAACCCGGTGCCTCCATCGCAAATATCGCCTTGGGCTACAGCCTCAATGCCAACCTCGTCCACAAATGGATTCGGCTGCATACCCAGAAAACCACGGCTATCCAGCCAGCGTTCATCCCGTTGCCTTCTCAAATGCTCGGCGCGGGATCGCATGCTCAAGTGCGCTGCTGCGATCATGAGTTTGATCCAGTCGGCCCGTAATAATGGGCACGATCCGTATGCCTATCTCAAGGATGTGCTGACACGGTTGCCGACGCAGCGGGCGCCTCAGACTACAGGCTCGCTTGGAAAAGGCACAATCGGAGGAGGAACGCGCGCCGCTTGTGGCCAAGTTGGCAGAGATTGAAGGCCTACGCGCCGCGCTACGTACTCGAGGGAGATGAGCTATTGATCTGGGGCGTGGTCACCCACAGCGTGCGCTGCCATGCCCCAGGCTGAGTCGGCAATTGCCCTGATCGACTGCAACTCGTTCTACGCCAGTTGCGAGCGGGTGTTTCGCCCAGACCTGCTGCGTACGCCTATCGTCGTGCTGTCGAACAACGACGGCTGCGTGATTGCCCGCTCGGCCGAGGCCAAGGCGCTGGGCATCAAGATGGGTGAGCCGTATTTTCAGATCAGGCAAAAGCTTCGGCAGCACGGCATTTTGGCGTTCTCCAGCAACTACGCGCTTTATGGCGACATGAGTCAGCGGGTGATGACCATCCTCGAGGGGATGGCTCCGGTGCTTGAGGTGTACAGCATTGATGAAGCGTTCGCCGACCTGACCGATATGCCTGGCAGTTTGGAGAGGTTGGGGCGGGAGATGCGTGCACGGGTGCTGCGCTGCACTGGCATCCCGGTGGGGGTGGGCATTGCCCAGACCAAGACCTTGGCCAAGCTGGCCAATCGTGCGGCGAAGCTATGGCAACGGCAGACCGGTGGGGTCGTGGACATCCGAAAGCCCGAAAAGCGCAACAGGCTCCTGCAGGTGATGGATGTCAGCGAGGTCTGGGGCATCGGCCGGCAGATGACCGCCCACCTGGCCGACATGAACATTCGTACTGCCTGGGATCTTGCCCAGGCCGACGCCTGGACACTGCGCAGCAAGTTCTCAGTGCTGGTGGAGAAGACGGCCCGTGAACTGCGCGGCACATCCTGCCTGGCGCTCGAGGAGCAAGTACCGCCGAAGCAAGAGATCTGCTGCAGCCGGATGTTCGGCAAGCGTTTGCATGAACTGCCACCGATCCGCGAAGCGGTGGCCTCCTACACCGCTCGGGCTTGTGAAAAGCTGCGCGCGCAGCGCTCCCTGTGCAAGAAGGTACGGATCAGCATTCGCACTGGCATGTTCAACCCGGACGAGCCGAAGTTCACCAAGGGCATTATCTGTGAGTTGCCCTATCCGACCGACGATACCCGACTGATAACCAAGGCCGCCTCCGCGGGGCTGGAACTGATCTTCCGGGCCGGTTTTGCATTCAGTAAGGCGGAGATCCTGTTGCTCGATCTGCGCCAGCGTGGCGAGTTCACCGATGACCTGTTCGTCGCGACACCGCCGATGGCTGCCGAGCGGGTGATGGGGGTGATGGATGCGATCAATGCACGATGGGGGCGTGGAACGATGCGACCTGCAGGGGTGCCGGCGAAACCGGACTGGGGCATGCGGCGGGAGATGATGAGCCCGAGCTATACGACGCGGATTGATCAGTTATGGACGGTAACGTAAGGGCTTGAGGCGGCTTATCCTGGAAGAGACAGGTGCCGGCCAAGAGCTGCCCGAGTGCGAACTGACTCGATCTAGTTGACTCAAGCGTTCATTGCCCCAGAGCAACCAGCGAGGCGTGGACTGACTGACGGCTGTTGCGGCTCTATGATGAAACCTGCCTGATATCCAACACGACCCAGACCTCATACCCTTTCTCCCGTGCTGCTTTCTCGGCCTCTAGTTGGGCAGCGAGAGTACTGATGGAACGGGAGCGGTGCTCGAAGCGGAATGGCGAACCACCGTTCTTACGCACGCTCAATTCAACGAGTGTGACGGTAGAGTGCTGTTTGGGTATGGGCTGCTTCGATTTCGAAGGCGCGAGGTCTAGGCCAAGCGCGCGCCGCATCTCGACTTCAGTGAGTTTTGCGTCAGTCAAGCGAGATCCCTAGAGCGATTGCGGGTGACGCCATTGTACCGAGAAGTCGTGCTGATATGGTCAGAGTTCGATGCTGGCGAGCCAATAACCTCATCTCTGCGATATGGCTACGAATCACCAAAGTAGTCATCGCGGGCGACTAGTCCGAATGGGCGCTCCTCGCAGGGCTGCTCATCGCTGAACAGATTCTGCGTGCGGCGCTCCTGCTTCAAAAACGCTAGTGCCGCGAAAAAGCAGCTTTCGCATAGATTGACTCGATAGCGTTCGCCATCATGCCCAGCGCCATAGCCCCAGAGCGCCTGAAGCGTCCCGAACTGCTCGCCGTACCCCGGCACCCTCGTACTGGTAGCGCATACATCGCAAATGGTGTCTTTATGGCTCTCTGTCACCGGGCAGACCTCATCTTCGTATTAAAAAGAGTAACCGAGGGCACTGCGCAACGGAGCGCCTTTTGCCAGTTTTCCAGCCCCGCTGCGTTAGCTCAAGCATGGTCTGGTGTGCCATGCCGGCGGTGGATATGGCAGGTCTTCGACAGATGCGGTTGGCGTTGGTTGATCATGGTTGTCCGCTGCACGTTTCTTGCGTTGCCGGCGGCGACCACTCCATTCCCTCTTCGAGGATCGGATGGCTTTCACTAACGACGATCAACGGTTTGTTCCGATTCTCCAGCGCGAACATGGCGATGGAGCCTTCGACGTCCACCGCCGGCACCTCCCCCTGTGGGTCAAGCCTGCCAACCCAGACATATTGCCGGGTCTCCAAACATGCGAGGTAATACGAAATACCCATGCTTCCTCCGAATTTGAATCAAGTCTATTACTGTGCCAATCCGGAACGGGAGGCGGTACTGCCGCAAACATCAAATGTTATCGCCAGTGCATTTTTAACCCAGGTGCCGACGCTATTCTGCCCTAACCCAGCAGTCTGAAAGCAAAATTCTACAACTCGCTTGGTGCTCGAAACTGGGTCAATGAAATTCCGGCATGTGGGTGGAAAATGCACAGGCGGCAACACGCATGCTGCAACTTCCTCTCGGTCTCCCTCCGCGACGTGTGCTTCTTGTTTTTCAACCTCATTTGAGGAAGAATAACCGGAAGTCACCGTTGTGTTAGGAGTCCTCAGATGCAGGCTTGCCAGGTATTCAGTGATCAGGATGAAATCGCCGCCCGTCTTGAACAGTTGAGTCTGGAGCGCGAGCCACTGCGTGAGGCTATCAATCAAGCTCACCTACAGCGGGTTCGCCTGACTCCTAACCATCCCAGCATTTTTCCCGGCCTTGAAATGTGGGGCTGGTTGGTAGGAGCGGTGCGTGATCAGCTGCGCCCACTAGGGTGGGTCGCGCATGAACAGTCGAACTACCCGCTTACCGTTCACTCGGCGCTCAATCTCGCGATTGCGGTCGCATCGGGGGATAGCTATGTTGGAAATCTGCTGGGGATGCCGAGCAGCCGATCCAGGAAGGGTAAAAATACAGTTGATGCTGTTGAGCGGAATTGCCAGTTCGACATGTTTGCTGACTTGCTGCCCGATCCGGAGGAGCTGCCTGAATCAGGCCCTCATGAGACCTGGATCCTGCTCCACCACACCGACAAGGTGAAGAAGGAAATCCGCATCGAGCTCTCACGTCCATCTGGAATGGGTAAAGGCGGCAAGATCAATTTCTGGTCTGAACGCATCATGCTTGGCACCCTTGCTCTTGATGATGATTTCTTTGAGGTTACCCCCCCAGGCGGTCCGGATATCGACATCGAAATTCGCCGTAAAAGCTCGTGATAGATCATGTTTAATCCACAACGATTTGCGCTCGCCCGTCGCCGGCGAGGTATGAAAAAGCGTGAGCTTGCCACTCATATAGGAGTAACGGAGCGATCGGTCTCCGGCTACGAGAGTGGCACGCAGGAGCCTGAGCCTGGGACCCTGGCAAAAATCGCTAAAACGCTTCGGTTCCCCGAAGCGTTTTTCTTTGGTGATGATCCTGAGGTGCCAACGCCGGATGTTGCCAGTTTCCGGTCGCTCTCAAAGATGACTGCTGGCCTTAGGGATTCAGCTCTCGGTGCAGGCGCGATTGCGCTCCTGCTGAATGACTGGATCGAGCAACGTTTCGATTTGCCAGAGCCGGATCTTCCGGACCTGGGGTCCGAACGCGCTGCACTGACGAATTTTGAGGCGCTCGATAAGCTGGAACTATCAAGCAGTGCCCAAGCGCCAGAGGCCGCTGCGGAGATGCTGAGGGCACACTGGGGTTTAGGTGAGCAGCCGGTTAAGAACATGATTGCGCTTCTTGAGTCGAAAGGCGTTCGTGTCTACTCACTTGCAATTGATGCAAAGGAGGTCGACGCGTTCTCGATGTGGAGTGGCGGCCGTCCCTTTATGTTCTTGAATACCTTCAAGTCGGCCGAGCGTTGCCGCTTTGACGCAGCTCATGAATTAGGACATTTGGTTATGCACCAGCATGCCCACCCACAAGGACCTGATTTAGAGCGTGAGGCGAATGCCTTTGCGTCGGCTTTTCTAATGCCACGTGCAAGCGTTCTAGCAATGGCTCCACGTTCGATCACTATCAAAAGCCTCATCAAATACAAGAAGCTCTGGTCCGTTTCTGTGGCAGCCTTAAATTACCGGCTTCATAGCCTGGGGCTTTCCACGGAGTGGACTTACCGCACGCTGTGTATTCAGATTGCTCAAGAGGGCTATCGCACCGAAGAGCCGGAATCTATTGCTCATGAGCGGTCAGTGATCTTGGAGAAGATTTTCGCCGCGCTACGTGCAGATGGGGTTGGGAAAGCTGGCGTCGCGGGAGAACTGGCAATCAGTCCTGAGGAGATCAATGAATTGACGTTCGGATTGATGTTGAACGTGTTGAAGGGGCAGAGCGCTACCCCATCCGATTCTGGCGGGAAATCAGGTGCCCATCTTCGTTTGGTCAAGGGGTGAAGGGATGCCGTCGATGTCGCTTGGTCGGACTCGGCCAGCAACGGAAACCTGCCTGACAGAGCGTTAAGGAGCAAGCGTGTTGACGGTGTGTATGCGCGCTGACTGCTCCAACGCCATGCGCATCCATTTCGGCATTTTGCAGGCCATTAATGTGGTTAGGTCTTCAGGCCTGAGCACCTTCTTGATCGCGGCAATGCATTCCGGGGTCGAGCCGTCTTTACCGAGATAAAATAGTGCGCTGATAGCCGTCCCTACCTCGGTCCCGGCACGCTGCATGACCATTGGTGCCGCATGTACCAGCCGGACCTCACCCTTCCCTATAAAAAATGATCGGCTGGGTCCGCTGGTGTAATAGATCGGAATGAGCGGCATCTGGGTGCTCAGTCCAAACAACCTGACCGCATGAGCGCCATGAATCTGTAGAACATGGCGGTTCTGCCTAGCGATCAAGCTCACTACTTCCCATACATTTGGGCGAACCCGTGCAACGTATCGACTGGATTTCGGGCGCATGTAAATTCCTCGATGCACCCGTTCAAGTTCACCTTGGCTGACCAGCCGAGCTACTGCCTTGGATATGGCGCCACGCGCTCCAAGCTCCGCAAAGCGGCTGATGCAGAAGGGTTGCCCTTTGGGTAAGCGCTTGACCCGTTGCGCAATGCGGGTGGATACCGACAGAGCAAAATAAGTGCTGGACATTGCAGCTCTCATTTCTATCGCGTGAAGTCCAATGACGAGCTGAACAGCGGCTGATGGAAAGCGATCACCCGCCGTCGATATTCATCATCTGGTGCATCGCTCACCAGGCACTCTTCAAGGCGCCCCAACGAGAGGATCTGGTCGGCCGACGGATAGTGCCTAAGCAGGCTTTTCGCATAGCTGCGGATATCCTGGGGCAGTTCAGAGTCGCGAGAGAGCTCTCGCAGGAACGCTTCGGTCTTGATGACGCTGCGGGTTCTTTCGTGAGGAAGGGTCAATGCGGCTATCTCCTGATTCAGTCAACCACGTCTGCCGACGCTTGAATTCAGTCCTCCATACAAGCATCAAAAGCAAGCCAGCAACTGTTGCCGGTAGTGCTTGGAAAAGCTGACCAGATGGTTTGGCTCAGCGGCAGAGCCCCCCAGGGATAAGGCGCATGTAGCACCTGCCCCAATTACCTGCGCAATGCCACTTCCATTACTGTCATCCAGGACATCGATATTGCCAGCAGCCCCAATCCAGCCAGATATTGAACCTGAAGTGGAGGCTGGCATCTCTACCTCGTTCAGCACTGCCAGGTCATCCGGTAGATCATCTGCAATTCTCTCTGCCAAGCACTGCAGTGTCGGCTCCGCTAACATGAATAGCCACGCCTGATTATCGAGCTCGCCTGTGCGCCGAAGCACTCGCCCAAGCACTTGTCGATAATGCAGCTCAGTGCGGATGCGACTGAGATAGCAGCACACCTGGAGTCGAGGAATGTCCGTGCCTTCGCTGATCATTCCAACTGCGATAATCCAACGGCAGGCGCTGTGTCTGAACGCATTGATAACCTGCTGCGCAGCCGGGGTTTTGTTGGTCACGATGCGGCAACCTTCACCCAGGGTTTCCAGGGCCAAGGCAATTTGCTGGGCGTGCTCGATGTCGGTGGCAACCACCAAGCCTGCCGCATCAGGCTTGATCAGGCGAAGCTCATCCAGCTTGCTGCACCCGAGACCGAGTAACTGATCAATCACCTCGTCATGACGCAACAGCTCTTCGTAGGTGACAGGGGACTCCCCCAATAGTTTGGCAATGCTGGGAAACATCCTGACAGTGCTCTCAGTGTCCAGCTCCTCGGTAAGTTTCACCTTCTGGTTGTCGAGCAGGACAATGCGAGGGGAGCGGCACACACCATCAGCAATGGCCTCTTTCAATCCGTAGCGGTAGTCGCAGATCAGGTACCCCTCGGGCGTCGAGTAGCGGGCCAGGGCAATGGCCCGGTCGTCCGAACGCCATGGGGTGCCGGAGAGGGCCAGGGTGAAGGTGGCCCTGTCCTGTATCCGCTGAAGAATCTGTTGGCCCCAGGCGTTGCTCAGGAGTACATCGTGGCCGGCGCAGTGGTGGATCTCGTCAAAAACCGCGAATACACGGTAGTCATCGAGGAGTCGCCAGAACGCCTCATCTCGGTATTCCATGGCTTGATAGGTGAACGCTGCCCCAACTGCGCCGAGTTGACCATCCAAGCGTCTGCCGAGCACCGCAGCAAAGGACGAGCGAAAGCCCTCGACAACCTGACAGGACGGAGCGAAGCAGAGCACCAGATCGATTCTGTCCTGCTCAAGCAGTCTGTTGGCCAGCTCTGCCGCCATGCGCGTCTTGCCGGCGCCCGGCGTTGCCTGGCAGAAGAAGTGCGGCGTGGTAGTGAAGTGCTCTAGTGCCGTGTCGAGGCAGCGGCGTTGCCAGTCTCGAAGCAGTGTGGTCATCGTGCGGAGGCAAGCGTCTTGAGTGTCTTCTCGATGGCGCGAAGATGGCCCAGCAGGCGCGAGCTTCGGTCTCTAGCTTCCAGGTACTCGCCTTCGACCTTATCCCGGAGATGCGGCATATCATCGAGGAGCAGCTTGTATCGCTCCGCCTCGCCCATCGATGCGAGGAAGTCCAGCCTGATTTCCTTGAGGAGCGCCTCGAGGTGCTGATCCACATCGGCTGATGGTTGCGGTGCCGCCGCATTATCGAACGCTGACGGCTCCTGCTCTGACTCACAAGCGGTCTTAAGGCTGTTCTCGAACCCGTTGTCGATCAGCTCCAGTTGCAGATGTGCCGGAATCGGCAGCAGGTGGTAGACCTGTCCCCGCGAACGGCGCTCTTCATCGAGCACAACCCAGCCCATGCGCAGCATTCTGCGGATCTGTTCATACACGTAGTGGCGCACATCGGCGATACGGAACTGTGTGCCCTTCAGGCGAGCAGCATAGGCGTCACGCAATTCACGCGTCGTGAACCTTGCACGCCCTTCCTCCTGAAGCAGCTCATACAGACGCCTGTCGAAGATAAACGAGGCCGATTTCATTGAGGCACCAGAAGAGTTAACGCAGCAGAAATGCGGATTATAATCCGTGGCCCCTGCATCCGCAAACACACGATAGTGCCGCCTCAAGTGGAATTGAGACGGTCATGGAGAAGTTGGCGAAAGCGTTAGGGGAACGCATCCGGACGCAGAGAAAGGCCTGTGGGATTTCTCAGGATGCGTTAGCGCTGGCCTGCAGTATCGACCGTAGCTATATGGGGCGTATCGAGCGTGGTGAAGTAAACATCACCGTCGAGAAGCTGTATCGGATCGCAAGCGAGCTTGCCTGCGATCCATCCTGCCTTATGCCTCAGTTGTCAGAGCTGTAGCTCTGCATCTGATCGAGAGCGGTGTCCAAGAAGGCCTGACCAGATCCGAGCCTAATTTCGCTCTCGGATGCCCCCCTGCTACTGCAGACAATACTTGGAGGTCTGCGGCTTTTTCGCATTACAGAAGCGCCTTCCTTTATCATCCCCGGCATCGTGTAGTGGTTGATTTCCCCGGTCACTGGCTCAGAGCGCTCGGCTGCCGCTGCCGATAGTATTAGGCATACGTCAATGCTGCTGAGCAGTGCTGAGTTGCCGATGCAGGCGGCCAACTGACAGAACGGCAGGTACCCGCCGGGATGTAGCCATCACCAAAAATTTAGCGGCTAATATCGCCGCTGTCGCGCATTCGCGATCTGGATAGTGGTAAACCATGAATGCAGTAGAAATTGAGTCCGCCATTTCGGACCTGGCTCTTGAGCCCTTTGATGCAGCGGAGTTTCCGTTCACCTTCCTAGCTGCATTTGGCAGAAAGGACGCGGAAATCAAACGTCTGCGCGCTGGCAACAACAACGCCTCGGACATACCCGGCGGCGTACTATTGCGCAATAACATTCATATCGCCGCCTGCGAGCCCGGCACCGTGGGCGAAACGCTCAAGGCGCTGCGCACCAGCTCGGCCACCACAAAAGCCAAAGCCAAGTTCATCCTCGTCACCGACGGGCAAACGCTGGAGGCCGAAGAGCTGATCACGGGTGAAACCATCACCTGCGACTATCCAGACCTTCCCAACCATTTCGGTTTCCTGCTGCCGCTGGCCGGCATCTCCACCATCAAGGAGATCAAGGACAACCCCATCGACGTGCGCGCCACGAGCCGTTTGAACAAGCTGTACGTCGAGCTGCTGAATGAAAACCCAGACTGGGCCAGCTGATCAAGCTGCTGTAGCCGAAGCGGTGAACGATATGCTCAAGGCCATTTCCGCCAGCCTGCTGATGGAGCAGGTGCTGGCCCCACGTTATGAGTTCACCCCGAAAGATACCGGGCCGAAAGAAGGCTTCAATTATGGGCCGGAGGGGTATCAAACGGGTGGCACCAATCTGGGTGTGAATGAGACCACGGGCCAGTTCCATGTCGAGATCAATGGCCTGACCACACCGCAAAGTACAGAAGCCACGCGCATCTGCAAGGAAGATTTGAACGAAGTTGTAACCAGCTTCCTGCAGGACAAAACCGTGCTGGAGCGCGGTCTATTCGATAAGGAAAATACCTTGCCTGAGGAGCTGACCCAGCTGCGCATGGGCAAGATCGTGCGCGAGCGTTATCCCGACTTGAGCGACGTCGACCAGGAAGCCATCCGCCAACACGCCATCGCGGCCATGAACATTACCCAACAGGCCAAACTGGCTTTGGCGCAGGCAGATGCAAACGGTAGCGATAACGTGCAAGGCAGTACCGCACTGCTGGATGGCGTGCGCAAGTTCGTTAACGTGCGCGAGCTGGACATTGATCTGATCGACCGCATCAACCCCTTCGATGCCGCCTATGCGGTACTGGGGAAGGCGATGGATGAAAAATCCCTTCGCCAGGTGCAGGCAAGCATTGCTGCCAAGAAGGTGAGCATTCCCGAAGACGAAGCACGAGAACTGGCAAAACGTGCTCTGCAGTTCAAGAACGAGCGTGGCCGCCTGCCCGACATAAACTCTGCTGATGCCTGGGAAAAGCGCATGGCCGAAGGTGTAGCTGCGTTGGCACGCTACCGCGCCCAGGCCAAAGCGGCACAGGGGGAATCCGCCAATGGCTGATATGAACGATGACGACCTGCTGGATGCGTTGGGGGTAGAAGTCCCCACGCTCACGACAACCACTCGAACCCCTCGCGAAGAACGCATCATCGCTGGCTTCGAGGACATTCAGCGCTTCTACCAGACCCACCGCCGCGCCCCACTGCATGGCGAAGACCGCGACATCTTCGAGCGCTTGTATGCCGTACGCCTGGATCAGCTGCGCAAGCTGCCGGAGGCACAAACCCTACTGGCCGGCCTGGATAGTCAAGGCCTACTGTCAGGCAGTGCGGTCGCCGCTGTAAATGTGGATGACCTGGATGAGGACGCCTTGCTCGCCGAGCTGGGCATAGGCAGTGAGTCCGTCGACCAGGACGATATCACAGTGCTGCGACATGTGCGTTCCAGCGCGGCAATCAAGGCGGCAGAAGAAATTGCCGCTCGAAACCCATGTAAAGACTTCGAGAAGTTCAAGCCACTGTTTGATGAGGTGGAATCGGGCCTCAAGAAGAAATTGTGGGTAACCAAGCCCTTTGGCAAGAACGCGAGCATCGAGGCCGGGGACTTCTTCATTTTGAGCGGACTCATTGCCTATGTCGCCGAGGTGGGCGATACCTACAAGACGCCGAATGCGGAGATGAATGGGCGCTTGCGCGTAATCTACTCAAATGAGACGGAAAGCGATCTGCTATTACGATCCTTGCAGCGGGCGCTCTACAAAGACAGTGACGGGCGTGCCGGATCTCGGCTTATCAAGGTAGATTCCGGCCCGCTGTTCAGCGACATAACCGAGCCGGACGACATCGAGACTGGCACTATCTATGTGCTGCGCAGCCAGTCCAGCCACCCATTCGTAGCCGAGCACCGCGAGCTGATCCACAAGATCGGAGTGACCGGCGGCAAGGTGGAAACCCGCATCGCTGGGGCGAACAAAGATGCCACCTACCTACTGGCAGATGTGGAAGTGGTCGCTACTTACAAGCTGCACAACCTGAATCGCACCAGGCTGGAGAACATCTTCCACCGCCTGTTCGGCGCAGCGCAGTTGGACTTGACCATCGAAGACCGCTTCGGCAATCCGGTCAAGCCGAGGGAATGGTTCCTAGTACCACTGCATGTGATTGATGAAGCAGTTGAGCGTATTCGGGATGGATCGATTACCGGTGTAGCGTATGACCCACAAACGGCTCGCCTGGTCAGCGAAGGCGCAATTAAAGCGTGATGATCATATCCGGGCGAAAGCAGGACTTCTCTCCCGGATACCCCCCTCGGATAGCAAACCACGCGTGTGCCCAACACGTCATAGTCGAGGCGGTATGCGAAATTTTAGCTATTGTGTATCTCTTCCGGCCTTTTCTTAACCAAGGCATAGAGATCCAGGTTGGGAATGGCATTGGCGTTCAAAAGCATCCTCTCAATCATACGGAGTTGCTCTGCATTATTCTTTCTGAGTACCGCAACCTCAGCCTTCAAGTTCTCTATTTGCTCTACAAGCTTTATTTCAGAAGCAGTTATCTTTGTGACAAGGGAAGGCGTTGCGCCACGAAGTTGAGCTTTTTTGTTCTTATAAGACGTGTTGATACCCACATAAGTGCAGAGGGTTTGCCTAGTTGTTTTTATGCCAAGCTCAAGTTCAACCTTAGTCACCAGAGCATCCCACGTCAGCTTACCTACCCATTTAGCCAACATTATCTCTATCTTACGCTGCTGCTGAGCTGATATTTTTGGGACTACCACATCACACCTCGCCTTCAGACAGACCGAAAGAGGATAAAAGAGAGCGCAACTCGGGATTAGCATCAGATGCTGTTCTGGCAGTCTTATCTTCAATAATACCCTTCAGGCGAGCCTCAAAATCCGGTAGGGCACACGCGACCTTTGTAATGATCTTGGTATTTAGATCGGTCAAACTGAACTCAGAATTTTTATCTGAGTAACGAATCATCGTTCCGACAGGCTTACTTTTCATCAAATCATTCAGCATGGATAGAATATGGGTATTTCGCGAGTGAATTAGATACCACTGCCTCATTGCCTGGGAGTTTGGTAAGCGTGGATCACACGCTACCGATTCTAATCTCAAAGTTTGAAACGATAAATCCTTCTCAAAAAACTCGATTGTCTTCACATCGCCTGCTATGTGACAAGTCTCCGGACACATGAAGCACTGCGAGACGAAATCGTTCAAATAATTGCAAGGCGTTACATTAAGATTTTGAGTACAAAGACCGGTGGAGGTGACAGATGCCGGCAGGTTGGTGGTTTGTGTAAGTTGATCTTGCGAAACGACTCGAATATCCCGCCTGTCGATATCTGGCGGATTCAATATCGCACTCACACGACTGGCTTTCTCGTCGTGAGTCGTATGAATATAAGTAAGGGTTTGCTCGGGATTCTTTCTGCCAGACCAAGCAGTGATAATTTCAACTGGAATGCTACTTAAATCAGCAAGGGTGTTAGATAAGTGCCGCAGACTATGCGGTCGAAGAATTAACTCTGACGAAAATCCGTAATCCTGAAAAATCGATGTCGTGTAGCGCCCCTGGCCGACCAGTCGAGTAAGAACCGAGGCGCCTAGCGACGCTAATGGCACCACCGCATAGTTTGTCTTTTGAAAAACTTTCCCACCACTTCCGACACTCTCGGGCGCACCATAAAGCCAACTCCCCAAGAAGCAGAACATGGCATCCTTAAGTTTGATACTTGATTCTCCGGTTGAAAATGAGAGTGGGAATTCCGGCAAAATTGATGTCCTATAGAAAGCAATCCACCACTCCTGCACTTCTTCAACCGAAACGACAGACTTATCGGAAAAAACTTTTGGCATATTGGCGTACCCGAACAAGTGGGGTAATCCTGCTAAAGCTGCACTTCTCGTTTGCGACACGGACAACTGATCTTGAGACCGCAACGAGTAAATCGGTTTTTTTTCGAAAAAACGACCTCTTTGACTTTGATGGATGGAAGTCAGATCAGCTCCTTCCTTAAGGACCGGAACGCAATCATTAACCCCATAAAACCCTAAAGCATAGCCCAATGTGAAAAGATTAGGCCGTTTGGTTAAATTTAAATTTCTCTCTAGCTCTGGTTCCATTTCGAACCCACTGAGCAACGCTTTCAAGCTTTTGCCCGGATTCTCGTAGAATCGACAGAGAATTCTTGCCGGCTCGCATGCCTTGTAGAAGAAGTTTAGGGCTTTCTTTATCGGCTCAGCGAGCACCGCAAGTACGTGATTTTTGTGGTTCCCGTAGCCTTTACTTCCAATCCAGTCGAGATAATAAACTGGCTCTCCATTACTTTCAGAGTAACAATGCAGTTTTTGTTTAGGCAGAACTGGTATTTCCGCAGAAATTCGATTGGGCGATGCCAGCGACAGTAGTGCAGAAGTCACCACTAAGGCATCATGGATTTTTATCTCTTTACCAGGGCTCAGCGAGCCATGTTCATCCACATACTCAAACACACTAGAGAAGATGTCGGCTAGCGCAAGTACTGTTTGGGTATCTGGAAGTTTCTCCAGCGTATTGTCAAACGCGGCATGTCCCGTCCTGTCTCTGTTGTCGCTGCCCTTCAGGTTGACCTTTCGCATTACCCCCTTTTCAGCGCAGAACGCGAGAAACGGCCGCAAGCGGTCAGCTGAACGCGCCCCCAAATTAAGGCTGGTGACTGTGGACTCTGATTGCTCATAGAGATCACCATCTATGAGTGACAACATCTTCCTAGCTACCGACGTCCGAGCTTGTTTTTCTTTGGCGGAAAGTGGTGTATTAGTTGTTTCTATGATCCATATTTTTATCAGGTGGTCATAGGGGTAAGGAAGGGCGTCTATGGGGTAGTTGCCGGCGTTTCCTTTGCCCTTGCGGCCATGTACACCGCACAAGAATCGGGTTCGGCGGCCAGTATTGGGATCAATATGATACCAGACCAAATCATCAAACTCCGCTTTCTTGCCGCCATGCCCTTCAAATTGCGCTAGCTTGGCTTCGCGATATTCGCTGATGAGCCGTTCCAATCGGCCAAGGTATTTGTTAAGCATCGATTGTGCGCCGCCTTGCGAGTTCTTCATCGCAAACCATTATTGTTTGCCTCACCCAAACAATCTGTCTCTCCAATTTTTCAATACTGCGAGCGTAAAGAGGATTGACTAAGGAGTTGCGATTTGCAGCAAGCTTGCCCTCTGCATCAGCCAATACCGACCTGTGATCAGCTTCTAGTATCGGACGAAAGTTTGGGCACCCATAACACCCCAATGGTCTCCCTAAAATAGTTGAACAGGTCGCGCAGGAATGCTTGTTGAGTGCCCCACCAACAGGGTTGAACTTATTGTCGACAATGACCTCATCGCCTTCCGGAACGACAGTTAAGGTATGGCTAAAAGCCTTCTTTAGAAACTCATTTCCGATAAACTTTGAGTCAATCTCTCTCCTAGATACATAATCCAAATCTATGTAATGCCTTGCAGCCGGCACGGTGACACCTGTTATCTTGGCCAATTGAACGGCGGGCAAACCATTTTGAGCGCCGCGAGTTAATACGGTGTGACGAATTCTGTTGGAAGTAGCCATACACTCGAGAGTTCGATCAGAGGTAACCGGAACCCATCTCATGGCCTGTGCAACTGCACTCTCCGATATGTGGTAGGCAGTAGACTTAGGCGTAAACATACTTTTGAAAAAATCCAAAGAGTCAAATCGCACTTCAAAAAAGCTAATTTCTGGAAACATGGGCATATCATTCATGAGACTCAAGAGCTCAGATTGATCCACTTGAATCTCCGCCGAGTCCATCAACAGTACGAGCCCTTCCAAGACAACTCGCTTATAGTCTATGAGAATCTTTGAGATATATTCGGAAAGATGGATTGGATAGCGCTCGGGACGCTCCCTTGAGAATTGTGCCCCCTTAGACTTAGCGATGAACACTCGAAGCTGCAATGTTTGCCCCCCTAACGTGCCGATTTCGTCCACAGGAAGAATTCCTGCGTCTCGAAAACTTGCACCTGCAGGGATCATATCAGACCATTTCAATAGCGCGATTTGAATTGGTCGCCTCACAATGGAGAGCAACAGCTTGTTAGTGACTAACCTTCTCAGCCGCGCATATAGCCTCGGCGATTGGAAAAACAAATGATCACGAGGGGCGTCCCAATCGAACTCTTGTATATTTTTATTGATCTGCCTGGCTAACGAATCAAACTCAATATCACTTAATGCCCCAATGGAAGGATCAAGGGTATTGTCTTTACCCTTATCCAAATGCGCCCGTGTATACTTGTGATATTCTTCATACCGCGTATCACCTTGCCTAGAGAGCGCTCCAAAGAACTGATTGAGCCCCTTCTTATTGTTTGTCTGCAGCCCACTCCATATAGATTTAACTCTGGCTAACGAGGGAATGCCATTCAACATAAATGGCTTTACATTGCAAACGATACCTGACGCCGTACTCGCAGCCTTGGTTCGCACGTAGTCCACAAATACACTCAGAATTAATTTTTTATCATCATCTGGCATGTTAGACGAATGAACCCAGTCAACGCACAACCGTTTTCCTTTTCCATTATTCGGCAGTAATATCCATACATCGTCCGAGGTATTTACCATCAGGCCAGATTTGGCCGTAATCCATGAGCCTTCATTAGTCAGAGACTTAAAAACTTCCCGCCTCTTCTCGCGAGTCATTTTTGCTGATCCACTCTTTTTTGATGCGCCATTGATATCTCTCTCGTCTTCAGCGCAATTCGCTTTTCATTATATCGCCTGTTCTGAGTCGTATTTTGCGACCAGCCCATGGCATATTTTCTAGCATCCTCAAGCAAAGCCGGATTGACCCCAAGCGACTCCCCTTTCTTATCAAAAATTTCATTCCATTTGTGGCGCAACATATGAGGATGGACATGAAAGCCCAGCGATCTAGAGAGCTTTTGAAATATTGCATTTATTGCCTTTAAAGAAAGAGGCTGACCCGCAGTGCCTTTCGAGTCATTTTCGCTGACAAACACGAAGTCATGGAATTGCGCACGAGGAAAGACAATACGAACGTTGTCAACATAGAACTTAACCTTCTCCAAAAAACCTGGATCAACCGAGGCGAAGTGTGCTTTTGTCTTTTGATTGGGTTTTTCAGAGCGCGGATCTGTTGGATCATTTGCAGATCGATAAATAGCTAGCTGATCGTTAGTGCCATGGAATAGACAGTCTGAAATCTTCAATTTTGCCAGCGCACCTCTTCTGATGCCGCTTTGGACTAGCAAATTGACGATCAAGTAATTCCTAACCCTGGATGCTTTAAAGGGATTATTAGGAGATGATGGCATCACCATCTCTAAAAATCTTACGAAAACTTCATCCGGGATCACCGAGTCCTCAGGATCGCCGACATGTTGCCCTCCATTCTTGCCAAGGGCATCTTCATCTAACCTAATTTTTGAAATAAGCCTATTAAATTTATTTTTTGTTTTTTCGTCAGCATCTTGCACTTCGTGAAACTCATCGAACAGCCACAAAAGAAATTGTCGAAGTCGTCTGATGCGACCTTGCAAGGTTTCGCTAGCGACCTTTGTCATCCCTTTCTGATTGGCAACAATGATGTTCCTTAGGTGTTTATCATTTATATCTAGAAACCTTATATTTATACCTTCATCACCAGAACCCTTACTTAAGCAGCATCTGTCATAGAACTGCATGTACTCCATCTGGGATATAAAAATTCCCGATGCAACTCGTGCGGGTAGGTCAATATTTTTTTCCGAAAAGTACTGCAGCACGAACAGCAGTTCATTTGCGTACCTAAATCTCGTATTGGCCGATTTAGCAGACAAAGCACCATTGAGGTAGCAGGAAACATACGGATCAATAGGGCAATCCGCTTCGTCCACTATCGACACGAAGGGCAACGAATTGAATTGGTATCGTTTGACTCTCATGGCTGACAAAAAATCTAGTCCAATAACTGGTTTAGTTACAAACTAGCCTACAAATGAGTTCTGTCAAACGAGAGAGAAGGAAGAGCGGCGGAAGGCGGGACTTACAGGCAGTGTCTACAGGTTTAAAGGCTTTACAAATATTTTTTTGGCTATAACTTGCCGCCGGACAGGCAGACCATGACCTTGTCGCCGTCCTCGATCATGTTGAAGTCGGCGATGGCCTCGCCGACCTGGCGGCGCAGGCGTTTCTGCAGTTTGTTCTGGTTGACCGAAAGGGTGCTGGCCATGGTGCTGTGGAATCCGGGGGGAAGACGAAAAGCTGGTTATTTTACGCGCACCCCGCCTTCATCGGTAGCCTGATGCTAGGCTCATGCCCATGACTCCCGACCTCGACGCCCGCCTCGACCTCGCCGGGCAGTTGCTCGAACTGCTGCGCGAGGCCCCTGAAGGCCTTTCCGAATATCAGTTGATCCAGCAGCTGAAGGCGCGGCATTCCACCCATGTCCCGCATCTGCCGCTGCTGGACAAGCTGGTGCTGTTCCGCACCCACTTCCTGGTGTTCAACGCCCTCTACCGCCTGCGCGATGAGCTTTGCGCCGAGGAGGCCGGCTTCCTGCAGATCGGCCCGCTGCAGATCCGCCTGCTGCCCTGGCAACCCGGCGCGCCGGGCCTGGTGGAGAGCGACCCGCTGCGCGACTACTACCTGGACGAAAGCAACCTGCGCGACACCACCGAGCGCGACGTGGAGAAGCTGCTGGAAAGCTTCTGGACGCGCATGCAGGGCGACGGCGAGAAGGCCGCCGCGCTGGCCCTGTTCGAGCTGGAGGACGGCCCGGTGGACTACGCGCTGATCAAGCTGCGCTACCGCCAGTTGGTCAGCCAGCACCACCCGGACCGCGGCGGCAGCACCACGCGCCTGCAGTCGATCAACAAGGCGATGGAAATTCTCGAGCGCTATTACAGCCGCCCATGAAGCTCCGATTTGCTCTAACCCCAGGCAGGACGCGGCCTTCGGGGCTTTCCTATACTGCGACACAAGGTCGCACGAGTCTGACGGGCACCGGAAGGCGCTGGCCATGCGTCCCCGGCGCGGCGCTGGGAGGCGGCCTGCATAATAACGAGGAGGTTGCCGAGATGATCCATCATGTGTGGGGGCTCTTCACCCATCCCGATCAGGAATGGCAGGAAATCCGCGGCGAAGAAGAAAGCATCAGCCACATGTACCTGACCCATGTGCTGATATTGGCTGCCATCCCGGTCATCTGTGCCTACATCGGCACCACCCAGGTGGGTTGGGTGCTGGGCAGCTCAGGGCCGGTCAAGTTGACACCAGCGAGCGCGATCCAGCTCACCGTGCTCACCTACGTGGCGATGCTCGCCGGCGTCGCCGTCATGGGCGCCTTCATCCACTGGATGGCGCGCACCTACGACGCCACTCCGAGCATGACCCAGTGCATCGTGTTCGCCGCCTATACGGCGACCCCGCTGTTCATCGGCGGCGTGGCCGCGCTCTACCCGCACCTGTGGCTGGGCATGGTCATAGGCACCGCGGCGATCTGCTACACGGTCTACCTGCTGTACGTCGGCATCCCGACCTTCATGAACATTCCCAAGGACGAAGGCTTCCTGTTCTCCAGCTCGGTGCTGGCGGTGGGCCTGGTGGTGCTGGTGGCGATGATCGCGCTGTCGGTGATCCTCTGGGGGAGCGGGGT
>Ga0182746_1001454_pt1 | contig 21555 bp, 22 predicted proteins | sample eDN3rd30CBELigOP_FD_128881 | JGI IMG/M metagenome (GOLD analysis project Ga0182746, IMG submission 128881) | Enriched Organic Plus compost microbial communities from Emeryville, California, USA - eDNA 3rd pass 30_C BE-Lig OP (version 2) (version 2) ... | reverse complement strand
TATCCTGATCGTCCTGCGCTACCGCCAACTGCGGGGCGATCAGGGACAGGCAGGTCGCAAGGGCGGTTGTCGTTTTGTAAATGCGGCGCATGTCGGTCCTCTTCCGATGGTCGCGTGATCACCCGTCAACCACCGCTTGCTAAGCGGGGTTCCTGAACAAGCCCGTGACCGCCTTGTGATCGGAACAAGTCCGCCGGTCGTACACGTCAGGCGTCACATCGGGCTAGCCTGCCGCCAGGCATGCGCTGGACGCGGCCAGAAAGCTCTAGCGCGAGAATCGCGGGGGCCAGGGCTGCGGCTGGCATGCCGAGATCGCGGATAAGCATATTTTCCTCGGTCGGGCTGGGTCCAAGGCGGGCGAGAATGCGGGCCTCCAGATCCACCGGGCCACCTGCGTCGCGCAGACGGTATGGCGCTGGCTTGTTGTGGGGCCGATGTCCGAGGCTGGCAAGGCGTTCTGCGACTGCGGCAGGTTGCAGGGCGCGTGCGCGTGTCATGACCGGGGCGGGTGCCGGCGTAGCTGGGGTGAAGCTGTGCTCGGCAGGTTCTGCCGGATTTTGCGCCGGGGCACGGCGGTCATTGGTCTGCAAACCGGCCAGCACATCGGCCGAATTACGCACCAGCAGGGCGCCATCACGGATCAGGGTGTTACAGCCTGCGGCGCGCGCATCCATCGGATGGCCCGGCACTGCCATAACCTCGCGCCCCTGATCCAGCGCGCAGCGTGCTGTAATCAGGCTGCCCGAACGATGCGCAGCCTCGATCACCACCACGGCGCGCGCGAGGCCTGAGATGATGCGGTTACGAGCCGGGAAGTGCCGCGCGACCGGCTCTATCCCCGGTGGCTGTTCGGTGATCAGCAACCCGGTTTTGCAGATTGCCTCGGCCAGGGCGGTGTTTTCGCCAGGATAGATCTTATCGATTCCCCCCGCCATGACCGCGATGGTGCCGCGATGCAAAGCTGCCTCATGGGCGATGGTATCGATTCCGCGAGCGAGCCCCGCAATGACCGCCGCCCCAGCCTGAGACAGCCCTGACGCGAGGCCGCGCGCCATGCGCAGCCCAAGCGATGAGGCGTTGCGGGCCCTGATCACTGCTACGGGCAGTCGATCCAGCACGGACATATCGCCGCGTAACCACAGTACAGGCGGTGCCTCGGCGATCTCGCGCAGCAGCGCGGGATATTCCGGGTCATCCCAGGTCAGCAATCGGGCGCCAAGTCGCTGGCCTGCCGCAATCTCGGCCTCAGCGACCGAGGCGGGGCAGGGGGCATAGTCCTGCATTCCTGCCGCGCGGGCGATGCCCGGCAGAGCGGCAAGCGCTGCCTCGGCACTACCATGTTCGGCAAGCAATCGGTGAAAGGTAGCAGGCCCGACCCTGCGCGAACGGATCAGGCGCAGCGCTGCAAGTGTTCCCCCCCGCTGTATCAACGGGGTTCGGTGGTGGTCGAAAGAATGTGATCTTGCCAACATGTCCCATGCCTCTGCCTAATCCGCAGGACAGGTCATGGCATGGCAATCGTTAAGAATGCGTTAGCCGGCAAAAAGTTTTTCACGGCCTGTGAAAATGGCTCAGGCTGCCGAACCGCCGATGGTCAGCCCGCCGAGGCGCAGCGTGGGCAGGCCGACACCGACCGGAACCCATTGCCCCTGCTTGCCGCAGTTGCCGATTCCGGGGTCCAGCGACAGGTCGTTTCCGATTGCGCGGATCTGCTGCAGCGCGGTTGCGCCGTCCCCGATCAGGGTGGCCCCACGGATCGGATCCCCGACCTGACCATTCTTTACCCGATAGGCCTCGGTACAGGAAAAGACGAACTTTCCGTTGGTGATGTCAACCTGACCGCCACCGAAGCCGACAGCGTAGATCCCGTCCTCAAGCCCCGCAAGAATCGAGGCCGGATCCTCGCTTCCTGCCAGCATGAAAGTATTGGTCATGCGCGGCATCGGTGCATGGGCATAGCTCTGGCGGCGGCCGTTGCCGGTCGGCGAGACGCCCATCAGACGGGCGTTCTGGCGGTCCTGCATATAGCCGACCAGAATCCCGTCCTCGATCAGAACGTTGCGGCCGGGGGGCGTGCCCTCGTCATCGACAGAGATCGAGCCGCGGCGGTCAGGAATAGTGCCGTCATCAACAACCGTAACCCCTGGCGCAGCGATGCGCTGACCCATCAGCCCTGCAAAGGCCGAATGCCCCTTGCGGTTGAAATCACCTTCAAGTCCGTGCCCTACGGCCTCGTGCAGCAGGATGCCCGGCCAGCCGGGGCCAAGCACCACATCCATTACGCCCGCGGGCGCGGGGATCGAACGTAGGTTGACCAGTGCGATCCGCAGCGCCTCGCGCACCAGCCCTTGCCAGTGTTCGGGCGCGACAAGGCCGGCAAGTCCGATACGCCCCCCGCCCCCCGCCGTTCCCGACTCGCGCCGCGCGTTCGATTCGACGATGACCGAGACATTCAGCCGAGCCATCGGTCGGGTATCGGTGGCAAGCCCACCTTCGGGGCGCAGGATGGCCACCTCTTGCACCGAGGTCGCAATGCTGGCCGAAACCTGCACCACGCGCGGGTCCAGCCCACGTGCAAAGGCATCAATTTCGCGCAAAAGGGCGACGCGGGAAGCAAAGGGCACGTCCTCGGCCGGGTCGATGGCAGCATAAAGCGGCCGGATCTCACCCCCGGGCGGCAGGGCAAGAGAGCCCCCGCCAGAGCCGACCGCCAGGCGCACCGTCTCGGCCGCTTTTTTCAGTGCGATTTCATTGATTTCCGTCGAATGGGCATAGCCGGTTACATCACCGCGCACGGCGCGCAGGCCAAAGCCCTGTTCGGCGTCATAGCTTGCGGTGCGCAGCCGGCCATCATCATAGACCAGTGCCTCGGAACGTGACCGCTCAAGGAAAAGCTCGCCATCATCGGCACCGGCCAAGGCATCGCGCAGTACACGCAGGGCGCGATCCTGATCCAGATGCGTCTGAAAGGGGGAAAACGAAGCGTCTGCCATGAAACCTGTCCTTGCCTGGAAGCCCGGCCTAGGGGTTTTTTGGTCGGAAGTCGATAGGTATGGCTTGCCCGCCGAGGGAAGATATGGTTGTGGTGCAGCACCGATATGTCGGCGGCTATGAGACCCATGGCCTGCCGGCGGCATGATAGGCAACGGGATGGGATGATGGCAATTGCGACGATGTGCCGCGCGCGGGCGGCGGTGACGGGCCTTGGAGTTGCGACGATGACGGCCGTTCCGGCCATGGCGCAAGAAGTGCTGGGCGAACTGCCCGTAATCGGCAAGCCGGTGAACGGCGCGATGGGCTTCCAGCCGGCTTCGAGCCCGCTGGCGCATGACCAGCAGTGGCTGGATCATTTTGTGCTTTACATCATCGCGGCCGTGACGGTGTTTGTCTGCCTTTTGCTGCTGTACTGCATCGTTCGCTTCAACCGTCGGATGAATCCGGTACCTGCGCGCTTTACGCATAACACTCCGGTCGAGGTGATCTGGACGCTGGTTCCGGTGCTGATCCTGGTTGCGATTGGCGCTTATTCGCTGCCGATCCTGTTCCGCAGCCAAGAGATGCCGAATGACCCCGATCTGGTGATCAAGGCGATCGGGCACCAGTGGTACTGGTCTTATGAATATCCGAATGACGGCGTAGCTTTTGATGCGCTTCTGCTGGAAAAAGACGCGCTGGCCGACGCTGGCTACTCTGAAGACGAATATCTTCTGGCTACCGACAACCCGGTGGTTGTGCCGGTCGGCAAGAAGGTTCTGGTGCAGGTCACCGCAACCGACGTGATTCACAGCTGGACCATTCCGGCCTTTGCCGTAAAGCAGGACGCCGTTCCGGGCCGTATCGCGCAGCTGTGGTTCGAAGTCGACAAAGAAGGCGTCTATTTCGGCCAGTGCTCAGAACTTTGCGGCATCAACCATGCCTATATGCCCATCGTCGTGAAGGCAGTCAGCCAGGAGAAATACGACGCCTGGCTTGCTGGCGCGAAAGAAGAATTCGCCGCCGACGCTTCGGATTACCTGCCGGCCAGCCCGATTCAGCTGGCTTCGGCCGAATAAGGTCGGGCCGTGGCCAATATCAACGCATATGAGGGGCCGGCCGACGCGGGCTTTGGCGATTATGTTGCGCTGCTGAAACCGCGTGTCATGTCGCTGGTGGTGTTCACGGCCTTTGTCGGGCTGTGGATCGCACCGCAGCCGGTCAACCCGTTCGTCGCTTTCTGCGCGGTGCTGTTCATCGCGCTGGGGGGCGGGGCCTCGGGCGCCCTCAATATGTGGTATGACGCCGATATCGACGCCGTGATGCGCCGGACTGCGGGCCGTCCTGTGCCCGCAGGCCGGGTCACCCCGCAAGAGGCGCTGGGTCTTGGCATCGCGCTGTCGGGCCTTTCGGTGATGATGCTGGGTCTGGCCGCGAACTGGTTTGCAGCGGGCTTTCTGGCCTTCACCATCTTTTTCTATGCGGTGATCTATACGATCTGGCTGAAACGCTCGACCCCGCAGAACATCGTCATTGGTGGCGCGGCGGGGGCTTTCCCTCCGATGATCGGCTGGGCCTGCGCAACCGGGGGCATCAGCATCGAATCGCTGCTGATGTTTGCACTGATCTTCTTTTGGACGCCGCCGCATTTCTGGGCGCTGGCGCTCTTCATGAACGACGACTATTCCAAGGCCGGCGTGCCGATGCTGACGGTGACCCATGGCCGCAAGGTCACGCGCCGCCACATCTTTGCCTATACGCTGGTGCTGGCGCCGTTCGCGATCTGGCTGGGGTTCACCTCGGTCGGCGGGCCGCTTTATCTGGCGGTGTCGGTGGTGCTGAACGCGCTCTTTATCCTTGGTGGATGGCGTATCCTGTGCCGTGACGAAGAGCAGGCGCAGGCCGACGGTTATCGTGTCGAAAAGCGCTATTTCCGGCTTTCACTCTATTACACTTTCCTGCATTTCCTCGCGCTTCTTTTGCAACATTGGGTCGGGGGATGGTGATGCTGCAGCGGGTTGAACACGAATTGCACAGGCGCCGTCGCAGCCGCAACATCGGTCTGCTGGTGGTGCTTCTGGCCTTTGTCGTACTGGTTTTTGGCCTGTCGGTGGTCAAAATTACCCAGGGCGATATGATGCAAGGCTACGATCACCGTCCGCGTGCTTCGATGCTGCCCCGGGACCCGAACCCGCCAGCGCCGAACGCAGGCCCGGTGGCCGCGCCCGGAACTCCGGCCGCAGTCGGCGGGCCGGACGCAGCCGCAGGAGGTCAGCCATGAGCGGGCAGGAAAAACGGTCAAACGGGCGCACGGTCGCGATCCTTTTGGGGGTTGCGGTGCTGATGGGCGCGCTGTCCTGGGCGGCGGTGCCGTTTTATTCCTGGTTCTGCCGGGTAACAGGCTTTGCCGGCACGACCAACGTTGCCGAGGCCGCTTCGGATACTGTGCTTGAGGAAAAGATCCGCGTTCGCTTTGATGCCAACGTGGACCCGAACCTTGGCTGGACGTTCCGCCCGATGCAGCGCGAAATGGAGCTGCGCATAGGCGAGAATGCTCTGGCCTTCTACGAGGCGGTCAACAACACCGACGAGCCCATTACCGGGACGGCGAGCTATAACGTTGCGCCGGATGCCGCGGGCTATTTCTTTAACAAGATTGACTGCTTCTGCTTTACCGAGCAGACCTTGCAGCCGGGTGAGCGGGTCGAGATGCCGGTCAGCTTCTTTGTTGACGCTGATCTGGTCAATGACCGCGATGCGGGACGCATCCGCGACATCACCCTGTCCTACACCTTCCACCGGACCGATCCTCCGGCACCGCAGCAAGCGGCGCTGGACCACGAGACGGAACCGACCGTAAACTGAGCAACACGAACCAGCAACAGCCGGGAACGCAGCCATGGCCCATGTAAAGAACCACGATTATCAGATCCTGCCGCCATCCATCTGGCCCCTCCTTGGTGCTGTCGGCGCCTTCGTGATGCTGAGCGGCGCCGTGATGTGGATGAAAAGCGGGGGGCCGTGGCTCTTCCTGATCGGTCTGGCGGCCGTGCTTTACGTCATGTTCGGCTGGTGGTCTGACGTCGTGCGCGAGGGCGAGTCGGGCGAACATACCCCGGTCGTGCGCATCGGCCTGCAATACGGCTTTATCCTTTTCATCATGTCCGAGGTGATGTTCTTCGTCGCCTGGTTCTGGGCCTTTATCAAAAATGCCCTGTATCCGATGGGACCGGACAGCCCGCTGAAGGATGGCGTCTGGCCACCGGAAGGTATCACCACCTTTGATCCCTGGCACCTGCCGCTGATCAACACGCTGATCCTGCTGCTGTCAGGTGTTGCAGTGACCTGGGCCCACCATGCCTTTGTCCATGACGGCGACCGCAAGACCACGATCAACGGTCTGATCGTCGCGGTGATCCTTGGCGTCTGCTTTACCGGCCTGCAGGCTTATGAATACAGCCACGCTGCCTTTGGTATGGCCGACACCGTGTATGCTGGTGCCTTTTTCATGGCGACCGGCTTTCACGGTGCTCACGTCATCATCGGCACGATCTTCCTGTTTGTCTGCCTGATCCGGCTGCTGCGCGGCCAGATGACCCAGCAGCAGCACGTCGGGTTCGAGGCCGCTGCCTGGTACTGGCACTTTGTCGACGTGGTCTGGCTGTTCCTCTTTGTCGTGATCTACATCTGGGGCCGCTGATACCCTGAGACATCTTCACGGCGCGGGGCAAAAGTTCCCGCGCCGTTTGCATTGGAGGCCCGCCATGCGCCGCTATCTGTTCCCGCTGATCATCGGCGTGATCGGCTGTGCCATCCTGATCTCGCTGGGTGTTTGGCAACTGCATCGCCTTGAGTGGAAACAGGGATTGCTGAGCGAAATCGAGGCCCGCATCGGGGGGGCGCCTGTGCCGTTGCCGGAGGCGATTGATCCCTCGATGAAATACCTGCCTGTGCTGGTTTCGGGCGAAACGACTGGCGAAGAGATTGACGTTCTGTCCGGTACCCGCGAGCTGGGCGGTGGCTATCAGGTTATTTCGGGCTTTGTCACCGATGATGGCCGGCGGATCCTGCTGGATCGCGGCTTTGTTGATCAGGACCATCGCCGCGATCCGCGCCCGCCCGTGCGGCTGGAGGTGGCAGGCAATCTGCACTGGCCCGAGGAAAAAGGCAGTGCCACGCCCGAACCAAACCTTGACGAAAATATCTGGTTTGCCCGCGATGTCCCCGCCATGGCTGTCAAGCTTGGGACCGAACCGGTCCTTGTCGTGGCGTCGGAGACGCGGGGGGACGATCAGGGCGTTCAGCCGATTCCGGTCGCGGTCGCGGGCATTCCGAACAATCACCTGAGCTATGCGATGCAGTGGTTCATGATTGCCGCGGTCTGGGCAGGGATGACAGTGGCGCTGATCTGGCGTATCAGGCAGCGGAAATTCTAGGGGGACGCGATGCGTTACGTTTCGACCCGGGGGCGGGCTCCGGTCTTGGACTTCGAGCAGGCGATGATGACCGGTCTGGCCCGGGACGGAGGGTTGTATCTGCCCGAGACCATCCCGACCTTCTCGGCAGAAGAGATCGCCAGCCTCGAAGGCCTGCCCTATGAAGAGGTTGCCCGGCGCGTCATCACCCCCTTTGTCGGTGACAGTTTCAGCGACGCCGACCTGCGCGATGCCATCGCCCGCGCCTATCAGGGGTTTGACCATATCGCCCGCGCCCCGCTGGTTCAGCTTGCGCCCGGCCACCACCTGCTGGAGCTGTTCCACGGTCCGACCCTGGCCTTCAAGGACTTTGCGATGCAGCTGATCGGCCAGCTTTTCCAGCTGGCACTGGCGCGTTCCGGGCAGAAGATCACCATTCTTGGTGCGACTTCGGGCGATACCGGCTCGGCCGCGATCGAGGCGTTCCGGGGGCTTTCGAATGTCGATGTGTTCATCATGTACCCGCATGGCCGGGTCAGCGAGGTGCAGCGCCGTCAGATGTCGACCCCTGCGGATGCCAATGTCCATGCACTGGCGGTAGAGGGCACGTTTGACGACTGTCAGGCGCGGCTGAAGGATCTGTTCAATGACCACGAGTTCCGCGACACGGTGGGCCTTGCGGGTGTGAACTCGATCAACTGGGCGCGGGTGCTGGCGCAGATCGTCTATTACTTCACTGCCGCTGTCAGCCTTGGCGCACCGGCACGGGCGGTGGATTTCACCGTACCGACCGGGAATTTCGGCGACATTTTCGCGGGCTCTATCGCCCGGGCTATGGGGCTGCCGATTGGCAAGCTGGTGATCGCCACCAATCAGAACGACATTCTGCATCGTGCGCTGACCGGTGGGGAATATCGTGTCGGCACCGTCGAGCCTTCGATCAGTCCGTCGATGGATATTCAGGTCAGTTCGAACTTTGAACGTGCGCTGTGGCTGGCCTATGGCCGCGACGGCAATGCCGTTTCGGCCCTGATGCAAGAGCTGAAATCCGGCGGTTTCACCATCAGCCAAGGTGCGCTTGAGGCGCTGCGTGAAACCTATATCTCGGGCCGCGTTTCCGAGGCCGAGACGACGGCGATGATAGCCACCATCCGCGAGGAAACCGGCGAGGTGATCTGCCCCCATACTGCGGTTGCGGTGAAGGTGGCGCGTGCACATCTGCGCGCGGGTGTGCCGATGGTCAGTCTTTCGACCGCGCATCCGGCGAAATTCCCCGATGCGGTTGAGGCCGCGACCGGCATCCGGCCGCCCCTGCCGTCGCGTATGGCCGACCTCTTTAAACGCGACGAACGCATCACGCGTATTGCAAACGACGCCGAGGCGATTAAATCGCTGATTCTTGAACGGAGAACAGCGTGAACCAAATCCGCATCAGCACTCTGCCGAACGGTCTGCGTGTCGTAAGCCGCAATATGCCGGGGCTGCACTCTGCCGCCATCGGTATCTGGGTCAACGCAGGCTGCCGGGATGAGCGGGCCGAACAGAACGGCATTGCCCATTTCCTTGAACATATGGCGTTCAAGGGCACGGCCCGCCGCAGCGCCTTGGAGATCGTCGAGTCGATCGAAAACGTGGGCGGTTATATCAACGCCTATACCTCGCGCGACGTCACCTCTTATTACGCGCGCGTATTGGCAGGGGATGTCGAACTGGCGCTGGATGTCATCTCGGACATCGTGCTGAACCCGGTCTTTGACCAGCGCGAGATCGAGGTTGAGCGGGGCGTGATCCTGCAAGAGATCGGCCAGTCGCTCGACACGCCCGATGATGTGATCTTTGACTGGCTGCAAGAGGCGGCCTATCCAGACCAGCCCATGGGGCGCACCATCCTTGGTCCGGCCGAACGCGTCAGCCATTTTGGCCGTGAGGATCTGTCGGGCTTTATTGGCGAACACTACGGGCCTGAACGGATGATCGTCGCCGCTGCAGGTGCGGTGGAACATGACCGTATCTTACGTCAGGTCGAGGCGATTTTTGGCCATCTGCCGAGCCGCGCCCTGACCCAGCGCGAACCCGCCCGCTGGCAAGGTGCCGAGGCGCGGCGTGTGCGTGACCTGGAGCAGGCCCATTTCGCGCTGGCCTTTGAGGGACCGGGCTATCAGGCGGCCGATTTCTATGCTGCGCAAATCTGGACTTCGGTGCTTGGGGGCGGAATGTCCTCGCGCCTGTTCCAGAAACTGCGCGAAGAGCGTGGGCTTTGCTATTCGATCTTTGCCCAGTCCGGTTTCCATGACGACACCGGCATGGTCACGATCTATGCCGGCACCTCGGGCGAGCAGATAGCCGATCTGGCAGAACTGACCGTCGATGAGTTAAAGCGTTCGGCCGAGGATATGACCGCCGCCGAGGTTGCGCGGGCGCGCGCCCAGCTGAAAGCCGGGTTGCTGATGGGGCTTGAAAGCCCGACCGGTCAGGCCGAGCGGATGGCGCGTTCCCTGGCGATCTGGGGCAGGGTGCCCGATCCGGCCGAGGTGGCCGAGCGGATTGATGCCGTGACGGTGGGCGATATCCGCGCCCATGCCGAGCGGCTGATCACCCATGCACGCCCGGCGCTTGCGCTTTACGGCCCCGTCTCGGCTGCGCCGTCGCGCGAGGTGCTGGCAGAAAGGCTTGCCGCCTGATGTTCTCGCGCCGCCGTCCGCCGCGTCTGGAAACCGAGCGGATGGTGCTGCGCCTGCCGGCGCATGCCGATTTCGGACCTTGGGTGGCGCTGCGCGTCGAAAGCCGTGCCTTTCTCACCCCGTGGGAGCCGGTCTGGGCGCCTGATCATCTTAGCAAGCGCAGCTTTACCAATCGCGTCTATTGGGCGCAGCGGGCCAGCCGCAACGGCTCGGCGCTGCCACTCTTCCTGATCCGCAGGGACGGGACGCTTTTGGGTGCGATCACGCTGGACAATATCCGTCGTGGACCGGCGCAATCAGCGGCCATCGGCTATTGGATCGGCCAGCCCTTTGCCCGGCAGGGCTATATGCTTGAGGCGATTGGCGCGGTCGTGCGCTACGCCTTTGGCGAGATGGATCTTAGCCGTATCGAGGCCGCTTGCCTGCCCGAGAACTCGCCCTCTCGCGGGGTGCTGGAGCGTTCGGGCTTTAAGTATGAGGGCGTTGCGCAAAGCTATCTGCAGATCAACGGGCGTTGGCGCAATCACGTGCTTTACGCCAACCTGCGCCACGACCGGCGCGGCAAGACCGAGGTGCGCTGATGCTGAACCCCGCTGATGAAGCTTTGGCCGCCTGCCTGCCCGAAGGCGTCCTGCGCGAGGTGACACCTGCCTATCTGGAAGAGCCGCGTGGCCGCTGGCAAGGCCAGGCCGGGCTGGTTGCCGCGCCCCGCAACACCGCTGAGGTTGCTGCTATTGTTCGCGCCTGTGCCGAGGCCCGCGTTGCCATTGTCCCGCGCGGTGGCGGCACCGGCCTTGTCGGGGGACAGGTCATGCCCGATGCACCGGCACCGCTGATCCTGTCGCTTGAGCGGATGACGGCGCTGCGGGCGGTGTTTCCCGAAGAAAATGTGCTGGTGGCCGAAGCAGGCATGACCCTGCAAGCCGTGCGCGACGCGGCTGAGGCAGCAGGACGGCTTTTCCCGCTATCGCTTGCCAGCCAGGGCACGGCGGCGATTGGCGGCTGCCTTGCGACCAATGCGGGGGGCGTTACTGCGCTGCGCTACGGCACGGCGCGCGCGCTGTGCCTGGGGATCGAGGCGGTGCTGCCCGATGGCTCGATCGTCCGTGATCTGAAGCGGCTGCGCAAGGATAACACCGGTTACGATATCCGCGACCTTCTGATCGGGGCCGAGGGGACGCTGGGCATCATTACCGCAGCCAGTCTGAGGCTGGTGGTGCCGCCGCCGGGGATCGGCACGGCGATGCTGCAGGTCCCGTCACCCGAGGCGGCGCTGACGCTTTTGTCGCTGGCCGAGGGGCGCATGGCCGGGGGTGTGACCGCCTTTGAACTGATCGGCGGGCAGGGGCTGGCCTTTCTGGCCGAGGTTCTGCCAGAGATCCGCCAGCCCCTGCCGGGCGCTGAATGGTCAGTGCTGATCGAGGTTGGCCTGCCCGAAGGCCTTGCCCCTGAAGCGGCGCTTGAGGCTTTGCTGGTCGACGCGATGGAGCGCGGTTTGGTCACCGATGGGGTGATTGCGCAGTCTGGCGCTCAGGCGGCGGGCTTTTGGCATCTGCGCGAACATATCCCCGAGGCGAACCGCCGTATCGGCGCGGTCGCCAGCCACGACATCAGCCTGCCCCTGTCCGAAGTCGCCGGTTTCATTCGCAATGCTGGCGAGGCCCTTGCGGATGAGGGGCTGCGGATCAACTGTTTTGGTCATCTTGGTGACGGCAACCTGCATTATAATCTTTTTCCCGCGCCGGGCCGCAGCCGCGCCGATTACGACGACCGGCGCAAGGCCCTGTCGCAGCGCGTTCATCAGATGGTGGTGGATCGGGGGGGCTCATTCTCGGCCGAACATGGCGTCGGGCGGCTCAAGGTCAGCGATCTGGAACGTTGGGGCGATCCGGTGCGGCTTGCCGCGATGCGGGCGATCAAGGCAACGCTAGACCCCTTGGGGATCATGAATCCGGGGGCGGTGCTTTCAGCAGGGGCGTAAGTTTTGCCCGCAGATGCTCCAGATAGGCTGACAGCCGTGGTGGCATGAAAGGCTGTGGCAGGTAAAGCGCCTGAATATCCAGCCGGGGGCGCTGATAATCGGCCATCAGCCGTTCAAGCCGCCCTTCGGCCACGTCATGCGCCACGACAAAGCTGGGGATCAGCGCGATCCCCTCACCTGTCAACACCAGCTCGCGCACTGCCTGCGCGCTGTTTACAGTGATCTGACCGGGCAGGGGGACACTGATCACCTTGCCTTCGACCAGAAAGGCGGCACGCCCGGGGTTCTGGGCATTGCTGTCCCGGATACAGACATGATCGCGCAGCGCCTCGGGGTGGGTTGGGCGCGGGCGGCTGGCCAGATAGGCGGGACTGGCGACCACCCATGCCTCGGCCTGACCGACGCGGCGCGAGATCAGGCTGGAGTCAGGCAATTGCCCGATACGCAGCGCCAGATCAAACCCTTCGGCTGCCAGATCGACGTAACGATCACTTAGATGCAGGTCGATATTCAATGCCGGATGGGCGTGGGTGAAATCGCGGGTCAGCACGGTCACGAACATCTCGCCAAAGGTGACTGGAGCGGTCACGCGCAGCCGGCCGGTCAGCGCCCCTTCCTCGGCGCTGGCCTGTCCGTCCAGCTCCTCGACGGCGGCAAGCACGCGGCGGGCTGCGGCCAGATAGCGCTCTCCGGCCGGGGTCAGCGACAGTGATCGCGTGGTGCGGTTAAGCAGCGTCACCCCCTGCTGCCCCTCCAGCGCGGCGACATATTTGCTGACCAGCTTGTTCGAAATCCCCAGCCGCGTCCCCGCCCGGGTGAATGAACCGGCATCGACCACCGCGACAAAGGCACGGATGCCGTCGATCTTGTCCATATGTGTCCCCGCTGTGGCGATAATGTTTCCATAAATATGGCCGTTTTTGCGACAATTTCCAGATGCTATCTGGGCAGCAAGGAACGTATCCAAGGAAACGCAAAAATGACCGACTTTATCCACGGCGGCGCGGCCACGGCCGAGCGCAACGCCGACATTGCCGCTTTCATCCTGCGGGTCTCGACCGGGGTCTGGTTTCTGGTTCACGGGTTGACCAAGCTGTTCGTTTTCACCCCCGCGGGCACCGCCGGCTATTTTGAATCGATCGGCCTGCCGGGCCTGCTTGGCTATCTGACCATGCTGGCCGAGATTCTGGGTGGTCTGGCGCTGATCGGCGGTATCTTCACCCGCATCATCGCGCTGGTGATGGCTGCCCTGCTGCTTGGCGCGGCGTGGTTCGGTCATGGCTCGGCCGGTTTCTCGTTCAGCAACCCGGGTGGTGGCTGGGAATATCCGGTGCTTTGGGCCATCACCATGGTCGCGCTGTCGCTGCTGGGTAATGGGGCGTGGTCGCTGGGCCGTCGTCGCTGATCCACAGGCGAAACGATCCTGCACAGGCCGGCCCTTGGGCCGGCCTTTCCTTGCATGCATGGCTGGATTGATTTGTCACTGCAGCGATTTGTCCCTAATCATCCCGTCACGATCAGGGAGGCTGTCATGACCCAGGACTATCTTGGCCGCATTCGTCACAAGGGGCTGCTGGACCGCGTGGTCAGTGCCGAACAGGCGGCAAGCCTGATCCGTGACGGAATGGTGCTGGGCATGTCGGGCTTTACCCGCGCGGGCGAGGCTAAGGCTGTGCCCATGGCGCTGGCCGAACGCGCCAAGGCCGAGCCGCTGAAAGTGACGCTGATGACCGGTGCGTCGCTTGGCAATGACCTGGACAAGACGCTGGCCGAGGCAAAAGTCCTGTCCCGCCGCATTCCCTTTATGTCCGACCCGGGTCTGCGCCGCGCGATCAATACCGGTGAGGTCATGTATGTTGATCAGCACCTCTCGGAAACGGTCGAGCAGCTGCGTACCTGTCAGTTGCCCCCGGTCGATATCGCCATTGTCGAGGCCGTCGCGATTACCGAAAGCGGTGGCATCGTGCCCACCACTTCGGTCGGGAACTCGGCCAGTTTCGCCTTGCTTGCTGAAAAGGTGATCGTCGAGATCAACCTTAGCCAGTCCGAGGCGCTGGAGGGGCTGCATGACATCTATATCCCGACCTACCGGCCCAGCCGCACCCCGATTCCGGTCGTGACGCCCGAAAGCCGTGTCGGATTTCCCTTCATCCCGGTGCCGTCCGACCGTATCGCGGCCATCGTGATTTCGACCAAGCTTGACTCCTCTTCGACCATCCATGACCCGGATGACGAGACGCGCGCCATCGCCGGTCACCTGACCGAATTTCTGAAAAACGAGGTCGCGCAATCCCGGCTGCCTGGCCACCTGCATCCGTTGCAGGCTGGTATTGGGACAATCGCGAATGCGGTCCTGCATGGGTTCATCGACAGCCCGTTCCATGATCTGACGATGTATAGCGAGGTCTTGCAGGACTCGACCTTTGACCTGATGGATGCGGGCAAGATGGTTTTTGCCTCGGGATCGTCGATCACATTGTCTGCGCCGAAATACCGTGACGTGATGGGGCGCTTCCATGAATTCAAACCCCGGCTGGTGTTGCGCCCGCAAGAGATTTCGAACCACCCCGAGGTCGTCCGCCGCCTTGGCCTGATTTGCATCAATACCGCACTTGAGTTCGATATTTATGGCAACGTGAACTCGACCCATGTAATGGGGACGCAAATGATGAATGGCATCGGTGGCTCGGGCGATTTCGCGCGCAACGCTTTCCTGTCGGTCTTTGTCACCAAATCGACGGCCAGGGGCGGGAATGTCTCATCTGTGGTGCCCATGGTCTCGCATGTCGATCATAGCGAACATGATGTGGATATTCTGGTGACCGAGCAGGGGCTTGCGGATCTGCGCGGCCTTGCACCGCGTGAACGGGCGCGGGTGATCCTGCAAAACTGCGTGGCCCCCGAATGGCGCGACGGGCTTGAGGACTATTACGCCCGGGCGCTGGCGCGCGGTGGTCATACCCCCCATGTGATCGAAGAGGCACTCAGCTGGCACGACCGCTTGCGCCGTACTGGCAGCATGAAGCCCGAATGAAAAATGCCCCGCCAGAACGGCGGGGAATTTTCTGATCGGGGCCCTGTCCCTGCTGGTTTGCAGAGGGCGATTACCTTACCAGGCCGGGATCACCGCGCCCTGATATCTCTCTTCGATGAATTTCTTCACCGCCGGGTCGTGATAGGCTTCGACCAGTTGCTTGGCCCAGGGCGCTTCTTCATCGCCTTTGCGGACCACGATGATGTTGGCATAGGGGCTGTCTGCCTTTTCCATGGCGATGGCGTCCTCATTGGGGTTCAGCCCGGCGTCCAGCGCATAGTTGGTGTTGATGATGGCGATATCGACATCGGCCAGCGCGCGGGGCAGTTGGGCGGCGTCAAGCTCCATGAACTTCAGGTTCTTGGGGTTCTCGGTCACGTCCAGAGGCGAGGGGGTCAGGCCAGTACCGTCGGCCAGTTTGATCACGCCCTTGTCCTGCAAAAGCAGCAATGCGCGGCCGCCGTTGGTCGGGTCGTTCGGGATCGCGACCTGCGCGCCTTCGGCCAGCTCGTCCAGCGACTTCAGCTTTTCGGAATAGGCGCCCATCGGGGTGGTGATGGTCTTGCCGATCGCGACCAGATCAAAGCCGCGGTCCTTGATCTGGTTGTCCAGATAGGGCTGGTGCTGGAAGCTGTTGGCCTGCAGATCGCCATCGGCCAGCGCCTGGTTCGGCACGACGTAATCGGTGAATTCGATGATGTCGATGGTCAGGCCCTTGGCCTCGGCGATCTTGGCGACCTCTTCCATGATCTCGCCATGTTCGCCGGGGGAAACGCCGACCTTGATTTCTTCGGCCACGGCCATGGCGGCCGAAAGGGCCAGCGCCGAAGTCAGGGCGGCAAGGCGGAAAATGCGCATTGGATGTCCTTTCAGGTTATCGGCCCCGGTTGCGGGGGGCACGTTTGTCGAAACGGGAGGCGATCCATTCGCCGACGGATTGCACCAGTTGCACCAGCACGATCAGGATGATCACGACGGTCAGCATCACCTCGGGCATGAAACGCTGATAGCCGTAGCGGATGCCCAGATCGCCCAGACCTTTGCCGCCGACCGCGCCGACCATGGCCGAATAGCCAATCAGGCTGACCACGGCGAGGGTAAGCCCCAGGATGATGCCGGGCAGTGCCTCGGGGATCAGGACCTTGCGAATGATCTGGACCGGGGTTGCGCCCATGGCGCGCGCGGCCTCGATCAGGCCGGCATCGATTTCGCGGATGGCGGTCTCGATCAGGCGGGCGATAAAAGGCGCGGCGGCAATGGTCAGCGGCACGATGGAGGCAGTGGTGCCGATTGAAGTGCCGGCGATCAATTGCGTCAGCGGAGTGATCGCCACCACCAGGATGATAAAGGGGGTTGAGCGTGCGGCGTTGACGATCAGCCCCAGCAGAGAGTTCAGCCATGGCGCAGACAGCAACTCGCCCCGGCGCGAGGTGGCCAGAAACACCCCCAGCGGCAGGCCGATCAGCGTGCCGATCAGCGTGGACGTGGTCACCATGTAAAGCGTCTGCAGCGTTGCCTGCCACAGAATGGGGATCAGGTTAGCCGACATAGCCAAGCACCTCGGTCAGCAGGCCGTGTTCTTCCAGAAAGCGGCGCGATTCCTCCAGCCGCGGGGCAGGCAGGGCAACGATCAGGCTGCCAAAGGGTTTGGTCCCGATCTCTTCGATGGCTCCGGCAAGGATGTTGACGCTGACGCCCCGCTCTGAGGTCAGCCGCGCCAGCATCGGGTCAGTGGCATGGTTGCCGATAAAGGTGATCTGGACCACCGCTTCGGCTGTCGGAGAGGGCGGGGTCTCTTGCATGCGATGGGCGACAAACTGCGGTACCGCTACGCCCGTTACACCGGTCAGGAACGAGCGCGTGGTCGGATGAGCAGGTTTCGAAAAGACCTCATAGGTATCTCCGGCCTCGACGATGCGGCCGGCCTCGATCACCGCGACCTGAGTGCAGATATCGCGCACCACCGCCATTTCATGAGTGATAAGCAGGATGGTCAGACCCAGTTCACGGTTGATGCTGTGCAGCAGCTCAAGCACCTGCCGCGTCGTGTCAGGGTCCAGCGCCGAGGTCGCCTCGTCCGACAACAGGACGCGCGGCCCGGTCGCAAGCGCCCGGGCGATCCCGACCCGCTGTTTCTGCCCGCCCGAAAGTTCGGCCGGATAACGGTCGGCCTGCTCGGTCAGGCCGACGCGCTCGATCAGCTCGGTGACGCGGGGGGCGATCTTACCGCTGTCCTCGCCCGCGATCTCCAGCGGCAGGGCGATGTTCTCGGCCACAGTACGGCTGGCGAGCAGGTTGAAGTGCTGAAAGATCATGCCAACCTCGCGCCGGATGCGGCGCAGGCTGGCGGTCGAGGCCGCGCCTACATCGTGGTCGTTCACGATCACCTTGCCGGTGCTGGGGCGCTCAAGCCCATTCACCATGCGCAACAGCGTCGATTTCCCGGCCCCGGAACGGCCGATGATGCCGGTGATTGCGCCTTTCGGTACGTCCAGCCAGATGTCGTGCAGGGCCACCACTTCGCTATCGCCCTTTTGCGGATAGCGGCGCGTCACGCCCTGAAAGGAAATTGCCGGCTCTGTCATTGCCCCTGCCTTGAATGTCAGGCGAGACCTATGCCCGACACGGCCGGGTTGGCAAGGGGCAGGGACCCCCGAAAAGGGTAACGCCATTCCAAACCGGGGCTGCCGGATGGAATGGCGTTCCTGTCTGGCGAATTACGCTGCGGAAAGTGCCGAGATGATCGGGCCGAAATCGGCCGCCCTGAGGCTGGCGCCGCCGACCAGAGCACCGTTCACATGGGGAATGGCAAAGATCTCGGCTGCGTTTCCGGGTTTGACCGAGCCGCCATAGAGCAGCGCAAAATCGGCCCCGTCGGCAAAGCGGGCGGCAAGGCGGTCGCGTATCAGGGCGTGGACCTCGGCGATCTGCTCGCTGGTCGGGGTGCGGCCGGTGCCGATGGCCCAGACCGGTTCATAAGCGATAACAGTATTGGCGGCCGTCGCACCCTCGGGGATCGAGCCTGCAAGCTGGGTCGAGATTACATCCAGCGTCTCGCCCGCGTCACGCTGTGCCTCGGTCTCACCGACGCAGATCACCGCGACAAGCCCGGCCTCATAGGCTGCGACGGATTTCGCCGCGACATCAGCGTCGGTTTCGCCATGATCGGTGCGCCGCTCGGAATGGCCAAGAATGACATGGCTTGCGCCTGCGTCCCTCAGCTGGGCTGCGGCGATGTCGCCGGTATGGGCGCCCGAGGTCTTGGCGTGGCAGTCCTGACCGCCGACCGCGATCTTGCCCTCAACGCGGCCTGCCAGCGCATGGACCAGTGTCGCGGGCGGGCAGATCAGCACATCGCAGCCCGGCCGGGGGTGATCGGCCAGCAGCTGGTCGATCTCGGCCAGCGAGGCCAGGGTTCCGTTCATTTTCCAGTTTCCGGCGGCAAGTTTGCGCGGGGCCATCAGCCTCTCTCCCTTATCAGCTTCCGACAGGGGATTAGGCCGCGCGCGTCGCGCGATCAAGACGGCAGGAGGGTACGGAACACGAACCTGCGGCGAAAGGTCTAGGCTTTCGCCCGCGAACCTTCGAGCGGGGCGAAGCTTACCGATTCGCCACAGCCGCAACTGTCGGTGACATTCGGGTTACGAAACTTGAAGCCGGATTCGAGCAGGCTGGTTTCATAGTCGATCTCGGTTCCGAACAGGAACATCTGTGCGGTGGGCGCGATCATGACCCGCGCTTCGCCCTGTTCAACAACCTCATCGCCGGGCGAAGCGTTCTCGGCCAGTTCCATGGTGTATTCCATGCCTGCGCAGCCGCCCTTTTTCAGCCCGATCCTCAGGCCGCGGGCCGATTTCTGGGCCATAAGCCGGGCAATCTGGCGTTCAGCCGCCGGGGTGATGGTCACGGGGGATTTGCCGGGGATCGAGAACATCGCACATTCCTTGTTCGCTGCCATTCATTTAAGTACAAGCTTGCCGCCACTCAAGGGGCCCGGGCGCTTGACACCGGCAACAGTGCGGCTATAAGCGCCGCTTCATTGGTGTTGGTGGACCCCGCAAGGGGAACCCTGTCGGGCCCTGGATCGCAAGATGCTTGGCCAAAGGACAACGCCCTTCGAAACTGATAACACGAAGGAGATCAGCGATGACCAAACGCACCGCTGCCAAGTACAAGATCGACCGCCGCATGGGCGAAAACATCTGGGGCCGCGCCAAGTCGCCGCTTAACAAGCGCGAATACGGCCCGGGCCAGCACGGCCAGCGCCGCAAGGGCAAACTGTCGGATTTCGGCACCCAGCTGCGCGCCAAGCAGAAGCTCAAAGGCTATTACGGCGACCTGACCGAAAAGCAGTTCCGCCGCATCTATTCCGAAGCCGAGCGTGTGCGCGGCGACACCGGTGAAAACCTGATCGGCCTGCTGGAGCGCCGTCTGGACGCCGTCGTTTATCGCGCCAAATTCGTGCCGACCGTCTTTGCTGCCCGTCAGTTCGTGAACCACGGCCATGTCGAGGTGAACGGCCGCCGCGTGAACATCCCGTCGTACCGCGTCAAGGAAGGCGACGTGATCTCGGTTCGCGAGCGTTCGCGTCAGCTGACCATCGTGCTGGAGGCCGTTGGCCTGACCGAGCGTGATGTTCCGGACTATCTGGAAGTGGACCACAACAAGATGACCGCGACCTTCGTTCGCACTCCGGCTCTGGGCGACGTGCCCTATCCGGTGCAGATGGAACCGAATCTGGTCGTCGAATTCTACGCGAAAAACTGATCCTTTCCGGATCGCAGTTTTACGGGGGCCGCTCCTTTCGGGGCGGCCTTTTGCTTTTGGGCTGCTGCGATGACAAAATGAACGCAGCCGTTCACATTCCGGCCTGTGTCTGAGCAAGTGGCTTGCAGTGCGGCGGTGCTTTCGGGAAAAGCGGCGCGCAGAAAGGACATGAGGCAAGGGATGCGTTCTTTTATTCTGGCTATGGTCGGGGTGATGGGAGTGACGACGGCGGGCGCGGCGCAAGAGCGACCGGGCAAGGAAGAGCGGCTGTGGACCTGCGACACGTCGATCGCGGGCGAAAAAACCGAGATCAATTATGTCCGCGATGCCGAGTTTCATGAAAATGTCGGCCGGCTGGAAAAGAACTTTTCTGGCTGGGGGCGGATCACCTGTCCGGGCTATGTCACGCTGCGCGAGATCCTGCGGCGCAATGAGATGGGTGATGACGGCAGCTATTGTCTGCTGTGGGACAAGGAAAATGACACCTACATCGGCGCGCAAAAGGGGCCGCGCAAAGGTAACGCCCTATGCCGCAAGACCCTGTGCGAGCGGGTAAACTCGGCCCGTCAGGCCACTTTCCGTAATGCCAATGCGCTGGCCGTGGCCGGTTATGATGCGGTGACGCAGCGACCGGGCGCGACGATTCTTGCCGCGACCTCGGGGCAGATGGTCGGCACGCTTGAGGCGGCGGGCGCGGCGGCCGCGGGGCTTGCCACATCCCCGGTTGCGGTCGGCTCGCTTGTCATTGGAACGGCCGCCGCCGGTGGGGCCATGTGGTATTGTGCCGAGGAATAGGGGGCACGCAACCCGGGCCGGACAAAGGAAAAGGCCGCCCGGGGGCGGCCTTTCGTTATCTGTCCGGGTCCAGATCTCAGGACTTGGCGAGGTTGCGCAGCACATAGTGCAGCACACCGCCGTTTTCGAGGTATTCGATCTCGACCTCGGTATCGACGCGGGCCTTCAGCTGGATGGTCTTTTCGCTGCCATCGGCATAGCGGATGGTGCAGGGAACCAGCGACAGCGGTTTGAAGTCGCCTTCCAGGCCGCCGATGGTGATGACCTCGTCGCCCTTAAGGTTCAGGGTCTTGCGGTTCTCACCTTCGGTGAACTCCAGCGGGATGACGCCCATGCCGACGAGGTTCGAGCGGTGGATGCGCTCAAAGCTTTCAGCGATGACCGCTTTGATGCCCAGCAGGTTGGTGCCTTTCGCCGCCCAGTCGCGCGACGACCCGGCGCCGTATTCCACGCCACCAAAGACGACCAGCGGCGTACCCTCGGCCTGATAGGCCATGGCGGCGTCAAAGATCGAGGTCTGCTGACCATCAGGGCCTTTGGTGTAGCCGCCTTCGACACCCTCCAGCATCTCGTTGCGGATGCGGATGTTGGCAAAGGTACCGCGCATCATGACTTCGTGGTTGCCGCGGCGCGAACCGTAGCTGTTGAAATCCTTGGGCTGGACCTGACGCTCAAGCAGGTATTCCCCGGCCGGGGTGGTGGGCTTGAACGAACCTGCGGGCGAGATGTGGTCGGTCGTGATCATATCGCCCAGGATCGCGAGGACGCGCGCGCCCTCGATATTGGTGATCTGGCCCGGCTCTTTCGACATGCCGCGGAAATAGGGCGGGTTCTGGATATAGGTCGAGGTCGGCGGCCAGTCATAGGTCTCGCTGTCGGTGACCTCGACCGCCTGCCAGCGCTCGTCGC
>Ga0182746_1001451_pt1 | contig 21592 bp, 20 predicted proteins | sample eDN3rd30CBELigOP_FD_128881 | JGI IMG/M metagenome (GOLD analysis project Ga0182746, IMG submission 128881) | Enriched Organic Plus compost microbial communities from Emeryville, California, USA - eDNA 3rd pass 30_C BE-Lig OP (version 2) (version 2) ... | reverse complement strand
GGGCCACACCTGATCCCATTCCGAACTCAGAAGTTAAGTCCTCTTGCGGCGATGGTATTGCACGGGCAACCGTGTGGGAGAGTAGCACGATGCCAGCTCTATTTTACTCGAACCCGGGTTACGAATGTAATCCGGGTTTTTTTATTTTTGCCCATCCTCGCTCTTTAGTGGCATCTTGAATCTGTGAAACAAACCATCGAAATCTGTTCTGGCTGTGTGGTAAGGGCTTCATCTGCAGCAGAAGGAAATACTTTCATCATTAAAAAGAACTTTTTAGAAACGCTTTCCGCGCGTCTTAAAGAGCTTCGCCCGGATGTGGAATGGGATCTGTCCTTCACTTCGTGCATGCGCTTTTGCCCGCCGGATAGAATTTCTATGAGTATTCAAAACCGGATGACCATGTCCCAGGGAAATACCGTCGAATCCCTGGCGCAAGAGCTTGCGAAAACAATACGCCCCTGAGCGGGGCACATTGTGCCCGTCAACTTTTTAGACACTCAAAAAATTTTTTCCTGTTTTTCAATCCTGACAATTGTTTTTCAAAATTTGCAGTAATCTCCGCTCGCTCATTTATTTTTTAAAAGGAGATCAAGATGAAAAAATCTATCTTAAGTTTATTGGTCATTCTTATGGCAGGTCAGGCCTATGCGGCTCGTGAAACCGTCGTTTGCAAAGAGGCCAGCGATGCAAAAAGCAAAATCAAAGTTTATCTGGACTATGATCCTTCCGTTGCTCTTGATAACAACTGGCAAAAGGATAAAGAAGGTCATTCTATCATTGCGCCTTATGCTCTGGCGGAGACTGATGCTCAAGGCAAAACGACGGCGCGTGTGGGAATTGAAATCCCCAGTTCTCAGTTTAAAAAGCCTTATTCCGGCCGCTTCTTGTTGAACGGTTTGTACAAGGTAAACGCGTTGGAAAAAGCCGGCAGCGGTTATTCTTATGTTTTCGGGAATCAAGATTACCGTTCATTCCACGGATTTGATAAGAATGATTTGTGGGATGCGATGGTTTATATTTCCGATGAAGCCACAGGACAAAGTTTGAAATCGTTCCCAGGTTTGTTGACGATTCAAATGGATCTTATGGATCAAGGTTACTATCACATCGATCTCGTTTGCTCTTCCGTTGTGAAGTAAAAAGATTTCTTGCAGCTTTGCTTGCAGAATGACTTTTCTGCAAGCGCTGCAAGTGACTTCGCCGAAGTAATTACTCTGTTAAAAAGCGGCTTACATAAAGTCGCTTTTTTATTTTACATCAATATTTTTTTTAAAAACTTTCCAGAACGATTCAAAGTCTTCGATAAAAGGCATGTGTCCTAAACCCTTCAGCATCACAAGATGACCTTTCGGAATCATCTTTGCCACCTGACGGCTGATCACAGGGTAGTTACCCATTTTATTTTTCATCTCTTCCGCGGCCCAGGCTTTACCGATGGCGGTGCGATCGCGATCGCCGATAATAAGCACTGTCGGCATTTTCAAGTTCTTAAACTCATAAAAGACTGGCTGAGTAAAAATCATGTCGGAAGTTAAAGCGGCATTCCAGGCGATCAAAGGGTACTCTGGTCCTTGGAGCCATCCTGTGGGGATTTCCAGCCACTTGTCGTATTCCGGTTTCCATTTACCGTCATAATAACTGTCGAGCTGATACTGCTTGACCTTTTCAGGTGTCGAAGCGAGCTCCGCTTTGTAACTTTCATCAATATTGCGATACGGAGTCATCGTTTTCCAGTCTTCAAGACCGATGGGGTTCACTAGAAAAAGTTTTGTCACACTCTCTGGATACATCAAAGCAAAACGGGTGGCGACCATGCCGCCCATCGAGTGTCCAAGCAGATAAAACTTCTCAACTCCCAAACTCTGCAAGAGATTTTTTGTATTCTGCGCCAGCGTTTGGAAACTGTACTGATACTTTGCGGGCTTCGTCGATTTTCCAAATCCAATTTGATCGGGAACAATCACCCGGTAGCCTTCTTGATTCAGCCCCAGGATCACGTGCTCAAAATAAGCGCCGGGAAAATTCTTGCCGTGAAGAAGAACGATAACTTTGTCAGAAGGGCGACCCGCCGGAATATCCATGTAAGCCATTTTCAAGTCTTGCTCTTGCGAGCGGAAAGAAAAATATTTTACGTCAAAAGGATATTTATAATTCGTCAGTTCGGCATCGAAGCCTTGTGCGTCCTTGGCGGCAGCTTCTTTGCTTTTGCCAGATTCAGAATTTTTATTCTGCGTTGAAGCACAAGCCGTCAGAAAAAGAAACGCGGATAAAAGATAAAGAGCTTTCATAACACTCCTTTACTTATTAGCAGGCACTCCTTGAGCGCTGGCTGTGCCGGTGGCTGTGGGTGTTGCAGGACTTGCAGACGCACTTGGTGCCGTCGTTGGATTTGCTGCTGGAGCTTGTTGAGCGGGCTGTGGTTGTTGCACTGCCGGTGTTCCCTGAGCTGACGCCTCTGGAGTCGCTTGCGCCACAGGTTCTACTTCCGGCGGAGGATCAATCCTGTTCAACTGATTCATCGTATAAGTACGGCCGATTTCAAAAATCTTATTGCGAGAGCGGATATCAAAAAGACTTGCTTGAATGATCACGCCGGGATTTTCTTCGTCCGGCATATCCATGAATTCAAGCTCCAGAAAATTTTTTCCGTCTTTCACACGTTGGAAGTTGGGACGGGATTTTCCCAGGATCGTGCGCGCCAGTTGTGAGTTCATACGGACTTCCACTGTCGCAATCGAGTTCCACTGCGCAGGCAACTGTCCAGCCTCAGCGAGAGCTTGAAAGTCATCGTTAATCATCTTCGCCAGTTGCTCGGCCGGAGTCAGTTGCACGCAGGCTTTTTCAACGGCTGCTTTTTTTCCTTTGGTCACGATTTGAATGGCGGGTTCATCTTGAAGAATAAGAAAGGCCAGTACACCGGCTGCGATAATAATCAACGCTCCAAAGACTTTGTAAATCATCCGTCCCCCTGATTCATAGATATTATTGGGAAGTTTTCACCCACCCTCAAAGGCTTTCCGGCCAGGGCGCAAAATCGCTTCTTCGGCCCAGGTCCTTTGGGTGTTCTAAACCTCTGAAATTCCACACAAAAAAGTGTCTTTGCGGGGCTCTTGTCTAAGAGATCGACAGATAGGGCGCGGGCGCGGGTGGCCAGGGTGACGTAAAAAGACACGTCTTTTCAAATATTTACAAGAACATTGCGAAATTGGCACTGAGCTTGGAAGTAAAACGGTGAGAGAGGTGTGTCTATGAATGCGCTCACCAGATTAGCAGCATTGTCCTTTTTAGTTGGATTTTATGTGGGATGTTCTCCCGTGAAATTCGCATTGGACGACAGCAAATGTAAAGATAACGGCTGTATCGTAGAGAACGGCAAGTACTCTTTTAATTATTCAGCCACCGCCGGCCGCGGAAAGGTCGACATTCTGATTGTTAACGACAACTCAGCGTCCATGTCTTTTGAGCAAGCACGCCTGGCTCCGCGCTTTAACAATTTTATTTCGGATCTTGATAGTCAAAACATCGACTATCGTATCGCTATGACCACAACAGATGTGGCAAGAGCCGATGCGGGAAGCCTGATTCAGTTTAAAGCGGGTACTCCGTATATCACCGCCAATAATAGCGACAGATTCTCTTTGTTCAATTCCACGATTCAAAGACCTGAGACTTTAGCGTGCGAAAAATTTATTGCTAACTGGATTCGCAATAACGGCGGTAACACGGGTTCTATCAATACTACCGAATATGCGGCGGCTTACGCGCAGAACTGCCCCTCCGGCGATGAACGCGGTATCTTTGCGGCGAACTTGGTTGTGAATAACAATCCTTTCAACTTCATCCGTTCTGATGCGCACTTAGCAATCATCTTCCTTTCAGACGAAGATGAAAGAAGCGGCCTTTATAGCATGGGCGGATACAGCCTGGATCAAATGGATCAACCCGCTTATTTGGTCAATAACGTGAAAAGCAAGTTGGGTGAAGATAAGTTTAACTCCCTCAGCGTGCATGCCATCGTCGTTAAAGATCAGAACTGCTTGAACCAGCAAAACAGCCAAGCGTTGGATGGTTACGGTCCAACCACGGGTCTTGTCACTGGCAGCATCGGCAACGTGTATCTCACATTCCCGAATGCGGGCTGGGGTAAAGCCGCGGATATCTGCTCTAACGATTACACGACTCAGCTTGGACAAATCCGTTCCAAGATCACAGAGCGTATCAAAGATATCATGCTCAATTGCTCGAATCCGTCAGACCTCGTTGTCACGGTTTCCGGCAACCCCGTGTCTTATACACTTGATGGCAAGACTCTGAAGTTTAATCAGTATCTGGCGCCAGGCACGAGCGTGAACTTGTCCTACAAGTGCTCTTCCTTGGAATAAAAACATCTGCTCAAAATGAGACGACAAAAGCCGTTGCGAACACCGAACGGCTTTTGTCTTTTTTGCTTAACATAATTCTTCCGAGGCGTAGAAGTTTGAGACGTGGAAAATGCGACTCGCATTTTTGCCGCAGGATTTACGTCCGTAATCACTTTTTCGTTGGCTAAGGCTTTAGTCCTGAACCCCATTTCCGATACATCTAACCATGGGCATGTTAGACAGATACAAAAAAAAGGGCGGCTTCTTTCAACTGCTTCAACTCCTGGAAACTTCTCCCGTTGCCAAGAGAGAGCAATTTCTTTCATTGATTGCAGGCGAAAGTCCAGCATGGGAGGACGCGCTTCGTAAGCGCATTCTCACGATCGATCGTGTGTACAGCTGGGAAGGGCAATACCTGGTGGAGATCTTCTCCCGGGTGCAGCCCTTGACGCTGGCAAACGCGCTTCACGGCACTCCGCCAGAAAAGGTCGATCAGCTGCTGGGTTGTCTGCCACCGATTTCGCGCCGTAAGATCAACGATCTTTTGGCTGAATCCAATCCCACGCCGGCCGAAAAATCGACGTGCATTTCCAAGATGCTCTCCGAAGTGCGTGGCTTTATTGGTCAGGGTATTCTGCGCCTGGAAAAAGTCGATCCGGACTTGATGGTGCCGGAGAATATCGAAGAGGTTCTGAATGCCAATGGTTTCACGGCGCAAGTCTTTGATGTCGATACGACGGCAAAGAAAGACGCCAAACCCAATGTGATAGGTGAGACCACGGATCCAGGAGTTCCGCAGCAAGAAGTCGAGTTCCTTAAGCGCAAACTCAATCAGCTCTCGGCGGAACTCAATGCCGTGAAACATGAAAACTCGGTCTTAAAAGACAAGCTCGCGCAGATTAAAAAGATCGCCTAAAGCATTCCGCGTGTGTTGAGCGCGGAAATGTTTCTTTATGAAACAGATTCTACGATGAAGGTCGTAGAATCTGTCGAGCCTTTAGACAAAGCAGATTTTTTCTAAACCTAGGCTGAACCTCAGTCGATAGACCTGGCATAGTACGTGAGGTAAAAGATGTCAGCTCAGGTTTTCAGCATCGTTCTTGGAGCCATTTTTATTACAACTTCCGCGGTGAATGCACAGACCACAGCCGTGCCTCGTCTGGACCTTGAATCGCAATTTTACGAAGAGTTAGCCAAAGAGGCGGGTGAGGATGTTCCCACCACCAAGGGTCTTTTCGATGAAGTGCCGACAGGTCTTAGCACGAAGGACATGAGTCCGGATTGTGACCCGCGCCGTTTCGAAGACAGCATTGTCGGTAAAAAACTTTCCACCGCGCAATACTTCGCAGCCACGAAACAATATTTTAATAAGTGCGCAAATGAATTAACCAGCAATTCCACTCTGGGAATTCTGGGCTTGTTGCGCTTTTCAAAGTTTCAGTATCCGTTCTTCTCGCATCCTCAGGTGCGTGAGTTCATGGTAAAGCTTCCCGATGGTACGAAAGTTCCAGGCATCCTTGCCATGAAGCAGGACCCTCGTCCGCGTCCTCTTGTGATTGTGAAATGCGGAGTCTTCTGTTCCGCTGCGCAAACCACTTCCGTGAAAGCGTATTTGATGAATCTTTTCGATCAAAGCCCTTTCAATGTGCTCATGCTCGCCAACCAAACGGGCATGGACTACATCTACTACAACAAAGTGGTGACCCTGGGAGGATGGTCTGAAGGCTATGAAGCCCTGCAAGTTGGTAAATGGATGCGTGAGAAATGGGAATATAAAGACCGCATCTCCAGCATTCACTTTATGGGTATCAGCCTTGGCGGTAATGCCGCCGTGATGGGTGCGGCCTTTAACGATAAATATCTTCTTGATAATGGACAGAAGGTCTTTAACTCTGTGACGGCGATTTGCCCTGTGGTGAGCTTGCGTCCGACGCTGGATCATCTTTATGGCACACAAATCGTGGGTCGTATTTTCTCTAAAATGACGAAAGATCATTTTAAAGAAGCCCGCAACTACATCACCGACGTTCCTGAAATGCTTGCTGATGATAAGATCCCGGGCAGCCGTTTGCAGATGGCGGACTTCGTTGGAAATCTGGCGTCAGCTTCTTTGCAAAAGCGGGGCGTTGCGAGCACTCCGCAGTCTTTCTTTAAAAGCAATAATTTCTGGAACTGGAAAGAAGAAGTTAAAACTCCGCTTCTGGTATGGGCATCTAAAGATGACATGATCGTGAATAACCGTATCAACGCCGAAGTGATCGAGCACGATGATTTCTATGAGAAGTCTCAAAACGTGGGTGTCTTGAATTTGAAATACGGAAATCACTGCGGCTTTGCAACGGCTTATGGAGTGCAAGCGACTGCGGCAGTGCTAAGAACCTTTGTTTTGAATCACAGCCCCGAGTTCGTTGACAGCTACAATGTGAAAAATGAATTGCCTTGGACGTTCGGTTTCAAAAAACTGGGTTCTCAATATGAACACGTCGGCCAATTGTGGAATTTCTACTCAGAATCCGAACAGGCAAAAGTCACCTTCCGTATCTTCAATTGGAATGGCGGTAAAGAGTGCGCCAACCGCGGTCCTTGGCAGGGCCATAGCAGCTGCGTGACGACACGTGAGTATTGGATTCCGATCTCCTCTTTGAAGGCGCTTGGCGCTCGCGTGCCACGCACCGAAGCTGAAGCCCAGGCTTTGACCCGGGAATTTAACACCAAAGTGGAATTCCGTATCAAGGGCCATCCTCTCAATGGTACAAACAGCAGTGATTTCTATATGACATGGAGAAGCCATTTTGAATGATGAAGACTCCGGCTGTTTTAGTGACGGGTTTCCGTCCCTTTCTTGGAGAAAAAATAAATCCCAGCGAAATCCTTCTTGAAGCTCTCAAGAGGGATTCGCAATTTCAAAGCTATGGTGAAACCTTGCTTTTGCCGGTGTCCTTTGCCAAGGCTGCGGATTTATTGCACGAACGCTTAGCCCAGCGGGACTACGATTTTATTCTGATGCTGGGACAAGCCGGTGGCCGGGAGAAAATCAATCTGGAACGCGTGGCTTTGAACTGGATTGAAAGCGAGCATCCGGACGAAGAGGGATTTAAACCTTCGCTTGGCCCCATAGTTCCGCTGGGTGAAAGCGCTCTTTTTACGTCTTTGCCGTTGCACGAATGGAAAGAATCTTTAAAGGAACGTCATGCTGTCACCGTGTCCTTAAGTGCCGGTGGCTATGTTTGCAATTACGTTTATTATCAAACTTTGAAATGGCTCCAGGATCACAGTAAAAAGAGCCAGGCTTGTTTTATTCATGTTCCTTATTTACCCGAGCAGACGGCCGGCAAACCCGAAGACACTCCGGCTATGGAGTTATCGTCCATGCAAAGCTGCCTTCACGAAGTTCTTCAGCTTTGTCTTTCTTTGTGTAAATAAAAAAGGAACAGACAGGATGCAAACTGCTATCTACATCCTGTCTGCAGGAGTGGTTCAAAATTCTTTATTCAATATTTGACAGAGCATCACGCAGTTTCGCTTCATCTTTCACACCGATAAAGACGAGTTCAGCGCGACGGTCTTCGTCCATAACTCCTGTAGAGTCTTCAGTGCCTCGTCCTACGGCGACGATTTGCGAGTCACTAAGACCATTTTGTCTGAGAACATTGCGAACTTGATCCGCACGTTCTTGCGACAATTGTTGGTTAAAGGCCTCTGGACCGGAGCTGTCCGCATAGCCGCGCACTTCAACGCGGTCAAAGAGATCCTTATTATCACTCAAGGCTTGCGCCACACGAGAGAGTTTTTCGCGGTCTTGGCTAGACAGATTCGCTTGAGCGGTTTGGAACTGGATATTTTTGTCGTTGGAAACCAAATCGCTCAGCGCGACTCCTTCCAAAGCTGAGCCGGGCTCTACTGCAGCTACGGGTCGTGAGGGAGCTGTGGCTGTCGCAGAGAGATCGGAGGAAACATCTTCTGTTCCCATAGTCTCGCTCATCGGTTCACGTTGCACAGGATTTTCCTGAGCGGCAGTTTGTCGCACGGAAGTTCTGTAAGCACCCGGGTTCCAACCCAGTTGCAAGTCGATGAGGTACATCATGACCTGTCCATCTGTGTTGTTGGTGAGCGCCATCGCGCGGGCACCGACACGGGCCAACCAAGCAGGGGAGATATTAAACTCCTTCAAAGCTTGTAAGCCGACAAAATGCGCGTCGCCTTGGTCCGCTGACAGAGCAGCACCTTGTTCATAGAGTTGGTTGGCGATCACACCGGCTTGCCAGCGGTTGTCCCAACGATAGCGAGCTGCGAATTCCAGGATCCCGCCGGTTTTTGATGTGTCTTGGGTCGGTCCAGCTTGTGTGAATTGCTGGTTGTTCACACCGTAACCCAAGTCAAAAACCACAGGAGATTCCAAATACCATGAACCTAACAGTTTTAATGTCGCCGGTGTACCTTCCACAGAGTTGACATTTTCATAGCCGGTATAACCGCCGGCAGCTCCGAGAAATGGCACAACTATTCCGCGAGGTTCACGTTGGGATTCTTCTCTGGATAATTCGAGTGCACTTGTTGTTGGTGTCCTTTGATTGGCAAATGAAAAGGAACCAACACTTATCAGTAAAGTCGTAGTGAGGATGATTGTTTTCATGGCAGTCTCCTTTTTTCCCCTTCAGTATTGACCTTGTAATTTCAGCGTCAAATTTTTGCGGGGCTAAAGAACTAGGCTTTGTCGGAATAAATAAAAAGACCTGGGCATTAATCCTTATTAGAAATTGCAGCCACGCAATCTTGCCGGCCCCATACCATGCCAATTTTGGTGTGGAACCTGTCGAATTTTTTGTCAGACGGTGTTTCTTCGAACGTCTAAAGCCGTTTCGGCAGGCCTTATTCTTGGCGCGGATTTCGCTGAGAGATCATTGATTTCAAAGAACAGATGAGAGGTCTTTATGCGCAAAATGATGGGCTTAGTGCTTTGTTGGTTGATGGTGTCAGGCGTATCCCACGCGGCTCCTTATTATACAGGTGTCGGCTGTGATGAACAGGGGTTGAATTGCACATTCGGCAAACCTTCAGGCCGGGTTTTGAATTGGAGCAAAAAAGGTACGGTGGGAGAGCTGGGTGAGCGTTGCGAGAAGTTCATCACCGCCATCGAAAACCGTAAAAACGAAATTGCGAAAAGCCGCAAGATCGACCTTAAATATAAAAACTTTACTTACAGCTGGTCTAACGACATTCAGGCCGATGGCCGTGCGAAAATCATTTGCCGTGTTGAGTTGCACTCGGAACTTCCTGATGTGAAATTGGAATCCAAGACTGTTAAGAATCTGTTTTGGGTTTGCGAAAACGAAAACTCTGGCGGGATCTGCCGTCATTATATGAAAGAGTGCGAAGCTTTACGTGATCAAGCCCTGAACGATAAAGACGTTATCGACTCCACAATCTATATGGGCGGTTCTTTGCTGCAGGGAACGATCTGCACAGTAGCGACTGCAAAAGTAAAATAGAGGTCATGTCCGAAAACCGCTAGTCGAACCCAGCGCAGGAGTGTATGATCCTGCGCATGGACGGATTGAGCACTGAAGACCTTATTAAAATTATCTCCCGCCGGGACGCGCGTTACGACGGTCGTTTCTACTTCGGCGTTAAAACCACGCGCATCTATTGCCGCCCGGTGTGCCCGGCTCAGCCCAAACCAAAGAATATTCTGATTTTCCGCAGCCCCAGTGAGGCGGAAAAAGAAGGCTACCGCCCTTGCCTGCGTTGCCGGCCTGATGCTGCGCCTGGAAGCAAAATCCTGCAAGGCACAGCCAATAGCGTGACTCGTGCTTTGCGTTTGATTGAAGAGTCTTCTTTAGAAGAATTAGATGTACAAATCCTCGCTGAAAGAGTCGGAATGACGGACAGGCACCTGCGCCGCCTTTTTGAAGAGCACCTGGGCGCTTCTCCGGTCGAGATTCTGGTCACAAAAAGACTGCACTTAGCAAAGCAGCTCTTATTGGAAACACCAACGTCCGTCACTGAGATCGCCTTAGCTTCCGGGTTTAAATCGGTTCGTCGTTTCAATGAAGCTTTTAAAAACCTCTATCGCACGACGCCCACTCAAGTTCGCGCCACTGCTGGAAAAGTCCAGGATGAGTTTATACTTTCTTTGCCCGTGCGCCGCCCTTTTGATTGGGAATATGTTTTGGCCTATTTATCCCGCCACGAAGCTTATGGCATTGAAAAAGTGACTGCGGATTCTTACACACGCTATGTTCCTCAGGCGAAAGGCTATGCCACCGTTATTGTCACCTACGATAAAAAAAGCAGTGCGCTCAAAGTACGCCTTCAAGATTTGGCCATGTCACAAGTAAGAGGTGTTTTAAATTCCTTAAGGCAGCTCTTTGATACCGAACACAACCCAGAGCATTTGCAAAATAAAAAAGGAGTGCGTGTTCCGGGATGCTTTGACGCGTTTGAAATCGCGATATCCATTATTCTAAGCCAGCTTGTTTCCACGGCGCATGCAAAGACAAAACTCAAAGAGCTTGTTTGTCGCTATGGCAAGAAACTCGATGACCGGGAAGAAGTTTACGCCTTTCCTACACCGGAAGTTCTAAGCCGGGCTCGCATCGAAGATATTGGCGTGACGAAAACAAAAGCCCAAGCCATCCGAGCTCTCAGCAGTGAGATCGCCATTGGGAAAATCTCTCTTTCCGCTTCGGCGGATTTAGCCCTAACACGAAAGAAGCTTTTAGATATTCATGGGATTGGTCCATGGACGGTGGAGATGATTGCTATGCGCTGTTTGGGTGACTGTGATGCTTTTCCCGCCAATGATCTGATCGTTGCCCGTGCTTTGCAAAGTAAAACTATCAGCCCCGAAAAATGGACGTCTTTCAGAGGATACCTGGTCCACACATTGTGGAAAGAGTCTGCCAAGGAGAAAGTAAAATGAGTTTCTTTTATCACATCATGAAAAGCCCCATTGGAAATCTGCATCTGATCGCCGATGCGGAAAATCTGTGTGCGGTGGCGTACGACAGCAATATCTCGGCGCTTAAAAAATATTTTCCGGAATTGCAAGAAAAAGAAAACTCCGTTCTCAAGAAAACTCAAAAGCAGCTGCAGGAATATTTTGAAGGCCGCCGTCAGCAGTTTGATATTCCTTTAAAGCTGACTCACGGAACAGAGTTTCAAAAACGCACCTGGCAAGCTCTGTCGCAGATTCCGTATGGAAAGACGGTCAGTTATCAGGAGCAGGCGGAAAAACTGCGCAAACCCAGCGCCGTGCGTGCTGTCGGCAGAACCAATGGTCTGAATCCGATTTCCATTATTGTTCCTTGTCACCGCGTGATTGCAAAATCAGGAAATCTCACCGGTTATGCCGGTGGACTTCCTGCGAAGAAATTTCTGTTGGAACTTGAAAAAGATATGGCGGACAAGAAAAGCAAATAAACTATTTGCACTCCTGCGCGCCGTCGCCGCCCTGGCAACCCAAAGCTTTTTTAATTTCAGGATTCGTAAAATACACGCGGTTGATACGCTGATTGGTTTGCGGGTGTGAAGAGCTGTGCTCGGAACCTTCTTTTTCAGCGGCGAGATGCTCATTCAAATCACCCATGCTTGCGCATTCTTTGAAGTCAGAGATAGAGCGCATCTTTTCTTGGCCTGCTTGATCGAAGTTTTCACAGTCCATGGCAAAGAAGGCCACCTGGGAAGAAAAAGCGTATTCACGGGCTTTGCCAGAATCCGGAATGTTTTTGATTTTAGAAGCCAAAGCTTGGGTCGAGATCCAGTCTGCAAAAGCCTCTCCCATGTGCCCAGAGCCCGAAAGAAATTCGCAGTACTTGAACTGTTCATAGTTGTTTTGCACGGCGATTCTGCGATCTAAATAGTTGGCTTCCATCGCATCCGTGGCTCTGCCGCTGCCTTCGCCACCACCATCTTCCGGCGCACTTTCACGCACTTCGGCCAGCAGTGCATCGTGATCCTCATCGAGAAGGCGCAAAAGTCCTTCCTTCGATGGAATCTTAATGTCCATCGAAGAAGGGGAACGCAAGCAGCTGATCACTTCCCGAAGAGGATTTTTTTCCTCGCTGATAGAGGAAATCGAGACCTTGCGTGATTCTGCCATAATCTGTGTCCATCCCGGATAAATGGCTCCAATAGGGGAATAATCCATGGCCATTGAGCAGGGATCAATGGCGTGGCCAAGTTCATGAGCGAGGATTGAAAAGAGCGAAGCATCAGGGTTGTTCAAGAATTGAGGGCAGAGAGTGATTTGATTTTTCTCGGGGCGATAAAAAGCATTGGGCATTTCACAACCCTCGATCGCAAGACCCGGAAAAGAAGGAGCCGCCGTTTTATTAAACGTCGTTTCACGCAGGCGAGCGATCATATTGTCGATCTGCGTGCGGTTTTGGGCGTTTTTGCGAGCTGATAAAGCTTGAATGATATGCGCCTTGGCCTCATTAAAAATACTTTCAGCCCGAGCGGTTTCTTTTTTGAGAAGCTCTTGATTCTTTTTAAGTTTGTGGGCACCACCAGCTTCTTTTTCCTCAAAAAATTTTGCCGGATAAGCAAAAGGATCGTCGACCATAGCCTGAGGAAACGGCTTTTGCGCACAAAATTCGGCGAAGCCCACGTATTTTAGCATCTGAATATTCTGCACACGGTGGCCGCTGGCGTCCTGATAAATGTAAAAATCCTGAGCCTTGCTGGAAAGCTCACCGCAGTAACTTTCAAATGTACAAGAGCTGGCCCGAGGCGTATCGCAAGTTTGCGACTGCTGCGCGGAAATTTTCAAAGCTTCCCGCACGCGTGATATTTTTTCGATGGTTTCTTTTAACTCGGCGAAAGGAACGGTTTCTTGAGCAAAACCCGTACAATGAAAAATCAGGGTGAGAGTGATCAAAAGACGCATTTTAGAGACCCCGAGCATGAGTTCGAAGAGTTTCAATATGGCTGATCAAATCACCATAGGCGATGCCTTCAGCGCAGCCTTCACGGCGGTTCTCGTTTTTATTTTTATAAATGTAAGTGTAAGTTCCCGCAACACAAGGCGCGCGCTGGGGGGCGGGGCCTTTTTCCAAAGCCTTCCAAGCGCTAGCAGCCTTTGGCGGAAGAGTTTTACCTAAGCTCTTGCCATTGAAGTAATAAACACCTTTTTCATGTTTAAGAATATCCACTTTGCGCGCACCCATTTTGTTGGTGCGGTCCAAAATAATTTCAGAGGCTCCGGCCGTGGAAGCGAGGAGAAATAAAACTAAAAAGTACTTCATTTCCCCATTGTAAACGCCCGCGAGCCTGCTGACTCGGGTACAGTCCATCTTTTAGCCCTAAGTCTGTCTGAAACGGCTTGCAGAAATTTCTTCATGTCTTGAGGTGGAACTTGCACGATCATCATCGCGATCATCACCCACTCAAACAGAGGGATAATCATGGTCATTTCGATTCCTAAGTGAAGCGAAATCCCCGCAAGTAGCACCCAGTAACGCAGTTCTTTAATCCAGATTAAGGTGCCCAAAGCAAATTCCACCGCGAGTGTGCCCCACGTGAGAAGTTTCAACAGCAAAAGATGATTCAAGAGTGGCAATGGGAAACGTACGAACTCATCAAGGCGGGTGGCGGTGTAAACGGCGGTGCCATCGACCCAGGCATTGCCTTTGAGCTTGAACATCACAGTGGCGATATAAATCACCGAAAGCTGCACCTGCATGAGGCGCAAAGCCCACGGACTTTTATCGGCGACGACGGAGGCTGTTCCTCTCCAGCGTCGAACCAGACGATCCAGCGATAGGCAATCGCCGGCCGGAGAGAGGATCATCAGAAACAAAAAGTTTCTTAGAACAACGTCGGCACTGTTGAGAATAAAAATGTTTCGGTTGTGAAACGAGATCAGAGTGAGAAATGTAAGAGCCGTGGAGGTCCGGGTAAAAAGCCCCAAGGTCATACCGATAACCCCGAGTAAATTCAGCAGAGCTAGAAAAGCGCTGGCCCGTACATCATCGGGCAGAAGCTCAAACAGCCCGAAGCGGTAAAGACCGTTGTATTTGACGGCGGTTTCAAGACTGATGATTCCGTCAGGACTCCAGAAAAAATCGAGATTATTCCAAAGCGAAAACCAATGGAAGAACAGCAGAACTCCCAGAGCGATGCGCAAGATGGCCACCGTGTGAACCGGCGCGGGCTTAAAGAAAAAATCATCAAAAAATTTAACGATGGCTTTGAGACTCATAAGTGTACCCCGCTTGACGTTCAAATTGTGCGCTCAGTGTGCCGTGAGGAATAAATTCCTGGCTCGGCGCTTTAACAGTGTTGGTGTATTTATAAAACTGAATTTCGCGGATGTGGCGTTGCCGCCCTTGCGACTCGATGGCGGAGATTTGCCTCTCAAGAAAACGTCCGAGGTCTCTCCACATTTCTGTTTTTTGCGAAGGAACGAGGTTTTCTTGCGAGTACTTGCGTAGTTTTTCACCGGATAAAAAACGCTCCCAGGGATCCAGACGCGAAGAGCGCGGAAAGGTCCATTGCTCCGAAGATCCGTCGGTAAAAATTATTTCCGCGCCGATATATGAATTTACGGAGGAGGGATTCGGCGCAAACATGCTCCAAGGTTGATCAAGCCCGAGAAGTTGTTGGTAGGGGCTGAACAGCGTGACAATTCTTTGTCCCAAGACACTGCGATCGGGAAGTCCCGAAGTCATAATCATTGTGAGGTGGGCAAGAATATAAGCAGAAAGAAGAATTTTAACGGATGTTTTCATGAGGCCTCTGCATACGGTCGTTTTAGGTTGCGGAGTTTTTCGCTCCAGGATTTCAGATCTCGTGGATCCACCATCGAAATCATCACAATGATCATGGCCCACTCGAACACGGGAATGCTCATCGTGTATTCAATGCCAAGATGCAGGCCAATGCCTGCCAGAAGAACCCAGTAACGAAGTTCTTTGAACCAAACCAAAGTGGCCAGCGCGAATTCCACAATGAGAGTGGACCACGTTAAGGCTTTAATAAAGGCCAGGCTGTTCAGAAGTGGCAGCGGAAAGCGATAGAACTCATCGAGTCGTGTCGCAATATAAACGGCAGTGCCATCGATCCAGTGATCGCCTTTGATTTTAAAAAGCACGGTGGAAAGGTAAATGGTACAGAACTGCAGTTGAATTAAGCGCAAGGCCCAAGGGCTTTTTTCCTCGGGAATCAGCGGGGCCTTGCCGTTGTGCAGGCGGCGCGCGCGGTCCACGGACCAGAGATCTCCGCAAGGTGTGAACAGTAAAAAGAACAGAAAAATGCGCACGACCGAATCCGCGCTATTGAGAATAAAGCCGTTGCGATGATGGAAGGAAATCAGGGTTATGAAAGCGGTGAGTATGGAAGTTCTTGTCCATGTCCCTGTGAGCACGCCAATAGCAGCGATTAGATTGATCGCGGCTAAAAAGTACACCGTTTTATCGGTGAAGGGGAGATAATCAAAAAGCGAAAAGCGCAGGGGATTTCCGTACTGTAGGGCGGTTTGCATGGAAATGATCGCTTGCGTGCCGTAAAGACTGCCCAGATCGCAGTAGATCATCAGCCAGTTGAAAATCAGTAAGAACCCCATGCCAATGCGGAGCAAAGCCACACTGTGCACCGGTTGCGGAGCAAAAAAGAAAGAGTAAATATTTTTAATGGCGGTAGTCAGCTTCATAACGGCCTTTCTCGGGCGTAGGTAAGAAGTAATAAACGGCTTGCGTGTCGTAAGAAGTGCTGGCAACTCCGTGCGGTCGCAGAGGAGTTGACGAAGAGAAATTGATATAATTGGAGTGACGGTTGAAAACGATGGCTTGAACCGTGCGCTGTTGGCCTTGTTCTTCACGCTGCGCGATTTGTCTTAAGACATACTGAGACACATCCGCCCAAACGCGTTCGTTGCGGTTGGGGAGAAGTGTTTCCTGACCTAAAATGCGGTAGCGGTCGCCGACAAGAATTTTTCGCCATCCATTCATAGTGCTTTGGCTGGGAAAGCGCCAAGATTCTTTCGAACCATCAGTGAAGGTGATTTCCGCATCAATATAGACATTGGCGTTCATTGGGTTCGGAGCAAACATGCTCCATGGTTGATAGAGCATGGAGAGCGCTTCGTATCTGGCGATCAGTTTTACGAAACGGGCGCCGAGAACGCTTTGATCGGGCAAGCCCTCGCACGCCATGATGCCGAGATTGACACAGATGAAGGCGGCGATCACAAAAGTTTTTATCACGGTCGCTGTGGCTTTGAGTTTGTTCACGTGAATACCTCTTCTACAAAATTCATTTTTGTATAGTTCTGTGGTTCATGTATCACGGCAGCCGAGCGCTCGTCCGTTTATTGATTGGAAAGGTAGATGAAAATTTGTGCTGAGAAAGAGCCGCCGCCGTAAAACTTCTAAACAAGAACCGCTACGAAAAATAAACAAGTTGGATATAAGTTTTTAAACTCCACGGACTCAATTCAGGTTTTCGATTAAATTGAAGCAAGCCGGTAAATTAAGTGGTGCTAAAAGAAAAAGTTCATTCCACAGTTCTCCTTAAATTTTTTTCCAGCCCTACAACAAAAGGAGAATGTATGAAGAAGATTAAGAATACATTCCTTCTGGCGAGCATGACCTTTGCGGCGAATTTCGCTTTGGCGAATCCCCAAGGGCAAAGCTTCCAAGGGAATAAACAGTTGAACCAGCGGCCTTCCGCAACAGCCTATATAGGTGGAAAAGGAGGCTTTATCCCTAGCGATGATGGTTCTCTGAAGTTGTTCATCGGAAATAACGGTAATAACGCCAATAATGCAAACGGCATTTCCGGAAGTTTCGGAAACAATGGGAATAACGGAAACAACGGTAATAACAGCAATAATGGTAACAACGGCAATAATGGTAACAACACTAATAATGCCAATAACGCCAATGGTATCGCCGGAATTCTGGGAATTCTCGGAAATAACGGCAACAATGGCAACAACGGGAACAACGTTAATAACGGAAATAATGGCAACAACGGGAATAACGTTAATAACGGAAATAATGGCAACAACGGGAATAACGGAAATAATGGCAACAACGGGAACAACGTTAATAACGGAAATAACGGCAACAACGGGAACAATGGTAATAACGTAAATAACGGTAACAACGGTAACAACGTTAATAACGGAAATAACGGAAACAACGGCAACAACGTTAATAACGGAAATAATGGCAATAACGGGAACAATGGTAATAACGTAAATAACGGTAACAACGGTAATAACGGTAATAACGGTAATAACGGTAATAACGGTAATAACGGTAATAACGGAAACCGTGGCAACAACGGAAACAACGGCAATAACGGAAATAACGGCAATAACGGTAACAACGGCAATAACGGTAACAACGGCAATAACGGCAATAACGGCAACAATGGCAATAACGGTAACAACGGCAACAACGGCAATAACGGCAACAATGGCAACAATGGCAACAATGGCAATAACGGTAACAATGGCAACCACGGCAACCACGGTGTAACTTCGACATCTACAACCGAGGGCACCGGCTTTACCTCCACCACCGAAGGAACGGGCTTTACTTCTTCCACTACAGGTGAAACTTCCTCATCCAGCACAGGTGAGCAGTCTGTCACTGCCGGATCAACGGCAACTTCGACGACTTCTACAAGTGGATTTGGTGAAGAAGAAAAGAACAAACTCAAAGCGAAGTTGAAACCTTTGTTCCACCTCAGCTTTGACTATGGTTCTTATATCGTGAACCTCACTCCGCACTTCAGAGATGTGCAGCCGAAGTCTAAGTTCGTGAACTACGACTATCGACCTAGTTCTGACAGCCTGATTTACGGCGATTATCGTGATGGTTTCCAAAAAACTGTCTACGGATCTCTGGAAGTCGGTATCGGTGCGCAGATTCGTTTCTGGTTCGACAACGCGACAGGCATCCGTCAAGCCTTCTGGGGCTATGTCGGAGTATTACCTATCATCGGCAAAGACACTGAATCAGTACGTTACGTCAGCACTTTGGATAAAGCTTATGCAATGGGCGGACGCTGGTCGGTTCCTAAAGATGCAGATGACTTGAGCACTTGGGATCCAGGCGACAGTATCACCTACGTCGGTCATGGTGGCATTATCTTCTCCGCAGGCGCCGGTCTTGGCCCCGTGGGAGTGGGTGTGGCTAAACTCGCCAACGGTACATGGGAAACTTACGTTGAAAAAGTCAACGATCATATGGCGTACGTGAAAATGACCAAAGGTAAACTCAGCAACTTCTCGATGTTCACGAACGTGTCCATCCTGACTTTGAGCTTGAGTGACTTTAGATATTCCGATGACGGATTCTCATTCTTGTTCGATTTGTCAACGGATGTAGGTCGCAAAGCATATGAAGATATGATCCGCGGAAACGTTCTGGCTTCAGAGATGTTTGTTGCGAACAAACCACGCAACATGGTTGAAAGAGCTCCTGTGATCAAGGTGGAAACATTCCGCTCTGTCTCCACAGGCCGTATCGTCAGCAAGTCTTTGGCGATCCCCATTATCTGGGATAAAAAGTACAGCACTGGCAAGATCAACTCTTTCACGACATCTGACATGCATGTCGACCGTAACACGGCTCGCGTTTACTACGGTATTTACTCTGACTCCGAAGACACTCGTTTCTGGACAAAACATAAAGAAACAGACTTGATGTTCTACGGTGCGAAGTACTCCGTGGAAAACTGGGATACGAAATCGCGCATGGACAGCGTGTTCGGAACTTACTCTTATGCTTTCCGACATGAAAACTCCAATGGCGCTCGTCTCAGAAAAGGTATCTATGAATTGGTCCGCAAAACCGGCATTGATTCTTTGATGGTGGGCGTTCCGGACAGAGACCTTGGTTACTCCGGCGTTGAGTTCAACGTGAACTTCAACGAATCAAACACATTGCGTTTGATGGCGGCAGCTCAGCGTATGAGTCAAGACGCGTTCATTGATGTGGCGACCGATATGGTGGCTCCGTACTTCAGTGATCGCAACGATCCATACGATCTGTGCATGTTTGATGGCGGCACCGGCGTAGCTGGCACTTGCGCAAACCGCACGGCGGTCAGAACTGCAAATGCGGCAAGCAAAATGTATTCGGCTCTAAGAACGATGTATCGAACAATGAACACGGATTCACGCGCATTCGCAGCGGCTTACGCTTCTTTCGGCGAAGGCATGGCGGAAAACTTGTTCACGTTCAAGGCAGCCTTGAAACTTGCTGGCTCTGGTGTGACGATCGATTATCTGATCGAAGGCACTCGCACCAACATGTACTATCGTGAATGGACGGTGGACAGCAGCGGTCGCTGGACTCCATCACCTGTCTATGCACAAATGTACAAAGGACTTCCATTCAAACCACAAACACGTCACTCACGTGTTAAAGGTATGATTGTCGGCAACTCCGACGCTGGAAAAGTCCCTCATATGACACCTGTCACGTTCTAAGTTTTAAAGACCGCCGGCCGTTTGGTCCGGCGGTCTGTCGAATTACTGGCATACGCATCTCCTTGCCGCGGTTAACATAGAGGCATTAACAGGAGGTGTATTTATGAGACCTTCGAATTGGATCATCTTCATGGGCGTGACACTCACGCTGATGGGTATTTTAGCATTGATGTTTGCATCAGCGACAACTCTGGCTTCGGTTCTGTTCTTAGGCGCCGTTCTTTTTGTGGCTGGAGTCGCGGAAGTTATTTACGGCATTCAAGGGCGTAAGTCCGGTCAGCTCTGGCCTCATTTAGGCTTGGGAGTGCTGGCGATTGCGTGTTCTGTGCTGATCGCCAGAAATCCGATCGAAAATACTCTGGGCCTTACTTTGCTAGTGAGCTTTTTGCTTCTGGCCAGTGGTTTAACCAAAGTTATCGGTGCCGCCGCGGAACGCTTTTCAGGCTGGGGATGGGTGGCTGTAAACGGTGTGATCTCGATTGCTTTGGGCACGATGATTTTAGCGACATTTCCAGTTTCAGCATTCTGGACATTGGGAACCTTTGTCGGCGTGGATCTTATTGTGAGCGGTGTGACCTTTATCGGTATGGGTGTCTCCATGAAACAAATCCGCCATGAGCTTGAGGAAACCGGTCAGACCTGGAATGAGCGCTCACGCACAATGCCCGGCCGTTCCGAGCATGAAACGGAAGATCGTACGTCACTACACCATTAAAATACTTGAACGAAAGAAAGGGAGAAGAAACTCCCTTTCGTTTCCCGATAAGTTCAATGCCGAATCTACAACTTTCCTTCTTTCATCAGATGGAAACGCTGAGGGAAATACCACTGCAGGACCTTGCGGAATTTGTCTGAAGTGGGACGAGCCCAGTTTCTCATGAGTTCCGAACCGAAAGAAATCGCCGTCACAGGATGGGCTCCAGCTTGAATCATTCTATCGAAGGCACGGTTGTGCGCCGTCAAAGAAATGCCTCCGACAGCATCGGCGACAGGGTAGACCTGGTATCCTTCTTTGAGCATATCCAACGTAGGAAAGGTCAGACACACTTCAGTCCATAAACCAGCAATGACAATTTTTTTGCGATGGGTGGCCTTCACGGCGTTGCGGAACTCTTCATCTTCCCAAGCATTCACGCCGGTGCGGTCGATTTCTTTGATGCCGGGAAGTTCCGCCATGATCGCAGCGTCTGTGCCGGTGTTCACTCCCATATCCACGCCGACAGTTGAAACAACCACGGGCACATCATAGGCGCGTGCCAGTTTGCAAAGCGCGAGCACGTTTAAGTTAATTTCTTCTCGTGTGGTGGAGGTCACAGTTCGGTATTGCTCGGGCTGAAAATCGATGAGCACAAGAGCGCAGTTTTCAGGTGTTAACAAAGTATCCTCTTTGGGATTTCTTATTGGTTCGGGCTGAGTTTTTTGCATAAGTTCTCCTGTGATAGCCGAGTATATTCCAGCTTTTGTAAGCGGTTCATTTTATTCGAATAATGCATACGCTATTCATAGCCTGAGCAAGTCACATGAAAGGTCGCAGCTGTATCGCGCGGACACTGTAGTGCAATAAATTTATCCACGACAATCCTTATAAAGTATTTATTGTTGATTATTAATTTGTAACCACTAATATGTTTATAAACAAAAGGGAGATTTTATATGTCAATTGGAGTGAACCCCGATTTTTTGGACACGGTTAAAAGTTCACGGACTCCTTGTACTCGACCGGGCTCTTCATGCCAAGTGCTGAGTGCGGAGCGACGTTGTTATAATCTGCAAACCATCGCGG
>Ga0182746_1001449_pt1 | contig 21612 bp, 19 predicted proteins | sample eDN3rd30CBELigOP_FD_128881 | JGI IMG/M metagenome (GOLD analysis project Ga0182746, IMG submission 128881) | Enriched Organic Plus compost microbial communities from Emeryville, California, USA - eDNA 3rd pass 30_C BE-Lig OP (version 2) (version 2) ... | reverse complement strand
TCAACGATATCGTCATTGTCTTTTAATGCCGTTGTATAAATACCACGTAAACCTCCACAATCTTGCTCCACTACAATCATATCCTGCGCTACGTCATGTAAACGACGCGTTAAGTAACCCGCATCCGCCGTTTTCAGCGCCGTATCGGCAAGACCTTTACGCGCACCGTGGGTAGAGATAAAGTACTCCAATACGGACAAACCTTCTTTAAAGTTTGACAAGATCGGGTTCTCGATAATTTCACCACCTGAGGTACCAGACTTCTGAGGTTTAGCCATCAAACCACGCATACCACATAACTGACGAATCTGCTCTTTCGATCCACGGGCTCCAGAATCCAACATCATATACACAGAGTTGAACCCTTGGTTATCGTTGGAAAGAATATCCATTACGTGTGCAGTTAATCGGTTGTTGATACGTGTCCAAATATCGATGATCTGGTTGTAACGTTCGTTGTTGGTAATGAAACCCATGTTATAGTTATTCATTACCTCCTCGACTTCATTGGTCGCCTGAGCAATCAACTCAGCTTTCGCAGCAGGAATATTCAAATCTTCCAAGTTGAACGAAAGTCCGCCTTTGAACGCCGTTTGATAACCTAATTCTTTCATATCGTCCAAGAACTGTGCAGCACGGGCCATACCCGTAGTCTTCACGATCTCACCGATAATATTACGTAAAGATTTTTTAGTCAGCAATTCGTTGACAAAGCCCATTTCATCAGGAACAACCTGATTAAAGATCACACGACCTACTGTTGTCTCCAATAAGGTATCAACGATGCTTCCATCTTTTTGTCTAACTTTTGTTTTGACTTTAATCCAAGCATGAAGGTCAATTTTTTTCTCGTTTAGAGCAATAATTACCTCTTCTGCTGAATAGAAAGTCATATCCTGACCTCTCACGATATGGTCACCTGCACTTCTGCGGCCTTTAGTGATATAATAAAGACCCAATACCATGTCTTGAGATGGTACAGTAATTGGTGATCCGTTCGCTGGGTTCAAAATATTGTGTGAAGCCAACATTAAAATTTGAGCCTCCAAAACAGCAGCATTACCTAAAGGTAAGTGAACCGCCATCTGGTCACCGTCAAAATCCGCGTTAAATGCTGTACACACGAGTGGGTGCAATTGAATAGCTTTACCCTCAACCAACGTCGGTTGGAAAGCCTGGATACCCAAACGGTGAAGCGTAGGCGCACGGTTAAGTAATACAGGATGGCCTTTCAATACATTTTCAAGGATATCCCATACGACAGGATCTTTACGGTCAACGATTTTTTTAGCGGATTTTACAGTTTTTACAATACCACGCTCAATCATCTTACGGATGATAAATGGCTTGTATAGCTCTGCAGCCATATCTTTAGGAAGACCACACTCGTGTAATTTTAGGTGCGGACCTACAACGATTACCGAACGAGCCGAATAATCCACACGCTTACCCAATAAGTTTTGACGGAAACGTCCTTGTTTACCTTTCAAAATATCAGATAAAGACTTCAATGCACGGTTCCCTTCTGTCTTAACAGCGTTCACCTTACGTGAGTTGTCAAACAATGAATCCACCGCTTCTTGAAGCATACGCTTTTCGTTACGTAAGATGACTTCAGGAGCTTTGATTTCGATCAAACGTTTCAGACGATTGTTACGGATAATCACACGACGATATAAGTCGTTCAAATCCGAAGTCGCGAAACGGCCTCCATCCAAAGGCACTAAAGGACGTAATTCCGGTGGGATAATCGGAACAATTTTCACAATCATCCATTCTGGACGGTTCTCGATATTCTCACGTGAGCTCCGGAAAGCTTCAACAACATGAAGACGTTTTAATGCTTCATTTTTACGTTGTTGTGAAGTCTCATTGGCAGCTTGGTGACGTAAATCGTATGACAATTGATCCAAATCAATACGTTTCAACAAATCTTCCAATGCCTCAGCACCCATCTTAGCAACGAATTTTTGAGGATCGTTGTCGTCTAAATATTGATTTTCTTTTGGTAAGGTATCTAAAATATCTAAATATTCTTCTTCCGTCAAGAAGTCCATAAAGTTGATACCATCTTCTTCCTTGATACCAGCCTGGATAACCACATAACGTTCGTAGTAAATGATCATATCCAATTTCTTGGTAGGAAGTCCCAATAAATAACCAATTTTATTAGGAAGAGAACGGAAGTACCAGATATGCGCGACAGGAACCACCAAGTTGATGTGTCCCATACGCTCACGACGTACTTTTTTCTCAGTTACCTCAACACCACAACGGTCACACACGATACCTTTGTAACGGATACGTTTGTATTTACCACAGTGACATTCGTAGTCCTTTACCGGACCGAAAATACGCTCACAGAATAAACCGTCACGTTCGGGTTTGTAGGTACGATAGTTAATCGTCTCTGGTTTTGTAACTTCACCACTTGAGCGTTCCAAAATAGTCTCTGGAGAAGCCAAGCTGATCGTAATCGAAGTGAAGTTGCTTTTAATTTTATTATCTTTTTTGTAAGACATACTTATACAAAAGTTAAAGCTGTATAAAGAAGCTTTGAAGGACTGGAGCCCTTCAAAGCCCTAATTGCTTAATTAATCCAATGTGATATCTAGACCCAATCCGCGCAACTCGTGTACCAATACGTTGAACGATTCTGGTACCGATGGCGTTGGAAGATTGTTGCCCTTAACGATCGCTTCGTAAGTTTTGGCACGACCAACCACATCATCCGATTTCACGGTCAAGATCTCTTGAAGGATGTTAGATGCACCGAATGCTTCCAATGCCCAAACCTCCATCTCACCGAAACGTTGACCACCGAATTGTGCTTTACCACCCAAAGGTTGTTGTGTGATCAATGAGTACGGACCGATTGAACGTGCGTGCATTTTATCATCAACCATGTGACCTAATTTCAACATGTAGATAACGCCCACTGTTGTCGGTTGATCGAAACGGTCTCCTGTCAATCCGTTGTACAAATAAGTACGTCCAGATTTTGGTAAACCTGCTTTCGCCACCCAATCTTGTACCTGATCCATTTCAGCACCATCAAAGATAGGCGTCGCAAACTTAACACCTAATTTTTGACCAGCCCAACCCAATACGGTTTCGTAGATCTGTCCTAAGTTCATCCGTGAAGGTACCCCCAGTGGGTTCAACACGATATCAACTGGTGTACCGTCTTCTAAGAATGGCATATCCTCATCACGTACGATACGTGCAACGATACCTTTGTTACCGTGACGACCGGCCATTTTATCCCCTACTTTCAACTTACGTTTCTTAGCAACGTAAACTTTGGCCATCTGCACAATTCCTGATGGAAGTTCATCACCCACAGACACGGCAAATTTATCACGTTTGAACGAACCCAACTCCTCATTAATTTTGATATTGTAGTTATGAAGAGCCATTTTGATCAGCTCGTTTTTATCTTCGTCAGTTGTCCATCCCATTGGGTTGATGTTGTTATAATCCAATTCTGCTAAGATTTTTTGTGTAAATTTAGCACCTTTAGCTACCAACAACTCTTTATATACATTGTATACCCCTTGGCTTGTTTTACCATTCACGATGGTGAATAACTTTTCAACCAAACGATCTTTCAAGGATTTAACGGCTCTGTCGTGAGCAACTTCCAATTTCTCCAAAGTCTTACGCTCAACTTCTTTGGACATTTTTTTCGCACGGGAGAATAACTTGGTATCGATCACAACGCCTTTCAATGAAGGCGGAGTTTTCAATGAAGCATCTTTTACATCGCCGGCTTTGTCACCAAAGATTGCGCGTAATAATTTCTCCTCTGGAGAAGGATCAGACTCACCTTTCGGCGTGATCTTACCGATCAAGATATCACCACCACCAACTTCTGCACCGATACGGATAATACCGTTTTCGTCCAAGTCTTTTGTCGCTTCTTCAGATACGTTAGGAATATCCGCTGTTAATTCTTCTTCACCACGTTTGGTATCCCGAACCTCAAGTTCAAATTCCTCAATGTGAAGAGAAGTAAACCAGTCTTCTTTTGCAACACGCTCAGAGATTACGATCGCATCCTCAAAGTTATATCCTTGCCAAGGCATGAATGCTACTTTCAAGTTACGACCCAGCGCCAATTCACCATTTTCAGTAGCATACCCCTCACACAATACTTGTCCTGGCTCCACTCGCTGACCTTTCTTAACGATAGGTTTCAAGTTCATACAAGTATTTTGGTTGGTCTTCTTGAATTTGATCAATTTATATGTTTTGACATCATCATCAAATGATACGAGACGATCATCATCAGTTCTGTCATAACGGATCTTAATTTCGTCAGCATCTACGTATTCTACCACACCGTGACCTTCGGCATTGATTAACGTACGTGAGTCTTTCGCCACACGGCCTTCAAGACCAGTACCTACGATAGGCGCTTGCGGACGCAATACAGGCACAGCTTGACGTTGCATGTTCGAACCCATCAACGCACGGTTGGCGTCATCGTGCTCCAAGAAAGGAATCAATGATGCCGCAATAGAGGTAATCTGGTTTGGCGCGACGTCCATATAATCAAGCATTTCCGGCTCGATAATTGGAAAGTCACCTTCATATCTCGCTTTAACTTTCGCATCTTCGAAATTACCTTTGTCATCATACAAAGCATTCGCTTGTGCGATTGTTTTTCCATCTTCATCTTCCGCTGATAAATAAACCACAGGCTCGTCTACCACCACTTTACCATCCTTCACTTTACGATAAGGAGTTTCAATAAAGCCCAAATGGTTGATTTTCGCGTGCACTGCCAAGGAAGAAATCAAACCGATGTTTGGTCCCTCCGGTGTTTCAATCGTACAAAGACGGCCATAATGTGTGTAGTGAACGTCACGCACCTCGAAACCTGCGCGCTCACGGGAAAGACCACCTGGACCCAAGGCTGACAAACGACGCTTGTGTGTGATCTCAGCAAGTGGATTGGTTTGATCCATAAACTGAGATAACTGGTTTGTTCCGAAGAATGAATTGATTACCGACGACAAAGTACGTGCGTTAATCAAATCCGTAGGTGTAAACACCTCGTTATCGCGAATATTCATGCGTTCACGGATAGTACGGGCCATACGAGATAGACCTACACCAAACTGCGCATATAATTGTTCGCCCACAGTACGGACACGACGGTTCGATAAGTGGTCAATATCATCCACCTCCGCTTTAGAATTGATCAAATTGATCAAATACTTCACAATAGCAATGATATCTTCGCGTGTTAAAACTTTGATATCGTCCGGTGTATCCAGTTTCAACTTACGGTTGATCCGATAACGGCCCACATCACCTAAGTCGTAACGCTTATCAGAGAAGAATAAACGATCGATGATACCACGTGCTGTTTCCTCATCTGGTGGTTCAGCATTACGCAATTGACGATAGATATGCTCTACCGCTTCTTTCTCCGAGTTAGAAGTATCTTTTTGTAAAGTGTTATATATAATAGAATAATCTGCGTTATTTGACTCATCGTCCTTCGCTAGGATAATAGACTTAACACCAGCTTCAATGATCAAATCAATGTGATCTTCCTCTAGAACAGTTTCACGCTCAAGGATAATTTCGTTACGGTCAATCGATACTACCTCACCAGTATCCTCATCCACGAAATCTTCTACCCATTTTTTCAATACCCTAGCCGCTAAACGACGGCCAACATATTTTTTAAGACCAGATTTACTAACTTTTACTTCATCCGCCAAGTCGAACAACTCCAAGATATCTTTATCTGAATCGTAACCTATAGCACGCAATAAGGTAGTAACTGGGAATTTCTTTTTACGATCGATATACGCGTACATAACGTTATTAACGTCTGTTGCAAATTCGATCCAAGATCCTTTGAAAGGAATTACCCTTGCAGAATAAAGTTTAGTACCATTTGTGTGTCTACTTTGACCAAAGAAAACGCCTGGTGAACGGTGTAATTGCGATACAATTACGCGTTCTGCACCATTTACCACGAAAGTACCTTTAGGAGTCATATAAGGGATAGTCCCTAAATACACATCCTGAACAATAGTTTCGAAATCTTCGTGTTCTTCATCATTACAAGATAACTTTAACTTAGCCTTTAACGGAACGCTATAAGTCAGGCCACGCTCGATACACTCTTGGATATCATAACGGGGAGGATCAATGAAATAATCCAAAAACTCTAGCACAAAAATGTTTCTTGAATCAGAAATAGGGAAGTTTTCCGAGAATACCTTGAACAGCCCTTCCTGATGGCGGTTGTCAGAAGTAGTTTCTAATTGAAAAAACTCCTTGAAAGATTCCAATTGCACATCTAAGAAATCCGGATAATCCAAAACTTTCTTACTTGTCGCAAAGTTTATTCTTTCTTGTTGAATATTATTGTTTGCCAAGGGAATATGAATTTTAGTTTTAAAAAAACTGCGCTTACATGTATGCTGTAAACCACGTGTCCACTGTGCCCAGCATATACACAGCATAGTGGCGTATTGATATAAATAGGAATAGACTCTGACGAAAAATCGTCAGAGTCTAAACCTTTTAGGGCTAATTAATTGAGATTATTTAATCTCAACAACAGCACCAGCTTCTTCTAATTGTTTTTTCAAAGCTTCTGCCTCGTCTTTAGATACACCAGCTTTTAATTCTTTAGGTGCTCCGTCAACTAAATCTTTAGCTTCTTTCAAGCCTAATCCAGCTAAATCTTTAACCAATTTAACTACAGCCAATTTTTGACCACCAGCTTCTTTCAAGATAACGTCAAATGAAGTTTTCTCTTCAGCAGCAGCAGCACCACCTTCAGCTGGAGCAGCAGCTACAGCAACAGCAGCAGCAGCAGGCTCGATGCCATACTCGTCTTTTAAGATATCAGCTAATTCTTTAACCTCTTTTACTGTTAAGTTAACTAACTGTTCAGCAAGTTGTTTTAAATCTGCCATTTTATTTTGAATTTTTGAATGTTCTTTATTAAATATTGTTAATTAAATTGTAACGAATGTTTATGTTCGAGAGGATTCGTTAACCTCTTTCTTCTAAAGCTTTTACTAAACCTGAAATCGTATTTCCTCCTGATTGAAGAGCTGAAATAACATTTTTCGCAGGAGATTGAAGCAATGCGATAACGTCTGCGATAAGTTCGTTTTTAGATTTAAGATTAACTAGTGTAGTCAATTGATTATCTCCAACGAATGCAGTTGAATCGATATAAGCTGCTTTCAACACTGGTTTGTCACCAGATTTACGCAACTCTTTGATTAATTTAGCAGGTGCATTACCTGTTTCAGCGAACATCAATGTTGACGCACCCTTAAGTGTATCAAATAACTCCTCTGAATCAACACCAGCTTCAATTAACGCTTTCTTGATCAACGTATTTTTTACCGCTTTGATTTCGATACCTTGCTCAAAACATTTGCGACGAATGCCATTCACTTTCTCAACGCTCAAATCAGCAGTATCGGTAATATAGAAGTTACCGTAAGATTTAATCTGTTCGGCCAAAGCTTGAACAATTTCTTGTTTTTCTTCTTTTCTCATGATTAAATACCTGCTACTGATTTAGTCTCAATATGAATACTAGGACTCATGGTTGAGGAAATGTGAATACTTTTAAAGTAAGTTCCTTTTGCTGCAGATGGTTTCAAACGAGCTAGAGTTTGTAATACCTCTAAGGCGTTATCATATATTTTATCTGCATCGAACGACGCTTTACCAATAGAAGTATGGATGATACCGGTTTTGTCAACTTTGAAATCGATCTTACCACCTTTTACATCTGTTACAGCTTTACCAACTTCTGTCGTAACTGTACCAGTTTTAGGGTTAGGCATCAAGTTTCTTGGACCTAAAATACGACCCAATTTACCAACTTTAGCCATAACACTAGGCATAGTAATAATGATATCAACGTCAGTCCAACCACCTTCAATTTTGCTGATGTAATCATCTAAACCTACGTAGTCCGCACCTGCCGCTTTAGCTTCTTCTTCCTTATCAGGCGTACATAAAACTAAAACACGAACAGTTTTACCAGTACCGTGAGGTAATGTCGCAATACCACGAACCATCTGATTAGCTTTACGAGGATCTACGCCCAAACGAACGTCGATATCCACAGAAGCATCAAATTTGGTCAATGAGATTTCTTTAACTAAAGCCGAAGCTTCTTTCAAAGAGTATGCTTTACCAGCTTCAATTTTGGATAGTGCCGCTTTTTGATTTTTTGTTAATCTAGCCACTTTTCTTAAATTGATTTCTTAATTAATTGTTCCAAGGAGCATTACCTGATACAGTAATACCCATACTACGTGCTGTACCAGCTACCATTCGCATAGCAGCCTCTACAGTAAATGCATTTAAATCAGGCATTTTATCTTTAGCGATTGTCTCAACTTGTTCCCAAGTGATAGCCGCAACTTTTTTACGGTTAGGCTCGCCAGATCCACTTTTCAATTTAGCAGCGTCTTTCAACTGAACTGCTACCGGTGGAGTCTTGATGATAAAATCAAATGACTTATCCGCATAAACTGTAATGACAACAGGCAATACTTGACCTGGTTTGTCTTGCGTACGAGCATTGAACTGCTTACAGAAATCCATGATATTCACACCTTTAGCACCTAATGCAGGTCCTACTGGAGGTGAAGGATTCGCAGCTCCGCCCTTAACTTGTAATTTTACTAACGCACTGACTTCTTTTGCCATTTTGTTTTGAATTTAATATGTTAAATGTCTGTTAGTAAGTTGGAAGCAAATAACGTAACATTTATCGGCGCGACAGCATAACTATCAACAACCGAGGTGCAAAGTTAACAAGAAGATTTGAATCCTGCAAGTATCTAACTTTTAATTTTTCAGGAATTTATGATTTTTCCTCACGGATATGCTAACCGGTGTTCCAATATGCTAGAATCATCCCCTTTTCACATAGGACAATGTTTTTAATTGACCGCCGTCACAGTATATCCGTTGTTACGAAGTAGTGAGATCAAACCCTTTTCACCAGACAGGTGTCCAGCTCCTACAGCAACGAAGCAGCTTTGTTCCTTGATTAAATCTGGAATAATCGTTGTCCAGTTTACATTCCGTCCTGCCAAGAGCTTTTCTTTCTGTTCAGCTGTCATCCAAGTCGGATCCTGAATCAATTCCGTTAACTCAGTTAAGTTTTCATTCTTATAGGCCGCTACCATCTTAGCTGTCAGCGCAGGATACTTATCCAACTGAAACACGGACTCCATAAATAACTTTGGCGTAATCAAATCTTTTAATAGATTGAATTGAAAATCAGGAGTTTCAAGCTCACCAACAGCCTTTCCCTGCGCTTTTGCCAGCGCAGCCAAGTCCATTTCATAGGATTTCATTTTGGTTGGATCAGGGCAGTTAAAACCTTTCATCGCGAATAAAGACATGGCAGTCACGGGTGACATATAGTCCAATAGCTTAATAGAAAGCTGTTGAGACACCAAGATGCTATCCATTTTTTTCACATCTGCTTCTTCAAACTGTTTCACAAAATCAGGGTCCGGAGCAGCGAAAGCCTGCACGACCTGTAGGTTTTCAGGTTTTGACAGATCAACTTCAAAAACGATTTTTTGACTCGAATTAATGGCATCCAGGCATTTCTGTTTAATTTCAAAATCATCGGGGCACAGCATATGGATCGTTCCGAACAAATAAGAGTCCTGTTTAAGTCCATTTCCAGAAATTTTCCATAGCATCGAATTGCCCTGAGCAAAGCCACCAAAAGTGACAAAAAAGAAGAGTAATAGAAGAATAAAATGTTTTTTCATGTATATTAATTATAAGATTCTTATTAATTTCTGCCCGCGTTAAAACCATCCTCAAATCCTCGAATAATTTCACCGACATTAGATAACAGATATACACAAAATGCCAAAACAGCGATTATACCTACAAATTTTAAAAGTGTTTTAATTTCCATGGTGTTTTAGATTTTAGTTCAAGTACCAAAAATAAACATTAAGATATATTTATACCACAACCTGTGGTTGTATTGCAATAAATTTCTGATGGACAAAAGAGTAGTAAAGTAGCTAGTACATAGGTAATTAAGAAAATCAAACGACTTTTATTACAATGTTGAGGCCAAAGGAATCAGGAGAAGTTACATGGTATTTGGAATAGGCTCTCTGATAGGATATTCTTTGTAATCACACAATCTACCAGATTACGTAACCTTTTTCAAAATAAAACATCCCCCCTCTGTAGGATGATCAAGTACAAGACTATCTTTGTCCTCTTTATAGATTAAATTCAAAATCATGAAATCACCTGCTGCTCCTCCTGAGAAAAGAAATGAAAAAATTAACAACTGCAAATTTCCTGTAAAAATAGCATAAATACCCGGAAAAAACCCAAGATTATAAAAGGCATGATTACCCCAATTATATAAGCTCTAACAGGTAAGGGTTCCTTACAATGGGCATAAGGTGTAAGCATCTTCCATACTACACCAAACTTGATGGATTTGATGCCATTTTTTGCAAAAATGGCAAAAACAACGCCATGGATCAATTCATGTACCGCAGCGCCGGCTATAATAGCAATACCATATATCCACCGTACATTAGAATCCTTATCATGAATATTATTTTTCATCACAGTGATCGCCTCATCCAAATCCCACAATAAATAAAAGGGTACACCATATAAAACGATGAAAATAGCGAAAAACAACAAGCCTATCATATTAGCTTTAGACATACTAATCAATTTCGATTCTGCGACAAACCCAGGATAATTCTTTATTTCATTCATAAGTTTATTTTGCTCCAGATTATCATTGAGTTTCCTCGATATTCATCGATTGATGAATGCAGAAGAATAAAAATTTGACTTGATGATTTAGATTTTGTTACTATCCCAAAAATAAAAACACCATCCGTATAAGCAATGTAGCATTGATCAATTGACATTATATGTATTCTTTACTACAGTATCCCTGTCATTAAAGGCACATAAGATCATGCTATCCGGACAAAATAGAGATCACTGTTCCTGCTCAATAACATCTTCATAACCTATTTAATTCGTTAAGTACTTAAATAACATTTCGCCTAGAAAATAACCTAGTCTATAACATAGATATATAAGAACTAGTGCTAAAAAGCAAAAATTCCTGTGAGACACAAAAAATAAATAAAATCTCTCCATAGATTCATAATAATTATAAACGTAAGAATCTAGAATAAAAATATTTTAGATTCTTACATTTTTTTCTAATGAGTAATATTATATACAAATTCTCCAATAGCATATCCAGCTCCATAAGCTGCAGATACTACTAGAATTCCAAATTCTAAGGTTTTAATAATACCTCCTTCTGTACTAACCAACTCATGATGATCTAATTCATAAACCAGTTCTCTTTTATCAATTAAAATCTCCATACTATTATCTATTAGCTGCATTTTGATAACCGTTATAAACTCCCACAGCGAATGCTACAGATGCAATTTCTGAAACTATCCAAATTGCTACTAAAGGAATCGCTCCTCCATCAATTACTTCCATTTCTTTAGCATCCATTTCCTGAACACCGAAACCTTTTAAATCTAATGTATTCATTTTTTTTCGATTTATAAAATTAGCTCCTACTCTATGTATAAGCCTTTTCGGATTCCTGCTTTGTTGATCAACACTACTAAATTACTTTTGTTCAATGCACAAAAAAAGCATTCAACATATAATTCGAAATAAAATTATCGCCTGCATTTGCTTGTCTCATTTGATGAATATCCATCAAATGAATATTTTCCTGCTGTACCTCTACCTTGATTTGGATTGAATAGTCTTTTTCATAACAATAGGTATTAAGCGATCGATCAAAAACAATCGGAGCACCGATATCCTTAAGGTATTCAATAATACGTGCCAATCGCGATACAGAAAGTCCAAGTCGTACCGCTAGTTCCGACTGTGTCCCCGTCCGTCTCTGCCGGATCAACTTGTCCAACAAATTAATCCGGTCTATATATTGAAATAGCTTCATATCATTTAATTTATCGTTCCATAAATCTGATAGCGTAGCATCAGCTGATTGAAAAACACATTATATTTGCTGCGGATCACTTCTGTTTCCGCCTTGATCAAATTACTTTTACTAGTATTGATATCATATATGGAGGCTTTGCCTGCCTCAAAACTACGTAAGGTGTAATCCAGAGATTGCGTTGTTGCCGTGCTCGCTTCCGTCGCAATATCATATTGCTTTCTGTTCTCGTCCAGTTCAAGCAATAGCTTGTCTAGTATCTGTTGCTGTGCGAGCCTTTCATTGTCAGCCGCCAATTGGATATGCTGCCGGTTCAAGTCGATCTGCTTTAATTGTCGTTTTGTCTTTCCCTTGTTAAATATGGGTACCGAAACCGTTACGGCGAGCTGCTGGGCAAAATTGTCTTTGCTCTGCACAAAAAAAGGTCGTGTATTCTCTGATTTAAACGCATTGAAATAAGTACTCCCTAAACCAGCAGATCCCTTTACCGTAGGAAATAGTGCTGCTTTAATTAGCTTGAATTCGAGGTCAAGCCCATCCTTTTCACTTTGGAGTTTGGCAAATACCGGATTATGCAAATAGGCTTCTTCCCGCAAGTTCGATATCTCCGAAAAAGTACTGTCATGCAGAGGATCATTCACGGTTATCGGGGCGGCCAATCGCAAACTACTGTAATCTGGATAATTCATCAATTGAGCCAATTTGAGCAAGGACTGCTGCCTATCTCTATGATACTGCTGATATTGCTGCCTTTCCCGAGCCAGATTGGCTTTTGCTTCGGCAACTACCGACATAGCTGTTGCTCCTGCCGCTGTACTTTTCTCAGCTTTATCCAATAATTGCTTTGAAAATTGCATGGCCGAATCCTGTGATACTACCAGCGCCTGAGCCAACAAGGTTTGCAGATAGGCTTCCATCAGCTGAACGGTAAGATTCCTTTTCAATATTTCTTTCTCGATACGTTCCTGCTCCGCTTCAGAAGCTGCCTTTTTGGCCTGATTGCGAAAATAATTATACTGGTAAAGGGTTAGTTCCGCATTGATCCCCATATTGCTATTCAAGTTATCATTACGCCGGATCGTACCGAACACATCCTGTGATGATCCGAAAGTGGTGTAACCATTCGCATAGCCATTGACATTTGGCAAACGCTCTCGGAGCGCCATTTCCTGATCCAGCATCTTTATTGCCACCTTGATTTCCTGCTGCTTGATCGGCAGATTATGCTCCACCGCATAATCGATACAGTCTTGCAAGGTCCAGGTTTGTTGTGCCAGCACATCCACAGACAGTATTACCCATATAAGAATAAAACAATACTTTATGCTCTTGCTTCGATAAATGTTCATCATTGAATAATTGGCTAGATTAGTTTAACACGATCGATTGCTTTTTCCACATATCCTTATAGACCGACTCTTGGGCCAATAACTGCCCATGTTCGCCCTGCTCGATAAGCATACCATCTTTAAGTACCATGATGGTATCGGCCTCGGCAATGGTGCTCAACCGATGCGCAATCACAATCATGGTCCTACCGGAATCTCTAAAGCGGCGAAATGCCCGTTGAATAACCTGCTCGGTTGAGGTGTCCAATGCCGAAGTCGCTTCGTCTAAAATCAGAATATCCGGATTGCGGTATAAAGCACGTGCAATGGCAATCCGCTGTCGCTGTCCGCCGGATAGCATAGACCCGTTTTCACCCAGCTGCGTCTCAAAACCAGCAGGAAGCTTTTCGATAAAAGACATCATCTCCAATTCATTGACCACCTGCAATAGACGCTGAAAATTGGGGATATCCTCCCCGACGGCAATATTACTAATGACGTTACCCGAAAATAGATCGATCTGCTGGGGTACTATAGCGATACGCTCCCGAAGCGAACTCTTTGAGATGTAATTCAGGTCATATTGTCCGATCGAAATCTTCCCTTCCTGTAGCGGATACAACTGTTGGATCAGTGCTCCGAGGGTAGTCTTACCGCTTCCGCTCTCCCCGATCACAGCTGTCATTTTCCCCTGCTCTATTCGGCAGCAAAAATTGCGGAATACTTCCACCCGCGATCCATAGGAAAAGCGGACATTATCGAATACGATATCACCCACCAGATCCGATGTCAGTTGTAATTTTTCTTCGGATTCCTCACGCTCCAGATCCATGATTTCAAACAAGCGATCTGCAGCGATCAATGCATTCTGCAAGGTTTTGTTCATTCCGATCAATTGTGTCACCGGCCCGGTAAAATATCCGATCAACGTGTAAAATGATAAGAGTTCGCCCGGTGTGATCGTACGCTCGATCACATAATATGAGCCTGCCCATAGGAGGATAATGGTAAAGAGTCGTGACAACAATTCACCAGAGGTGCTGGAAAACAATCCATTCATCACCGAGGCATAGATTGTTTTTAACAAATGGGTAAACCTGTTGTCTGTACCGCTATTAAAATAAGTCTCAATGCCAAACTGTTTGATGGTCTTGACCGAATTCAGCGATTCGACCAGATGAGACTCGAGTTCGGCTCCCTCTTCCATCATCCGGCGTTCCACTTTCTTGTTTAGCTTATTCGAAAGCCAATATACCCCCAGATAAAAGGGGATAACGAGTAGCATGATCAAAGCCAGTTTCCAGAAGTAAGTAAACATGAGCGCAAAGGAAAAGACCACGATCAGCACATTGACCACAGCCTGTATGGCCACATCATTGATAAAAGCGCGAATCTTTACTGCATCGTTGACCCGCGATATAATCTCGCCTACTTTCATGGTATCAAAGAAGCGCTGCGGAAGGCTCAGCAAGTGCTTATAATAGCCTAAAATAAGGTACTTGTCAATCCTTTGTCCCATCTGCAAGACCATCACGCTCTTCAATGTACCAATGAGCAACTGAAAGACGAGAATGACCAACATGCCAATAGAGAGCAGGTTCAGCAAGCGTACATTGCCATCGACCAGTACATAATCGGTAATTTTCTCGATGTAAAACGATGTGGAAAGCCCCAGTAGCGTATACACTGCAGCACCGACCAGTGCCTGAACGATCACCGAACGATGCGGCTTGATCAGATTCCAAAACCGCTTGTACACAGCGGTCTTTTCATTTTTCTGCTCAAAGTATTCATTGGGCTCCATTAAGATCAGCACTCCAGTCCAGATCTTCTGAAAGGCCTCAAAGGTATATTTCTCCACTTTTCCCAAGCCAGGATCCATCACCGTGATTTTATCCTTTTCCACCTGATAGATCACCACATAGTGTTGGAGCTGCTCTTTGAGCACAACATGAGCAATTGCCGGCAGCGGGATCTGCGGAATAGCATCCATGGCGCCCTTGACACCTTTGGCATTAAAACCCATCTGTTGCAATCCTTGAACCATCCCCAATACATTGGTACCACGGGTGTCGGTATGGCAATACTGTCTGATTTTGGCGATGGGAATATGTGTACCATAGTAGCCCGCAATAGAAGCCAAACAGGCTGCTCCGCAGTCACGGATATCGTGCTGTTTAATGCAAACAGGTGACTTTTTCATTCGTACAAATTATTTTTAACAGGTAATAAAAGATTATAAAGCGCTCGTTTTAGCACCAAGATTTGGATTGAACAGGTCATCAGCCCGATCAAACAGGAGTTGCCACAAGGTACGATCCAAGAGGTAAAATCGCGCATTGAATGTATTTCCCTTTCCTACAAAGACTTTATTTCCATTGGGAAGGCTCAGAAAGTTTTGATCCATGTGACAACGAACCTTAAAGAATACCCCTTGTTCCTGATCCGTGACCAGATTGTAGTCAATGTCATGCACTGTACCCGATAGAAATCCCCATTGGTTATAATTATACGTATCCATCTGAAACTTGACCGATTGACCATTTCTGACGTAGCCGATGGATTTGGCTGGCACCATACACTCGGCTATAAGCTGATCTTCTGGTGAAATCTCTAGGATATCCTGCCCCTGCACCAACTGCCCTCCTTTTTAATACCCTTTAAAATTGACCACAGTCCCCGTGATAGGTGCCCGAACAATATAGTTTTGACCATCAATCAAGATAGACTTTTTCTCGGACGATAGCGATTGAGCCTTTTGTTGCAATTCGACCAGCTTAGCACTCCATTGCGCCATCTGCTGCTTGCGTATCGTCAGAAACTGATTTTCAAGTTGCTCGTAAGTATATTGTGTTTTATCGAGTTCTGCCTGGGACACCACCCCCTGGCTGTATAGTTTATTATTACGCTCCAGTTCGCGCCGAGCTAAGGTGAGTTGCGATTGGATTTCAGACATCCGCTGCTCCATCGATAGATATTCCAGTTGGTATTGTCCACCTTGGACGCTTTTTGCGTTTCCCCCGAGAATAAGTTTCAGATCGGCAATCTGTCGTGAATAGTCTGCCATAAGATCCTTATTTAAGGACAGCTTATTTTCTAGATCTTCGGAAACGACAATCAGTAAAGTGTCCCCCTCCTTTACCTGCTGGTTGTTGCCGACGATACGATTATCAATGATTCGACCACTGACCAAAGAGAGTATTTTTGCATTCTCCATCTTGGGTCTAATGACCCCCTGTGCGGAAATTGAAATCGGCACCTTAATAATCGGCAATAATATTACCGCAGTGATAACAGCCAGTATCAGCAATACGTATATAATATTTGTTCTTTTCATATGGGTTTTGATCAACGATACAAAATTGATCAATAACTCCAAACCCCACCACAACCTGAGGTTGTATTTTAAAATTTTCGTCAGAATCTGTACTTGACACCTACCGCACTATATCCGACTAAATTCTTAAAAGATTGAAAATTTTCAATTCCATTTTGATTATTAAAAACAGACAAAACAGAGTTGTTTTTAAAACCTAAATTCTGCAACAAGTTCTCACAAGTCAACATCATTTCTAGCTTTTTACTAATGATATATACCGAGGAAAGATCTACATCCATAAACTCACGCCGTTGATCAACACTTTTCATAGCGCTATATTTAAGCATAGTCTTCCATTCCATCCTTTTATTATTAAATTTTGGACCCAACAAAACCAATAGTGTGTTCTGATCCGACAGAAGTCCATATTGATAACCATACCGTATATAATCGTTTTTGAGGGTTATAGAAATGTTGATCGCTCCTGAGGAAAAAGAATTTAGGTTTAGCATATAACCATGATTTTGCTGCTTAATCTGCGATTCTTCGGCACCCGAAAACAGATAAGAGCGGTTATTCTGATAGTTGTAGGACAAGGAAACATTCACAGGAAACTGATCTTTAAAAAGATTTTGTGCATAAGAAACATCTATTCCTACATTTCGGTATCCCTCAACCAATTTCAAATTTCTTAGAAGCGGAAAAGCCACGTCAATAAATTGTACCAGCGCTTTTTCACTATGCTGTCTGTAGAAATTTATTCTGAAAGATTGCCCTTTAAATGGAAAATCATATAAATAGCCGAGCTTTACCGTATTGATTGCATAAATATCATGCAGCAATTGACGATTTCCAAGTATTGTCTGATCATAAGTGATTACACGCTGAGTTAGCCCCGACTTGACGTCAGGTGCTTGGGTAGTTCTTCCCCAATTAAAAATTAAACGATTTTTCTTAAATCGATCCAAAAAGTAATCCAGATTAATATTAGCCAATAAAAAAGTAGAAGTAGATATAGAATCAAATACTTCGATTCTTTGACGTTGCAAGGCTATTGTACTACGAAGGTTAAAGCGTTTTAAATTAAAATTTGCTTCTGTACGGGCTATATACCGCGTTTTGGCTTGGTTAATATCATCAGGAATAAAACTATTATGAATATTACTATAAGATAATTCATAGACAAGTGTATTTACTTTTCCCAAAAGCTGTCTCAAATTAGTACGAAATGTATTTTCAATGCTTGAAAATTTAATATTCTGTTTATTCCGATTAGTTTGCTCTTTCGTTGCCTCTAGATATTGAAGTTGCCAAATATCTCTTGAAATCTCATTTTTCCAATCCCAACCCATACTCCAGGCCAACGCATTATCTATCTTGCTCTCATAAATCAAACGATTTGATAAAATATTGCTCTTCTGCTCCGTAACCTCTCCAAGATTAAAAAGTTCCTTAGTTTGAGGATAAATTGATTCGTAGCTTCCCTCTCCTTTCAAACGGTCTTGATAATTGGAAAAGATGTTTTTCACAATACTATTTTCCTCCATCTTGTATCGGAAATTCAGCATAGTCCCGATCATTCTAGCGCGCAAACTATCAGTACTATTTTTTACATAAAGATTATTCCCTAAAAATCTAGTATTCTCTTCAGAGAGTCGGATGGACTTCAAATAATTTAAATTCAGAACCGCTTGCAATGAATATCGTTCCGTGTTCTTTTTAATCATTGTCGCATTCAATAAGCTAGATTCATTGTTTAGCGTAATGTCCTTCGTATAAAATACCTTCTTATTCTGAGAGGAATAATAACTTGAAGCGACATTGTTAGAACGTATTGCGCCTGCATAATCCTCGCTCGACCAGTCCTTATCAAAGACATTATTGATATTCGTCAACGAAAACAAAGAAAGGTTGTCGCCAAAATAAAAGAGAAAGGGTTTAAATTTATACTTATTCTTATAGCCTAAAAATGATTCAACATTTCCTTTCAATATATTCGTAAAACTATCTTTCACCTTTAGATCCAACACTTTCTCTTCATGCTCATTGCCAAGATTGACACGAAATGGATCCTGATAATTGGCAATCACTCTTATGTGATCTAACATTCCAGATTCCATGTTCTCCAAAGCTATTTTATTTTGAAACTCGAAGACTTCTTTGCCATTGATCAGGATTTTATTAATCTCTTTTCCGCCATGCACGATTTTGTAATTTTCATCAACTTTGAATCCAGGGATCCGTAATAAAATCTCTTTCAGATTATCTCTATCTTGAAGATTCAAAGCCTTAAGGCTATAGACCGTCGTATCATTATTAAAGGACGCAAAGCCTTTGTTCATATTTACCAATACTTCATCCATGAGAATAGACTCGTCTTTTAGCATGATCACTGCAGGAAAATCGGATGCTTTACTCACTTTAGTTCGAAAAGTTTGAAAAGACATACATCTCACCTTTAGTATAAACGGGAATCCATGTTCACGCAATCGGAATCTGCCTTTGTCATCCGTCGTCAAATATTGCAGCATGCGATCAGAATCCTGTACACTATAGAGACTAATTATTGCTCCTGAAATCGGATCTCCACTGGTTCGGGAAACTACCCGGCCATCAAGCAGCTGGGCTGAAGCACAATAACAAGAAAACATTAAAAATAAAATGAAGAAAATACCCGACCAAAACCTCATAGACTGTCTTAATCAATAATATTTTCCGTTTTCATCTTTTTTAGCAAGGGGGCTACCTGTTCTCTATACTTCGCGTAAGTAATACCAGTCTTTCTCTGTGCCGCATTCATTTGATCTTCGATATTCTTGGAAAATGCCTCTTTTGTTATTTTATCGATTTTAATAACATAGTAATCATTCTCCAACAAAACTGCCAAACCCGGAAGTTTAGCTCCTATGTAGGGGCCAAAACTAATCGGATAATCTTCACAAAACCATACTACAGTATTGAAAGGATCGTTCTTAAGGATCGCTTTACGGCAATTGAAATTGCCAACTTTCATTATTTCCTGTTTTATATCCCATTGTAATACTACCGGCGAGTCTCTCACCTTAAATTGCTTACCGCGGAAAAGATCTTCAAAATACAGGTTACCAGCCTGATCATAAAAAGAGAATAAATGTTTGAATGGGGGAGGACCATCCAATCCAATTTCTTTCTGTTCCAATAGGATTGATCTCCCCTTGGATACATCTACATACAACGCATATTGAACTTCGAAACCCTCAATCAAATCTTTATATCCTTGTAAAAACACTGGATCATTTACTTCCTGCTCCAATCTCGCATTGAGAGAAGAGGAAAGCAATGTTCCTTTATAGGTAATCTTATATTGATTCTGCGCAACACAAAATAAGGTGCATATACAGAAACTAAACGATAACAATATTTTTTTCATATGCTGATCTTTTCACGAATAGAACACTAATCGCGGCCAAAATTATATAAATAAGATTAAGAGTCAAATGTTCCTTGAATGGTAATTGCGCCATAATGCCACCACAACCGCAAGTAGGATAAAAATAGTATAATTCTAATATAACAATATAGAGCGTATAAACTGCAAAAAGAAGAATAGTCAAATAAAACCCTATTTTTCGATAAGCCAATAAAGAGAAGGCAACAATCAACTCCGCAACGATCACAGCTATTGCAAAATACTTCACAGAATTTAAATAAAACAAATTAGTCCCAACTAATGTATCCATGAAAGTTTCAAAATTTTTAATCTTTTGATATACAGAAATCATGAATAACAAAAAAAGTCCAAATTGTATAATTGATACAATAAAATACAAAAGATACTTTTTCATAAAGCTATTTTTTGAAGAATAACGTAATCTTGGCATAACGGCCAGACCTATATTTATCTCCAAATATTAAGCTAAACTTATCATCAGTTAGATGATTGGTGAAGATGGGATAAGAATATTGACTGATATCAAAATCAAAATTGAGCTTAAAGGTATCTTTATATTTACCTTCCACGAGATCATACCGATCAAAAAGTATATAGCTATTTTTAGTACTGATAATATTTGTCCGTACATACAAAATATTGTCAAAGATTTCCAGACCTTTATACAATCCTTCCATCTGTACATTGTATGCCTTATTGGACTTTCCCTTAAAATCAAAGGTGTCTATAGTGGCAATTTCACGAATAAATCTCCCCTCCTGATCAAATTCATAAAAGCTTGATCGATTATCGAACACGTAGAATATACGATCTTGGAATATATAAAATTTACCACCATAGACACTAGGATCCCCATTAACAGGGTCTTTAGTATCAATTGCTTTTACCAATGTTTGTGTGCGTTGCAAAGTATCAATGAGGTAAAAACCTAATCTTTCATCCTTTACCCCAGTGGATAGCAAAACATCTGGTTGTTTAATGAGATTGACAGTACTAATGACCGTATATCCATCAAATTCGACGATGTTCAATTTATTAGAAGCCAAATTATATATACCGAAACTTTTCCCTTTTGCAGACGAGTTGTAGAAATGAATACTTTGGTCATCTTGTCCTATAACCAAGCCAAAAGGATATTTCTTTGACACATTAATGGTATGATGTTCAAGATTAGGAGCGTCCCAATATTGGATTTGTTGATTACTCTCCTTGAGATAATACCGTTCCACGACGGAATTTGCTATTTGGTATAGTTTATCGCCAAAATCGGCAGGTTTTAGTGATTTAGTATACGACGCACTATCCAAATCATTTTGCAAATCGCCATAGATGGTCTTTCCTTCAATTTGAAGCGCATCACAGACAATAATATTCCGCTTTTCCATTGCATTGAAACTACTCGGTGACTTTAAACCGCAAGAAATCAACAACACTAAACTTGGTATTAACAATTGGATTTTCATTAGATAGAGTTTATATACTTAAAATTTACTGATTGTTTGAAGATGTTGGT
>Ga0182746_1001440_pt1 | contig 21687 bp, 25 predicted proteins | sample eDN3rd30CBELigOP_FD_128881 | JGI IMG/M metagenome (GOLD analysis project Ga0182746, IMG submission 128881) | Enriched Organic Plus compost microbial communities from Emeryville, California, USA - eDNA 3rd pass 30_C BE-Lig OP (version 2) (version 2) ... | reverse complement strand
GAGCCCATTGCGCATCCGAAAACCAAAAGAAATCGGCCATTCATCACGCCTCCTCGCCGAAAACCGATGAATCACATCCTAGGCGCTCTGGGAAGCCCATTTATGGGTCCGCACCCTAGTCCAATCCTTGTTCAATACGAGCGAGAGCGTTCATGCTCCTGGCATTGAGTCTTTTCTGTCTGGTCGCGAGCATCACGCCCGGGCCCAACAACATGATGCTGCTGTCCTCCGGCGCGACCTTCGGCTTTCGTCGCACTATTCCCCATATGATCGGTATCACTGGCGGATGCGTCGTGATGGCGCTGATCGTGGGGTGGGGCTTGGGCGGCGTCGCGCGTGAGCTGCCGCGATTCCTGCCGCCCTTCATATCTCGGCATCGGTCTATCTGTTGTGGCTGGCTTGGCGCATTGCGACCTCAGCGGGCCTTCAGGAGGCCGCGACCAATGCGAAGCCGATCGGCGTTCTCGCTGCCGCAGCTTTCCAGTGGGTCAATCCCAAGGCCTGGGCGATGATCATGGGCGCGATTGTGAGTTTCTCGCGGCCTGAGAGCGCGGCAAACGACGCGTTAATCCTTTCGTTTGTCCTGGTTCTGGTCGGCATGCCCTCGATCATGCTTTGGGCCGCCGGCGGCTCCTTCCTGCGCCGGTTCCTCGATCGTCCCAAAATATTGGGCGCGTTCAACTGGACGATGGCGAGCCTGCTGGTGCTCTCGCTGCTTCCTGGCTGGTGGGAGTTGCTCGCCCCCGGCCGCTCCATCTGAAATTCCGAAAGGAGGTAGCTGAAGCGATATGGCAAACCAATTACCGCCCCTGGTGAGCGCTGACGTGCCGGTCAATGAGCGTCCGTCCAACTATCCTGAGCCGTTTGCCAGCCGCATGGCAGGACGTTTCAAACGAGCTCTGGGCGCGAGGTTCGGGCTCACGGCCTTCGGCGCCAACCTGACCACCCTGATGCCCGGCGCGGTCTCCGCGCTCCATCACCGCCACAGCAGATCGGATGAATTTGTCTATCTGCTCGATGGCGAACTGGTCCTGTGCAGCAGTTCGGGCGAGTGGACCCTGAAACCGGGCATGTGCGCAGGCTTTCCAGCGCAGGGCGCCAGCCACCATCTTGAAAACAGGTCTGCGGCTCCGGCCACTTTCCTCGAGATCGGCAGCCGCACGGCCGGCGATCTCGTAACCTACCCCGCCGACGATCTCGTTGCGCGCGAAAGCGAGGGGCAGTGGCGCTTCGAAACGCGGGACGGCTGTCCATTGTCAAGCGCCGGGACAGGACCGGAGACTTCCCCTCGCTGTGAGGATCGTTCCCGTTGACGCTGCGCGATCTTGCTTACGACAGCACGCAGGTGCAGCGGCGCTTCACACTTGGCGTGGCGCTGGCGGGCATGGTCCTGGCGACGATATGCGCCGGCCTTGCCAATGTGGACTGGGCGAGCTGGCAGTGGGCGATCGTTCTCTTTGTCGCGTTCGATCTGATCGGGGGCGTCGCAGCGATGACGATGCCGCCCGCTATCCGAAAGCTGCGTCCGCCTGACGAGCCGCTGCGCCCGGTTTTGTTCGCGGCATTCCACGTCCACCCCTTCGTCATCTACCTTGCTTTGCCCGAGATCGAGATCGAGACGATGGCGGTCCTCTACGGCTTTGCCGTTGCGGGCGTGGCGGCTCTCAACCTGCTGCCCGTCCGACAACATCGCAGCGCATTGGCCCTGGCGTGGTGCGTTGGCGCGCTCTCGATCCTGGCGCTACTCGACGGGAGCTTCGGTCTCGAATGGCTTGCACCTGCCTATATGTTGAAGCTCACAGGCTCTCACAGCGTCCCGACCGCCGAGTAACGCTGTCCCGGATCCCGCGAGCCATGACGGCCGGCACGGCGAAGGCATCTTCATGGCCGGCCGGCTTGATGGACAGTTTCGAGGTCGGCCCTCAGTCGAAGAGCTCCTCAAGGAACGACTTCTTGCGCTTGGGGTAGCCGTGTCGGTGCTTATGGCCGTGATCGCCATAAGAGTGTTGAGCATAGGTGCCGGCAGTCGGCTGCGACGGCGGGACGGCTCCGGCATGCTGACTGCGCTCGATGATCTTGTCGAGTTCGCCGCGATCGAGCCAGACGCCGCGGCATTGGGGACAATAGTCGACTTCCACACCCTGCCGGTCGCTCATGACCAGCGGTATCCTACAAACGGGGCAAGGCATTCCTACGGCGGCATTTGTCATAAATTTCGACTCCTCGGTTTACTGAACCGAGTGCACGGGTTTTGAACGATAGAAATTTATCGACCAGCACCGAGCGCACTCGATGCGGTCCGACATCACGACCGCTGTGGTCGCCAGAGGGGCCCGGCCCGCTCCTCGGCAGTAGGCAAGGGCCATTGGAGCGTCAAGAAGCCGCCGATGTCGCAATGGGCTGGCGGGCGCGCTCAAGCAGAACAGCGTGCATGCGATTCTGCCGGGCGAAACCCGGTCGGCCTGTCAGCCATAGCTGTTGATTGCGGCCACGCAGTTGCCCTTGGTGTTCGTGAAATCGAAGACATGACTGAAACGTCTGCGCCTGCCATCGGCCAAAGTCACAAGGCCGTTGGCCATGCCGACCCTGCCATGAGAAATGGCGTGCTCGATCACAACGGCCGAAACGTCCGGCTGCTCCGAGATCGCCTGCCGGACCGCCTCGCGCCCATTCACGGGCACGTCACGCGTCCAGACCACGTCCTCGCTAAGCATGCCGGGCGCAACCTGGCCTGTTTCGAGCGCGATCGCGACATCCTGCGCGAACTGGTTCTTGGGTGAGTTTCCGCAATCCCTGCTGCCCGTAATCTCAACCATGTCCTCTCCTGCAAAACATTGGCGAAAACTGCCCATCTGATAGATCGGAGATAATCGCCGACCCCGGAGCAGCTTGTAGTTCAGGTCGCACCGGAAATAGCCTCATCGCACGATGACCAATTTGATTCGCTGCCGTGGGTCGCTCTCCGAAATGGCCGGCTGCTTCAAGGCCGAAGCCGAACCGGGCCTGATCTGGCGGCCGCTGCTGTGGCCAGGCCAGGAGGTTCCTGTTGTCAGCATCGCCGCGCAGGCGCGCGCGCTTCGGCTCGCGTCCTGGGGTCTGCCGTCCCAGGTCTACGCGAAGGAACGGTCGCTTGCGCAGCGCGCTACGCTGTTCGGACGCGACATCGCCGGGGACGGAGGCGGCATCATGGCGCCGGAGCGCATGGTTCGCTGCCTCATCGTGCTCGAATCCTTCGCCTATCCCGAAGGACCGGCGGATCTGCGCACGCGCGTCTGGGCCGGGCTGTGGGATGAGCCGCTCTGCGCCTGGGCAGGCCTTTGCATGCCGGACTGGAGCGGTTGCGCCGGCATTCTCGTTCCGGCCAACGCCCTTCTCGAGAGGGTAAGCGCCCACATGCCGCTGCTGCTGCCTCCGGAGGCGCGCCGCCCATGGCTGGAGGGGTGCAGCATTCACGCGCTCGGCGGCACCTATCCTCAAGCGGACTGGTACCTGGAAAGAAGCGATGAGCACTGGTCGAAAGGCACTCCGGTCGACGACACGCAATCATAGGCGAAGGCCCCGCCGGCGCCGGACCGTTAGCTAACCCGGGCGCCTCAGACCAGCATTGGCCCTTCCGCCGACAATTTCCTGCCCGGTTAAGCTGACGCAGCCGTTCGCAGCCGTATGCCGCGGCCAGTCCCAATGCTTTGGGCATTTTCGCCGATCAGTTCGATTCCGGCGGCTTCGAGTGCGCCAATCACCTTCATCAGCGTATCGACGACGCCCCGAACCTGACCGTCAGAGGCTTCCATACGTTGGATTGTTGGAAGCGACACGCCCGCAAGCCTCGCCAACTCCCGCTGGTCGATACCGAGGAGGGCTCGTGCCGCCCGCATCTGTTGTGACGTGATCATCGATGTCGGGATGATGTATAAAGCATCAGATTACAAGCGCGGTGATACACGGTTGCTCGCCCTCTCTTGCCCGGCCCCTGCTCAAATCGATCCTCAGCCGCGTTTGTGGTCGCGCTCTCCGACAAGCGCGCTTTCCAGGCTCCGTCGGAACCGCACACGCGGCGGCTTCAAGCCGTGGAGGAGGAGCGTGCGGCGGACGGCGGGGGTCGCACCCGCGAAAGAGACGGTCGCGCCGCCATGGACGGCCTTGCGCACGAAACCTTCGATCGTCGCGGCCCCCGTCGAATCCAGCATGGTCACCGCCGACAGGTCGAAGACATAGGCCTTCGGCCGTTCGCCGATCCGGTCCAGCGCGGCCCCGACCGCCGCCGCCGCGCCGAAGAAGAAGGCGCCCGACACGCGCACCACGGCGACGTCCGGATCGGTCGCCAGCCCCATCTGATAGGGGGTGCGGCCATTGGTGCTGGTGCTGTCGGCCTTGTCTTCCTCGACGAGGGGGTGAACATTCTCGACCTCGGCCGCTTGCGCCATGCGGTGCAGAAACAGCATCACGCTGAGCGCGAAGCCGACCAGGATACCCTCGGTAAGATCGCGGAAGATCACCAGCAGCACGGTGGCGAGCAAGACCACCGCATCCCCCCGGGACGCGCGGATCAGCGTGGCGAACTCATGCTTTTCGGCCATGTTCCAGGCCACCACCGCGAGCACGCCGGCCAGTGCCGCCAGCGGGATGTAGGAGGCCAGCGGGGCGGCGATCAGAATGAACAGCAGCAGAAAGACCGAGTGCATCATCCCGGAGACGGGGCTGAGCGCGCCCGAGCGCACATTGGTTGCGGTGCGGGCGATATTGCCGGTGACGCAGATGCCGCCGAACAGGGGCGAGAGGATGTTCGCCATACCTTGCGCGAGAAGTTCGCAGTTGGAGCGGTGCCGGCGCCCCGTCATCGAATCGGCGACCACCGCCGACAACAGGCTTTCGATACAACCGAGCAGCGTGAACGACAGCGCATTGGGCAGCACCGCCACCACCCGCTCATAGGAGATGGCTGGCAGGTGCGGTGTCGGCAGTGCTTGCGGGATACCGCCGAACTTGGTGCCGATCGTCTCGACCGGCAAGCCGGCCAGTGCGGCGCCGACCGCCGCGAGCCCCACCGCGATGATGAAGGACGGCCAGTGCGGACGATAGCGGCGAACAGCGGCGATGATGAGAATCGTGCCCAGCGCGATGAGCACGGCGCCCGGATTGAGCGTTGGCAGGGCGCCGCCGATCGCCGCCAGCTTGGGCAGCAGCGGCCCTGGCTCCTTCTCCAGGGTCAGGCCAAGCAGATCCTTGATCTGGCTGGCGAAGATGATGATCGCGATGCCGGCGGTGAAGCCTACGGTGACCGGATAGGGAATATATTTGATGAAGGCGCCGAGCCGCAGCAGTCCGACCGCCGCCAGCATGATCCCCGACAGGAAGGCCGCCAGCAGCAGGCCGTCGACGCCATGCTGGGCGACGGTTGCCGATACCAGGACGATGAACGCGCCCGCCGGTCCGCCGATCTGGAAGCGGCTGCCGCCGAACGCCGAGACGATGAAACCGCCGATGATCGAGGTGTAGAGGCCCCGATCGGGCGTCACACCCGAGGCAATCGCGATCGCCATCGACAGCGGCAGCGCGACAATGGCAACGGTAAGGCCGGATATGGCATCGGACTTCAGGCTCGCCAGTCCATATCCTTCCCGCAGAACCGTGAAGAGCTTGGGGGTATAGAGGTCGCGAAACCCTGGTTTCATGGGCCTGGTCGCCATGACGATCCTTTCTTCCACCGGTCAGGCGGGATCGTCGGCCGGAAGCGATGGTCGGCGCCGCCTTTTCGCTGCGATCAAAAGCATAAACGGCACGCCTGGGCGGCCGTCATTACATTGGGATCGCAGGCTGTCATATGCACGTATAAAACATGATAGCTCATGTCCATAACATCGAATATGGGATTGGAGCCGTTTGCCCTCGCCTTGATTCGGTGTTGGCGCAGGACTGCATCTTCGCGGATGCGGTGGGAAGGAATGGCCTCCCGCGACTGTCCCCCGGAGCGGGTGCCCAGGAAAGGTTTCAATAAACTCGGAGGCGAGTGCGATGTAGCATCCAGCCATCGGGCGGGGTTGTGAGGCGCCACTTGTGGATAGTTGTCCTGCGGCTCGGCGCGGCAGCTGCTTTCCAAGCGGTCAAAGCCAACCGTCGAGCGGCGATAAGGTGTCAGTTAAAATGCGGTTCTCATGTCCAAATCCTCCACTTTGAGCAATCTGGGCGTGAGAGGCGCCGGAAACCAAGAGGCGGCGCCCTCTATCCAACCGGATCCATTGTGGCATCCGGCTCAATTTCAGTTAAGAAATGTTCGGTAGGTTTCGAGACTTTGAAAACGTTTTTATGCACCGTTTTAAGTATTCTGCGCGCAATAGCAGGCGCCCACACTGGACGCCTGCCTTCCTTACAGGATGGGGTATCGCAATCGGTTCGTTTTTGCGACGCTGAGGAACTATGCGATCAGACGGTCGTCAGCGTTGCAACTTTGAATGTGCGATTGCATCTGATCTTTAACCGCCAGTTTCATTTTCTTGAGGCGCGCAATTAGCACGTCATCAGGCCAGGGACGTTTGCTTTCCTGCCTGATTTCCTCCTCCAGGCGTGCATGTTCACGCGAAAGATAGTCGAGATACCTGTCGGTCATCCTGTCCTCCTTTCACTTTCGACCGAGATCTCCGCTCGGGCACCTGGCCAATGCGCTCCTATGGCCATTTCCGCCGTAGTGGCGAATGAATGGTCCAGAAAGCTGATAGGGCGAGGGCCGGCGACCCGGAACGGCCGTTTGGAGAGCGCGGAGAACAACCGCGCTCTCCGGTATCCGTCAGAAGTCCATCGCCGGTGTCGGTGCAGGCGTGTCCTCCTTGGGTAGTTCTGCCACCAGCGCTTCCGTTGTGATCAGCAGCGATGCGACCGAGGCGGCATCCTGCAGCGCTGTGCGGACGACCTTTGCCGGATCGATGACGCCCGACTTCACCAGGTCTTCATATTCGCCGGTCGCGGCGTTGAAGCCGTGGTTATAGTCATCGCCTTCGAGCAGCTTGCCGACGATATAGGCACCGTCTTCGCCCGCATTGTCCGCGATCTGGCGCGCCGGGGCGCGCAGTGCGCGGCGGACAATGTCGATGCCCGACTGCTGATCGTCATTCGCAGCCTTGAGCCCGTCGAGCGACTTCAGCGCGCGCAGCAGGGCGATTCCGCCGCCCGGAAGGATGCCTTCCTCAACCGCAGCGCGTGTGGCGTGCAGGGCATCGTCGACACGGTCCTTGCGCTCCTTCACCTCGACCTCGGTCGCACCGCCGACACGAATGACGGCTACCCCGCCAGCCAGCTTGGCCACGCGCTCCTGCAGCTTCTCGCGATCATAGTCGCTGGTGGTCGTCTCGATCTGGGCACGGATCTGGCTGACGCGTGCGTCGATATCCGCACGGGCGCCGGCGCCGTCGACGATTGTGGTGTTGTCCTTGTCGATGATCACCTTCTTGGCGCGGCCAAGCATGCCGATCGTGACGTTCTCGAGTTTGGTGCCGAGTTCCTCACTGACCACATTGCCGGCGGTAAGAATGGCAATATCCTCCAGCATCGCCTTGCGGCGATCGCCGAAGCCGGGCGCCTTGACGGCAGCGACCTTCAGGCCGCCACGCAGTTTGTTGACCACCAGGGTCGCCAGCGCTTCACCTTCGACGTCCTCGGCGATAATCAGCAAGGGCTTGCCGGATTGCACAACCTGTTCGAGCAGCGGGACCAGTGCCTGTAGGTTCGACAGCTTCTTCTCGTGGATGAGGATGTAGGGATCCTCGAGCTCCACCTTCAGCTTTTCGGCGTTGGTTACGAAATAGGGCGAGAGATAGCCGCGGTCGAACTGCATGCCCTCGACCGTTTCCAGCTCGGTCTCGAGGCTCTTGGCTTCCTCGACCGTGATCACGCCTTCGTTGCCGACCTTTTCCATCGCTTCGGCGAGGATCCGACCGACAGTTTCGTCGCCATTGGCGGAAATGGTCGCAACCTGCGCAATCTCGCTATTGGCTGACACCTTCCTGGCATGGCTTTCGAGATCCTTGACGACCGCGCCTACAGCAACGTCGATGCCGCGCTTGAGGTCCATCGGGTTCATGCCGGCAGCAACCGCTTTTGCTCCTTCGCGCACGATGGCCTGGGCCAGCACGGTGGCGGTTGTGGTCCCGTCACCCGCCTTGTCGTTCTGCTTGTTGGCAACTTCGCGCAGCATCTGTGCGCCCATGTTCTCGAACTTGTCCTTGAGTTCGATTTCCTTGGCGACGGTGACGCCGTCCTTGGTGATGCGAGGGGCACCGAAGCTCTTATCGATCACCACGTTACGCCCCTTGGGGCCGAGCGTTACTTTGACCGCATTTGCAAGCGTATCTACGCCGCGCAGCATACGATCACGCGCATCCGACGCAAACTTTACTTCCTTCGCAGCCATTGTGGCCTGCTCCTTTCCTGTCTTCCTTCCATTGAACCGAAGATTGGTTATTCCAGCTTATGCCGCCTTCTTGAGGTCGGCGGTGGCTTCGACAATGCCGAGGATATCGCTCTCCTTCATGATGAGCAGGTCCTCGCCACTGATCCGCACCTCAGTGCCGGACCATTTGCCGAACAGAATGCGGTCTCCGGTCTTTACAGCGAGTTCGACGAGTTTGCCGGAATCGTCGCGCGCGCCGGGGCCTACAGCGACGACTTCGCCTTCCATCGGCTTTTCTTTCGCCGTGTCGGGGATGATGATGCCGCCGGCCGTCTTTTCTTCGGCCTCGATGCGGCGAACCAGCACGCGATCGTGCAAAGGTCGGAAATGCATGCATAACCTCCATTACAAAAGCGATATGTCTAAAAGTGCCTCCCCCGTTTTCGGCAGGAGACTTTGCGCGATCTAGTTTGCGCAAAAGCGGCTTCAAGAGGTCCGATCGAAATTTTTTGGCACTCCTGCGCGGAGAGTGCCAAAACGCGTTATTTGCACTGCTAATCAAGGCCTTGACGAGGAAACGTCCGGTTCCAAGATACGGTGAGCGGACCAATCCGCAGTGAGCAAATGGCGGCAAGGCAGGAAGGAGGATAATCCCATGTCGCAACCTTTCTCACGGTATCTGCATCCCTTCGAGATTGCCCGTCATCCATCGCTCGAACCGGAAGTGAAACGCGCGATCCTGGCCACCTGGGCTTCGGATCGGCATGCGGTCGAGAGTCAACCGGCGATGCGACAGCCCCCGGAACTCGAGCACCCGGTTCACATTGACGATGTGCTCGCAGCACTGCGGTCTATCGACGAGCCGACAGGTCGGCCGAGTTTGCAATGACCGACCGCGCATTCCTGATGCAGCTGGACGGCTATGGACTGACCACGGCTGAGATTTGCTATTTCATGCCGGATCATCCCTCGCTTCTGCAAATCTTCGCCTGGCAGGAATACGACGCAGCACCGGATTTCCCGGTGCTTTTCGATTTTCTTGCGCACTGGCGGCGTACAATCGCCACCGAGATAAGGTCAGTCCGCATCGCTCACGAGAAGATGATCCGACCGGCAAGCTGGCGTTCGGTAGATGAGGTGATTTCTTGGGAGTAGCTTTGCCGTCCCTCTCGGCCAAGCAGGGTCCTGCCGAGGGCAGGGCCCGCGCGGGTTGCCCATGCTCTGATCGAGCGCATCGACAGCATGCTCAACCGCCTTCCAACGGCGGGGTACACCAGTTTCTTCCACGTCGCCGGATAACAACGCTCAAGCTGAAGGTGCCTCAGCAAGAACCCGCGAAACTTCGGCAATGACGACTTCTATCTGGTCCGCGAGCCGTAATTCGCCGAACGCGGCCACTCCATGTCACGGCACGAACGCTGTCGCGGTTCAGTCAGCCGAATCCAGCGCCAGGCTGAGCTTACGTGTGGCCCCGTTCCGCAGAACTGTGAGTTCGACCTTCTGCCCGGCCTGATAATCGTCCAGCCTCGCCAGCAGGTCACCGAAGCGCGATACGGGCTTGCCGTTCAGGGCTGTGATGACATCGCCGGGAACCACACCGCGCATAGAACGGGTGGCCGGCACCAGCCCGGCGCGTTCCGCCGCGGAACCGGGATTGATGCCGAGGACGAATACGCCGTTGATGCCGGACAGGCGCTTGAGCCGCTCGTTCAGTTCTTCATCGCTTTCGACGCCGAGCACCGGTTGCGCGTAACGGCCGTTCGCGATGAGCTGCGGCACGACGCGCATGACCGTATCCACCGGGACGGCGAAGCTGATGCCCGCCGACGCACCCGAGGGGCTGTAGATCGCCGTGTTGATACCGATCAGCCGCCCGGCGGAATCGAGCAGCGGGCCACCGGAATTGCCGGGATTGATCGCCGCGTCGGTCTGGATCAGGTGCCGGATGTCAGGGCCATTTTCGTTCGGCAGCGAACGGTCCAGCGCCGAGACGATGCCCTTGGTCAGCGTCCAGTCGAGGCCGAAGGGATTGCCGATGGCGAAGATATTCTGCCCGACCTGAAGATCCGCGCTGGTGCCGATCGGCACGCGGCCCGGCGCCTTGAAGCCCACGCCACCGATTTTGAGAACGGCAAGATCATGCTGTGGACTGGCGCCGACCAGCGTCGCGTTGAACTGGCGGCCGTCGGCCAGCTGGACCTGCGCTCCCGATGCGCCTTCGATTACATGGTAATTGGTGATGACATGCCCGGCTTCATCCCAGATCAGACCGGAGCCCGAACCCCTTGGAACGCTATAGACATTGCGGGTCCAGAAGTCAGTGACGCGCCGGCTAGTCGAGATGAAGACCACCGAATCACGGGCATTTCGGAAGAGGTCGATCGTCGCCTTTTCGTCCGCCGCCAGATCCCCGCGCGGAGTGACGGTGCGCGGAACCGCGACGGGAGCCGATTGCAGGAGCAGGAGTGAAGCGACTGCGGCAAGGAGCATGATATTTACCACGACAAGGATAATGAGCCACCTGCGGGCACGAGGTGCAGATGGCGGAGAGACGGGCTGCATGTCGGACTTTTCAGGCATCAGAGTATGAAGTTCAACGGTCGCGCGAGCGAAATTGGCTTCGCCTATGAGAGCAATGCGCGGGAACAGGCGTGGTGTCGCGGAGCGAGGCCCTGCCGCGTCGTTTCTTCAGACCCTGACATGTCTGATCCGCCTGTGCCGGCAGAACGGACTATCCCGCTCTGCCGGCGCTCGCCTGTCATGCGCCACCGATGCCGCGTAGCAGGATCCGGCCCAGCCGGGCCGAGAAGGCGCGTGGATCAACCGGCAGTTCGCCGTCGGCCACGCGGGCCTCGTCGAACAGCAGATGGGCCGCATCCTCACGCAGGCCTGCCTCCGCTTCGTCCAGCGCGCTCAGCCGGACTACAAGGTCATGCCGTGGATTGATCTCCAGCACCGGCTTGCTGGTCTGATCGAGCCGGCCGGCTCCGGCCAGCAGCTTTTCGAGCTGGCGGTCCATGCCGCTGTCGGGCGCGACGAGGCAGACCGCGCTTTCGGTCAGGCGATCCGAGGCGCGAACATCCGATACCGCCTCACCGAGGGTCGTTTTGACGAAGGTGATGAAGGACGCGACCTCGTCCGGCGTTTCCGCCGCCGGTGCTTCGCCCTCGTTCAACGGGATCAGGCTGAGATCGGACAGGCCCTGCGTGACCGACTTGAACGGCTTGCCCTCAAAGTCGATCCCCGAGCTGGCCCAGAAGCTGTCCACCTGATCGGTCAGCAGCAGCACGTCGATGCCGCGGGCACGGAAGCCCTCGAGTTGCGGCGAAGACGCCAGACGATCGAGATCGCTTCCCACCGCATAATAGATCGCGGTCTGATTGTCCTTCAGCCCGGCGACATAGTCCTGCAGAGAACGCCATTCGGTGCCGGAGTTACTGGTCCTGAAGCGCGCCAGCTTGAGCAGGGTTTCGCGGCGGCCATAATCCTCATAAAGCCCTTCCTTCAGGACCGCGCCGAAATTCTCCCAGACCTGACGGAAACGGTCGGGTTCGGTCCGGGCGAGCTTGTCGAGTTCGCTGAGCAGGCGGTTCGTCACGCCCTTCTGGATCGACGCCAGCACCGGGCTTTCCTGGATCATCTCGCGCGAGACGTTGAGCGGCAGATCCTGCGAATCGACAAGCCCGCGGACGAACCGCAGATAACGAGGCAAAATCTGCGCCTCGCCCGTGATGAAGACACGGCGCACATAGAGTTTCATGCGCCCGGCACGATCGGGATCGAACAGGTCAAACGGGCGCGTTTCGGGCACGAACGTCAGCACATTATATTCGTGGGTGCCTTCGGCGCGATAGTGCACGGTCAGCGCGGGCGTATCGAACTGGCCGGCATTGGTGCGGTAGAAGTCGGTATAGTCCTCGTCGCTGATGTCCGCTCTGGCCCGCGTCCAGAGCGCCGCGCCGTCGGCAATCTGCTGTGGTTCGGCATCGGGCTTTTCGCGCAGGAAGATGGGTACGGGGACATGGCCCGACTGTGCCTTGATCTTGGCCTCGACGCTGAAGCGCTGGCTATAGTCCGCCGCCTCCTCCTTGAGGTGCAGGACAACGCGGGTGCCCCGCGCGGGCGCTTCCGACGCGTCGATGGCGCCGAGCGTGTAGGTTCCCAGGCCATCCGAGGACCAGAGCGCGGCTTCGTCACCGCCTGCACGGCGCGATGTCACATCGACGTGGTCGGCCACCATGAAGGCCGAATAGAAACCGACGCCAAACTGCCCGATCAGCTGACTGCCCTCGGCCTTCTCGCCAGCAGCGATCTGCTCCATGAAGGCCCTGGTGCCCGACCGTGCGATCGTGCCGAGCGCTTCGGCCATCTCCGCCGCGCTCATGCCAATGCCATTATCCTCGATCGTCAGCCGGCGCTGATCCGGATCGAGCGAGACGGTGATGCGAGGCTGCGGATCTTCGCCGAGTAGTTCAGGGCTGGCGATGGCTTCATAGCGCAGCTTCTCGCAGGCGTCAGCGGCATTGGAAACGAGTTCGCGCAGGAAGACGTCTTTGTCCGAATAGACCGAATGCACCATGAGGTGCAGCAGTCTGCTGACGTCGGCTTCAAAGGATCGGGTATCGGGCGCGGCATCGGTCGTCGTGGTCATGGGTATGGTTCGCTCTCCTGATGGTTCGCTCGCGGATTTGGCTGCCGGAAGAGCGCTTTTCAAGCATCCCACAGTCGAACTGCATCAGACCAGGGACATCATTGGTTCCGGCGTTTCCGGGCAAACCCGCGGTCGCTGGCGATAAAGCGCGCGAGCATTGGAGCGATGAGCTTTTCCGGGGGTAGCGGCGCGGTCAGACCGTTTTCGGCGGCGTGTGCCTTCGCATAGTCGGAGAGATCCCGAAATAAGGCCCCGGGCAGCTCGACACTGAGTTTCACCGGCTTGTCCTCGATCACCGGTCCCAGGCGCAGCTTGCTCATCGCAGATATCCTTCCTGAAGAGGTTCGAGAATGAGGTCCCGCGTCACGATGACGCGCAGGACATGGCCGGGGCGCACTGTCAGCGTTGGTGCGACGCGGATCTCGCGTTGAACGAGCTGCCGTCCGGTCTGGTTAATCGTGTCCTGCGACCCGTAGCGCAATGCTCGCACCAACTCATCGTCGTTGTCGGTGGCAAGCTCGGTGCCGACGCCGAGCAATGTCGAAACCAAGGCGGCCTTGAGCATGTTGCCCCAGTGATAGTTGACGCCGTCCTTGATCCCGGCGGTGCCGGTTGCGTCCGCCCCCGGTTGGCGATCGAGGAGGATCGATTTCCCTCCGGGAAAAATCAGCCGGTCCCAGGCAAGAAGCACGCGGTTCTGCCCCGCCGAAACCTGACTGTCATATTCCCCTATGAGACGGGCGCCCTGCGGGATGAGCAGGATACGTCCGGTCCGACTGTCATAGACGTTTTGCGTCACCTGAGCGGTGATCTGTCCTGGAATATCTGATTGCACGCCGGTCAGCAGCGCCGCTGGAATGATGCTGCCCGCCTGCACAATATTGGCCGAAGGAGGCGCCATGACGCGCTCGCTGCTCACGGTGGTTCGGTTCGCCGGGATGTTCAGGAAGTCCTTCGTGCCGGTAGCATCGGCACGGTCGTCGTCCTGTGCTTGTACCATTGGCGACGGCGCGGCTGCGGCAGGGGCGACAGTCTGCGGCGGCTGATCATTTGTGTTCCCGAGGAACAGCTGACTGAGACGGGCGGACTCCCGCTCCTGAGCCAGCCGTTGACGCGCTTCTTCTGCCTCGGTCAATCGCGGATCGGGAGCACCGGTCATCGACTGCGACGGCCCCAATCGCCCGTCTCGTTGAGCTGAGAGCATAGGACGTCCGAGATCGCCCGGCATCGCCTGCCCGAGCTTTGGAACCTTGCTATAATCCGAAGGCGCCGCCGTCACGGTTTCTGCACGGCTCCGACCTTCGGTCTCCACCAGATTGACGGCAGGCGAGCGATCGACGGGTTGCAGGGCATAGACCAGCGCACCGCCGATGCCGAAGCATGTGGTGGCGCCGAGCAAGGCGAGCGCCTTACGGGAAAGCCGCGTTACCCGAGGCGCATTACCACGCAGCTTGAAAGCCTGTGGATTGGCAACTGGTGGGGCCTCGACCGGAGTTTCCTCCGGGCTCTCATCCGGCGGCTCAGGGGCCACCGAGGGTTCCTTGTCAGGATCGCTCATGACCTGGCTTTCGCACGCGTGGTTTCACGATCGATAAGGACGCTGATTTCTCGCTTGCCCGAGATCAGCTTGAGTTGCGCGCGCCCGAACAGGCGGTCGACGATCATATATCGTCCGGCGACACGATAATTGACGAGTTCGGTATCTCCGGTGTCGCCGATGACGAAGAGCGGCGGCATATCGCCGCGCGCGACGCTTTCCGGAAACTCGATGAACACCTGACGACCGTCATCGAATACCCGCAGTGGCCGCCAGTCCGGCTTGTCGCCGCGAAGCTTGTAGCGGAAATTGAGCGCCGTCACGTCGATGCCAGTCGCGAGCGGCGCGGTTCGAGCCCGCTCTGCTTCGCGCGCATGGATGGCGATGAGCGTATCGCGCGGATAGGTCCACGATATCGCGGCCATGTGGGTAGCGGTCGTAGCGCGCAGTTCGAGATGATAAGTTCGCCGGTCGGTGTTGATGATGAGATTGGTGGCGATACCGGCCCGGGTGGGCTTGAGAAGGATATGAACGCGGCGCTGGTCGCCTGTTCCGCTTACCGTATCGCCGATAATCCAGCGTGCTGTGTCGCCCGCCGCGACCGGTCCGGGGCCAGCCAGAGTCTCGCCTTCCTGCAGGATGATATCGGTGATCCTGCCGGGCGTGGCATAGACCTGGAACAAGGTCCCATCGGCCCAGACATATTGCTGGATTGCGTTGCGGAAATCCGCGCGCTCTGGCTGGACCCGCGCTGCGTCATTGGCCTCTTCAAGGGCCTTCGCCGGAGCGGCGGCAGGATTCTCTGGCGCGACCGGCGTGCGCTGAACTGTGGCGCCCAATGCGCTTTGTCCCGGCGCGCAGGCGGCGAGCAGGAGCATGATGCGCCAGGGCAGGCGGACAGGTTTGTTCATTGGCTGAGTTCCTTCGACCAGTTGAGAGCGTCGATGAAAATGCCGAGCGGATTGCTGCGCAGTCCGTCGGGCGTGCGAGGGGTCTGCACCTTGACGGTCAGGATCGCGGACCAGCGCGACGTTTCGGTGAGGATTCCGTCGTGATAGCGCCGCTCGCTCCAGGCCACCCGAAAGCTGTCGCTGGAGGCCCGGATCACGCTCGAGACGTCGATGGCCACCTGTTCCTTGCCAACGAGTGCAAAGGGATCGTTGCGGCGGGCATAATCGTTGAGCGCCTGACCACCTTTGTCAGTGGTGAAATCATAAGCCCTGAGCCAGTTCTGCCTGAGCACGATGGGATCGGCAGGCAGCGAGCGGACCGCTTCGATGAAGCGCGCCAGGTGAAAGGCAATTTGGGGGTCTGTCGGCCGATACTCGGCTTGTGCTGGCGCAACGGTTCGTGCTTCGCCAAGTTTGTCGACCTCGACAATCCAGGGCGTGATGTGACCACGCGCCGATTGCCACACCAATCCCCCGGCCAATCCGCCCGACAGAATGAGGCAGCCGAAAAAGGCCAGTCGCCAGTTCCGGGCCTGGACGCGGGCAGATCCGATGCGATCGTCCCATAGCTGGGCAGCGCGTTGATAGGGTGTGACCGGCTCGGGTGATTTGCCGTAGCGGATCGAGGCGCGACGAAACATGGATGCTAATCCTTCTGGCTGATGTCGGGGCCGGTGCCGCCGCCATGGCTGTCACCGCCCCTGAGGGCCTGAGAGGCGATGGTGGCGCCCTGCATGGCGGCCTGGCGGCGCTTCATGGCGGTCGCCCAGGCGGGTGCTCCTGCCGAAGCTCCGGGGGATGCTGCGGACGACGTGCCAGCTACTGCGCGCGCACCGGCGCGATGACTGGCCTTGAGCGAAGCGGCGGCCTTGCGCAGAGGTGATGTCGCCGCGCTCAGGGCCACCTGGCCGACGGAGCGCGCGCCGCCAGCCACAGCCGAGGCGCCGGTCTTGCCGGCGGACCCGAGCGAATAAGCGGATTGCGCGGCGCCGGCGGCGGAGGCTGCGCCATGGGCGGTTGCCCCCATGGCATTCGCGGCGGCGCCACCGGCAATGCGCATGCCCGCAGCACCCCCGACCATGGACGCGCCGGCCATTAGCGCGGTGCCCGCTGCCGCGCCGGCGCCGAGTTGGGGACCACCTGTTACGATACCGTTGGCGATACCGGGACCGAAAATACCGAGGGCCAAAAGCGTCAGAGCAGCCAGAGCGATGGCCATGACCTGTTTGATATCGGGATCCGCGCCGACGCCGGCCGAAGTGAACTGGTCGAACAGGGTTGTCCCGATGCCGATGATCACCGCGAGCACCAGCACCTTGATGCCACTGGAGATGATGTGCCCGAGTACGCGCTCAGCCATGAAGGCTGTGCGCCCCCAGAAGGCGAAGGGCAGCAGGACAAAGCATGGCGGCCGGCATCCCGCCAATCCGGGCGGACAAGGCGCGCTATTTCACCGACCCGCGCTTCACCGCGCGGCTGCTGCCGCCACCGAAGGTGCAGCCGCTCGACCCGAAGCACCGCCCGAAGGACGACTGGTCGACCCTGGAACCGGTCGACGCACCGCCCATGCCGGTCACGGATCAGGCCGCCGGCAACGGTAGTACCGGGAAGGGCGAGTCTGATGGCGCTGGCGAACAACGGCTGGCAGCAGACGGTCAGGCCGACACCAGCGGCGATCCCGCCAATGCGGGCATTCGCCGCGAGCCGGAGCTGGGCGAGCATGAGGAAATCGTTCCACCGGCGAAGGATCAGGCGCCTGACGATGCACCTGACGAGGATATGCAAGACGACGAGGCCGCACGTGCTAGGCGTCAGGCCGAACGCCTCATGAAACGCAACGCCCGCAATGCGTCGCTCGATCCCGATGACGGGATCGTGCTGTGAGCGCTGGTCACGTCAAGCGCAGCATTCGTTTGCCCGCGGATATCGCGCGGCGGCTCGCCGATCATGCGTCCGCGCGTCGGACCACGCAGGCCGCGATCATCGAGGCCGCGCTGGAGTCCTTCCTGTCGCCGGATGCGGCCGAGCGGCTGGAAGCGGCGCTGGCCCGGCGGCTCGACCGCCTGACCCGTGATCTGGGACGGCTTGAATGGCATGTCGAACTGTCAAACGAGACGCTGGCGCTGTTTGTGCGAAACTGGCTCAATGCGACGCCATCGCTCCCGGATGGCGCTACGCAGGCCGTGAGGGCGCAGGGCCGCGAGCGATGGGAGCGCTTTGTAGACATGCTGAACCGGCGCATGGAGCTGGGGCCGCGGTTCAGGAACGAGATCGCGGAAGATGTAACGAGGTCGACACGGTCGGATCAGGACTCGGGGAGCACCAGTGAATAGCTGGTGCTGCGCCCGCCAGCGGGGTCTTTCACAAGGATACCCCGCTGCATCAGATCATTAATGTCGCGCAAGGCAGTATCGGACGATGCCTTGGTGAGTGCCGCCCATTTTGCATTGGTCAACTTGCCCTCGAAGCCGTCCAGCAAGCGGTTGATGACCTTGCGTTGGCGTTCGTTCAAGGGCTGGCCGGCGACATACTCCCAAAACCGCGCCTTGCGCATGACGCTGGCGAGGATGATTTCTGCGCCATCAAAGGCGCGGTCGAGGCAGCCGATGAACCACAGTAGCCAGGGCGTAATGTCGATGTCGCCCTTCTGCGCCCGCTCCAGCATGTCGTAATAGGCTTTGCGCTCGGTGCGGATTTGCGCGGACATGCTGTAGAAGCGCTGAGCGGTTCCCTCCGCGCGCGCCAGTGCAAGGTCGGCGATGGCGCGGGCAATTCGTCCGTTGCCATCATCGAATGGGTGGATGGTGACGAACCACAAGTGCGCGATCCCGGCTTTCAGGACGGGATCCGGCGTGGCTGTCTCGAACCAGTCGAGAAAGCGGGACATATCCGTGTCGAGCCGCTCCGATGCGGGGGCTTCGTAGTGGACGCGCTCGCGGCCAATCGGCCCCGACACAACCTGCATCGGGCCAGCTTCGGCGGTGCGCCACGCGCCCACGGTGATGCGGCTCATGCCGCTGCGTCCGGTGGGGAACAGCGCCGCGTGCCAGCCGAACAACCGTTCGGCGGTCAGGGGCTGCGCATAGTTCTGCGTGGCATCGAGCATCATTTCGACAACGCCCTCGACGTTGCGATCCGCCTCCACCAATCCGCCGATGTCCATGCCGAGACGGCGGGCGATGGAGGAGCGCACCTGCTCCCTGTCCAGCACCTCGCCCTCGATCTCGCTGGATTTGATAACGTCCTCGGTGAGTGCTTGAAGCACGGCTTCTTCGCGCAGCGGGAATCCGAGCGCCTCCATGTGCCCGATCAACCGCCCCTGTCGGTGGCGCACGGCGGCGAGCGGTTGGGCAAGCTGCTCGTCACTCCAGCGCAGGTTCGGCCAGTCCGGCAGTTCGTGGATATAGGTCATATTCACCGCACTTTCTGCGGCGAATATAGCGGTTATTCACCGCAATGGGCAAGGATATTCACCGCATGATATACGGCGAATAAGGCGGCTATTCACCGCGCCGATGCATGCGTTTATGAAACGGCCCAAACGTAAAGCCACACTTGGCATTTCTGGGAATCCCTAAACCGCCGGTCAGCGGCGACCACCACCGATCCGGTAGTTCATCACGTCGAAGGCGTCCTCAAGCGATGGCGCCACTCGTCCTCGATGCGGCGTTTCAGGTCGCGGCAGCCTACGCCATTTCCTGTATTACTGCGCCAGCCTGCTACGATCGCAAATCCTTGTTGAATACGCACTTTTTCTGCGTCTCTTAATCATCCCCGTCGCGCGGACATTCCTGATCCGCGCCGGAAACGGGGATCATGATGGCATCGAGTTGGACCGATACAGAAGCGAGATTGCGTGGTGCGCGGATGCTGCGCACCGCGATCGGCCCGATGGTCGGGCACTGGCTGACCGATCCCCTGGTGGTCGAAGTCATGCTCAACCCCGACGGCTGCCTGTGGGTCGATCGGCTTGGCACCGGACTTGCCGACACCGGAAGGCGGTTGGCCCCTGCCGACGCAGAACGGATCATTCGCCTCGTTGCCCATCATGTCGGCGTCGAGGTTCATGCCCGCAGTCCCCGCGTCTCGGCCGAACTGCCGGAAACGGGGGAACGGTTCGAAGGGCTGCTGCCGCCGGTCGTGACCGCGCCGGCCTTTGCGATCCGCAAGCCTGCCGTCGCGGTGTACACGCTGGCGGACTATGTGGCGGCCGGCATCATGTCCCAGCCCCAGGCCGACGCGCTGCGCACTGGCGTCACGGAACGGCTGAACATCCTCGTCGCCGGCGGGACCGGCACGGGCAAGACGACACTCACCAACGCGCTACTGGCCGAAGTGGCTCACCGAGCTCGTCAATTACCGCGTCGCAGGCCGCTACATGATCGTCGACCGGCTCTTTTCCCGTGCGGAGCTGCGACTTGCTTCGGGCAAACGCGAGGCAAGGGTCAGCATCGAGCGCGAAAGCCCGCGCCGTAAGGGCCGGTCATGAGCGGGCCGGGAGGAGAAAGGGCTGAAGCTGGGGAGCCGGTCGTCGGCCTGCAGCAGGATCCCGCAGCCAGGCCGAATGTCGGAGAGGAACCGGAAGCGGCGCCAGCTACCGCTCCGCCGCCCGTCCATGACGGGCAGGCATTCCGGTTGCGCGGCGATCCGCCGTCCGTCATGCGCCTTTCGCGCAAGGCGCTTGCCTCTGTCGGCGCGGTCGCCTGCCTCAGCATCGGCGGCGCGCTCGTCTATGCGCTTCTGCCCGCGCGTCCCATCGACGCACCGAATCTCGTCGAAACCGAGAGCCGGAACAAGGCGGACAATGTGACCGCGGCGCCGGCCAGCTACGACAAGGTTCCCAAGCTCGGTCAGCCGCTCCCGGGCGACCTCGGCCGCCCGATCCTCTCGGCGCAGCAAAATGGTCAGCCCGTTCCCGCGCCGCCCATGGGGGCGCCGGCCCCTCATTCCGTGGACCCGCGCATCGCTGCAGCGGAACAGGCCCGCCAGCGCATCATGCAGGAGCGCGACACCGCGCGCACCAGTCGATTGTTTCTCGGCGAGGCAATGAGCGGCGCGCGCGCTTCGGCGGTGTCTGCCGAACAGGTTGTGCCGCCCGCTTCAGTTGGCATTGCGGCCAATCCGGCTCCCACGCCGACTGGCAAGAAGGGCTTTATGGCCGTCGCTGCCGACCGGTCCATCGTCAGCGATGAGCGGATCGCCCCGCCGGTCTCGCCTTATATCGTACAAGCGGGCAGCATCATCCCGGCCGCGTTGATCACCGGCATCCAGTCGGATCTCCCTGGCCAGATCACCGCGCAGGTCACGCAGAATGTCTATGACAGCCCGACGGGACGCATTCTTCTCATCCCCCAGGGCTCCCGGCTGATCGGCGAATATGACAGCGAAGTCTCGGCAGGCCAAAGCCGCGTTCTGCTCGCCTGGGATCGGCTTATTCTTCCAGGCGGCCGCTCGATCCTGCTTGACCGTCAGCCAGGTGCCGATGCGTCCGGTACGGCCGGAATCCGGGATCGCGTGAATTATCATTGGGGCAGCATGCTGAAAGCCGCGCTGATCTCGACGTTGCTGGGTGTCGGTACCGAGCTCGCAACCGACAGTGACGATGCACTGGTCGAGGCGCTGCGCTACGGCACCCAGGACACGATCAATCAAACGGGACGCCAGGTCGTGCAGCGTCAGCTCAGCGTACCGCCGACGCTCACCATACGCCCAGGCCATGTGCTTCGCGTCATCGTGACGCGCGATCTCGTACTCGAGCCGCTGCGGAAGGACCAGTGATGGGCAAGCTGAAACTGGGTCCGATCGATGATGACAAGCCGGTCAAGCTGACGCTGGAACTGCCAGCGCCCGTCCACCGCGATCTCATTGCCTACGCCAAAGTTCACGCCGCCCAGACCGACCTTTCTCAGCCGCTCCCCGTCGAGCGCCTGATTGCGCCGATGCTCGACCGGTTCATGGCCACCGATCGCGGCTTTATCAGGAACAGAAATCAGGTCGGATCCAGATCGGATTAAACTTCGGATTGCGGATACACATGTGCTTCCTATCCGCTAGGGTCAGGACTCATTGATCAGAGCCAGAAGATGACGGTTGCGGCGAGAGCGACGGCGGAGAAGAAGGCCTTCGGGCACCGATCGTAGCGGGTTGCGACCCGTCTCCAGTCCTTGAG
>Ga0182746_1001433_pt1 | contig 21764 bp, 22 predicted proteins | sample eDN3rd30CBELigOP_FD_128881 | JGI IMG/M metagenome (GOLD analysis project Ga0182746, IMG submission 128881) | Enriched Organic Plus compost microbial communities from Emeryville, California, USA - eDNA 3rd pass 30_C BE-Lig OP (version 2) (version 2) ... | reverse complement strand
GTCGGCATCCGCATCGGCATCAGCATCAGCATCCGCGTCAGCGTCCGCATCCGCATCGGCATCAGCATCAGCATCCGCGTCCGCATCGGCGTCAGCGTCGGCATCCGCATCCGCATCCGCATCCGCATCAGCGTCCGCGTCGGCGTCAGCGTCCGCGTCCGCATCAGCATCCGCGTCCGCGTCCGCATCGGCGTCGGCGTCAGCATCTGCGTCGGCGTCCGCGTCCGCGTCCGCGTCCGCATCTGCGTCAGCATCCGCATCAGCATCCGCGTCAGCGTCGGCGTCCGCATCTGCGTCGGCATCAGCATCAGCATCAGCGTCAGCGTCAGCGTCCGCATCTGCGTCGGCATCAGCATCCGCGTCAGCGTCAGCATCTGCGTCTGCGTCAGCATCCGCGTCAGCGTCGGCATCCGCGTCAGCGTCGGCATCGGCATCGGCATCGGCATCGGCATCGGCATCGGCGTCAGCATCCGCATCGGCGTCTGCGTCAGCGTCGGCATCCGCATCGGCGTCTGCGTCAGCGTCAGCGTCGGCATCCGCATCCGCATCCGCATCCGCATCCGCGTCAGCGTCCGCGTCGGCATCAGCGTCCGCATCCGCGTCAGCGTCAGCATCGGCGTCTGCATCGGCATCAGCGTCAGCGTCAGCATCCGCGTCAGCATCCGCATCCGCGTCAGCATCAGCATCAGCATCCGCATCGGCGTCGGCGTCGGCGTCGGCGTCACTGTCGTCGGGCACCCCCGAGCCGCCGCTCGCCAGGGCTGCACCGCCGCCGAGCGCCAGCGCCCCGAGCATGGCAGCCACGGGAGAGGCCAAACCCGCGACGACGTGCGAACCGTCGTCGACCAACGGCTGGCCAGTCGCCGCGCATGCCCCGCCGATCTCGGCTTCGGGCACGAGTTGCACAGGTGTCTGGAGTTCGGAGAACTGGGCGAGCTCGACGCCGTTCTCGGTCCTCAACCACCAGTACGAACAACCTTCCTCCTCGAGGACAAGGTCGCTGTGCTGACCGTCGGGCGAGGCAACGAAGAAGTTGCGAATGACGATGGTCTCACCTGAGGCGAGTTGGAGGACGAGGTCGTCGCCTTGCCGTTGGAAACCAGCCACTTCACTCCTGGCGACCGGCAATATGATCACGCTGGCTTGGTCGATCGCACCCGTTTCCAGATCAACGACTGCATCCTCACCAGTGGACTTCGCAACAACTGTAGCCTCAGTCATCCCAACAACCCCGCAGCCAAACGCCGGAACAACTTAGGCCCCGGTGCAACTATAACCAACAATGAGGAGAACAATTCTAACGCTCTGAAGCCTAAATAGATGCCCCTTTTGCCCCGATAGCTCGCGTATCGTCTAGCTTGGCATCGTAGACTTCATGCGATCAACGACAAGCCTCTATTGTCACCGGAACCGGTTCTATCTCCTTGGAACGATTGCATCTCGCTAATCACCTAACTACTTGTCTCGCCGCACTGCTTTACTTGCGGAAATGTCAGTTGCGGTAATTCTGGCGGATCCAGGAGCCACTCGCCACGAGGTCGATCAACGAAGGAGAGGAGCATCGCCGGGACGCCAGCCCGCCGACATCTAGCACACGCTTTTGGGCAGCCTTGAGGCAAGAACTATGCGATTTCAGAAGACAAACCGATGATTGAGGATTCATCGGGGATAAATGAGGCCGCATCGAGCATAGCAGGACAATCTGAAGAATGCATAACGCAAGACTCAGATCTTTATTCAGTAGCATTGGGCTTGCTTCGACTGCGGAAGGACATGGCAAAGCACTTCGCCAAAGGTATCTTTCGCGACGAAGCATGGGACGTCTTTCTAAATCTCTATATTGCGGCGGCGGAGGGTCGTGACATCGTCGTCAAGGAAGCGCTCCTCTTGGTGGAGCGGCCCAGCACATCGGCCGCGAGGTTGCTCGCAAGGCTCGAGCGTGCGGACCTCATTGAGCGTGAGCCGGGCGCATTGGACCGGCGCCAGACGATAATACGGCTGACGACCCGCGGATTGTTCGCCGTCACGTCGGCCCTGCGCACGTTCTCGAACTACCGGGCCGAGTCCTACGAGATGCCGCACCGCCGCCGGAGGCGCCGCAGGAGCCGGGGCACCTACCCTCGCCCGGCCGAGATCACCGGCTGCAGCTGAGCGCCTCCTGCGGGCAAGTCCGAAAAGCGTGCGGAGTCCTCGAGTCCATGGCCGCGACCTGTCTCGCCGCGAATGGTCAAGGCACGTTAGCAGACCGTCCGATTCACAGCGCCACACAACAAACGCAGGCAGGCGCTCCGCCTGGGTGCGACGCGCGATCGCCAACCCAACTCAACAGAAGGAAGCTACTTGCGACAAACTGACGCGCGGGGGAGCGGATTGCACGACCATTCCGTCGGCTCGAACAACTTATCGTTTACAAGCGTAATCGATATGCTCTAATAGGCGAATGCTTTGCCATCCGCTTCGCGTCCTGACGCAGGTCGCCGCCATCCTTTCGAGCCTCGCCCTTGCCGCCACGGCAGGCCATTCGCAGCCAGCGCGCGGAGATACGGACGGCCATGCCAACCTCGTTCTGACCAATGCCCAGCTCGTCATCATCGGATCCGGAGAGGTGCGCGCCGGCACCACCATCGCGATCGACGGCGGTATCGTCACCGCGGTCGTCCAGGACGGCACGCTGCCGTTCAATACGACCTCGCAGGTGATCGACCTCAACGGCGCCTTCGTCGTGCCGGGACTTTGGGATGCACACGTGCACGTAGCCGGGAACCCCGAGTTCGCCCGGTCGCGACAGTTCGCGGCCTTTGCCGCGCACGGCGTAACCGCCGTGCGCGACATGGGGGCAACCACCCCGTCGCTCGTCGATCTGCGAGCCGCCATGGCCGAACCCGCCAGCGCTGCACCCGCGCCCCGGCTGATCGCATCGGGACCGTTGATCGACGGCACCCGGCAGCCCTGGTACGGCGATCTCCAGCAGGTGGTCGAAGATCCTGCGGCGATCGGCCCTCTGCTCGACGAGATCGACCGTGCGGGCGCCGACTTCTACAAGGCCTACTCGGCGCTTTCGCCGGACGTCTATGCGGCGCTGCTCCGCGAGGCCGATCTGCGCGGGAAAGCCGTCGACGGCCACGTTCCGTTTGCGGTCGGGCTTGCCGGAGTGGCCGCCGGCAGCCAGCGGACGATCGAGCACCTCGACATCGCGAGCTTGCGCTCCTGCGCCGACCAGGAGGTCGACTGGGTAACCGAAGCCGCCCGTGCGAAGTTCGCCGAGGGCTGGGACAGCTACTACCGCGTGCTCGCTCGTTTCGACGCGTCGATCGACTGGACGAAGTGCCGCGCAGCGCTGCAGCGGTTCGCCGAACGCGGCGGAGCGGTCACGCCCACGCTGATCATGGAGGCGTGGAGCCCGGCAGACGTCAGCGCGGCAACGCTCGCCCTGCTCGAGCCTTCGGCGCGCGAGTACTGCGAGGCGCAGCTCGCTGCGCTCGGCCAGGCGAGCGAAACGAGCCGGCGCTCGGCCGCGGACTTCCTGCGCCGGGGGATGGCCGAACTGAAGGCTGCAGGCGTCGTGATCCTCGCCGGTACCGACCTGCCCAACTACTGCAACGCCGCCGGTGCCACGCTGCTGCGCGAACTCGAGCTGCTGGTCGAGTTCGGGCTCACTCCGCGCGAGGCGATGGCCGCCGCTACGACCGCCCCGGCTCGCCTGTTCCTCGGCCGCTCGGGCGAGATCGAGCCCGGCGCGCCCGCCGACTTGCTGATCCTCGGAGCGAACCCCCTCGAATCGATCGCCGCGCTGCACGACCGGCGCGGGCTCGTCGCCGCCGGCCGCTGGCTCGACCGATCGATGCTGGCCGAGCTCATGCGCAAGGCGAGCGAGCCTTTTGCGGCGCCGATCGAGGAGACCTCCGCCCGCTAGTGGCCGAGCACGCTGCCGACCACCGAGCCGACCGCTGTTGGTGAGCGAGAGGAGAGAGGCGCAAGATTACATCTTCGGTGGCGGCGCCCTGAAGCGTCGCAGCTGGCTCGCAACCGGGATCGCCCAAGCGATCGCGCAATCCGCGAACTCGCAAAAGAGGCCTGGAGCGAACGCTGCGTTCACAATGACAGGTTGGCCGCAACTGGCCGTCGGCGGACTGTCTGCCATGGCCCAAAGGCTGCTACTGAGTACCCGAAGCACCTCATGACCACACATGTTCGGAAGCGCACGGCGGCATTTCGGCAGCAGTCGATCGACAGGGCATCGGCACCTCGCAGGTACGCCCCGGCGATCCTTGCTCCAGGCGGGCCCAGGCCCTAGCGATCGGATGTGATCGTCCGCCCTGCCCTCCTGAAGCAGTTGCGACTGCTATTCGCTCTCCTCTGGGTCGCGATGGCCGTGGAGGCCGCGGGGAGCATGCCGAGCTCCTTCCTCGAGGACGATGACGATCCGTCGCTGAGCGCAAGCTCGCCGACGGAGCTCCTGCCGCTGCGGCAAGACGTTGAGGCGGAGATTCGATTGGCCGCGCCGGCGAACCCGCCGATCCCGCTCGAAGCGGACGGGGAAGGACTCCGGCCTGTCAGTTCCGCAACCCCGCCCTTCCGGTTGATACCCTTTTCGCACGTCCCGCCGCCGCAAGGCGTGCGGGGACGGCCTTCGCTGTCCCGAGCTCCGCCACTGACCTGAACCTCGCATGCCCTCCGCCGGAGGGGACGACACCCTGTCAGACCTGCGAATTCAGGACAGAATCATGACCAACGACGACACCGGCGCCAGTTCCGGCGACGGCCAAATCGCGCTCATCGAAGCGCTGCTAGGACGCTATCCCCATGTGTCCAACACCGAGCTCATGACGCTCAAGACCTGGTTCAAGACAGCGTCGGCGCTCCAAGTCGGCCAGCTCGCGAGCAGGGCGGACATAGCGCCCGGATACCGCCGGTTCAGGGCGGAACATGTCGACAAGCTCGGGGCCCTGGAGCTCTCGATCATCGCGATCGTGGTGGCGCTCCTCGGAGCGCTCGTGGTCTTCCTCGTCTGACCGCGACCGAGGGGCGGCAACAGCCGCTCCTCGGCCCACCTGCGAACGACAGGCCGTCTGCCGAGCCAAGGTCGCCCGCTCATCAAGGCAGTCGCATTCGGCCCGGCGGACGTCTCGATCCAGCGACGGCGAGAGCAGCCGCGAAGTGCAGCCCCAGCGATGCGTTCCAAGCAGTCCGCGACGCGGTCCCTCTCCACCCTCGCAGACCACAACTCTGTAACGCGGGCCGTAGCCGCCCCAGCTCATCAAGCAAGCTCCGGTCGTCGCCGAGCAACACGTCCTGAGAGCCGACATCGATGGCGATCGCGTCCAGCTGCCACGAGAACGAACGCAGGGATGCACCCTCGGAACAATGGCGCCGGCCGATCACCTGGCGCTCGCCGCCCTTATGAGGATCCCGGACCTCAGGGGCGATTGATCGTCAAGCGGCCTTATAATCGGCCGCGGAAGGGCCCATATGGCAAGTATCGCAGGCTGACGCACCCGTAGGCGCCTGCGGCTGAGAGACACCATGCGCTCCCGCTTACGTCGAGGAGGCCATCGTGGATCTCAATCAAGCCTATTTCGATCACCAGGTGTTGCTGATGAAGGCCCGGGCCGCGCGCTCGCTGGACGAGCGGCGCGGCCATGAAGACGCGGCCTCGTGCATCGCCAGCCACATCGGTCGTGTGCAACGCGCCCTCGGCGCCCCGGCGGCGCCGGCATGGCAGGCCGACACTTGCACACTCCCCGAAGCCTCGGAACTTGCGCTGTGAGCGGGCAAGCGCGACCGGCGATGATGCGCTTTCGCAAGAATGCGTCACCGCGCCTCTCCGCAAGCGAGGCCCGGCGTCAAGGCGAGGTCAGCCGCCTGGCTTTCCTCCTGCTTGGCAGGGAACGCGCGATTGCCTTCCTCAACGACGATCATGCCGAACTGGGCGACCGACCACTCGACCTGGCGATCGCCAGCGAGGCGGGCTACGCTGGAGTGGAAGCCGAGCTCGCACGACTCACGCTGCGAGAAGCGAGCCCGCGATGAAGCCCGACACCGCGGCAAACCGCCTCACCGCGCGCCGATCGCGCGACCTTGCCCAAGCGCGTTTCCGCAAGCTGGCCGGACTCCGGTGCCCGGAGCACGCCGGCTCCGGCCCCGCCGATCGCGCCAGCGTCCTGCAGGCAGGTTGAGGCCATGCCGACCCGACTGCTGATCGCCTACCTTCTCATCGTGGTCCTGGCGGGCGGCGCAGCCGTCGCCATCTGGTGGAACGTCCATCATTCGCGGCGTCGCAGCGAGGCCCGGCAAAGAGCCCGGAGGCGTGTCGCGGCGACCGCCCGCCCGGCCGCAGCCGAACCGAACGAAGTAGATGACTAAGGATGACCAAGGAAGAACGGCTCCCCCCCCAAGTGAACATCGACGAAGTCCTGCACGGCGGGTGGTTCGGGGTGATGCCCGAGAACAACCATCGGATCATCGCCCAGACAGCTCGCACGTTGCACACGTCCCACGTTCGCTCGGTTGTCGGCGACCGGCTCCATGCCGAGATGACGCCTTACGACCTAACGAAGGACGGGAGCATCTCCCGCGAGAAACCGCCAGGACAGGACTCACACCGGCGGAGAGAGCACCAAGAAGCGATGTGGGGAAGTGATCGCCTCCAAGGGCGACGCACGAGAAGAGCGACAGGGCTCGCGTCGGGAACAAATGTTCTTTCTTTGTTCTCCGACAGGTGGTACTCAGGAGGAGCCCGCGGGCCCGGGCGAGGCTAGTCAACGAGCGCAGTTAGAGTAAAGCTGACGCTCTCACGGAGGCAATCATGGCAAGTCTGCCGCTGACGCGCAGCGCCGACTTTTTCGATGACCCCATCGACGCGGCACTCGAACTGGGTGCTTACGAGCGTCTTTGGATGGAGACAGGCGCGAGCTTCCGCAGCCTCGCGGACCGGTTCGCGCGCGCCCGAGGCGCCCGCCCCTCGGATCTCGTCGACGAAGGCGAGGCCCGGCGCACGGCCGGCAGGATCATCGAGCGCTTCAGGACTCGATTGCAGGGCAGCTTCAACATCCGCCTTCATGGCGAACTCGAGTATCCTGATCGGCTGCGGCATGCGACGCACCCAGTTGAGCTGCTCTATTTCCAAGGCAGCTGGGAGCTCGTTCACACACGTTCGGTCGCCGTTGTGGGAACGCGTGATCCGTCTCCGGAGGGCCGGGCCCGTGCGCGGAAGATGACCAAAGCCCTGGTAGAAGACGGCTTTACGATCGTGTCCGGACTTGCGAGGGGCATAGATAGCGTCGCGCACCGCACTGCGATTGAGGAAGGGGGGCGCACGATCGCGGTCCTAGGGACGCCACTCGACGAGTACTACCCAACTGAAAACGCAGAGTTGCAGGCACTTCTTGCACATCAGCATCTCGTGATCAGTCAAGTACCAGTAGAACGCTATTCAACTCAGAACCCCCGCACCAACCGCTTCTTCTTTCCTGAGCGGAACAAGACGATGTCGGCGCTCACCGAAGCGACGATCATCGTTGAAGCCGGGGAAACCTCGGGCACCCTCGTGCAAGCGCGTGAAGCGCTGAAGCAAGGCCGCAAACTCTTCATCCTCAACAGCGCTTTTGAGGACGCACGGTTGACTTGGCCAAAGCGCTTCGAGGAACACGGTGCAATTCGCGTGCGGGATTACGATGATGTCCGACAGCGATTGGTCGGCTAAGCCCCGCGTGATCGGCGAGATCGAGCGCGGAGACCACTACCACCTTGAACCTGACGATCGTTGCCTGTTCTTCGGAGAGTACACCTCCCGCGCCGGTTTCGACCACGGGGACACCAATCAACTCATTTCTAACCTCCAGAAACCGGTGTCCAGGGCAGGCAAACCGGATTACAAGTACAAGGAGTGGGCGATCTCGACTGCCGCGGCAGCGATAAGGGGGGCTTCAGCCAAGGCAACGCGAGGGGAAGTGGTGATCGTCCCGGCTCCGCCCTCCAAGCCACGTGGGCACGTCGAGTATGATGATCGCATGGAGCGTATCGCACGCCTCATCGGCCCTAATGCTGACGCGCGATGCTTGCTGGAGACTACTGCGCCACGCGAACAAGCCAAGCGCGCCGATCATAGACCCTCGATCGATGACCTTGTGGCATCGATGAGGGTAAACCTAGCGTTGCTGGAGCCTCTGCCTGCCGGCGTAATCCTGCTGGATGATGTGATCACGAACGGCACGACCTTTAAGGCGGCGCAACGCCTCCTGACGCCGTACCTGCGAGGGAGAAAGTTCGTCGGACTCTTTCTTGCGCGCCGGGTCTTTCCGCCGATCGAATGGCCGGACGTCTAGCCCCTCGGCGAGACGTGGCTTGGCCGATGAACGAACCCGCTGCGCGGGATGGGCGCTGGCGGTAAGGTTCAGGTAAAGCAGCGGGCGCCACGTCTGGATTGAGCAAGGCCCCACACAGGCAGAGCATTTCGCCTCCTTCAACCAAGGAGTCGAACGATGAACGAGCTCATTCCCGTTGCCCCTGTCAGCCCGCTGCGCCAGCGCATGATCGACGATATGAACATGCGGCACTTTGGCCGCGAGACCCAGCGCAACTACATCCGCGATGTCGGGCGCTTCGCCACCTTCCTCGGGCGTCCTCCCGATACGGCGACGGCGGAGGATCTGCGCCGCTTCCAGGGCGAGCAGCGCGAGACCGGCGTGCCCGTGCCGACCATGAACAGCGTGGTGTCGGCGCTGCGGTTCTTGTTCACGCAGACGCTTGACCGGCCCGATCTCGCTCGCAGGCTGGTCCGGGTGAGCCATCCGCGCAAGCTGCCGGTGGTGCTGAGCCGCGACGAGGTTGCGCGCCTGCTCAACGCGACCACCTGCCTGAAGCACCAGGCCGCGCTGTCGGTCGCCTATGGTGCCGGGCTGCGCGTCGCCGAGGTCTCGATGCTCAAGGTACGCGACATCGACAGCGAGCGGATGCTGCTGAGGGTCGAGCGCGGCAAAGGCGGGCAGTACCGCAATGCCATGCTCGCGGCCGACCTTCTCACACTTCTGCGTCAGTGGTGGAAGCTGGGCCACGAACAGGGCGTGATGCACCGGGATGGCTGGCTGTTCCCCGGGCAGCACTATCTCAAGCCGATCTCGACCCGCCAGCTCTACCGGGTCGTTGTCGAGGCCGCGCAGTCGGCCGAGATCGCCAAGCGGGTTGGACCGCACACGCTGCGCCACAGCTTCGCCACGCACCTGCTCGAGGATGGCATCGACATCCGCATCATCCAGGCGCTGCTCGGCCATGCCAAGCTGGAGAACACCGCGTTCTACACCAGGGTGGCGACGAAGACCGTACGCGCGGTGACCAGTCCGCTCGACAAGATCGGCCTGTTCCTGCCCGAGCCCGAGGCACCTCCCGGTTGAGCCGGTGCGGACCTCGCTTGAGGTCGCCGACGTCTTCCGCGCTGTCGGCCCGGCCTACCGCGCCGCCCATGCCGGGCATTTAAGTCTGCATCAGCTCAAGATCATGTCGGCGATCGAGCATTGCCGCACCGCTGCGCTGGGCGGTCATGTCGAGGCCTGTACCGACTGCGGCCATTGGCGGATCGCCTACAACTCCTGCCGTAACCGCCACTGTCCGAAGTGCCAGGCCGCTGCCGCGCGAACATGGTTGGAAGCGCGGGAGGCCGACCTGCTGCCGGTCCGCTACTTCCATGTCGTGTTCACGCTGCCGGCCGAGATCGCGGCCATCGCGTTCACCAACAAGGCGCTGGTCTACGACCTGCTGTTCAAGGCGGCCGCCGAGACGATGCTCACCATCGCCGCCGATCCGCAGCATCTCGGCGCCCGCATCGGCATCACCGCGGTGCTTCACACATGGGGATCGGCGATGACGCACCATCCGCACGTGCACATGATCGTGCCGGGCGGCGGGATCGCTCCAGATGGCAGCCGGTGGATATCGTCGCGCCCTACCTTCCTGCTGCCGGTGCGGGTTCTCGGGGCGCTGTTCCGCCGCCTGTTCCTAACCCGGCTGCTCGCGCTCCGCGATGCCGGTCGTCTCGCCTTCTTCGGCAAGCTGGCCGGGCTCGCCGACCGACGGGCTTTCCTGCGCTACCTCTCGCCGGTCCGGAAGAAGCGTTCGGTCGTGTATGCCAAGCCACCCTTCGCCGGGCCCGAAGCCGTGCTCGCCTACCTGTCTCGCTATACGCACCGGGTGGCGATCTCGAACAGCCGGCTGATCTCCTTCGACCGGCGCGGCGTCACTTTCCGCTACAAGGATTATCGCCGCAGCGGGGCCGACCGGCAGCAGGTGATGACGATCAGCGCCGACGAGTTCATCCGCCGCTTCCTGCTCCACGTGCTGCCGCAGGGCTTCCACCGGATCCGCCATTATGGCCTGCTCGCCGGCTCCGCCCGCAAGGACGGCATCGCGCTCGCCCGCAGGCTGCTGGGGGTCGCACCGCAGGCTGAGGACGACGCCCTCGATGACCCGCCAGATGTGCGGCCGCCGTGCCCCTGCTGTGGTGGCCACATGATCGTGATCGAGGCCTTTGCCCGGTGGCAGCAGCCCCGCGCGCCACCGTCCAATGCACCGCCCAACCGGGAACTCGCGCCATGATCCGGCATGGTTCGCCATCACCCCTTCGCCCGGTCACCGTGCTTCCGGCGACGCCGCCGCTCGCGCTGCCTTCGCCGACAGCCGACCAAATGGACGGGTCCAGCCATGATCCGGTCAACCATCTGCGCCGGAAACGCCTGCCGGGAGCCACGATCCAGTGCCTCCGCGGCAATCCTGGCTGCAGTTCTCGTCACCCCGGGATCAGCCGAAAGCCGAAAAACCCATAGCTAAGCGCGTGCGGCCCGCGGGTTCGGTCCTCGGAGACTTTCGTACGCCTGACGGCGCCCGAAACCCTTCACGGGAGCCGCTGGTCTGCTTGCGGGGTGCATCGACGCTAATCTGACATGAGGTGGTGCGCGCCGGTTCGCGACGAACCGGTTGCCGGGCGACCTAGTAGATGTTTGGACCAGACCTACTGCTTCGGCCTGAAGCCGCGATAGACCCAGTACCCGATGGCCGCGACGATGGCGGCCAAGATCGGGTAGAAAATTCCCCACATGACTGAACGCTGCACGGCTGCGTCAGCCTCGTTGGCCAGCGTCATCCAGAACGTCACGCTCTCCCAGTCGTGCTCCTTGCTCGCCTTGTTGCTCTCCGCCAGGTAGCGCGGAAGCGCCGTGTATCCGAAGTAGGCGGTCAGCGCCCACCACCCGAAGTACGGAACGCCCAGCGCGATTGCGAGGCGCGTGAACCCCCGACGGCTATTCATCCGCCTTGCCCTTGCGGCGGGCCTTTTCGTGCTTCGGCTTGGTTGCGTTGGGATCGGGTATTGCGAGCAATCCCGCCAGCGCAGTGCGTAAGTCGAGCGGCGCGAGCGAAACGGGGCCATCATCTGTTCCCGCCTTGTCCACAGCCTCTCCCCGGTTGCGGGGTGTGGGGCTTGTCATTGCGGGGCAATTGTGGTTGATTGTGCCGTTACCGCGATTCTTGGAGTTCTTCGTCATGTTCAATCCTCGCCAGTTGCTGGCCAGCAGTGCTGCCTTACAGGCGATTGAGGGGCTTTTGAAGGCCGCCTACGACCAAGGCTGTGAAGATACCCGTCGCGCAATTTTGGCTGCGGCCACGGCACCAATCACCGAGACGCTGCGAGTCGGGGACACTGTCGAGGCCGAGGTTATCCCGGCGCCGACGACACCGCCGAAGCCCCCGACAACCGGGAAGGCGCCGCGGGGCACTGTGCCACGGGTCTTGAAGAGGATGCTCACCGATCATCCGGGCAAGACCATCGTGGAGTACGAGGCCATGATCGCAGACTACGACAGCCGCATCGCCGCGAAGAGCATCGGCAACGAGCTGCGGAGAATGGAGGGCATCAGATACCGTCGGAACACCGACGGCCAGTGGTTCCTCATAGTGGGGAACGAAGAAGCGGCGGGCACCGCTAACAACGAAACGCCCGCCGCCTCCGACCGCACCAACCAAGGACAGATCGAATGGAACCGCCTTAGTTAGTTGGCCGCCATAAGCGGCCCGCCGTTCCTGGGGTGATCCAAATTGGACACCCCGGGGCGGCTTCTTCGAAACGTGGGGCCGGTGAGGCTGGTGCCCGGGTACAACCTGGAATGTCACCCCCGGGGTTCGATTCCCCCCGGCTCCACCTTTCGAACTTGCCATAGCACAATTTAACGCAGGGCGAATCCCCCAATTTTTGGCGGTTTTCTGCCATTCTTTAGACTTGTCCACTGGTCAGCCGACCATGTCGGCGTAGGTCAGGCGCTTGCCGATCGCGGTTTTGATGACGTTGACAGCGCGCTCACCGTCGCTCTGCTTGCGGGTGTTCCAACGACGGTCAAATTCAGCGAGGTACCTTCCGATGTGCTTCTCGCTGACATGGTGGAAGGCGCCGACGATGCCGCGCTTGAGCAGGCTGTGATAGCTCTCCGCGAAGTTGGTATGGAACACAAGGCCGCGAACGAACTCCCGGCTGTGATCGACCGTGCTGTGGCCCTTGAAGTGATCACTGAGGCCTTCGTACGACAGGTGCGCGTCGGTGATGACCCACGCGTTCTTGTCGACCAGAGGCTTGGCGAGGTTCTGCAGCGTTTCCTTGCGGACGTTCGGCACTGCGACGGTCTTAACGTCGCCCTCGCGGTCGAGCAGGGTCATGACAGCGACCTTCTTGCCCGCCTTGGCCGTGCGGTCCCGGTGGCGGTTGTTCTTCTTCTTGCCGCCGACATAGGTCTCGTCCAGCTCGACGAAGGAGTCGTGGTTGCCGAGCATCCCCGCCAGAGGTTCCTGAAGCATCGCCTCGCGAACGCGATGGAGCATGAACCACGCGCTCTTGTGGGTGATCTTCAGTTCGCGCGAGAGCTGCGCCGCGCTGACGCCCTTCTTATGGGTGCACATGCTGTGGACGGCATATATCCACTTGCCGACCGAAATGTGCGAGCCCTCAAAGATTGACCCGCTGGTCACGGAAAACTTCTTGCGGCACGCCCCACACTTCCACTGCTTGCGGACAGTAGGCTTGCCGTTAGCGGCCTTGTAGGCGACTTCGTACACCTTCTTGCCGCCATCGCAGAGCGGGCAGCAAACCTTCCCGTTCGGCCAGCGGAGATCGGCAAGAGCCTGTTGCGCGGCGGCTTCGTCGGTAAGGAAGCGGGCGATGTCGGTGATGCCGTTGAGTTCCATGCCCCATTATATGGCACAGAACGTTGGTCCAAACAAGTACTATATCGCCGGTTGCCGCGCCGCCGGTCCGGATAGTAGAGTGCCTTTATGGCCGAGGAGGAAGTACACGGATCAGACCAGACACGGGCCGATGAGCTAGTTGGTCGGCCCGTTGAATCGCTTAACGTCGAACTCAAGACTTGGCTCGATCCGGTGGACGATCTGCACGTCGCGAAGCTGGTGCGGGCAATCTTCGCGCTGCGCAATCGAGGCGGCGGCTTCCTCGTCATCGGGTTCGACGACAAGACGCTTCAGCCCGATCCCTTTCCTTTCAACAGGCCGCTTGAGGACGTCTATCACCTCGACGAGGTGCAGGCCGTCGTCTCGCGCTATGCCCATGACGCCTTCGAAATCGAGGTCCGGATGGGCGTCCGCGATGGTAATTCTTATCCGGTTATCGTGGTGCCAGAAGGTGTCCGCACGCCGGTGGCGGTCAAGCGTGACCTGATCGATAAGACCTCGGGGCGGCCGTTGCTGACCAAAGGCGAAATTTTCTTTCGCACGCTCGAAAGCAACGGCACGCCGAGCTCGGCACGGATCGCGCCGGCAGATCTCGCCACCCTGATGGAAATCTGTTTCGACAACCGAGAAGCCGACATCGGCCGATTCCTACGTCGCCAGCTCGGCGGCGGGGGTGCCGAAGCGCTCCGGACACTGCTCGGCGGCGAACCTGTGCCAAGCGCTACCGATCATCTTCGTGCCCGAGCCCAGGGGGTCATTACGCGCGGCGACGCGGCGTTCGCTGCCGCCCACGCAGCTTCGGCGCTACCGGTGAACAAGGCACTCATCCTGCAGGGCTTGACGATGCGGGTGGGCATGGCGGCAGAGCCGACGCATCCGGGTGCACTGGCGACTAGCGAGTTCATGAACCGGATCGCGGCGAGCAACCCCCAATACACAGGTTGGCCGGCTTGGCTCGACGCTCGCGGTTTCTACCGGCAGGAAGATCGTGCCCGAGTCGAGGGCGGGGCGTGGGTTACCTACATACACGGCGGCGGCATGGGCGAGCGCGAGCGCATCGAATACATGCTCTACGACCCGCGCGGCGACTTCTACACACGGCGCCTCATGCAGGATGACACGGCCGACAAGGTCAAGCCGTTCACCGTGCTGGACCCCTTGCTCATGCTCTATCGCGTCACCGAATTCATCGCGGCGGGCATCAGTATTCTGCGGGGCGCGGGCTGGAACGAGGACGAAAAGGCCGGCTTTGCCTTCTCCTGGACGGGGCTCAACGGGCGCCAGATCAGGTCATGGGTCAACCCATTGCGCTTCTTCGGTGTCGGCGAAGGCTATCAGTCGCATACTGACGCCGCCAATTCCTATGTCGAAGTGGGCTTGGATACGCCGCATCTCGCGCTGGCGCCGGCGGTGGAGCGTGCAGTCGCCCCGCTTTTTGCGTGCTTCAACGGCTACCAGCCGCCGGTTCAGGTGATCGAGGAGGCCGTACGCTCGCTCGTCGAGCGTAAGCTATAGGTTCGACTGAAGCTCGACGCCTCACGGTTCTGAAGTCCGCATCCGGTCGCCTACCTTCTTGAGGTGAACGACTGGGCATGGGCGCAAAGCGGTCATCAGCGGCGGCCACTTCACGCTAAGCCGCCTCCCCCAACTCGGTAATCCGCTCTTCGCAAAGTTCCCGTACGATCCGCTGCAGGAGTTCGACCCGCCCCGACAGCCATCCAAGCTGCTCGGCGGTGATCCGGTAGTGCCGCGAGTAGCGTGCCTTGACGTAGGCCTCGCGCAGCAGCTCGTAGCACCGCCGCTCGAACTTGCTTTCGCGCGGCCAGACCTCTTTCAACCGCGGCTCGATGTCCTCGGCGAGCTGGCGCAGCTGGTTCAGGTTGTGCGTCTTGGGACTGTAGAGCGTCCGCACGAGGAACAGGCAGTGATAGTACCGCTCAGTGGCCTGGTGGAGCAGGAAAGCGGCTTCGTTCGTCATTCCGCCTAAGCGCGCCTGTTCAGCAAGCTGGAAGAAGTTGTGCGAGCTTTCGAACCACTCCTCGTAGTACTCGCGCGTCTCCCTCAGCGCCTCCTCGGCCGACAGTGGCTGCGGCTCGGCAAGCGGATGCCCCGACTCCTCGAACAGCACGATCCCGTCGCGCACGATGTCGATGAAGAAGTAGCGCCCGAGGCGGAGCTTCTCGTTCACGTCCTCGAGACTGTGATAGATCAGGCTGACGGGCGTCCTCAGCGCCTTGCCGGCCGAGAGATCCTCGAGCAGCCGCTCCTCGGTCTTCGCCCAGAACTCGGGCACATCGGTCAGCTCCTCGCGATCGACGATGATGAGCAGGTCGTAGTCCGAGAAGTAGCGCCCGACCGGATCTTCGACCCAGTCGCCGCGGGCATAGCTGCCGAACAGCACGATCTTGAGCAGCCGCCCGCCACGAAGCGCCGGCATCGTGCGCCGGGCGATCGCAAACTCGAACCCCTCGCGCAGAACCTCGACCACGTGCGCAAGCTCGCGCCGCTTCGCCTCGGGCAGATGGTCGAGTGAGGTCTTCATCGTCCGATACCTCGCCGCTCGAATGCTCCAGAACAAGCAAAAAGGGGAAAAGCCGGACCGGCAAGCCGGCCCGGCCAAGGGCGCTCAGGCCATCGCCGCCTCGCGCGCCCGGCGCTTCGGGTGCGTGCCGAGCGGCCCGCGCCGGTCGACCACGTGGACGCCGCAGGCCTTGGCATCGATCACGAGCCGCTCGAGCACGCCGTTGCCAGCGAACGCGACCAGGTAGCGCGGCGAGAGCGAGAGCATCTGCTCGTTGCGGCGGAACCCCGCGCGAGACCCGAGCCGCCGGTCGAGCCCGAACGCGACCTGCGGCACCTTACGCCTCTCGGCCCAGGCGGCAGCGATCCGGTCGAGACCCTTGGTGTCGCCGCCGTGGACGAGGACGAGGTCGGCTACCCGCTCGCGCACCTTGTCGAGCGTGTCCCACACGCTCGTCGCCATCGCCCTGGCCTCGGCGCCGGTATCGAACCTGTGCCGCCCGCCGGCGAAGAGGACCGGCGTTCCCTCGGGCATCGCCGCCCGGCGCTGGCTCTCGGCCCGGGCGCGCAGGTAATCGCGCCCGTCGACGACAGCCGAGGTCAGCGTATGTGAGTGGCTGAGCCGTGAGCCGCCGGCAGGACGCCAGGAGGAGCCCGTCTCGTTGATGTAGAGGATCGCGGCCGCCTCGCGGAACGCCTCGAGGCCGAGCATGGCAAGCTCGGCCACATGCGCCTTCTCGACCTGAGCCTCGAGCTCGCTCGCGTGAACCTCCGAGCCGTCGGCCGAGGCGATCAGGCAGCGGATCTCGTCGGTCGCCCGGTCGACCTGCGCGCTGCGCTTGCTTGCTGCCCGGTGGAACAGGTTGACGAGCCCCCAGGCGATCTCCTCGGCATCGTCCTCGAGCACGGTGCCGGGGAACAGGGCGAAGAGGTCCGACCAGATGGCGCCAAGGGTCTGGTCGATCGCCTCGAGCTCGGGGATGTCGGTATACACCGCATGCGGCTCGCGCTCGATGCGAAGGTGCCCGAGCTCAAGCTGGTCGAGCTGGGCGGCAAGCACGCTGCCGGTGCGAAGCGCTGCGGCAACGGTCGAATGGATGGCCATGGGATCGTCTCCTCGTGAGGACGCCGGACCGCCCGGCGCCGGCGCCCTCCGGGACCCGCCGCAACAGGCCGGCGCGCACCCCCGCGCCCCGCGGGGGTCACCCCCGGGGCGAGGCCGGCGCGGGCAGCCTCGCGGCCACGCGAGGCAACACGGGCCGAGCCCCGGCGGGTTGCGCGCGCGTGCCGCGGCGGGTCACAGGCGCCCTCAAAGGCGCCGGGCGTGCCGCCCGCGAGGAACGTCGCCCTGGCATCCTGGCACAGCCCACTGCTCCGGCTCACAGCCTCGCCAGCGCACGATCGAGCTTGCGCAGCGCACGCGCGAGCAGCCGCTCGGCGACATGCACCGGCATGCCGAGGCGCTCGGCTATCGCGGTGTTCGAGAGATGGTCCCTTGCGGCAAGCTCGAGCACGGCGCGCTCGTTGCGCCTCAGGCGCGAAGCGGCGGCCTCGAGCTGCTCGAGGGTGGGATGGTCCTGGTCCATGGCGGGGTCTTTCGAGGACATCCCGGCACAGGTTGGAGGCGGCGGGGACACCGGGCGGCGATGTGGCCGGCAAGCGCTCCTCATGTCGCCAATCTCCTGTGAACAGCCGCCGCCCCTGTCCGGACGAGGGGTTGGTGGCAGCCGGTCATCGAGGCATCTCAGCGAGGAGCGCCGCAAGGCGTAAGCATCGCGGCGGATGGTGGGGCGCGCCTGCATATCCCGTTGGACGCACCCTGCAGCTGCTTGTGACCAGGTCCGGTCACCGCCCCCGGCCTGTGCCGGGAAGATGGGAGGGAAAGTCCGGGCGGCCGCGATCGGACGGCCGCCCGGAAAGGAAGCAGCCCGGAGACGTCAGGCCGCTTCCTCGAGCTGTTCGGTCGGAGCGTTGTCGGTGGCGTCGTCGTCCTCAGTGAGCGGCGTGTCGCCCTCGCTCGGCGGCTCGGCCGCCTCGGTCACGCCGGCGTCGTCGGCCTCAGGCTCGGCCACGGGGTCGCCCTGCTCGGCGCCGGTATCCGTCACGTCCGTGTCCGCGGTGTTGGCAGCCCCTGCCCCGTCCGCACCCACGGCCGACGCGAACCGCATGACCTCCGGCACCCAGGCAAGCGCGGCCGTGCGCACCTCGGGCTCGACCACCAGCTCGCCGGCGAACAGGCGCTCGCAGGCCTGCGCGAGCTCGGACTTCTTCGAGCCCGAGTAGCGCGAGGCCAGCTCTTCCCCGCCGACCTCGGTGATCGCGGCAAGCGCCACGGCCTTCGAGACGCGGTCGAAGTAGTTCGCCCCCGTCGGCCGCCACCACTGCGCGACGTCGATCCCGAGCAGGAACCCGAGATGGTCGTGGAACGCGCAGGCGCGCGAGCCGGCAAGGTTGAGGCTCGCCTCGAGCGTCGCGGCGATCGAGTGCCCGAGCCAGGCCTGCCGCGCCTCGTCGGGAAGGGCGCGGAACGCATCGAACCGCCCGGCGCGGCTGTCGTGTTCCGTCCAGCTGCGGTCGAGCGCTTCCGCCGCCTCGGCGCGCGAGCGCGTCGCCGCGGCCTCGGGGGTCCTGAACCCGATCACCGGGTCGGAGGGTGGCACGGCCATGAGCGACGAGCCGACCCGGTCGCTCCAGGTGACGCCGGTCTCGCGGTCGGCCATCAGGAACACCGCGAGGTCGAGCGCAAGCGCAGGGTCAGTAGCGAGGCTGGCAGCGAGGATATCGCGCCGCTGGATGGCGAGCTCGTCGACGAGGCGCTGCGCCAGGCCGCCGTTCTTGCGCTCGCGCGTGGAGCCGGTGTCGCCGCCCACCCGGCCGCCAGAGGAGTTGGCGCTGCCCGGATCGGCACTGCCGTCCTCAGAGCCGCTATCGCTCGCAGCCGGCGCCGGCTCGATCTCGGCGTAATAGCCCCGGTCGAGCTGCGGCACGCCATCCTCGCCCAGCAGCAGGAACGTGCCGAGCTGCCACTTGAGCTCGTCGTCCAGCACCGGGCGCTTGTCGGCGATGGCCTCGATCCGCTCGCCAAGCTCGGCGGCCTGCAGCTCGGCCGCCTCGCGGGCGTCATCCTCGGCCTCCTCGTCGTCGATCACCTCGGCCAGCCCGTCGATCTCGGCCTGGAGCTTGTCGATCGTCTCCTTCTCCTCGTCGGTCAGCTCCGGCGCGTCGAGCACCACGCGGCGCAGCCCCTCGAGCCGGCCGTGGCCGACCCAGGTCTCGAGCGTCGGGCGCACGAACGCGAGCCCGGTCTCGGCCTTTGCCTGCTCGGCGAGCTCCTCCATCTTCTCCGCTGCCAGCCGCTCGAGCAGCGCGACGTCGAGCCAGCGGGCCGTGCCCTCCTCGTCGAACAGGTCGCGCTCGATCCGCCCGCCCGCTCCAAGGTAGGCGTCCTCGCCGACCAGCACCGCGCGCCGGTCGCTCGCCGCAACGGTCGCCTGGGTCATCATCCGGCGCACGCTGTCGGGATACTGCGTCCCGTAGCCGGAGAGCTGCTCGAAGACCCACGCCTGCCGTTCGCGGTCCGAGGTCGCGGCATAGGCCTTGGCCATGTCGAGCGTGATCTCGCCCGCACCCAGCGCCTCGAACACGACCGGCGCGAGGTCCGCCAGGCGAAGCCGTCCCTCGACGAACCGGACGCTGAGGCCGAACCGCCTGGCGACGTCCTCGGGGCTCGCGCCCTGCTCGACCAGCGAGCTGAACGCGAGGCACTCGTCGGCGGGGTTCATCGCGAGGCGCTGGAAGTTCTCGGCAAGGCTCGCCTCGCGCGCGTCCGATACGTCGACCACCAGGCACGAGACTTCATGGTCCGCCTCCAGCGCGCCATCCGCGGCGAGGCTCACCAGCGCCCGGCGCCGCCGCTCGCCGGCCTCGACGGCGAAGCAGCCGCGCGGCTTCTTCACGGGGCTCACCACGAGGTTCTGCAGGAGGCCGCGCGCGGCGATGTCGGCCTTGAGCTCGGCATCGGCAACTGCGTCGCTGTGGCGGCGCACGTTGCGCTCGGAAGCCACCAGCCTGCCAAGAGGAATGGTCCTGATCATCGGGAATCTCCGGGATGAGAGCCGGCGCGGAACAGCCCGCACCCCGTCGCTCACCCCCCTCCTCGCTTCCTCTTCCTCTGAGAGCTGGGCAGGACGGCGCATTCACGCCGACCCAGAAGTCAGGCGACGCGGCGATGCCCCCATGCTCGATCGGCGGACGACACGATCCTCCCCGATTCCGGTTTCAAACGCCGGTTGCGGGTCATCGCAGCCCGTGTAGAGTTGCCTGGCCCCCGACGTATTTCGGCCAGTCCCCCATAGTATTGACCCCCGGCCGGCGCCGGGGGCAACCACCGGAGCTGCCACGGAAACAATCACAGCCGCGACGCTTCTTCTCGCACCACACAGGCACGGCGTCACACCCGGGACCAATGCGGCGCGTATGCACCGTCGCTGGTGCCGAAGATCCGCCGGCTGGGACGAACGACGGCGGGGCGCCTTCACAGCACCGGGCGGCCATCGAGGTCGTCGCGGCACAGCACTCCCGGGGACAACGCGTCCCGACTTGATCGGCGCGGCCAGGCGAACCCGAGACCAATAGAGCGCGGGCTCCGCGAACGAGGGTTCGCCCACGGAGCCCGTTCCCTCGTCGGGGACCAGGATCGCGCCGCGAGCGCGATCCCCGATCGCGTCAGAAGCGATAGGCGACGCCGGCGAGGAGCTGGTGCCGCTCGTGCGTCCCGAGGCCGTCATCGTTTCCGAAGTCGTGGTAACGGTACTCGATCCGCGTCGAGACGTTGTCGAGCAGCTTGCGCTCGACACCGCCGCCAACGAACCACCCGTCGTAGCTGTCCCGGTCGCTGACGGTCGTGCCGTCGACATCGCGCGTCAGCTGGGCACGCACGTTGGCATAGCCGCCGCGAGCGTAGACCAAGGTCCGCCCACCCAGGACGTAACCGGCGCGGACGGAACCATCGAACGCATAGCGCGGATCGAACGAAGCGTCGTCCGGACCGTAGGGGCCGACCCGATCGCCCGCACCGAGCGAAAAGCCGCCTTCGACGCCGAGCACGACGTTGGGCGCGACTTCATGATCGTAACCGGCGAAGACGCCGCCCACGACAGCGTCCTGCTTGTCGCCGAGCGCCTTGTGCTGGCTCCAGCCCACCTGGGCACCGACATAGGGACCTTCGAATTCCTGGGCCAGCGCCGGCGCGGACGAGAGCGCAGCCAGGGCTGCCCCGAAGAGCATGTAACGGATCATCGTTGTTTCCTTTCTCGATGTCGGCCGAGCGAAGAGGCGCACTGACGCCACCTCGCTCGCCAGCCTTGGGGGTGAAACCGATCGGACATCCTGGAGCGACCGGTCGGGGCCTGCAGGCCCCCGATCCAACGCCGTCTCCATTCTGTACCGGGAGGTATGGTAATCCGACCCCAAGGCTTCAAGGGCTTTGTGTACCGGACGATACATTTTTCTTTGTGATGCCCAAAGGTCACGGACCCAGAACGCGAGCCGACCGCCCCGACCTGAAGCTGCCGCTCGGAGTTCGAGTTCCGGTACAACACCCGCAGCGCCAACGGTTTTGATGCTAGAACCCGTTCGGTTGAAGCGATGAAGGGCATCGTCGGAAAGCGACTTACCTACGCATGGTAGGCTGGCCCCAAATCGCGGAACAAGCTGGTGCCTGCGAAGCGGCGGAACCGTAGGTGGAGACCGGTACGTCAGCCTCGTCGTGGAGGCATCAAAGCTGTCGAGTCCTGACGGCTTTGACGGGATTTTAAGGTGGGAATGGCTTAGGGAAAACTTGGAAGTGAGACATCCTGCCGAGGTAATCTACCTTCCGCTGTTGCGCTCCCGGCTGGACTCGATGAGGTGGTCCCGCCTTCTTGGACAGGTTGGCGGCGAAGTTAAGCTAATCCCGGATGTGATTATGCCGCCAGTCTGGTCATCAGATCATGGGGGGCATGCCCCCCATGATCTGAAGCATCGAT
>Ga0182746_1001422_pt1 | contig 21913 bp, 16 predicted proteins | sample eDN3rd30CBELigOP_FD_128881 | JGI IMG/M metagenome (GOLD analysis project Ga0182746, IMG submission 128881) | Enriched Organic Plus compost microbial communities from Emeryville, California, USA - eDNA 3rd pass 30_C BE-Lig OP (version 2) (version 2) ... | reverse complement strand
GGATAGGCCTCAACGGGGATGGACACCAGGGCGAGCTTGATCTGACCCTGCCAATAAGCGCGTGCGGCCATGGGGAACCTCCGGAACTACAAGACGGCAAGGCTCCATTTGGTTCCCGCCCGCAGCCGATCGATCGAGGAGCGGGATCTTCCACGAGGCTTGGTCAGTCCCTCGCACCATGCGCCGCCGGCCTTCATGCACGGCGCTCTATCCGGCCGAGGGGAACGGCGTTCCCGGTTTTATACCGAAGTGGCGGTGTGTGTAGTCGTCGGCGAACGACGCTTGCTTTCCCTGTTATCAGGGAAAATAGCGCGGTGAGCATCACGAAACCGCCCTTTCACAACGTCGCATCGACGGAAGCATCTGATTTTGCGTCCTGAACCCGTGCCTGTTGGACGATCGGTAACAGGGAAGACATAGACGTCGTTCAGCGAACAATAACGGTTGATCAGGGAACAAGGTGACGTGGCGAAACTGACCCGCGAAGAGCTCTATGCGCTTGTCTGGGATCGCCCCATGACGAGGCTGGCCAAGGAATTCGGGCTATCGGATGTAGCCTTGCACAAGATCTGCCGAAAGCATGAAATCCCGACGCCGCCGTTGGGATACTGGGCAAAGAAGGCGCATGGGAAGCCGGTGACCAACACGCCGTTGCCGAAAGCGCGAGGCGCAAACAGTCAGTATCATATCATCATTCGTGAGGGTGCCGGGTCGGCAGAAAGCGAAGCGGCGGCCATGGCCCGGGCGCGAGTCCATCAAGCCATTGTCGGTCGGCCGGAACAGGAGCCAGATGAAGTCGACGATCCGATACTTCGTCGCACGATCGAACGCCTGTCCAAGGCCAAGGCTGATCGCTCAGGCCTTGCGAAGATCGAAGGCAAGAACGTGATCACATTGGCCCTCCGCCCAGACTTGGCGGCGCGCGCTCAACAGATTCTGGAAGAGTTGGTTCGAAGCGCCCGAGCAGCCGGGATTACGCTGGCTGAGGGAGAGCGCGGTGCGGTGTGGCGTGCCGAAGGTGAAGAAGTCTCTTTCGATTTCGCCGAGGTGGCCGACCGCGTCGAGCACGTCCCCACCGAGGCCGAATTGAAGGCTGTAGCGAAATGGGAGGCCGAGCGCGAAGCCTATCGGAAACGGACCGGCTACGATCGGGACTGGGGCTGCCCGCACATTCCGAAGTGGGAGGAGCGATATCAGGGTCGCCTGGCGATAAGACTCGAGGAAGTGCGGATCCGGACGGAGAACCAATATTGGGGTCCCACCATCCGGGGGAAGTTTGCGGATGCCAAAAACCGAGACGTCACCAAGGCGATCCCGAAGATCGTTTCCAGCATCGCCGCGATCGCTGTCGCGAAGCGGGAGAACCGCGAGGCCGATGAACGTCGCCGGCTGGCACGCGAGGAAGCCGAACGCCGCCGCGTCGAGGCAGAACGGTGCGCCGAACTCGAGCGCAAACGTAATGCCATGCTGGAAAAACTGGTGACCGAGCATGAGGAAACGGTCCGGCTGGAGGGCTATCTACTGTCGTTGGGACAAGCAGTTGATGGTCGGCACGTTCCTGAGCAGGTCGCGAGGTTCATGAACTGGCTCAGGGAAAGACTGGAACGGCTACGGGCCGCTTCGACACCCGAGTCAATTGATGCGCGGCTTGCCCGCGAAGAGCTTTTTGACACCGAATGAACTCGTCCAGGAGTTCAGGCCACAACCATCCAGCAAGGCATGCCTGTTCGCGTGGAAGGCCTCTTATGTGTCGGGGGCGGTCAAATATGCTTGAAGCCTCGCGGTCACAATCTCACGATCTCGGCTGTTTCGAACCAGCCGACCGCCGCTTGTGTGATCGAACTCCGCATAATCGAAGATAACCAGTCCATAGCCATGTTTGGGCAACAGGGTGCGGCGATAGTCATCATACCGCCGCCGTTGCTCACCGCGCGGAACGCCCGACACCGTAATCCGGTCATCGAACAGCTTCACGCGCTGGGTGTGCTGCCGCTCGTGGTATTCGATCACGAGGCGAAGATCGTGATAATATGCATCGACGGGAAGTAATGACCGTCGACTAGAGGGTCCCGGATCGCCCTGCAGAAACGGAAAACGGTGCTGGCGTGAAGCCTTCCTGCCGAGGACCGCGTCGCAGATGTCGATGATCCAGGCCTCATCGCTGCTCGCTCTGACGGATGATGGCGAGCGGTTAAGTGCCTTACCAATGGCGGGCTTGATCCCCCTGCCATGGGTGAGCGTATCGAGCACTCGTGTCATGTCAGCGTGCTCGGCACTGCCGATGCGAACCTCCCAGCGCCCGTTATGGGAATGCCATTGGAGCCCGGCACCTCGAAGCGCGGCACGGAACCGTTTTGGATCGATGCCCCGCGACCGGGCCATTTCGACGGCCGAGGTGGCAGTCTTTTTTGTCGCTCTCGTTCGCGTCACCCCATCGCCCATTTCAGACAAAACAGCTTTTCGGAAGCGCCGCTGCCCTCGTGACGCTAACGATAATTGGGAGCCAGTGAGCGGGGCGCCGCAATGGTGGTATCTGCCACCGAACCCTTTTCATCCGGTAGGAGTGGGGAGCAACCGCCCGTCGAAACGGCCAATTGGGGGAAGACCTCCGCAACATCGCTGGTATATGAATCCACCCATTCGGGGATCGGATCTTGAATTTCGAAAATCGCCTTGCCTTCAGAAAGCTCGATTGGCTTCGCGAACACATCACGCAAGAAAGGCAGCGAACCCCCACCACCCGTAAAAACGACGACATTGGGTTGGTTTGTTTTCAGAAAATTCCGGCTTCCGATACCGGCCGAGTTGAGCGCATTTTTTACTTGTTCCTCGAACGTGCGCGCGAAGTATGAGACGATCTTGGTTGCGCAGAATTCATGACTCTCGATATTGACTACGTCAAAGCCGTCCACGTCGACGCGGACCGCGCCTGAACCGAAGAGATCCTGTTTCACTCCCCTGACGCCGGCGCGCAGTTTGCGGGCATGTGTCAATTGAAGTTGAGAATCCGCAGCCAGCCCCAGCTTTGACCATGCCAACTCAATCAAAGCGTCATCAAGGCGGTTCCCCGCCGTTCTGATCGCCCGCAGGCCATTACGATATGCCGATACCTTGGCCCCATTCTCGTTCACATTGTATTTGAACGCGCCGATATCAGTGGTGCCGGCTCCAACATCGACGACGAGCATCTGTGGCCGGGTATTAATCAGCTTGTCATGAACGCCCGTCGCCGCAGCCACTGCTTCGAGAACCGGCCGTTCCACAAAATTGGCACCTTCGCGTCGTTCGCTTGACATCTCTGCGAGTGAGTCCAGAGCCGCGCGGGCAGTGGCAACATCAAGTCCTTGCCGCCATGCAGCGTCCGGTAATGTGTCTGCAAGTATCTGAGCATCGATCAAGAGGTGCTTCAGCTGTGCCGACACCGCCTCGAAGTGAGGTGTGGTTTTTGATATCTGCGCGTCACCCCATCCGGGTGCGGCGAACCGTCGGATCACGTGGCGTCCAATCCCCAAAGCTTCGACGCGCTCACCGATCAATGAAGTGAGATAACCCAAATATAGAGCGAGAAGATCGCGCGTTCGGAAAAGGCTAGTGGGGTCGACATCGGTAGCTGGCTTATCAGCCTGAAACCGAGCGTGGTCGTGTGTAAGATGTTCTTTTGGGGATGCGAATAACTGTCGGCTTATGTCGCCCTCTTCGGCATGCTTTCTGACAGCAGTGGGTCCGAAGAATATGTGTCCGTCGGTTATATATGCAGCGGAATCCGAGGTGAGCCCACCTCCTGTCGCGCCGCCCAGATCAATCGGGATTGGCGCATCCTCGCCCTCGCGCCAGATTGCTGCCTTGGAATAGGCGGTGCCGAAGTCGATACAGAGTAAAGCGCTATCGTCGTGGCCTGAGTTAAGGCAGTCATCAGAAAGGGAAACGCGTGGGGAGACTATGGCAGGCGCCGCCAGAACTGGCGAAACGACTGGATCGATAATTGGACTTGCATCGTCCTGAAAGTCCGCAAGAACGGCAAGCGCGGCCCGTTCCCTTGCAGAGATCACTCCACCGGGGAGTTCAAACCTGCCATTGACCAATGCAAGCCTGTCCAACAGGTTCTGGACGTATTCTTTCGCCTTGTCCTGATCCACCAGTACCCCCTTCTAGGTGCCTTCGACGTCACCTTTCACAACTACGCCCGCCGATTTGCCATCTATGACACGTTCAACAGCACGGGATCTGATACGAACAGTGCGTGCGCCGATTGCGTTATCTACAGGCTCATGTTCGATTGGTGAAAATGGTACGATTTCACCCGGCTCCCCCTTCAAAACAAGATTGCGGCGCCTGGCAGCACTCTCAATATGGGCGATCAATCGATCCGTCCGGTCAAACACGCTCTTCAGATCTTCTCCAAGGCGAGACGAATGAAAATCCGCTGCCGAGATAGCATCAGAAGCGATTGCACCGATGGTGGCGCGAATGGTTTCCGTCTCCCGAAGAGCTAAGCCGAGGTCGCGATCCACCGCCGAAACCGCAGTTTCCTCGATGGCGGTTTGGGTAGGCAATTTTCTTCGATACGTTCCAGTTCGAAGCCAATGGGCCAGATCGGGCTCGAATCGGGATGGATCCTCGGTAGCTTGAGCAAGGCGAATCTTGCCAATTCCGTCGCCGACCATGGACAAATAAATGCGGCGAAGGTCAGCGTCCGGCATTTTAAGGCGAACCAGAAATAATAGCTGTTCAAACACCTGAGATGCTGCGCGATTCAGCTCAGGAAGCAGTTCTTCCGGCCAATTTGACGTGCCCAGAGAACGTTTGAGCGGCCCCAGAAACCTATATGTTCCAGAATCAGCTGCGAGCGTTCCGTGGAGGCGAACGGCAAGGACGAGAAAGCGCAGTAAAGATCGTGCCGCCAAGAGCGATGCTGACCTATCATTTGAAGGACGGCGCGCGAGATTTTCCACCAGGTTGTTGTACGCGAGGCCAAACGAATCGCCCGGTACAATCTCCGCTTCGCTTGACCAGACCGCTTCACCGAGTGCGTCGAGAATTGCTGCCATCCTCCTCGATCGACCTGCTGACGGGTCTTGTTGATCGAAACGGACATTTACCAACGCATCAGAAAGCAACTGGACCTGAGTATCGAGATTGAGCACGTTGGTGACGAGCGCGCGCGAAAGTGCCTCTCGCGCCTTTTCACCATCCCGTTCCTGTGTGATTGCTCTCGAAAGATAGACTGGCAGCCAAGTCCCGTTGAGGGCAGACATCGCATCCCCGAAATGGCGACGATCGTCTGGATCAGGCATTTCGGTCGGCAATTCCTTGAAGGGGGGCACGCCCCGGCTCAGGCCTTCGATCAACCTGCGTCGATGTTCTCGCATTGCGGAGACTGATGTGAGCCGCCAAATCAGCGAAAGATCCTGAACGCGCTTGTCGGCCTCCGATCCGATGTGGTCTACAAACTTGGAAACGCCTTTGGCGAACCTTTCATCACGGGCCGCAGGTGCAGCGCCGGCAGTCGTCAACAGCGGAGCAAGCGCACTGCGCTCGCTCATTGGGCCCAGCCTCCCAAACTGCTCCAACGCCAGATCAACTTCTTTCGATAAACTGCTCACAGTGTTGTCCTAGCAATAAAATTTGGTCGCCGTCACTCGGATTCGAGTGGCGAAGAAGCTCGGGATCGATCCAACATCGCGGCAATGTGCAGACCAAAGCGCCATTCGAATGTTTCCCTTCATGCCACATTTTACCTTCACCATCCCGCGATGTGCCACTATACAAAGACCGCCTTAGACGGGACTGGCGACGCGCGGCATGGGCCGCGATGGTCGCGCCGTTGCGGGGCGGTCAAGCTGGACATGGGTTCGGCCCCGCCCGGGAAGGTCCACCGCCGAGCATGGGTGAGGCGTGGTTTTCGGATCAACATCCGGAGCCCACGCCTTTTTCATGTGGCTGGCTCCGGTAGCGACACGGAGCCCATCATGGCAAAGCTTGAAATCATCTATCGCGCGGTCGGCGGTCTTCGCCCCCGCGCCACGAACTCCCGCACGCACACGAGGAAGCAGTTGGAGCAGATCGCGGCGTCAATCCAGCGCTTCGGCTTCACCAACCCGGTCCTGATCGACGAGGAGGACGGCATCATCGCCGGCCACGGCCGGGTCGAAGCCGCAAAGCTGATCGGCATTGCGGAGGTGCCGACGGTGCGCCTCACCGGAATACTACACCTCGCCCCGCGCGGCTTCGAGCTGCACGTCGACGACGGCGGGATCTGGGCGCTCGATATTTCGTCGTGGCGCCGGACGCGGAACATGGTGGGCCAGCGCGTGACGGTTGTGGGCACAAGATCGGGATTCGATCTGCTGGATGTCCACGAGATATGGACTGCGCCACAGACTCAGCTGATCTCAAGATCGTAGCTCGTCCCCGAGGATCAGACTTTCATCAAAGGCAATGCAGAAACCGCGCCAACCCGCCGAGCATCACTGCTGATTGTTGCCTGGACCATCACCGGTCTTGTTGTCGCGGATGCGCCAGCATTTCGTCTCCGCGTTCTGCTCGACCACCCCTTCAGCTTCCATCAATGCAAGAACGGTTCGGGAAATATGCCCTTCGTGGCCGACGTGCCCTGAATATATGCCGAGCGATCGGCCGATCTGGGCGTTCTTCAAACCGGATGCCGGCGCTTCGTTCAGCAGCAAGTAGATCGCCTCCCGCAGCTTCGCCATCGCGTCCTGTGCCAGTACATAAGGATATGCCATTTTCCTGCGTCTGCCTTTCGGGTTCCTATTGTGCCTTGGGTTTGAAGCGATCGAATTCCCTGGGAAGCAGGTTCACGATGTGCGCTGCATCCAGATCGAAAAGATTCCAGGTGACATCCAGCTGCTGTCGCACCTTGGCCAGCCGTCGAGGCGTACCGGCCGTCTTGCCGCCCGCTCCTCGCTTCAGCCCGTTCTTGCCATCATCGAAATAGAGTTGACGGGCCGCTCGCTGGAATTCCATGCTGAACATGTCCTGCTGACTTGTCAGCTGCTCGCGTATTTCAGGCAGAACCGAGGGGTGGGCGCACAGCAGGTGATCAGCGGCATCGCCGAGGCTTCCCAACAGGACCACCGGCATCCGGACCAGATGGCGCTGGGCCTTCTGCCAGTCTCCAGGGCTACTCGGATACCAGCGATGGATTTCCTTTGGCTTCCTGTCGCCTTCGGAATTTTTCGGGAACACGACGTCGCGCAGTATGAATGTCAGCCAGGCCCAAATGCCGGTTCTGGGCAGCAATTGCGTCCACTCGGAACCCAGTGACTGAAGCACTCGATCAGCCAACTCTTTCGAAGTTGCGGCAGGGGCATCGCTGATCGATTTGGTGCCCGAGACCGGCCGTGCAAATTGCGGGTCGACAGGATTGATGGCGCTCTCCGGCAGGTCGCCCTCAAAGATCCGCTTGAAAGCGACCAGCCCCATCGGCGTGAATTCGTAGATAGCTGGATATTCTGTCATTCGGCGTCTCCCGGCTGGGTTGCCTGAAGCAGCTGGTCTGCCAGGTTGTGGCGAGAGCAAAACGAATCCAGAAGACGTTCGATGTAGTTCTGCCTCTCGTCCTTCTCCTCAGGATCTGTCGGCGGGTTGTCGCCGGGCATGATGGAATCAGCCCATCTCAGCCAGTCCTCGACCCAAGGCAGATCGTCGGAATATTCTCCTCGCAGGATTTCCTCGAAGACCTGCTTCACGACGCTGGGAAGCACTGCGCCGACAAAAACGGGATCGTTGCGAGCCCACATCGCGGCGTTTGCTATACGCTTGTCCACCTTGACCAAGGGATAGTCCGATTCCCGGATTTCGAGCTTCCATGACTGGGGAGCCGTATCATCCGCGAGGAACAGCAGAATGCCCTTGCTGCTTTCCTGATCCTTGTGGTCATTCTTCTTCAAGGTCCAGCTGTCGGTACTGGCGAGCAGCAGTCCCATGGCCTTCGTGCCCGGATCAGCGATCCGGAGCTGACAACTCGGCGCGACAAAGCCCTGAGACTGCAACTCCCGGCTGCTGCTCATTTTGCCAATCGTGCCGAGATCAACAATCTCGACCCGCTTGTTCTCGACGAGGCGCAGGGAAACCCGCGCATTTGGTGGAAATTGCTTGAATGCGTCGGGACTGACCAAGGTCATGGTCACCAGCGGCTTGCCGCTGAGCTCGGTCAGCGAGACCCTCACGACCGATTTGCTGAGCTGGCGCCTCCCGGTGAGCCTAATCCGTCGGCGCATTGCTCTCGGTCCTTATGCGAATGTCGAGTTCACGGCGAGTGTCGAAGCCTTTGACTTCGATCATGCTGCCGGACACCCAGTCCTGAATTCGCAGACGATTGTCCGTGAAACTGGGCGTGCAGTTTTCCGAAAGGATTTCCAGATCCTCGAACCGGAAATCATACTCGCTCCATGGCGGCTTGCCCGACCCATCCGCATAGGCAACCGTGACATCCGCCAAGGCCGGAAACTTTGTGTAGTCGACATTGGAATTGAGGCGAAAGCCATCTTCAAGTGCGTCTACCGTTACCGCACTTGCATTGGCCGGCGGCGGGTCGACAACAGTGGGAGGATCCGGATTCGGATCCTTCTCGCTGGGCTTCGGCATTTTCTTTTTCGGACTGGACGGGTCCGGCACGGAAAAATATCCCTCCCACACTGAAGTGTCCGGCTCTGCACTTTCTTCGGTCAAGAACTCGCGAAGATCGTCCGGAAGCGATTTCACCAGCCGCTTCACGTGTATTCCATCAAAGCCGGCATCGGCGAGCTTCGTCCGAACCTCCTTGGATTCAAGCAGGTCGAGATGCGCCTTGCCTTCACAGAAGTTGAGATATTGAGCCAGCGGCTCCTGATCGATCAGCATGACAAGATCAATGTCAGCGGGCCGCCGGCTGCGAACATCCGGCAGACTCATCCCTTCCCGGAAGAGGCGGTCCAACGGCATCTTGCCATAGGGTGTCGGTGCAGCAACAATCGTCAAGCCAACTTCCGTGGTCTGGCCAGACTTGGTCATCGGGAAAGTCAGCTCGAAGGCGATCGTCTCGCCGTTGGCGAGCTTCTCTCGGTAGCGTTCTGCATCGGGCAGGTTACGGTGATCGGACAGTTTTGCCTTGGCATCCGGCAGCTGGATGGCCGACTTTGAACCGGCAAGACCAGCATCGATCATTGCCAGATAGCGGCTGGCCCCGCCCTTGACCGGCTTCGACTTGATGTGTTGCGACACACAGGGCGCAACCTGTTTGATTGAATCCTTGTCGAGGCGATCCACACCCACCTCGACGACCAAGGTTCCGTTCAGAATTGCCGGAGCGAAATGATCTATCGCAGCGGCAAGAATGCCGTCCTCATCCAGTTCGTCGTGAGGGAACGGGATGACGAGGGAAAGCCCTGTCAGATTGGCATCCTGGGGGTAAGGCGAGAGCCGGAATGCATCGACCAGCGATGCGTGAAAATCCGCTCCATCGTGCAGCCTGTAAATCGAGTTTTCTTCGCTTTCGGCAAGATATGCATGAGTGGATTTGAAGTCCGATCCATATTGATCGGCCTTCAGTACAGACATGCCACATGCGGCGAGGGCCTTGTCGTCGAAGCGCCGGGTCAGCCCAATGACGGTGTGCATCTGTGAGGCGATCAGAAAGGTCACCCGCCCAATACCTCTGCCTCCCCGTCCAGTGCCGGTCTTGTTCGAGAGGCCGAAGTTGAGCCAGTACCCCCAGAAATCGCCTTTTCGATCCTTCAGATCGCCAAGCAGACCCTTGGTGTTCGAATCCTCGACCACGATCCATTTGATCCGCTCACTGGCCCAGCCTGTTGGCACAGGCAGGTTGGCCCGGTGACGGTGTTCCATTGCCTGCCTGAGGAAGGCACCGCGTTTTCCAAGACGATCTTCATGGAAGGAGAAGCGGATGACGACCGGCTTTGTCATGTCGAGCCGGGCATCAAGACTGTTCTGTATAGCCTCTCGGACGAACGTTTCCGAATAGGGATAGTCGACGCGGTCGAACATCTCGCTGTCGAGCCCCTGATTTATCGGAGTGCCTCCAACTGAAGGCCATATCCAGGACCAGCCACTCATGCTTGAACCCCACGCTCAGATCTGAAGATGCCGCTCACGCCTACAGCCGGAACTCACCGCCACTGCCCTCGCTCTCCTTCGAGAAGCGCGCCTTGGCGCCTTCAAGCCCCTTCTGCAGGGCGCCGAAGATCTTCCGGATATCAGCTTCGCTGAATTCATAGGCGGACCTGTTGGACAGGTTGCCGATCAACTGAATGTCCTTCAGCGCCTTGTTGACCCTTGCCTCCGCAAGTTCCACGAACTTTTGACGCTTGTCGCGCATGGGATCCTCACATTCTCAAAATATGCGTGAAATGTGTCACGATTCGCGCTTCGCGTCAATCTTTCCGATTACATTCCGAAAATATTGTGAGAATGTGTAGAAGCGTGCCGATCGAGGCAGTCGCGCTTATACAAGCAAGTTCTTGAGAATGTTCGCAATCTGACGAGCAAGAAGTGGTGGAACAGCGTTACCCACCTGGACGAACTGCTGGGTTCGGTTTCCCTCGAAAAAGTAGTTGTCGGGGAACGTCTGCAAACGCGCAGCCTCTCTGACGGTCAGGCTGCGACACTGAGTCGGGTCGGGGTGAATGAAGTAATGCCCATCCTTGGATATGTGGCTGGTGATGGTACTGGAGGGCGCGTTCCAGCGCTGCACCCGGAAGCGATCCGCGAACTTGCCGGAGTCCCAATTGCCGTGTGCAGGAGCCAGTTGAGCGGGATATTCATCCGCCTTGGGAGAACGTTGAAAGTGTTCGGCAAACACCGCGGCAAAGGCGTATCGCGCGAGGTCGCTCTCCATGTGCCCACGGGTTTCGTGATTGGGGAGTTCTCGCAGTTCCGGATCGCTCAGCCAGGCCCCCAGCCGGTTGTCCGATACCGACGTCATCTGCCTGCTCAACCGCGGCGGAAGCTCCTCGATTTCCTGGAGATCACGCGCATGACCGACCAAAGTGTCGGCAACGCCGTTCAGCCACGTACCTTCATTGCGGCAGGCAGAAGCGGCCGCTCGATAGGCCGCGATAACAGCCTTGCGCCATGTTTCCGGACTGTCTTCGGTACGGCTGAGACCACTGCGAAGCCTCGGCATACCCAATAGAACCGACGACACCGTCGCCTGAGTGGCGACGGGTTCCAGCGTATGTCCGGAGAGCGTTCCGCTGTCGTCACGCGATATTTGGTCGGAGCGAATGCCCAGAAGAATCACGCGGTGGCGGCTCTGGGGTATGCCATAGTCTTCGCATCGAATGATATGGCCGCCGTGACGCCCCTTGCCGCCCGCAACCAGAGGAATGAGCGTGTAGCTGTCGGGACTGCCGCCTGCTGAACGCAGGTCGGACAACACCAGATCGAAGATGCCTTTGCCTTCGACTCTGGAAGACAGCATCCCTTTCACATTCTCCATCACGAAGGCGACCGGCCTCAGCTTCCCGATGATCCGGATATATTCGCGATAGAGGAAGTGCCGATGATCCTCGGCGGGATCATACCCCTTGATGCCGCGATTGCGGGCGCGACCAACAAGCGAATAGGCTTGGCAGGGCGGCCCCCCGATCAGGATCGCTTCGTTTCCCGCCGCTTCGCGAATTTCGTCAAGCACCGGATCCAGTATGGCTGTCGCCGCTTCCGTGCCCAGTTCCAGCATCATGGTTTCACGAACCGCTGCAGCCCATTCGGCTGCATGTTGCGCGATCAGGTCATCTCTCGAGATCCGGCCAGCAATATAATCATAATAGGCCTGCGGAACTTCGTCGAACTGCCGAACAAAACTGCGGAGGCGTAATGTAGCGAATGCGGAGGCCTCTTTCTCGACAGAAAGCGCGATGTCAAAAATTCGGTCTCCCGATTCATCTCGCAGCGAAGAAAAACCCTCCGCCAGACCTCCCGGCCCCGCAAACAGGTCAACAGTCTTGAAACTTCTGGTCATCCGCCCGACAATTCCTTTCATGGTTCAACCACATACCAGGACCGGCCGAACTAGCCAGGGGAATTCGTGATGGCCGACGTTGTCGACCAGGCAACGCGGTCCAGAATGATGGCGGGGATCCGGGGGCGAAACACGAAGCCAGAACTCATCCTTCGAAAGGCGCTGCACGCAAGGGGCTTCAGATACCGGCTACACTACAAGGGATTGCCGGGCAGGCCCGATCTGGTCTTTCCGAAATTTCGGGCCGTCGTGTTCGTCCATGGATGTTTCTGGCATCGCCACGAGGGCTGCCGGTTCACGACCACGCCCGCCACTCGACCGGAGTTCTGGGCGCAGAAATTCGGACAGAATGTACTCAGGGATCAAAGGACGCTTGCCGCTCTCGATCAGTCCGGATGGCGAACCGCGATCGTGTGGGAATGCGCAATCAAGGAGTATGGCGGCGAACAGATCGGTGACAAGATCAGCGCATGGTTGACCGACGGCCACGGGTCATTGGTTGTTCCTGATTAGCGCCAGCGGTCCGCAGGTGGTCAAATGAACAGCTAAAAAACAGGTATTACAATGGGCTTTGCTCGCTCACTGCGCCTCCATGTTCGACTTCATGTAGCTGTCGAAGACGTGCTTCTTGTCCGGCAATCTCGCATTCTTGGCATCGATTTCGTCTGCAATCGAGGCATGGGATACGTTCCCGGCGTGCAACGAAAAATAGGCTTCCCAGAATGGATCGGCCTCCACGATACGATTGAAGGTCACTGATCCAGGCTTCGCACCCGCGACTATTCGAAGAGCCGCCACGGTGTTGTGAAGCAGGATTGAGAGCAGTTGCAATTCGCAGACCACTTTCTCGAGGGACCAGGACACGCCGACCTTTTCCGTCCGGAAGTGAATTTTGGAAGCCTGCGTGGTCGCGTTCCTAAGTGGCTTTGCCACGTCAAAGAAGCTCGCATCGCGCGAGTAGCCTACCATCTGCATCGCCTCGATCGGGGCGGGAACACCAGGCAGCTCCTCAACACCTACCGCTAAACCGAATCTGCCGTGCGACGCCCGAAGACCGTGTTTGATACTGTTGTATTCCCATCGATGCTGCTCACTCGCATATGCATGCAGCATACTCCCGAAGGCGCGCGCAAACCGCTCGACAATGGCGTCCCGGTCATCCCACCCGGCATAAAGGTGGATGCCGTTGAGCAAGTTCACCAAGGTGAACGGAGCATGGTTCAACCGGTTGTACTTCGGACGGTCCTCTCGCAGTAGGTGGCCCGCGATCGCGGCAGCATCTTCAGTCTTACACTTCAGGAAATATGCATGCGCGGCTGAAGGGGCCTGGATCAGCGCGCCAAGCATCATCACTAATGTCTCCATTCCGTGATGCCAGAGCAGCCTTGAGAGTGAGGAAACGTCTTTTCGGTCTTGGTCGTCGTCTTCCCGCCCGGCTGGCGAGGCCTCGAAGTCGGCAGCTCCTCCGTTCGCGATGATGTTGTGAGCAGTGCGATAGTAAAGTTCAGCATCGACGCGCTCGAGGAAGTGAATATTATCCGCCTCTACGTCATATCCCCACACCATGTAAGGCTTTTCAACCACACAAAATGGGACTGACTTCATTCCATACCCCAGTTTTCATCACGGGCGTCAGACTGCTCTTCTGCCTGTTGTCGTCGATTTTGCCCTGACTGCTCGGCGAGGAGAGCAAGATTGAAGAGTCCTTCGATGGATGGTGCGGTTGTCGAGTGAAGCACTCAATTTTCCTGGCGAGCAGGTGTGATGTCTTCGGACCGTTCGATGCGCATGTCGAACTCGTGCGCTTCCGGAACGCCGAAATCGACCAAGCGGCCCAGCGCCCCATCGATCCGAGTCCGATGCGGGTGGTTGGGGCCGAGTAGCGATGGGTCCTCGATACTCGTGCGTTCGAACCAATCGATGACTTTCTGCCCGATGCCCAACTCCAGCCACATCGTCGGATCATTTCCAGACCGTTCGAGCCAGACCTCAATAGCCGCGAGCAGAAAATCTATATGGCGAGCGCGAGGTGACACCAAGAGCATGTTCATCGTGCAGAGGGCGACGAAAGACGTTGGGCCGCCGGGCAACGTTGGGCGCAGTGCGTCGAGCAGTGGATCGATGCGGTCAAAAACAGCTGGCACCAGATTGCTCTTGGTCCCGATTAGAGGATTGTGCGTGTTCATGAGAAGTCTCGCCACGACCCCACCGGTGTCGAAGTCGACCGACAGGTCGCTCGTGTTTCGCAGCCATTGCCAGCCCCGTAGCGCCATTGCGCGCTGGACCATTTTAGAGCGTAGCTCGACGGCACGTTGCGCGGGTCGCGTTGGATCGTTGAAATAGACAACGTCCGCCGTATGGATGAGCGTCTCCGCCACATCGCCGAACGATCGATCGGGCAAGCCGGTCACCAGTGCCATCTCTTCCTCGAAACGCTGCTGCGGCATATCCATGAGAGCGATCGCGAGCAGAGTGTAGAATTCACCGTTCCAGTCGCTCTTGCGGCTGTCGACTTCCGTCTCCGTTGACAGGCCATGACCGTTGAGGTTCGCAGTCCAGTCGGCATAGGTATCGACGATCTCCGTGCGCCAAATGATCGTGGAGCCGACGGTGCCCGTAAGCAATCGTAGCCAGCGAGCCGCAGCTTGGCTGTCGGCATGAATGGTCGCGCTCCGCTTAGATGGAGGCACCCACGGCAAGGGCGCATAGGCATCATCGGTCTCCTGGGCGGCCGATATACGTAGGCGCGTGCGGCGGCGCTGCTGTGGTCGCTCCTCTGGAAATGCCGGCCATTGCGGTTCGGCACCGCCGTTCAGCCAAGCGATCTCCGCTGAGACTGCGTCCATGTCCGCCTCTGCCTTCTCCTGCGCGTAGCGCTCCTGTTCGCGGGGATCTTCATCATAGGGATGCCAGCGCCAGCGGCAACTTGCGAGTGCCGCGCGCATAGTTGCCTTCAGAACTCGTGCGTCTGTCGCGAGAACGGAGTCCAGTGCCGCCGTGAATGCAAGGGAAGCCGACCGGTCGTCTCTCGTCGACAGCTTGATCAGCGCGTTACGGTCCGCAGGTTCGCGCTTGCGATGCCAGAGATGGATGAGCGCGCAGGTTGCCAGTGCCGGTCGGTTGAACCGGAGTGAACTGTCGGATCCGCCATAGCGATCGACTTCTTCGGCAAGCGCACGATCGATCGCAGCACGAACCCAGTCCTCGTGTTCTGTGAGCAAAGCTTCATCGCCATCGCGCGCGACAAGCATGGCCGTAGCAATCAACCGGGTGGAGCGCATTTTCAGCGTGTCGGGATCGCTGTCACCGGGAAGATCGCCCTCAGCATACTCGAGGGCTTCGCGCGCCAACTCAGCCGAGCTCCGCGCCGGATCATCGATTGCCAGCTGGACCTTCGCTTCGATGTCGCTCGAGCGGAGCAATTGGCTCGATTGCGCGCTCAGCCGCGCGAGTTGTTCCGCTTCTGCGGGTGGCGACTGATAGGCGCGACCACCCTCGACCTCGATCCAGTTGTCTGGATCGAGAATGTTCAGCGCATAGGCGCCCATGAAGGCCGGGTCGCCGAAATCAGCGTCGGCGTCGAAATCGCCGAGGGAATCGATGGCAGTTTTCAGTTGAGCGCGAACCCGCTGCGAAATTGGGTCGTCGTCAAGGTAGCCGATCAGCAGACGTTCGAGCGGCGTGCCCCGTGATGGCCGCGCGGCAAGGTCGGCAAGTTGCACTTTGCCGGCGGGCTCACGCTCCATCGCGAACAGCGCGGAACCGATCTGATCGTGAGTCTGGCGTCCGCGCTCGGTAGCGAGGAGTTCGGGACAGGAAACGAAGGGGACAAGCGCCTCGCGGCTTTTGGGCCAATGTGAGATCAAGAGGTCGATCGCAACGAGCAGATTGGCTGCGCAGCTTCCGTCGGGCCCAAGTACGTCCGCCAGTACCGCGTCGATCGGTTCGCCGGCATCGAGCCGGAGATGCCCCCAAGCTTCGAGGGCCTTCAGGGCAGAGGCAACCGAGTATTCGCGGGCCTGATCGCGCGACCAGAAATATGTCTGGGTCCAGGGAAAGAAGCGCGGACCGTCTTCGAATTCAAGCGTGTACCCATTGGCGCCCGGATCGGCTCCGCTCGAATGGTAGGCGACGGCTTCCTGCGTGAGTTGCCGGATCAGACCGAGTCCGATCTCGGGCGCAGCTTCAAGCAGATCGAGAAACGGAGGTTGGGCAGGCGATGGAGGCAAATAGTCGCTCTCTGCATAGCTGAACGCGCTGCCTCGCGATCTCCCGTATTCCGACCGCTCCTCCTCGCTTTCGACGAGGCTACCGGCGATCAGAGCCGCAAGTTCAACAGGGGCAACCTGGGCAAGCGCCTTGCTGAACGGTCGAATAGCATTGGCCTTGCGGTGGTCCTGCTCGGCCGCGACGGCGCGGAGATAGGTTTTGGCCTTTTCGGGCGCGTGCCCGGCCAGAAGGAGCGACCACATTCGCAGCTCTTCCACCAGCCGGTCATGCGCCTGATAGTCGAGCCGGCTGCCCCCCTCGCCTGTCGGGATCGTTCGTTCGACCTCGCGGATATCCAGCTGCAACAGCCAATGGAACAGCATTTCCGCGGTTGGTCCGGCCAGTTTGGGCACGTGCATGAGGATCAGGTATTGAATCTGGACCAGGTCCAGGACAGCCCCGATTGCCGGCAGTGGAATCTCGGCCGCGTGGCTGACACACCATCGCAGCAGCCAGGCCGCCGATCCGGTCGTGTTTGTGCGCAGTGACCGCGGCATCGCGATCTGGTCCTCACCGTCCGCCAATCCCTTGAAGAGATCGGCCGCAGGCACCGTCTCGAGCGAATTGATCGCCGCACAGAGCTCTCGTAGCAGCGTGCCTCCATCAACGAGGAGCGCATCGCTGCAGTGTTCAAGCAGACCCGGCCCAAGCTCGGATCGCACGATGGCAATAAGAGCCTGGCGGCGCCATGAGCCATGCGACCCCGGTGGCGACAGCAGGTTCAACAGTTGAAGCCAGGCGCTGCAATCGGCTCCATGTTCCAGCGCCAGCCGCCCGGCAAGTTCGATGCCGCGCGCAACGCGCGGGGACGCCGGCACCAAGAAATTCAGACCTGTGAGATAGGCTGGATCCTCGTGTATGCGGGAGGCAACCGACCAGTCGCGCAAGACATCATGGTAGAAGGCGAGGTGATCCCGGCGCACCTCACGCAGCGTCAGCGACCGCAGAAGGTGCGAGCGGGCCGCGGAGTCACTTCGCATCTCCAGCGCGTTCTGTCCCGTCAATGCGCACTCCGCGAGGTCGGAAAGTATTCGTTGCGCCGCACGCACTTCCGCGTTGGGAGCACCATCGGCGGTGCGCCACCAATGCTCGGCGAGTGCGGCCTCCGTTCGGATGACGGTCGCGTTGGGCACTTTAAGCAGACGCGAAAGACGATAAAGGTTGCGAGCAATGGGAGCGGCAGGATGATCGGCTGCGAGCAGCGCGCGAAGCTCCGGAGCCCGTTCACGCAGAATTTCGACTTCGGATTCCAGGAGCTCTCCCACGGTCACCCTTTGAGAGACGCCCAGCGCCGCAAGCGCGTCCTCCGCAAGCCACGATTCCCCATCCAAGGCGAAATCGGGACGGGCAGTCACCACGACGGAAAAGCCCGGGATTTCACTGACTTCCCGCATCAGGTCATTCACCGTTCGCTGTCGGCTGGGCGCGGTGAACATCTCGAGGCTGTCGATGAACAGAATGCCGCCGCCGCTGGCGGCGAGATCGTTCAAGAACGCCTTGGCCGTCGACGACACGCCGAGCGATTGTGCGAAGGCGCTCCAGCCACCTTCCGGCGTGGCGATGGGGTCGAGCACGATGATGTGCGATTCCCTCGATACGCGCTCGGCGATGTGGCGAAGCACCCAGGATTTGCCGACGCCGGCATCGCCACAAACCTCTACAAACCGGTGCTGATCCAGCGCGGCATCGACTTCGGCGATGACGTCGAGCCGCGGCAGATGCACTCCTGCGAGAGTGTCGCCGATATTGGCAAGCGTGAGACGGGCCATCTCTTCCAGTCTTTCACGTGATGGCCCGAAATTACGATCGCCCGCCAAGCGAAATCCGCGTTTCGCAAGCTCATCCGACAACGCCTGACGATGAAGCGCTCCGCCGATCTTTCCGGTGGCAATGGAAATCTCGATAAGATTGCTCCACAGCGCTTCCGCACGCGCCGAGTCCTGCTCCGACAAGACATTCCGAGCCAGCGTTAGCGCGTGGGTTCGCGCGAGCGGGGAGATCGCTTCGAAGTCGAACTCGAGGATCAGGAAACGGCGGAGGACGCGCCAGATGGCATCGTCGTCATCGGCAATTCCAGCGGCTACCAGATTGGCGCGGAACGTCGCCACGAATTCGCGCATGGCTTTGTTCGCCACGCCGTTCGCGGACAACCGCGAGCAGAATTGGGCACCGGTTTCGGCCATGTGCGCCCATTGGAGCACGTCCTGATAGGGTCCCGAGATTGAACGGCTGGTGCGCTGGGTCGCGACGGCGAGCAAGTGCTGCCGCTCCGGGACTCCCGCGCTGCCGCTTCGCGCGATTTGGGTGCATACCTCCTGAAAGACGGCATCCCTTGGCGCGAAGGTGATCTCACGCTTGGATTGAATCTCCAGAAGGCAAGTGCCTGTCGTAGCGCTGCCGTGGAGGATCAAATCGTCGAGGGCATATCCCAGATCAACACCTTGGAAGCGGACCTGTTCAAGCCGGGCTCCGGGCATTCCGCGCGGCTCTGTTCCGGCCAGCATGGCAAGAAGGTAAAATGCACCGAGTTCGCCTTCGATATAGACGCCGGCTCCACCTCGCGAGGACGGACTTGAACCCGGGCTTCCCACGCCATCTGCGTTTTCGATGCTGTTACCTGCCATTTAGTTCATCGTCCGAAGCCTTGACTGCAGGTCAAGTACGCATAGAAATTCTCGAAGGCGTTTAATAATCATCTCGACAAACCAAGCTTTAATCTATACCGTTGAGTGTGGCGTCACCAGAATGGTTAAAATATATTCGCCGAGGCCGATCACCACCAAACAATTTGTCTCCACGTTTTTTCCTCCATGCCTCGATACGCCGCCGCAAAGGCTTTTCCAATGACCATCCAAAGCGATCGAGCAAACTGTTTTCTAACGGAGTGGAGCTCCAAAGTAGCATGCGTGCATCGGCGATTTTGGCCAAGAGAGTAGCGTAGCGCCAAAAGTCGACAACGTCGTCCGTCTCGACAAGCCGTTCATACCAGATCCGCGACCAGTTGTTGCGCTCATAGGCAAAGCGCGCTGCCTTGGCCGCTTGCCCCACCAGTCCTTTACGGTTCCGAAAGCGTTCGAGCTTGGCATCGGCGACGGGGCTTTGATTGCCAAAACCGAGGATCATGAGCGCTCGCGCTGCCCGAACGGGGTGTCGCGAAGCGATTCCGGCCTCTGCTTCCGATTCGAGAAAGGCCTGATGCCCGGCAAGACAGGCGGCAAGCACCTCGGTAGCGAGGTCATGGTCACTGGCGGCGGCCTCAACTCGAGACGATGAATCTCGAACAGCTGCGCGACGCTTGGCGGAGACAGCTTCGCACCACGCCACCCAGGGTCAGCGCCGGTCTGCTCCGGCTGGCGCTGGCCCATGCCTGCCAGGAAAAGGCGTTGGGCGGGCTGTCGAACGCGACCCGGCGACGGCTGCGCGAGACCGCTAGCACCGGTCGGCCGTTGCCATCCATCCTGCCCGGCATGCGGCTGGCGCGGGTCTGGCAGGGAACAACCCACATCGTCACAATGGGGGAGGACGGCGTCATCCGCTGGAACGATCGGGAATGGCGCAGCCTCAGCCAGGTAGCCCGCGCCATCACCGGGACCAACTGGTCCGGCCCCGCTTTCTTCGGCTTCCGGGGCAAGCGAGGCGCCGCGTCATGAAGCCGGTGCGCTGTGCGATCTACACGCGCAAGTCGAGCGAGGAGGGTCTGGAGCAGGACTTCAACTCGCTCGACGCGCAGTTCGCCGCCTGCTCCGCCTACATCGCCAGTCAGGCGAGCGAGGGCTGGACGCTCATCAACGCGCGTTACGATGATGGCGGTATCTCGGGTGGCACGCTGGAGCGGCCAGCGCTCCAGCGGCTCCTCACCGACATTGCTGCCGGACGGATCGACATTGCCGTGGTCTACAAGGTTGACCGGCTGACGCGCTCGCTGCTCGATTTCGCGAAGCTGGTCGAGGCCTTCGACAAGGCAGGCACGAGCTTCGTATCAGTCACCCAGTCGTTCAACACAACCACCAGCATGGGACGCCTCACCCTCAACATGCTGCTGTCCTTCGCCCAGTTCGCGCGCGAGGTGACCGCCGAGCGCATCCGCGACAAACTCGCCGCCTCGAAGGCGCGGGGTATGTGGATGGGCGGCACACCGCCGCTCGGATATCGTCCGGATGGGCGCAGCCTCGCCATCGCCGAAGATCATGCCGGGATCATCCGTTCGATCTTCCGGACCTATCTCGACTTCGGCAACGTCCGGCTGCTGCAGGATCGGCTGGAGGTCGATGGCATCGTCAAGCCGAGGCGGACAACCAAGGCTGGCCGCCCTTACGGCGGCGGCCCGTTCAGCCGGGGCGAACTCTATGCCATCCTCGGCAACCCAATCTACATTGGTCGCATCCGCCACGGGAAGACCACATATGCCGGTCTGCATCCGGCTATCATCGAACAGGAGATGTGGGATGCGGTTCAGAAGCAGTTGAAGGAGAACGGCCGGGGAACGCGATCGAGTCCCCGCGTTCGGCATCCCAGCATCCTCGCCGGCAAGCTGTTCGATGACCGTGATGAGCCGCTGATCGCAGTCCACGCCAACAAGGGCAAGCTCCGCTATCGCTACTATGTCAGCCGATCGCTCCAGCACAACGGCGATGCCCGGAAAACCGGCGGCATGCGTCTGCCTGCTCGCGAGATCGAAACCCTGGTGATCGAACAGCTATGGCGTGCCGTCAGTGATCCCATCGGACTGCTGGGGCCATCTTCATCATCGCCTGATGAACACGACATTCCAGCGCTCGTCGAAAAAGCACAGGAGCTGGCAGCTCTGCTGCGAAACGGTCGAGATGGACTCGTCCAGACGCTGGTCGGAGACATTGTCGATCGTATCGACATCACGCTTTCCGAAGTGCGTATCAAACTGGATCTCAACGGCCTCAGCCGTCATCTCGAGATGACGATCGATACTGAATCGCCCGTGCTTCTCATCACCACGCCAGCGACCCTGAAGCGGTCCGGGCTGGCCATGCGGATGGTCGTTGATACTGGCGAGGCGGCGATCGGCCGCGAGCCGGACGCCCGGCTGATCGGTACCATCGCCAAGGCACATCGCTGGTGGGGGCGGCTCCTTGAAGAACCGAATCTCACCATCACCGACCTCGCCCGTTCCGAAGGCGTCACCTCATCCTACATGACCCGGATCATCCGGCTCGCCTTCCTTGATCCGGCGATCGTCACCCGGATCATCGAGGGCAAGGCGCCCGCCGACATCGACACCAAGCGTCTGACCCAAGCCGATGCGGTCCCGATCGCCTGGAGCGAACAGCGACAAAAGCTCGGCTTTTCGTTCTGCCGCTAAGCTCGGCGGTTCGCCTGCGTTCGATCCCTCCCCGCATCACCAATCCCGTACCACGCAAAGGCGCCGCTGAGAAAAGGCGCCAAATAGCGCCTAAAGCGCTGTGCATACCCGGCTCTCTCGGTGACGAGAGTGACCCGAAAAGCCGGCATTGTCGGGCAAAAGCCCGGAATATTATCAGGCAATGTCATTGAGTTAAATGCAGGTGGCGGAGAGGGTGGGATTCGAACCCACGGTACCGTTGCCGGCACGCCGCATTTCGAGTGCGGTGCTTTCGACCACTCAGCCACCTCTCCGCAGAGGAACGAGCGGGCTTTCGACGCGGTGGC
>Ga0182746_1001418_pt1 | contig 21943 bp, 19 predicted proteins | sample eDN3rd30CBELigOP_FD_128881 | JGI IMG/M metagenome (GOLD analysis project Ga0182746, IMG submission 128881) | Enriched Organic Plus compost microbial communities from Emeryville, California, USA - eDNA 3rd pass 30_C BE-Lig OP (version 2) (version 2) ... | reverse complement strand
CTTCCCAGATTTACGAGAGCAAGTTGCTGCGCCTGGGCAGCCCGCTGTTCCACTTCGGCATCCTGGGTGTGCTCGCCGGGCACGTCGTCGGTCTGCTGATACCGCAGTCGTGGACCGCGGCGGTCGGCGTCTCCGAACACGTCTACCACCTGATGTCGGTGGGCATGGGGTCACTGGCAGGCATCGCGGTCGTCGCCGGGCTGGCCATCCTGCTCTACCGCCGAGTCACCGTCCCGGAAGTCCGCACCGCCACCACACTCAACGACAAGCTGATGTACCTTTTGCTGGTCGGGGCGCTGGCGACCGGGATGTTGAACACGCTGACCAACGTTTTTTCGACCTACAACTATCGCGAGACGGTTTCACCGTGGTTCCGCAGCCTGTTCACCCTGCACCCGGCCCCGCATCTGATGGCGGAAACCCCGTGGACATTCCAGGCGCACGTTCTGATAGTCGTTGCACTGCTGGGATTCTGGCCGTACACCCGGTTGGTGCACATGTTCAGTGCACCGATCGGTTACCTGGTCCGCCCGTATGTGGTCTACCGCAGCCGCGATCCGCAGCGGGCAGGCAAGAACCGGTACGCCAAGGCCTGGGTGACACCGCAGGCGCCGCCGCCACGCAGCCGTTGGGTGTGAGCTACGTAATCTTCTTTCTCACAACGGAAGTCGTAGCCGGGTGAGTAGATATTCACGGCTCTGACACGGCAGGCAGCTTCCGGGAAACACGTCGTTTCTAGGTTTTTACCATGCTCCGATCACGCACGATCACCGACTGGGATCCCGAAGATATCGTGGCCTGGGAGGCCCGTAACAAATACATCGCCCGTCGAAACCTGCTCTGGTCGGTGGTGGCCGAGCACGTCGGGTTCTCGGTGTGGACCATGTGGTCGGTCATGGTGCTCTTCATGCCCGAAGACGTCTACGGCTTCTCCGCCGGGGACAAATTCTTGCTGGGTGCCACCGCCACCCTGGTAGGTGGATGCCTTCGTGTCCCCTACACCCTGGCCACCGCGAAATTCGGCGGCCGGAACTGGACGGTGTTTTCGGCTTTTGTGCTGTTGATTCCCACATTGGGCACCATGTGGCTGCTGGCCCACCCAGGCTTGCCGCTGTGGCCTTATCTGCTGTGCGCGGCCGTCGGCGGGTTCGGCGGCGGCAACTTCGCCTCATCGATGACCAACATCAACGCCTTTTACCCACAAAGGCTCAAGGGCTGGGCATTGGGACTCAACGCCGGAGGCGGCAATATCGGTGTCCCGGTGCTCCAATTGGTGGGCCTGCTGGTCATCGCGACCGCAGGCAACCGATCCCCGTACTGGGTGTGCGCTGTCTATCTGGTGCTGTTGGCCGTGGCGGCGATCGGCGCGGCGCTGTTCATGGACAACCTGGAACAACACCAGATCGACACCACGGCAATGCGTTCCATATTGTCGATTCGCGACACCTGGGTGATCGCACTGCTCTACATCGGAACCTTCGGATCCTTTATCGGTTTCTCGTTCGCCTTCGGCCAGGTGCTGCAGATCAACTTCGTCACCGGCGGGCAGAGCCCCGCCGACGCCGCATTGCACGCCGCACAGATTGCCTTCATCGGGCCGCTGCTCGGCTCGATCGCCCGGGTCTACGGCGGCAAGTTGGCGGACCGGGTCGGCGGCGGGCGCGTCACCACCGTGGTGTTCGGCGGGATGATTCTTGCCGGCGCACTGCTCATCGCGGTGTCGTCCTATCAGGGCCGCGCCGGTGGCCCCGTCGGAACTGCCACCATGATCGGCTTCGTCGGGGGTTTTGTCGCGCTGTTTGTGCTCTCGGGCGTGGGCAACGGGTCGGTGTACAAGATGATCCCGTCGATCTTCGACGCCCGTAGCCGGTCGCTCATCGGCAGCGAAGCCGACAAGCAGCAGTGGTCGCGAGCGATGTCGGGTGCGCTGATCGGGTTCGCCGGAGCGGTGGGGGCGCTCGGCGGAGTGGGCATCAATCTGGCGCTGCGCCAGTCATACCTGAGCAGCGGATCGGCCACGGCCGCCTTCTGGATCTTCTTGGCTTTCTACGCTTTGGCCATGACGCTGACCTGGTACCGGTACGTCCGCACCCCGTCGGAACGACAGTCCACGCCCTCGATGCTCGACAGCGTCCTGCGCTGATAGGCAGCGCCGATCAACTCGTCGGCAATACCGCTTTGACCTGCGGCGACAGGGTCAGGCACCCTCGGTTGATGCTCGTCACCGCGGTGTACGCCGACCATAGGCCCGCACTGCGGGTCGCGCTCGGTCTCGCCGTCCCCGGCGCGGCGCTGCTCTTCGCCGGGCGACCGGATCTGATGATCTACGCGGTGTTCGGTGCCGTCACCGGGATGTACGGCCGGGCCGAGCCCCGGCGACGCCGGGTGGTCCATCAGGCGCAGGCGGCCGGCATCCTGCTCGGCGGCGTCGCCATCGGCGTCGCCCTGGCGAATGCGCATGAGCACCCGTGGGCGCTGGTGGTCACCGCAGTCGTCTTCGTGGCGGTGGGATCGGTGGTTACCGACCGGCTCGGGCTCAAACCGGAAGGGCCGTTCTACGGGGTTTTCGCCCTCGGTGCGGTTGCTACCGTGCACCCCGGCCGGGTTTCTCCCGTGGCGGCGGTATTCATTTGCGCTGCAACGGCTTTACTGTGCGTTCTGCTGGGTGCTCTCGATGCGCCCCGAGGGCCGGCCGCCGCGTGCACCCCCGGGGCGGCCGCCCAGGGCGTGATGGTCCACGCCATCCGCTACGCGACCGCCGTCGCTGCCGCGGGCACCGCCGGTGTGCTCCTCGGTGTGGAGCACGCCAACTGGGCGATCGCCGCAGCTGCCGGTCCGCTGGCCGCTGCAGACACCGGTGGCCGGGTCCGTCGCGGTGTGCACCGCTTACTCGGCACACTCGTCGGACTCGTGGTGGCCGCCCTGCTCCTGGTGCCGCATCCCGACGAATACGTCTTGGCGATCTGCCTGATGGTGCTGTTGTTCCCCACCGAGCTCTTCATGGCGCACCATCATGCGGTCGCCCTCGGGTTCTTCACCCCGCTGATCATGCTGATGACAGATCTGGCCGAGCCGGCAAAGCCGTTGGCGCTGCTCGCCGACCGCGGGATTGACACCGTCATCGGCGTGGCCGCCGCCATCTCGGTTGCGGTGCTGCTGCCCGGCCCGCGGTTCAGCTGGACAGCGACACACGCACCCTGACGTTCTTCATGATCGGCTGATCGCTCTGGGTGCTGAAATCCCCTATGGCGCACAGCACGTTCATCTCGGGCATGTAGCCAGCGGCGCAGCCACGCGGGATGCCGTACGGGATCGCCTTGTACCGCCGCAGCGAACGGGTGCTGCCGTCACGGGCGGTGGCGACGATGTCGACGTCGTCGAACTCCTTGATCCCGCGGTCGGCCATGTCCTGCGCATTCATGAAGACCAGGGTGCGCAGGTTCTTGACGCCGCGGTACCGGTCGTTGTCGGAGTAGATGGTGGTGTTCCACTGGTCGTGCGACCGCAGGGTTGCCAGGGTCAGGATGCCCGCCTCGGTGCTGTCATCGGGTAGTTCGACCGCTGAGAATTCGGCGCGGCCGGACGGAGTGAGAAAGATCAGTTCTCGGGCGGGCTGCTTGATCCGAAAACCGAGCGGCAGACGGACGCGTCGGTTGAAATCCTCGAAACCGTTGAGCACCTTGGCCATCGTGTCCCGGATCCGGTCGTAGTCCTCGACGTACCAACTCCACGGTGTGCTGCTGGCGGGCAGCGCCGCCTGCGCGATTCCGGCGATGATCGCGGGCTCGGACATCAGATGCGGGGAGGCGGGCTTCTTCATCCCGACTGACAGGTGCACCATGCTCATCGAATCCTCGACCGAGGTGGATTGCACCCCGGCCTTCTGGTGGTCTTTTTCGGTCCGGCCCAGACACGGCAGGATCAGGGCGCGACGGCCGTGGATCACATGGCTGCGGTTGAGCTTGGTGCTCACTTGCACGGTCAGATCGCATTTCTGAAGGCCTGCGAACGTGTACGCGGTGTCCGGGGCGGCGCTGGCGAAATTTCCACCCATCCCGACGAATACCTTGACCTCCCCGCGGTGCATGGCCTCGATGGTGTGCACGGTGTCCATTCCGTGCTCGCGCGGCGGGTCGATTTCGCACACCTCCGCGAGCCGGTCCAGGAAGGCTGCGGTCGGCCGGTGGTCGATCCCGCAGGTGCGGTTACCCTGCACGTTGCTGTGCCCGCGCACGGGTGACGGGCCGGCGCCTTCGCGGCCCAGATTGCCGCGCAGCAGAAGCAGATTGACGATTTCCCGCACACTGTCCACACCGTGCTCGTGCTGGGTGACGCCAAGGCACCAACTGATGATGCTGCGGTCGGCCTCGCGGTAGATCTCTGCGGCCTTCCGGATATCACTTTGGCGCACACCGGATTTGTATTCGATCTCCTCCCAGGACGTGGTTTCACAGACCGCGCGGTAGTTCTCGAATCCTGCGGTGTAGCGGTCGATGAACTCGACGTCGAGCGCCTTCGGATCCGTCTCCGCCTGTTCGAGAACGGCTTTCGCGATACCCCGGATCAGCGCCATGTCTCCGCCGATCCGGGGCTGCAGGTTCAGCGTGCTGGTCTTGGTCGACTTGAACGTGGCCATCCGCAAAAAGTCGTGCGGGATGATGGTCTTGGTGGCGCCGGCCTCCACCAGCGGGTTGATGTGCACGATCTGGGCACCGCGACGGTAGGCCTCGGCCAGCGCGGTGAGCATGCGCGGCGCGTTGGAGGCGGCGTTGACACCGATGATGAACAATGCGTCCGCGGTCTCCCAGTCTTCGAGATCGACGGTGCCCTTGCCGGTTCCCAGCGCGGCCTGCAGGGCCCGTCCGCTGGCCTCGTGGCACATGTTGGAGCAGTCCGGCAGGTTGTTGGTGCCGAGTTCGCGGGCCATCAACTGGTAGAGGAAGGTGGCCTCGTTGCCGAGTCGGCCCGAGGTGTAGAACGACGCCTGGTTCGGATCGTCCAGACCCGCCAGGGCCTGGCCCACCAGGCCGAACGCGGCACGCCAACTGATCGGTTCGTAGTGATCGGTTTCGGAGTTGTACACCATCGGCTCGGTCAGCCTGCCCTCGTCTTCGAGGGCGAAATCGCTCCAGTCCGCCAGCTCCGAGACGGTGTGCTGCGCGAAGAATTCCGGTCCACAGCGTTTGTGCGTCATCTCCCACGTGACGTGTTTGATGCCGTTCTCGCAGATGTCGAGCTTGAGGCCCTTCATGTCGTCGGGCCAGGCACAGCCCGGACAGTCGAAGCCGCCGTTCTCGTGGTTCATCTTCATGATCGCCCGCGGCCCGTCGATGGGCTCGCGCTCGCGGATCAGGAACTCGGTGACGCTCTTGGCCGCACCCCATCCGGCCGCGGGGTGATGGTAGGGGTGGAACTCCGGTTGGTCGTGCCCTTCGGCGTCGGTGCGCTGGTCGGTGCCCCGGTCTGTCATTGGTTAAGTCTGCGCGCCGACGAACGGCGGCGTCCAAGGAATGTTTCCGACGATCTGATAAGCCGTGCCTATCGACCGTGGTCGAATGGCTCATGCTGTTCCGCCAGCTCGAATACTTCGTGGCGCTCGCCCGCGAGAAGCATTTCGCCCGCGCCGCGAGCGCGTGCTACGTGTCGCAGCCGGCGTTGTCGGAAGCCATCCGCAAACTGGAGAACGAGCTCAAGGTTCCTCTGGTGCGGCGCGGGCAGAGCTTCGAAGGCCTGACGCCCGAAGGTGAGCGGTTGGTGTTGTGGGCGCGCCGCATCCTGGCCGATCACGACGCGCTCATCCACGAGGTCACCGCGTTGCAGACGGGTCTGACCGGTGAGCTTCGGCTCGGCGTCATCCCGGCGGCCTCGAGCACCGTTGCCATGCTGACCGACCCGTTCTGCGCCGAACACCCGCTGGTGCGAGTGCAGTTGGAGAGCAGCCAACGTTCGGCGGGAATCGTCGAACGCATCCGCCGGTTCGAACTGGACGCCGGCATCATCCACCCGGACGGCGTCGATACCGCGGGGTTGACGGTCACACCGCTCTACGAGGAACGCCAGGTGCTGGTCGTCAGCGGCGACTTGCTGACCAGCCAACCAGGTCCGATCACCTGGGCAGACGTACTGCAACTGCCGTTGTGCCTGCTCAACAAGGGCATGCGGGGCCGTCAGCTGCTCGACGACGCCCTCGCCGGGCACGGTCTCACCCCGGCACCCCGGTTGGAGGCCGATTCGGTGGTCTCCCTGCTGGCCCACGTCAGCACGGGCCGTTGGGCCAGTGTCGTCGGCCAGACCTGGTTGCGCACCTTGCGGCCTCCGGAGGGGGTGAAGGTGGTGCCGTTGGACGACCCGTCGGTCACTGCGACGGTCGCGCTGGTCACCAGCGCGGGCGAGCCGGGCTCGGTGCTGGCTCGCGCATTGGTCAAGGCGGCGCTAGAGGTACCAGTCGGGTAGCCGCTCGGGCCGCAAATCGGTCGTGTCGCCGGGTCGTGTGAGTGTGAGGACCGCGCGCACGATCTCCGGCCGGCTCTGCAAGGTGTCGGCGATGGCGTTGAGCCGCGCGGCGACGTTGGATTCTGCCGCGTCACCGGTCAGGTCGACGGCGGCCACCAGGTAGATGCGGTCCGCCCCAACCCATTCCATGTGCAGGTAGCTGATCCGCTCGATGTCGGCGTGGTCGAGCAGCGTCTTCAGAACAGTGTTCCGGGCCAGTGGCGTGGCCGCCTCCCCGGTGAGGAAGTCCATGTTGCGTCCGATGAGGAACAGCGCGACGCATCCCAACAGCACGCCCACCAGGATCGAACCGATCGCATCCCAGATCGCATTTCCGGTCAGCTGGTGCGCGAGTATGCCTGCTGTCGCTATCGCGAGGCCGATCAGGGCCGAGAGATCTTCGGCGAACACCGCGCGCAGCATCGGATTGGAGGTGACCCTGATGTAGCGCAACGGATGGATGTGTCGTTGCACTGCACCCGTTTTGGTCTGGCGCAACGCCTGGGCGAAGGAGGTGCCCTCCAAGACGAAGGCGATGCCGAGCACTGCGTAGGCCCAGCCGTACGAGGTCGCCTCACCCTCCCCGGCCAGGGAGGAGGCGCCGTGCCAGATCGACACCACCGAGCCGACCGTGAACAAGCCGAAGGCCGCGAACATCGACCAGATGTAGCCAGCCCGGCCGTAGCCCAGCCGGTGCTGTGCGTCGGCAGGTTTCATCGACTTGCGGGTTCCGATCATCAGGAACACCTCGTTGCCGGTGTCCGCCCAGGAGTGCGCGGCTTCGGCCAGCATCGAGGCGCTGCCGGTGACGATGGCGGCCACGGTCTTGGCGACGGCGATGAGGGCATTGGCGCCGAAGGCGACTGCGACGGTCAGGGCGCTCTCGTTGTGCGTGGCCTGCCCGTCGGTGCTCATGGCCCCACACTTACCCTTTGGCGAGCAGACGCAAAAGTCCCCCGAAACCGGAGTTTCGGGGGACTTTGGGCGCTGAGCCTAGAGGCGCTCGATGATCGTGACGTTGGCGGTGCCGCCGCCCTCGCACATGGTCTGCAGGCCGTAGCGGCCGCCGGTGCGCTCGAGGGTGTTCAGCATCGTGGCGAACAGCTTGGCGCCGGTGGCGCCGAGCGGGTGACCCAGGGCGATGGCGCCGCCGCTCGGGTTGACCTTGGCCGGATCGGCCTTGGTCTCCTTGAGCCAGGCCAGTACGACGGGCGCGAAGGCCTCGTTGATCTCGACGGTGTCGATGTCCTCGATCGTCAGGCCGGTCTTCTCCAGCGCGTACTGGGTGGCCGGGATGGGGCCGGTCAGCATCATCACCGGATCGTCGCCACGCGCGCTGATGTGATGGATGCGGGCGCGGGGCTTCAGGTTGTACTTGTTGACGGCTTCCTCCGACGCCAGCAGCACCGCGGCCGCACCGTCGGAGATCTGGCTGGCCAGCGCGGCGGTCAGCCGGCCACCCTCGACCAGCGGCTTGAGCGAGGCCAGCTTCTCCAGCGTCGACTCGCGCGGTCCCTCGTCGACACCGAAGTCACCGACCGGGATGATCTCGTTGTCGAAGTGCCCGGCCCGGATCGCGGCGAACGCCCGCTGGTGGCTGTTGTAGGCGAACTCCTCCATCTCCTCGCGGGAGATGTCCCACTTCTCGGCGATCATCTCCGAGCCGCGGAACTGCGAGATCTCCTGGTCGCCGTAGCGGTGCAGCCAGCTCTTGGATTCGTTTGTGGGCGAGGTGAATCCGAACTCCTTGCCGACCACCATGGCCGACGAGATCGGGATCCAGCTCATGTTCTGCATGCCGCCGGCCAGGATCAGATCGGCCGTGCCGGACATGATGGCCTGGGCGCCGAACGAGATGGCCTGCTGACTGGAGCCGCACTGCCGGTCGACGGTGACGCCGGGGACGGCCTCGGGGTACCCGGCGGCCAGCCAGGTCAGGCGGCCGATATTGCCGGCCTGCCCGCCGATGGCGTCGACGCAACCGACGATGACGTCGTCGACCGCACCCGGGTCGACGTCGTTGCGGTCGAAGATGGCGCGGAACGCGTGCACGCCGAGATCGATCGGATGAACCTCGGCCAGTGCGCCGTTCTTCTTTCCGACCGGTGTGCGCACCGCGTCGATGATGTAGGCCTCAGGCATTACTGGTCTCCTTTGACAGTGGCGTTCTCGGCGGTGATTCCACCGAGCACGATGGCGAGGTATTGCCGGCCGACCTCTTCGGCCGAAAGCGGCCCGCCCGGTTGGTACCAGCGGACCGAAACCCAGGTGGTGTCGCGGATGAACCGGTACACCAGGTCGACGTCGATGTCCTGACGGAACGAGCCGTCGGAGATGCCCTGCTGCAGGATGTCTATCCACATCTTGCGCTGTTCGCGGTTACGCTCGTCGACGAAGCCGAACTGCGGGATCGACGAGAGTCGCTTGGCCTCGTCCTGATAGATGACAACTTGCGCATGCCGGTGCTCGATGGCCTCGAAGGACGCCATGAACAAGCCGGTCAACTGGCCCAGCGGGCTGGTTTCGCGGTCGAGGATCTCCTGGTACCGCGCGAACAGCCAGTCCAGAAAGTCCTTGAGCACTTCCTCGACCATCTGCTCTTTGGACTTGAAGTGGTGGTACAGGCTGCCTGACAGAATTCCTGCGGAGTCGGCGATATCGCGAACCGTCGTCGCCTTCAGTCCGCGTTCGGCAAACATCGTCGCGGCAAGGTCCAGAAGCTCGTCGCGTCTGCTCGCCGGCTGGGCAGGGGTATCCGGCTCCATCGACACAGCATAGCAACCAAGCGCTTGCTAGGTCACCTTCGGCTCTGATTGGTCACGCCGGTTGAGGCACACTCCCGACCGCCGAGGGTTCGAGGCCGGATGACGCGGGAAGTACGTCCTCGCGGCCGGCACTGCGGCGCGCCAACACCAGGGACAGCGCAGTGGCCGCCAGCAGCACCAGCAGCGCGACCACGCCGGCCACAGGCGATGTCGGCCAGATTCCGTTCAACAGCAGGATCGCCGACACGGTGCAGGTCGGAATGCCGAGCAGGATCAGGAACCAGCCGGTGAAGTGCCCCAGATCGATCCGGCCGGCCTTGGCGATCCCAAGTCCCAAGAGCACGAAGAACAGCGTCCACATGATCGCCCAGGTCGCCCAGATCACGGCGAAAACCGGGTCGGTGCCGAGACTCTTGAGCGCGTAGTACGCCGCGATTGCCGCGACAAAGGTGCTGTACCAACCGAATCCGCGCGGATCGATGTCGAAGATCTGGATGAAGCCGAACCACAGATAGGTGAAGCCGAACAGGTAACTCGGCCAGGTCGCGTTGATGATGCCGGGATCGCCGTCCGACTGCACGAGAACCAGCGTCGGCAGCACCACCTGGGCCGCACCGACAAACAGATTGATCGGGGCGGCGCCGCGCCCGCTGACCAGACCCACCGATACGAGTCCGTTGACGAACAGCGCCACGCCCACCAGAAGTAGCCCGACGTTTCCCATCAGCGGCTGACCCACTCCACGAACTGGTCCGACGTGATGACCGGCGCGAAGAAGTTGTTGATCCGCTCGAAGGCCGCGCGCTCCTGGTCGGGGTGGGCAGTACCTGTCGCATCGCCGATCACGATGGGCAGCAGGCCGTGGTCACGTGCTGCCCGCGCATTGCCTTCGACGCACCAGTCGAGGTGGATGCCGGTGAGCACCACCACCTCGACCCGTTGCCGGTTCAGCGCACCGGGTAGGTCGGTGCCGACGAACGCCGTCTGCAGCGCCTTCTCGTATAGCTCGTTGTCACCGGGTTCGACGAGTTCGCGCAGTTCTCCGACCAGCTCGTTGTCCCAGGCGACCTGCTCGGGGGTCGCGGCGATGTGGCCGGTCCACCCGTCGTACTGCACCTTGTCGAAATCTGTCTTCGGGTAATCGTCCCGGAAAACCGAGAACCCGATCCAGTTGAACGACACGAAATTCGGCGCCGACCGTGCGGCCTTGACCGCTTTCACGGTCGCCTCGAGGCTGCCACGGAAGGCATGGCCCTCCGCGTACTGAACCCCGCCCGGCTTGTACAGGGAGTTGGATTGGCTGATCGACAGGAAAGCCGCCGGCCGCGAGAGGATCTCACGGAAATCGAGCTGCTCCCACTGCTTGGCCAGCGGCGGAATCGACGCCCGGTTATGGGGCGGGTAGCCCAGCGCTTCGGGATCGAGCGCAACCGGCGCAAGCGGGGTGATTCGAGACGAGCTGTCGAGGGCGAGTGCGGTCACACGCGATACCTTCGGCCGCCGACGCCGATGTCGACAGCCTTTGGATCGGCGCGATTCTGGAATTCCTACCGGTAGGTCGGATACGACCAGTACGACGAGCAATACTCCGGCAGATCGGCATTCTCCGGACGGTCGGCACTCCACCGCGACAGATTGAACTGGTACCACGGATCCGACTGAGCGCGGTGAGACTGCACGCATGAGCGGACATGCTCGGGCAACCGGGCCAGTGCCGGATCGATGTCGGACGACAGCCCGGACAGGTACTCGGCATCGAGCGCGCCGGTCTGCTCGAAGCGGTCGATGTTTCGGTCGGCGATCAACCGCTCCGGGTTCAATGCCGCCAGACCTAGCAATGCGAGGGCGCCTGCCACCAGCACCGCCCGCGGCAGCCACCGACCCGTCATCCGGATCCCGGCGATCGCGACGAGTACGAACACCACGCCCAGCCATACCTCGGTGGTGATGACCATCAGCCGCTCGGTGCTGAAGCCGTACGCCTGCTGGTACAGCCACATCCGGTGGATCGACGAGATCACCACCACAATTGATGTGGCACAAAGAATTCCGACCAGTATTCGCACCAGCCGGCGGTCGGCGGCAGTGCCCCTTCCCGCCACCCGAATCACCCCACTGAGCACCAGCAGCGTGAGCGCGGACACCCACAGCAACTGCCAGAACCCCTGGCGGGCGTACTCGGCATACGTCAGCCCCTCGGTCTCCAGCACATGGGTGTGGCCGCCGAACAACACAGTGGCCTGTACCGCGACGAACGCGACGAACAGTGCGTCGAGCACTCCCAGCGGCAGCGCCCACTCCCACCGCGGGACCGGCTGCATGGGCGCCGGGGCCAGCGCATCCAGCCTCGGCGGGAACCGCACCAGGTAGGCACCGCCCAGTACGAACGTCACCACGATGCCGAAGACGACCGCCCGTGCCGCGAAGTCGACGCCGTCGAAGGAGGGCACCAGGTTTCCGGCGAGGTGCGCGAACGCCGGGTCGGCGGCGGCGAACAGTGCACCGAACACCACGACCAGGCCGACGGTGAGTCCGGCCACCGCCGCCACGCGACCCAGGCTGGGCAGACCCGAGCGATCCGGTAACCAGGCCTTGACCGCCTGCTCCACCCAACCGCGCAACCGGCCGAACAACACCCACGGAAGGAATGGCCCGCTGAACACCGCGGTCCAGGTACCGCCGCCGGCCAGCGTGCACCAGCCGACGATCCATGCGGCCGACAGGCACAGGGCGCCCATCCACTCGGCGGCCAGCAGTGCAGGCACGGCCAGCAAGGCCAGCGTCAGACCGATACCCACCCATTCGGAACGGCTCGGCCGGCGCGGCGCCGTGCCGTAGACGACCCCGAAGACCAGCACACCGACCACCAGATAGCCGACGCTGAGCACCGACACCCGCCAGACCGCCGTGCCGACCAGTCCGGCGACCAGGGCCGACGCCAGGACCCGGCGTGGCGCAGCGGCCAGCGGGGCAAGCGGCCACACCCGGCGCGACCACACCGTCCAACCCGGCTCACCCTGGCGCGGCAGCGCCGGCCCGATCAGTGGTGCCGGCAATCCCGAAACTGTTGTCGTCATCTCGGCCTCTCCCCCATCGCGGACTCAGGGATGCTCACCCTGATCCGACATCCCGACTCGGTGTCCATCACTTCGATGACACCGCCGTGCAATTCGACTGCCCACCGCGCGATCGCCAGCCCCAGACCGGTTCCGCCGTCCGAGGTCGCACCGCGGGTGAATCGTTCGAAGACGCGCTCACGTTCAGCGGGTGCGATGCCCGGCCCCTGATCCGTCACCTCGATCCGCAGACCTGATGCGTCACGGGCGGCCAGCACCGCCACCCGGCCACCGGCCGGACTGTGCCGAAGGGCGTTGTCCACAAGGTTCACCACGACCTGTCGCAACCGCGCCGGGTCCGCCACCGCCTTGAGGTCCGGCGGTGTCACCTTGACCGTCACCGGCGTATCGGTCGCTGACACGGACACATGTTCGACGGCCTCATGAAGGAACGCATCTACATCGAACCTGCTGACCTGCAATGGAATTGCGCCGCCTTCGACGCGAGATAGGTCGAGCAGGTTGGTGACCAGCTCCCCGAGGCGTTCGGTTTGGGACAGCGCCATCCGCATGGTCTCGGGATCGGGTTCGACGACGCCGTCCACCACGTTCTCCAGCACCGCCCGCAACGCGGTGATCGGGGTACGCAGCTCGTGCGATACATTGCCGATCAACCCGCGTCGGTACTCGTCGGCCGCACCGAGGTCGGCCGCCATCTGGTTGAATGCCGTTGCCAGTTGGCCGATTTCGTCGCGTGAGGTAGCACGGACCCGCAGGCTGTAGTCCCCGCGGGCCATGGCCCGTGCGGCCGCCGTCATCTGCCGTAGTGGTGAGGTCATGCCGTGGGCGAGGAACTGCGTCAGGATCAGCGACGTGGCGAGCGCGGCCAGCAGCGCATACCGGAACTGCCAGCTGGCGCCGATCCAGAATGTGAAGGAGGCCAGCAGGATCGCCCCACCTACCAGCAGGCCGGTCTTGACCTTGAACGATGCAAACGGGTCCAGTGGTCTGGGGAGCCGATCCCAGAACTCAGCGATGGCGCTCACCGTGGAATCTCCAAGGCATAACCGACGCCGTGCACCGTGCGGATCAATTCCGATCCGAGCTTGCGCCGCAGCGCCTTGACGTGGCTGTCCACCGTCCGGGTCTCCACCTCCGACGCCCAACCCCAGACGTGTTCGAGCAGCGTCTCGCGAGGCACCGCAGCCCTGGGCCGCCCGGCCAAGAACGCCAGCAGGTCGAATTCGGTTCGCGTGAGGTGGATTTCCTGGTCACCCTGATGCACGCGGCGTTCGGTCAGATCGATGCGGTAGTCACCGACCGACAGCGGCTGATCACCGGCTGCCCGATCCACCCGCCGCAACAACACCCTGACCCGCGCAACGAGCTCGCGCATGCTGAAGGGCTTGGTCAGGTAGTCGTCGGCGCCGATACCCAAGCCGATCAACATGTCGGTCTCGTCGCTGCGCGCGGTCAGCATCAACACCGGCACCGCCCGCTCAGCCTGGATACGTCGGCAGACCTCCAGCCCGTCGAAGCCGGGCAGCATGACGTCGAGTACCACCAGATCCGGCGGAGTCGCCGCGGCGGCTGCCACTGCAGAGGGACCGTCCACCGCGGTCTCGACCTCGAACGCCTCGGCGCGCAGCCTGGTGGCCACCGCGGACAGGATTGTCGGCTCGTCGTCGACCACCAGGATTCGCTTCACAAATCTGAGCGTAAGCGCAGGTTGTGGTGCTTATCGGCAGTGATTGTGAAGATCCCGTGGAGACGGGCGTGGCCAGAACCAGATCAGGCTCGCTGGCTGGAAACCGAGATGACCTCGCCGGTCAGATAGCTCGAGTAGTCGCTGGCCAGGTAGGCGATGGTGGTGGCGATCTCCCACGGCTCGGCCGCACGGCCGAACGCCTCGTCGGAGCTCAGTCGGTCCAGCAGCGCCGCATCTGCCGACTTCTCCAGGAACTTGTGCCGGGCGATGCTCGGCGACACCGCGTTGATCCGCACCCCGAATTCGACGGCTTCGATTGCGCTGCACCGGGTCAGCGCCATCACGCCGGCCTTTGCGGCGGCGTAGTGCGACTGCGAGTGCTGCGCGCGCCAGCCGAGAACACTGGCGTTGTTGACGATCACGCCGCCGTGCTCGACATCGCGGAAATAGCGCAGGGCAGCGCGGGTGGCCCGCATCACCGAGTTCAGCGTGACGTTCAGGACCCGGTCCCACTCGTCGTCGGTCATGTCGACCAGTGGGGTCTCGCCACCGAGGCCGGCATTGTTCACCAGAACGTCCAGGCGGCCCATCTTTTCGACCGACCGGGCGATGAGCGCGTCGACGGCCTCGGTGGAGGTCACGTCGCAGACGACAGCCTCGACCCGGCCCCGGCCGAGCTCGGCCAACTGGTCGCGGGTCTCGTTCAGGCGCCGCTCGTGATAGTCGGACACCACGACATCGGCGCCTTCCAGCAGCGCGCGACGGGCGGTGGACGAGCCAATGCCGGTGCCCGCGGCTGCGGTCACGAGGACGACCTTGCCCTTCAGCAGGCCGTGGCCCTCAACCTCGTTCGGAGCAACTGAAAGATCCATCAGCCCTTGGCCTCTCGGGGTAGGCCGAGCACCCGCTCGGCGATGATGTTGCGCTGAATCTCGTTGGACCCGCCGTAGATGGTGTCCGAACGCGAGAACAGGTACAGCCGCTGCCACTCGTCGAACTCGCCCTCGGGCAACGTCAGCCCGGCCATGCCCTGCACGTCCATGGCGATCTCGCCGAGCTCGCGATGCCAGTTGGCCCACAACAGCTTCGACACGTTGTCCTGGCCGGGCTGCTCGACGTCCATCGTGGCCAGTGCATAGGACCGCATGGCCTGCAGGCCGGTCCACGACTCGGTCAACTTTTGGCGGATCAGCGGATCGTCGGCCGCGCCGGTGCGCTTGGCCAGCTCGACCAGGTTCGAGTGCTCACGGGCATAGCGGATCTGCTGGCCGAGCGTGGATACGCCGCGCTCGAAGGTCAGCGTGCCCATTGCCACGCGCCAGCCGTCACCGGGCTGACCGACCACGAGCGACGCCTCGGTACGGGCGTCGTCGAAGAACACCTCGTTGAACTCGGAGTCGCCGGTCAGCTGGATGATCGGGCGGATCTCGACGCCCGGCTGATCCAACGGCACCAGCAGATAGGACAGCCCAGCATGCCGCTTGGAGCCCTTCTCGGTGCGCGCCACCACGAAGCACCACTGCGCCCAGTGCGCGAGCGACGTCCACACCTTCTGACCGTTGATCACCCATTCGTCGCCGACCAGCTCGGCCGTCGTCGCCACATTGGCCAGGTCACTGCCGGCGTTGGGCTCGGAGTAACCCTGGCTCCACAGCTCGGTGACGTCGAGGATCTTGGGCAGGAAACGCTGCTGCTGTTCGGGGGTGCCGTACTCGATGAGCGTCGGCCCGAGCAGCTCCTCGCCCAGGTGGTTGACCTTGTCGGGTGCGTTCGCGCGCGCGTACTCCTCATAGAAGGCGACGCGATGCGCGACCGACAGCCCGCGGCCGCCGTGCTCCACCGGCCAGCCGAGGCACGTCAACCCTGCCGCGGCCAGATGCTGATTCCACGCCCGACGCTCTTCGAAGGCTTCGTGTTCACGCCCCGGTCCACCCAGGCCCTTGAGCGCTGCGAATTCGCCAACGAGATTGTCTGCGAGCCACTGCCGGACCTCGGCCCGGAACTCCTGGACCTCTATCACCCCTGTAGGCTAACCTACCAAGCACTTGCTTTGTTAAGGGAGCATCGATGACGAGCGATCGCCGCACCGTGCCAGCGGTGCTGGACCGGGTTGCCGTGGAGTTTTCCGACCATGAGGCCCTGGTTAGCGACCATAAGAGCCTCACGTACGCGGAGCTGCGCGCGCACGTACGCCAAGCCGCGGCGGCGATGATCGCGCTCGGCGTCCAGCCCGGCGACCGGGTGGCGATCTGGTCGCCCAACACCTGGCACTGGGTCGTGGCCTGCCTGGCCACCCACTACGCCGGCGCCGAGATGGTGCCGCTGAACACTCGCTACACCGCCAGCGAGGCCACCGACATCCTGGCCCGCACCGAGGCCCCCTTGCTGATCGCCTCGGGCGAGTTCCTCGGCTCGGACCGCGCCGCCGAACTGGACCGTGACGCACTGCCGGCCCTGAAGCACATCGTTCGGGTACCGATCGAGAAGCAGGACGGGACCTGGGACGAGTTCGTCGCCCGGGGCACCGACCTGGACTCCGTCGACGCGCGCGCCGCCGCGGTGCAGCCCGACGATGTCTCCGACATCCTGTTCACCTCCGGCACCACCGGACGGAGCAAGGGTGTCCGGTGCGCACACCGCCAGTCGCTCGACGGATCGGCGGCCTGGGCCGAGTGCGGCCAGGTCACCAGCACCGACCGCTACCTGTGCATCAACCCGTTCTTCCACAACTTCGGCTACAAGGCCGGCATCCTGGCCTGCCTGCAGACCGGCGCGACGCTGTACCCGGTGCTGACGTTCAAGCCCGACCAGGTGCTGAAAACCATTGCCGAACAGCGCATCACAGTGCTACCCGGTCCGCCGACCATCTTCCAGACGCTGCTGGACCATCCCAACCGCGCCGACTACGACCTGTCTTCGCTGCGCTTCTCGGTGACCGGCGCGGCCGTCGTCCCGGTGGTCCTGATCGAGCGGATGCAGTCCGAACTCGACATCGACATCGTGCTGACCGCCTACGGGCTGACCGAGGCGGCCGGGTTCGGCACCATGTGCAGCGCCGACGACGATGCGGTGACCGTGGCCACCACCTGCGGCAGGCCGATCGCTGATTTCGAACTGCGCCTGGATGATTCGGGCGAGGTACTGCTTCGCGGACCCAACGTCATGCTCGGCTACCTCGACGATCCAGAGGCCACCGCGGCGACCATCGATGCCGATGGTTGGCTGCACACCGGCGACATCGGCACGCTCGACGCACGCGGCAACCTGACCATCACCGACCGCCTGAAGGACATGTACATCAGCGGCGGGTTCAACGTGTACCCGGCCGAGATCGAGCAGGTGCTGGCCCGGTTGGACGGGGTGGCGGAATCCGCGGTGATCGGCGTTCCCGACGAGCGGCTCGGCGAAGTCGGCAAGGCCTATGTGGTGGTCAAGCCGGGCGTGACGTTGGACGAGGCCGCTGTGATCGCTTACGCACGTGAGCATCTGGCGAACTTCAAGGTGCCGCGATCAGTGGAGTTTTTGGATGTGCTGCCGCGAAATCCGGGCGGCAAGGTGATCAAGCCGGTGCTGCGGAGCAGAGGGACCCGAGAAGGGGTGCAATGGACCTGACATTCGACGACGAGACCGAGGCCTTTCGGGCCGAGGTCCGCGACTTCCTGGCGGCGAACCGGGAACATTTCCCGACGAAGTCGTACGACACTCTTGAGGGTTTCGAGCAGCATCGCCGTTGGGACAAGGTGCTTTTCGACGCAGGCCTGTCGGTGATCGCCTGGCCCAAGGAGTACGGCGGCCGTGACGCCACCCTGCTGCAGTGGGTGGTGTTCGAGGAGGAGTACTTCCACGCCGGCGCACCTGGGCGGGCCAGTGCCAACGGCACCGCCATGCTGGCGCCGACCCTGTTCGCGCACGGCACCGAAGAGCAGCTCCAGCGCGTGCTGCCGAAGATGGCCAGCGGCGAGGAGATCTGGGCCCAGGCCTGGTCCGAGCCCGAGTCGGGCAGCGACCTGGCCTCGCTGCGCTCAACGGCCACCAAGGTGGACGGCGGCTGGAAGCTCAACGGGCAGAAGATCTGGAGCTCCCGCGCGCCGTTCGGTGAGCGCGGCTTCGGACTTTTCCGCTCCGACCCCGAGGCCCAGCGCCACAAGGGTCTGACCTACTTCATGTTCGATCTGAAGGCGCCCGGGATCACCGTGCGCCCGATCGCCCAGCTCGGCGGCGACACCGGCTTCGGCGAGATCTTCCTCGACGACGTGTTCGTGCCGGACAACGACGTGATCGGTGGCGTGCACGACGGCTGGCGTGCGGCCATGAGCACGTCGAGCAACGAGCGCGGCATGTCGCTGCGCAGCCCGGCGCGCTTCCTGGCGCCTGCCGAACGTCTTGTCGCACAGTGGAAGTCCAACCCGGACCCGGTCTTCACCGATCGCGTCGCCGACGCCTGGATCAAGGCCCAGGCCTACCGGCTGCACACCTTCGGCACCGTCACCCGCCTGGCCAATGGTGGCGAGCTGGGCGCCGAGTCCTCGGTGACCAAGGTGTTCTGGTCTGACCTGGACGTCGCCCTGCACCAGACCGCGCTCGATATGCAGGGTCCTGACGCCGAGTTGGTGGATCACTGGACGGAAGGCCTGCTGTTCGCCCTTGGCGGTCCGATCTACGCGGGCACCAACGAGATTCAGCGCAACATCATTGCCGAGCGCCTTCTCGGCCTGCCCCGGGAGCCGAAGTGAATTTCGAGATTGACGAACAGCAGCGGGACTTCGCGGCCAGCATCGATGCGGCACTGAGCGCCGCCGACGTCCCGGCCGCCGTGCGAGCCTGGGGCGAGGGTGACACCGGACCGGGCCGCAAGGTGTGGGCACAGCTGACCGACCTCGGGGTGACCGCACTGCTGGTGCCCGAGAAGTACGACGGTATCGACGCCAGCCCGGTCGACCTCGTCGTCGCCTTGGAGCGCTTGGGCTACTGGGCCGTCCCGGGCCCGGTGACCGAATCGATCGCCGTCGCACCGATTCTGCTCGCCGATGACGAACGGGCCGGCGGCCTGGCCTCCGGCGAGCTCATCGCCACCGTGGCCATGCCGCCGCAGGCGCCGCGAGCCGTCAACGCCGATTTCGCCGGCCTGACGCTGCTGGCCGCCGACGGACAGGTCGGCGACGCCACAGCCGGGACAGCTCACGATTCCGTCGACCCGGCCCGGAAGCTGTTCGACGTCACCGCATCCGGTGACACTCAGGCTGCCGACACCGCCCGGGCCTACGAGTTCGGGGTCCTGGCCACCGCCGCCCAGTTGGTGGGCGCCGGCCAGGCGATGCTGGACCAGTCCGTCGAATACGCCAAGCAGCGCGCGCAGTTCGGCCGGATCATCGGCTCGTATCAGGCCATCAAGCACAAGCTGGCCGACGTGCTGATCGCCGTCGAGCTGGCCCGCCCGCTGGTCTACGGCGCGGCGTTGTCGCTGGCAGAGGGCTCGCCCGACACCGCGCGTGACATCAGTGCCGCCAAGGTGGCTGCCGCCGATGCCGCGCTGCTGGCCGCCCGCTCGGCGCTGCAGACCCACGGCGCCATCGGGTTCACCCAGGAACACGACCTGTCCCTGTCACTGCTGCGCGTGCAGGCCCTGCGCAGCGCCTGGGGCGATCCGACCGCACACCGTCGTCGACTGCTGGAGGCCATCTCGTGAGTGAAGAACGCCAACTGCTACGCGAAACCGTCGCCGCGCTGGTCGACAAACATGCCTCACCCGAGGCCGTGCGCGCCGCGATGGAATCCGAGCGCGGCTACGACGAGAAGCTGTGGGGCCTGCTGTGCGAGCAGGTCGGTGCGGCCGCGCTGGTGGTACCCGAGGAACTCGGCGGTGCCGGAGGCGAACTCGCCGACGCCGCAGTGGTTCTCGAAGAACTCGGCAAGGCCCTGGTGCCGACTCCGCTGCTGGGCACCACACTGGCAGAGCTCGCTCTGCTGGCCGCCGACGACCACGAACCGCTCGAAGCTCTCGCCGAGGGCACCTCGATCGGCACCGTCGTCTTCGACGCCGACTATGTCGTCAATGGAGACATCGCCGACGTCGTCATCGCCGCCGACGGCGAGAACCTGACCCGGTGGACCACCTTCACCGCCACGCCCAAATCCACCATGGATCTGACCCGCCGGTTGTCCGCGGTGATCCCCGGTGACACCGCCGTCCTGGGCGCCGATCCCGGGCTGGCCGACACCGCGGCCCTGCTGTTGGCCGCCGAACAGATCGGTGCCGCGTCTCGCTGCCTCGATCTCACCGTCGCCTACACCAAGGACCGGGTCCAGTTCGGCCGACCCATCGGCAGTTTCCAGGCGCTCAAGCACCGGATGGCCGATCTGTACGTCAAGGTGTCCTCCGCGCGCGCCGTCGTCAACGACGCGATCGCAGACCCGTCGTCCACGTCGGCGTCGCTGGCGCGCTACTTCGCCAGTGAGGCGCTGTCCGCGGTGACCGCAGAAGCCATCCAGATGCACGGCGGTATCGCGATCACCTGGGAAAGCGACATCCAGCTGTACTTCAAGCGCGCGCACGGCAGTGCTCAGCTGCTGGGTCCGCCGCGTCAGCATCTGCGCCGGCTCGAAGCCGAGGTGTTCTAGCCTGGCTCGGATGGACGTGTCGCTCAGAGCAGGGATCCCGCCGTTCCACGTCATGGACGTGTGGCTGGCCGCTGACGAACGCCAGCGCTCGCACGGCGACCTGGTCAACCTCTCGGCCGGCCAGCCCAGCGCAGGGGCACCGACGGCAGTACGCGAGGCTGCCGTCGCCGCACTGAATCAGGGCTCGCTCGGCTACACCGTCGCGCTCGGTCTCCCCGAGTTGCGCGCCGAGATCGCCGCGTCGTACCGCAAGTACGACGTCGACCTCAGCGTGGACGAGGTGGTGCTCACCACCGGATCATCGGGCGGATTCCTGCTGACTTTCCTCGCCTGCTTCGACGTCGGGGATCGCGTGGCGATCGCCAGCCCGGGCTATCCGTGTTACCGCAACATCCTCACCGCGCTCGGCTGCGAGGTGGTGGAGATGCCATGCGGCCCCGAAACCCGGTTCCAGCCGACGGTCGCGATGCTCGAGGCACTCGATCCCCCAGTCGCCGGCGTGATCGTCGCCAGCCCGGCCAACCCGACCGGCACCGTCATCCCGCCCGAGGAATTGGCCGCGATCGCTCGCTGGTGCGATACCTCTGGGGCGCGGCTGATCAGCGATGAGGTCTATCACGGGCTGGTCTATCCCGGCGCCCCGGAGACCAGCTGCGCCTGGGAGACGTCGCGGAATGCCGTGGTGGTCAACAGCTTCTCGAAATACTTCGCGATGACCGGTTGGCGGCTGGGCTGGCTGCTGGTGCCCACTGAATTGCAGCGCGCCGTTGACCGGCTCACCGGCAACTTCACCATCTGTCCGCCGGCGCTGGCCCAGCACGCCGCGGTCGCTGCGTTCACACCGGAGTCGCTGGCCGAGGCCGATGGCCTCCTGTCGCACTACGCAGACAATCGCAAGCTGCTGCTCGACGGCCTGCGAGGCATCGGTATCGATCGGCTGGCCCCGGCCGATGGCGCCTTCTACGTCTACGCCGACGTTAGCGATCACACCGCCGACTCGCTGGCCTGGTGCTCAAAGCTCCTGTCCGACACCGGAGTTGCCATCGCTCCAGGTATCGACTTCGACACCCAGCGGGGCGGTTCCTATGTGCGGCTGTCTTTCGCCGGCCCGACCAGCGACATCGAAGAGGCATTGCGCCGCATCGGTACCTGGTTGGGCTGAAGCCCCATTTCAGAAGGGTGGGGGTGGTCCGTGTTCTTCGGCGAGCCAGGCTTGGTAGGCGCGTTCGTGGGCGAGGTCGTTGTTGAATTCGGCGCGTAGCCGTCGTTCTTCGGTGATGCGGTCTTGGCGGTCTTGTTCGCGG
>Ga0182746_1001415_pt1 | contig 21961 bp, 17 predicted proteins | sample eDN3rd30CBELigOP_FD_128881 | JGI IMG/M metagenome (GOLD analysis project Ga0182746, IMG submission 128881) | Enriched Organic Plus compost microbial communities from Emeryville, California, USA - eDNA 3rd pass 30_C BE-Lig OP (version 2) (version 2) ... | reverse complement strand
TCGAAAGCGGTGATGCAGCCCATCCCTGTGATCCAGGTGGGCACAGGTCCGTAGTCGGCTGTGTGCGCCGGCCCGCCCCACGCGCCCAGCGCGGCGATCCATGCACGGATTTCCTGTCCCCCCACGCCTCCGTCGGCGAGCACCGCGGCATTGTCGAGCGCCAGCACCGGAGCGAGATCGCCCGAGCGCATGCACGACAGCAGCCAGCGGTCCCACACCTCGTTGATCGGGCCGGTCCCGCCGCTTTCGCGACGCTTGCGCGAGGATTCCTCACGCTGCGCATTGAACTGCTCGACGCGGGGGCGCCCGTTGATCAGATAGTCGCGCATCTCCGGCGCGACCGTCGGATCGGACGGCGAAATGGAAGGCGGCGAGTGCGACAGTCCGCCCGAACCGACCACGAGCGCGCGCCCCTGTGCGGGGAACGAGCGGATGGCGTTGCCCACCGCCCGCCCGAACGCGTAGCATCGCGCCAAAGTGGGCAGTGGCGCGCCCCCCGAGCTGATCATGATCGGCACCACAGGCGTCTGCAGTTCGGGCGTCAGCGCAGCGATGGGCTGGCTGATGCCATGGTCGATGCCCATCCTGTACGACAATGCGGGATCGAAGCCGGCCGAGAGAACTTGTTTGGCGATATGGGCAGCGAAATCGGGTCTGATCGGCAATTCGCCCTTGGGCGATCCAAAGTCGCCAAATCCGATCACTTTCTCGAGTCCGATGCAGAAGGCCGGCATGAGGTCGAAGAAAAAGTTTCGGACATGATCCGGACCGAACACCACGAGCACGTCGGGCTTGACGCGCGCGACGAGGTCGCGGGCGCGAAACACCGCATCGACATAGGGCTTTGGCGCGCCCTCCAGTGCTTCAAGATTCCAGGACGGCGAGTGCGACATACTCACCATCCCCACCAGTTCCATGCCCTCGTTCCCTTCTGCGTTTAGCGACGACCTTCAACACACCGCACCGATCCTGCTAGGGCAGGCTGTGGCTATCCGTTAGCGCCGAGTTGAAGGGCTAAGTATTGCGATCGCCTATGGCTGCGAGGCGCGCGCCAGGATAATGCGAGCGCGACTGCGGACAGGCTCATCGACCATCGCGCCATCCACCCTGACAGCGCCCTCGCCGCTGAACAGCACGCGTCGCGCCCACTCGATTTGCTCGGGCGCGGGACGAAACGCCGCGCATATGTCCTCGACCTGGCGCGGGTGGATTGCGAGCTTTCCGCCGAAGCCGAGCATCGCTGCGCGGCGTGCGTCGTTTTCGACCGCCGCCCGATCGTTCAACTCTGTTGTCACCCCGTCAAGCGGGGGCAACAAACCGCCCAGCCGCGAGGCAAAGACGATTTCGGCGCGCGCCGCCGCAAGCGCCTCGGGCACATGGTCGCAGCCGAGATTCGCGGCATAATCGACCGAACCAAACGCCAGCCGGGCGACATGGCCCGACGTGGCGAGCGCACGTGCGCCAGCGACGCCGGCGACGGTTTCGATCAGCGCGATGACCGGCCGTTGCGCCGCGAGACGCGCGACGTCCTCGATCCGCTCGGACTTGGGCAGCATGATTGCTGCCATGTTCAGGTCCGCCGCGACCGCGACATCGGCTTCATGCCAGGGCGTCCCCGACGCATTGACTCGGACCACGATCGGAAGCTCGGTGAACGCCGCCGTCAGCGCTGCCCGCGCCGCGTCCTTGGCGGCCGCTGGGACCGCATCCTCGAGATCGAGGATGACGGCATCAGCGCCGCTCGCCCCGGCTTTGGCGAAACGTTCGGGTCGGTCTCCCGGGACAAACAAAGGGACTCGAAAGGAAAGCGGATCCATCACCAGCGCGCCATCGCCCGCATTGCCACTGGTCCGCCGATCGAAGCGGTCCACAATTCCAGCTCATCGGCCGCGACCCGGCCAGCATTCAAGCCGAGCGGCTGCCCATCAAACGCCGGCGATACGCCACGGAAGGCAAAGCGGGCAGGCGGCGAGCCGCCATGACAGCGCGCCGCCAGATGGATCAGCAAGCTCGCCTGAAGCGGCCCGTGCACGACGAGACCGGGATAGCCCTCTTCGGTCATGGCGTAGGGCCTGTCGTAGTGGATGCGATGGCCGTTGAACGTCAGCGCCGAATAGCGAAACAGCAGCACTGGACATATGTCGACCTTCTCAACGGTGACCCCTGCTGGCGCTGGCTCGGGTGCCGGCGCCACTTGTGACGTGCCTGATTCGGCGCGGTAGACGAGGGTCTGCCGCTCGGTGACGGCCACGCCGCTGGCTGCCGAGATCTCGTGATCGACCGTGACGAAGCACAGGGTGCCGCTTCGTCCGGTCTTCGCCGCCACGTCCGCCACGCGCGATTGCCGGCGGATGGTATCTCCCACCCGGAGTTCGCGTTCGAAGGCAATCTCGCTTCCGGCCCACATCCGCCGCGGCAGCGGCACCGGAGGCAGGAATCCGCCCCGCGACGGGTGCCCGTCATCGCCGAGCGCCGCCATCGGCACGGCGGGCTGACACAGGCAGAAGTGTATCAGCCTGGGCGCGGTATCGCCTGACTGCACGTCATGCCCGGGCAGGCCAAGCGTCGCATTGAACTTCTCCACGAGGGATGGCGTCAGGATATCCTCCGCGATATCCTCCCGGCCAATCCATTGCCGCAAATGCGGCATATCTAGCTGATCGTTCATCCTCCGCTCCTGCTATTCGCCCCGAGCGCCGGCACCGGGCCGTAGGCCCGCTGTTCGCCCATCACGACGGGTGCCGGCGCCGGATAGGCGACGGTACCCGCCGGTGTTTCCACCGCGATACGGCGCAGATGCGGATGTGCGGACAGCGCCGCCATATCGTTGACGCTGGCAAACGCCACGTCGGCCGCCTCCAGGCGTTCCCGCGCCTCGATTTCGTCGAGTTCGGCGAACTTCGCCGCGACCAGGGAATCGGTATCCGCGCGATTGCGCACCCGTTCGATATTCGTCGCGAAGCGCGAGTCGCCGGCAAGCGCCGCATCGCCCAGAAAATGTGCCGCGAAACCCTTCCATTCGCGCTCGCTCTGGATCGAAAGCAGGATCGACTTGCCATCGCGCGTGACAAACACGCCGTAAGGCGCGATCGATGGATGCGCGAGGCCGATGCGCTGCGGCGACTTGCCCCCTTCATGGTGCAGCAATGGTACCGTCAGCCAGTCGGCCATAACGTCGAACATCGAAATACGGATGTCGGCGCCCATGCCGCTGACCGCACGGCCGATAAGTGCTTCGAGAATGGCGGCATGTGCGGTCGCGCCAGTCGCGATATCGACGATCGAGGTGCCGACCCTGGCCGGCGCTTCCGGTCCGCCGGTTACCGAAGCGAGCCCCGATTCCGCCTGAATCAGCAGATCATATGCCTTTCGCCCGGCAAGCGGCCCGGCGTCGCCATAGCCGCTGATCGAGCAGACGATCAGCCGCGGATGCCGCGCAACGAGGTCGTCAGGCCCGAACCCCAGCCGCGCGAGCGCACCCGGCTTCAAATTCTGCACCAGCACGTCGGCCTGGCCGACCAGCGCGGCAAAGCGCGCCTGCCCTTCCGCACTGGCGAGGTCGAGCACCAGCGACTCCTTGCCGCGATTGAGCCAGACGAAATAGCTGCTCTGCCCCGCTGCGACGGTATCATAACCGCGTGCGAAGTCGCCTTCCGGCCGCTCGATCTTGATCACGCGCGCGCCCGCATCGGCGAGACGCGAGGTGCAGAATGGCGCCGCCACCGCCTGTTCGACGGCGACGACGGTTATGCCCTCCAGCGGCAAATGCCGCGCCATCAGTAGGATCTCGGCAGGCCAAGCACATGCTCGGACAGATAGCTCAGGATCATGTTGGTCGAGATCGGAGCGACCTGATAGAGACGGGTCTCGCGAAACTTCCGCTCCACGTCATACTCCTCGGCAAAGCCGAAGCCGCCATGCGTCTGGACCGCCGCTTCGGCTGCCGCCCAGGATGCATCCGCCGCCAGCATCTTGGCCATATTGGCCTGCTCGCCGCATTGTTCGCCCGCTTCGAACAGCTCCGCCGCATGTGAGACCATCAGTTCGGCCGCCCGCATCTGCGCATAGGCTTTGGCGATCGGAAACTGGACGCCCTGATTCTGTCCGATCGCGCGGCCGAACAGGTGCCGTTCATTGGCATAGCGGCGCGATCGTTCGATGAACCATTTGGCATCGCCGACGCACTCCGCACCGATCAGGATGCGCTCGGCGTTCATGCCGGACAGGACGTAACGGAACCCCTTGCCCTCCTCGCCGATCAGATTCTCGGCAGGCACCTCGACATCGTCGAAGAAGACTTCCGTGGTCGAGTGGTTCATCATCGTGCGGATCGGCCGGATCGTCAGGCCACCGGCGGCACGCGCATCGTTCATGTCGAGGATGAAGATCGACAGCCCGTCGATGCCGCGCGCGACCTTGTCACGCGGCGTGGTACGCGCCAGCAATAACATCAGGTCCGAATGTTCCGCGCGCGACGTCCAGATCTTCTGCCCGTTGACGATATAGCGCTCCCCCTTGCGCACGGCGACGGTCTTCAGAGCCCCCGTGTCCGTTCCGCTCGTCGGTTCGGTGACGCCAAAGGCCTGCAGCCGCAATTCGCCGCTGGCGATCCGCGGCAGATATTTCTGCTTCTGCGCGTCATTTCCGTGCCGTAGCAGCGCACCCATGATGTACATTTGCGCGTGGCACGCAGAACCGTTGCATCCGGCCCGCTGAACCTCCTCCAGGATCGCTGCGGCAGCGGACAGCGGAAGGCCTGAACCGCCAAATTCCTCCGGAATGAGGGCCGCAAGATAGCCGGCTTCGCTGAGCGCATTCACGAACTCGGCAGGATAAGCCATCTCCCGGTCCAGCTTGCGCCAATATTCGTCCGGGAATGCTTCGCACAGACGCGTGACACCTTCACGCATTTCCGGAAAATTGGTTCCTTGAAGGCTTGCCAGCGCCATGCTCGATTTCCTTGGCTGCTCAGCGCTCAGCGCCGATATTGATCCGAGCATAGTCAGATGAGACATAGCCGACGAATGCTCATTAGATGGATGAGCTATGCAAAGATTTTATAGCTCATTATGGTGCCACGATGGATATCGCCCAGCTCAAGACGCTGATTCACGTCGCCGAACTCGGTAGCCTCAGCCGGGCCGCCGAGCGATTGGGTATCGCCCAGCCGGCACTGAGCCGCCAGATCCGCCTGTTCGAAGCGGAATTGGGGGCTCCGCTGTTCGTCCGGCACGGTCGGGGCATGGTTCTGACCGAGCTCGGTCACAGTGTGCTTGTGCCGGCAGTCGAAATTCTTGCGCAGCTGGATGCCATCCGCCAGATCGTCGCCGAGGGCACCACATCCTTTTTAGGGCGTGTCCGCGTCGGTGTGACGCCAACCGTCGCCGAGGTCGCTACGGTACCGCTCGTACAGGCCATCCGCGAGGCACATCCGCGGCTATCGCTCTGCTTCACGACGGGATTTTCGGGTCACCTCATGGAATGGCTCAAACGCGGCGAGCTCGATTGCTGCGTCGCCTATGACGCGCAAAGCAGTACGCTCGTGCGGACGAAGCCCGTTCTTGAGGAAACGCTGTTGCTGGTCGGTGGACGCGACCGCGGCCTTGCCATGGAGCGTGCGATATCGTTCGCATCGCTTGCCGGCGAACACCTTGTTCTACCCAGCCCGGCCCACGGCTTGCGCACCATTCTCAACGCCTGTGCCAGCCGGGCCGGGATTCAACTCACGCCCTCGCTCGAGGCGGATTCGCTCGCGGCGATGATCGATCTGGTGCGGGGCGGCTTCGGACTGACGATTCTGCCGCTCGCACCGATCCATGCGCGACTTCGCGCCGGCGAGCTGACCGCCGCGCCGTTGAGCGACCCGGTGCCGAGCCGGCGCGTCCTGATTGCTTATCCTACCGACCGCCCGATCATGCCTGCCGCCCGTTTCGTCGGAGAGGTCTTCGCGCGGATCGCCGCCGAGCTGGTCGACTCGGGCATCTGGGCGGGAACGATAATCGATACATGAAATCCGCCGGCTCGCGGTCGATCAGCGAACGTCGAATCCGACATATCCATCCGCAGCAACGGCATTGCACTTTGCCTCATAGGCGGGAAAGCCGAAGAGGGGCATGAAGACGCGCGCCTTGCCGGGCACGTTTGCGCCAAGATACCAGGAATCGCAGCTGGTATAGAGCGTGCCGGCGGCCACCGCATTGACGTGATCGACCCAATCGTCCTGCGCTTGTTGTTGCGGTTCGATTGCCCGTGCGCCGCGCCGATCGAGATGGACGATCAGATCCGTCACCCACTCGACATGCTGCTCGGCAGCGATCACGACATTGGCGAGCACCGAGGGACTGCCGGGCCCAACAAGCACGAACATGTTCGGGAAGCCCACCGTACTGACACCGAGATAGGTTCTTGGCCCCGCCGTCCAAGCCTCGCGCAGCGACAGACCATCGCGGCCACGGATGTCGATCGCCAGCAGCGCTCCGGTCATCGCATCGAATCCGGTGGCGAAGACGAGGCTGTCGAGTCGATACTCGGTGTCGCCCGCCACCAGTCCATGGACGGTCAAATGCGAGATCGGATCCGACTTCACGTCCACGAGATGAACATTGGGCAGATTGAAAGTCGCATAATAGTTTGTATCGATGCACATCCGCTTGCACCCCAGTGGCTGCTTTGGGCAGAGCAACTCTGCGGTCGCCGGATCCTTGACGATATCGCGGATCTGCTCTCGCACGAAATCGGCGACGATTGCGTTGGCCTCGAGATTGGTGCGAAGATCGTGATAGGTCGCCTGGATCCCCATGCCGCCCTCCGCCCAGCGCGCGAGGAACGCGTCGCGCCGCTCCTCCGGCGTGGCCTCGAACACGGATTTAGGATTGTGCTGCAGCCGGTCGGCGCCGCGGGCACCGATCATCTTGCGATTGCGTCGCCTAAAATCCGCGTAGTTCGATTTGACCCGCGCGACCTCGGCCGGATCGAGGGGAGCATTGCGCGCGGGAACCGTATAGGTCGCGGTGCGCTGAAACACGGTCAGGTCCGCCGCTTGCTGAGCGATCATCGGAATAGCCTGCACGCCGGAAGAGCCGGTACCGACGATCCCCACGCGTTGACCGGCAAAATCCACACCTTCGTGCGGCCAGTTGCCGGTGTGTAGCACCTGCCCCTCGAACCGCTCGATTCCCTTGATCTGCGGCCGCATTGCGTTGGAGAGACAGCCCACCGCGAGCACCAGGTAACGCGTGGTGCAGATCGAGCCGTCATCGACAGTCACCGACCAGCGTTTGGCGCGAGCATCGTAGATCGCAGAGACGACTGAGACTCCGAAGCGATAGCTCCGGCGAAGGTCGAATCGGTCGGCGACATGGCGCAGATAGGCGAGGATTTCCGGCTGCCCGGCGAACTTCTCCTTCCACGCCCATTCCTGCTGCAGCTCTTCGGAAAAGCTGTATGAATATTCCATGCTCTCAATGTCGCAGCGCGCACCCGGATAGCGGTTCCAGTACCAGGTGCCGCCAACATCACCGCCGCGTTCAAAGGCTTGGACCGAAAGCCCCTGACCGCGGAGTTTGTGCACGGCGTAAAGGCCGGCGAAGCCGGCGCCGACCACCACGACGTCGTGAACATCTTTGCTCATATCATTCCGTTCTGACCGATCCGGAACCGTAGCCCCCGCCTGCGACAATCTCTTAGGGGCCGCAGTGGGGGCGCGGCATCGCCATTGCGCGTGATCTGCCATAGCTTCCGGCGATTGCGCGTCCGCGTCCCTGCAAAGGGGAATTGCCGCCCTGGCTTCCGGTCTCCACAGGACGGTAGACGTGGCCGAGTCAGCGCCCTTTTCCATCGTACGGTCCGAGCCGGCATTGTCCGGCGCGACTCCGATCATTCTCCCCGATAACGGCCGGGCGCCCCTGGTCGAAGCGGCCGCATGAGCGGCGCACCCCCCAGCGCCGGTTCTACCAGCGCCTCTCCGCTCTCATCGCGTGCGTTCCGCGAAATCTGGGCGGCGAACATGATTTCCAACCTTGGAGGCCTGGTGCAGCTGGTGGGCGCGGCTTGGCTGATGAGTTCGCTCACCACGTCGGAACAGATGGTAACCTTGGTGCAGGCCAGCACTGCTCTGCCGCTGATGCTGGTCGCGCCCTGGGCTGGCGTGGTCGCGGATCGCTTCGATCGACGAAAGCTGATGCTTCTCTCCCAGAGCTTCATCATGATCGCTTCGTTCGCGCTCGCTGTGATCGCCTGGATCGGCGGGCTGCATCCATGGTCCCTGCTTGGTCTTACCTTTCTCATCGGATGCGGCACGGCACTGAAGACGCCCGCCTGGCAGGCCGGGGTCAGCGAGATGGTCCCGCGCGCGGCCTTGCCGAACGCGATCGCTCTCAACAGCGTCGGGTTCAATCTCGCGCGCAGTGCCGGTCCAGCGCTGGGGGGCTTGGTCGTGGCTGCGGGCGGCGCCGCTGCAGCGTTCGTCGCCAACGCCGTGAGCAATATCGCAATGCTGCTGGCGCTCTCGCGCTGGCGGCGCGAGCGCGTTCCTGCAGCGCGCACGCCAGAGACCCTGTTGCGGGCGATGTGGACGGGCATTCGCCATGTCGCAGCAACCCCCGAGCTGCGCGTCGTCTTGCCGCGCGCAGCCCTGTTCGGCTTCACGTCAAGCGCCGTCCAGGCGCTGTTGCCGCTGGTCGCCCGCCACCAGATGAAGGGGGACGCGCTCACCTACGGCTTGCTGCTCGGTGCCTTCGGCCTTGGTGCGGTGGTCGGCGGTATGTCGATCCGGCGTTTGCGCGGTCGGTTGACGGCCGAGCAGCTGTCGCGGCTGTTCGCACTGCTGTTTGCGTTCGGCACACTGGGCGTCGCCACCAGCCGATCCTTTCCGCTCACAGCGGCCGCCCTCGCGCTCAACGGCGCCGGCTGGGTTGTCGCATTCTCGATGATGAACGTCACCATCCAGCTCAATTCGCCGAACTGGGCGCTTGCGCGGATTCTCGCAATCTACCAGATGGCCGCATTCGGCGGCGTCGCCATGGGCAGCTGGGCGACCGGAATCTTGGCGAACTGCTATGGCGTAAGCGAGGCGTTGCTGATCTCCGCCTTCCTTCAGATCGCGGTGGTCGTACTGACGGCGCGGCTGCAGCTGCGGGAGGCAGACGAACCTGGTTCAGCTGACACTGAGGACAGGCAGGCGGGTTCGACGCACGTCGTCGATGATCAATAGCGGCTTGTCCCCCCCGCCGGGGCATTGCGACACGCAGGGCTGGACGCCATCGCGGCATGTGCGCGTGTCGCGCGGCATTTTTGGAAAGCGCAACCATGTCGGTCGACGCACCAGTGCTGATCATCGGCGGCGGTCCCGTCGGACTCGCCACCGCGCTCGATCTCGGGCGGCGGGGCATCCGGAGCATCGTCGTCGAACGCGATCGAGGCACCGGGGACGAGTTGCTCGCCAAGGCAGGTACGCTCAACGAGCGAACCATGGAAATCTGCCGATTCTGGGGCGTCGCCGACGCGGTTGCGCGGTGCGGTTTTCCGGACGACGTCAATCTGGACACGCTGTACTGCACCACGCTCGACGGACTGCTTATCGGTATCGACCCCCGTCCTGCGACAAAAGATCGCGTGCAGCCAGCGGGTGCCGTTGAGATGCTGCGCAAATGCCCGCAATTCCTGTTCGATCCGATCCTCGCCGAGGCCGCAGCGGCAACAGGGCACGTCGAACTACTCTATGGTCATCAATTCGATCGGCTGGAACAGGACGCCGAGGGCGTCAATGCCGAGGTGACCAATATCGCCGACCAGACCGCCCGTACCCTGCGGGGCCGCTATCTCGTCGGGTGCGATGGCGCGGGGAGTCGCGTCCGGCGCGGTCTGGGGATCGGCTTTCCGGGTCGAATGCTCTCATATTCCGTCAGCGCCATGCTTCGCGCAGACCTCGGCGACAGCCGGTTCGGGATCCGCAACCGCTACATGTTCATCGACGAGGACGGTACTTGGGCCAACCTGACTTCGGTCGACGGGCGCCAGCTCTGGCGCTTTACACTCGTCGGCAGCGAGGCGAAGCTGGATCCGACGATCCACGATATCGCGACCGATATTCGTCGCGCCTTCGGTCCGGCCATCCCGTTCGAGGTGCTGCGGGTGCTCCCCTGGCGCCGCAGCCAGTGCACGGCCGATAGGTATCGCGTCGGCAATGTGTTTCTCGCCGGCGATGCGGCGCACACGACATCCCCAACTGGAGGACATGGGCTCAACACCGGGATTGGCGATGCGTTCGCGCTCGGCTGGATGCTGCATGCCGTGCTGAGCGGCCGGGGCGGCGCCGGCCTGCTCGACGCCTATGAAGCCGAACGCCGTCCGGTCGCGATCCGCAACAGCTCGATCTCTACCGAGAATTTCACGAGCTGGATCGCGGCCGCCGATTTCAGCGGCGTCCTCTTGCCCGGGCCGGAGGGCGATCAATCACGCGCCCGGATCGGCACCGAACTGAGTGCGGCGCTGCAGCAGGAATGGACCTCGACCGGCGTGGCGCTGGGCTACCGCTATGAGGGTTCGCCCCTGATCGTGCCCGACGACACGCCCGAGCCCCCGGATCCCGCGCAGACCTATCATCAGACTGCCCGTCCCGGCCACCGCGCGCCACATGCCTGGCTCGGTGACGGACGGTCGACCATCGACCTGTTCGGCAACGGTTATGTCCTGCTCCGGTTCGAGGCAGCGATCGACGCCGGCGCTATCGTCGTTGCCGCGCGCGACCGCGGGATCGATCTGCAGGTCGTCGATATCGACGTGCCGGAGATCGCGCAGCTTTATGAATGCGCGCTCGCGCTGGTGCGCCCTGATGCGCATGTCTGCTGGCGGAGCAACGCCGCTCCTGACGGCGCGGAAGCGGCGCGCGTGATCACAGTTGTCGCGGGCTTCTGAATGAAGCCGCTCGCGCGCGCGCGCAGATGACGGTCCCGCCCGATCTCGGCCGCTCGATCCGCTTGCCAGCGGTTTGCGCGCCGATGATCGGCGTCTCAAGCCCCGCGCTGGTGACCGCAGCGTGCAAGGCAGGCATCATGGCCGGGCTGCCGCGGCACAATGCGGCAAGCCTCGAACAGTTCGAGGCGTGGCTGCGCGGCATTCGCCTGGCACTTGACCGGTACCGCGACGAAGCGCCCGGAGCGCGTGTGGGACCACTCGCGGTCAATCTCTCCGGAGCCACGCCGCCGGACGAGATAAAACGCGAGCTCGCCCTGTGTCGCCGGTACGGCGTCGACATCGTCATCTCGGCCCGCGGCGATCCCACCGAACTGGCCAAGCAGGTGCACGATGGAGGCGGGCGAATCTTCCACGATGTCACCAGCCATCGATTCGCGGAAAAAGCGATCGAGGCGCGGGTCGACGGGATCACCTGCATCGCGGCCGGCGGCGGTGGCCATGCCGGGATTATCAGTCCGTTCGCCCTGGTCCCGCAGATCAGGGATGTTTTCGATGGGACGATACTCCTCGGCGGCGCGATCTCGACGGGCGGCGGAATCCGTGCCGCCGAGGCACTGGGCGCCGATCTCGCCTATCTCGGCACCCGCTTCATCGCCACGACCGAGGCCAATGCCGATGAGCGTTACAAGGCGATGATCGTGGACGGCCGCGCGGACGACGTGATATTTTCAACCGCGATCAACGGCGTGGGAGCCAATTGGCTTGCGGCGTCATTGCGTGACGCGGGACTTGACCCCGCCAGTCTGCCGCGCTCGCCGGGGCGAGGCGACTACAGCCATCTTCCGCCCGACAAGCGCCCATGGCGTGACCTCTGGAGTGCAGGCCATGGCATCGCGTCAATCACCGCAATCGAGTCGGTCGCTAAAGCCGTCGACCGTCTGGTCGCCGAATATGAAGCAGCCTGCGCACTGCCGGCATTCGCCTGAGCCGATCAATGTCGCTGATCGGCGGAATAGAGCCGGAGATGGGCCAAATTGGCGTGCTCCGGGCGTTCGAGCATAAAGCGTACCGCCTCTGCCAGATCGGTCGGATCGAGCTTGCGGACCGCAGCGTTCGCGCTGGCAGCCCGTCCCTGACCCGGCATCCGGTCGAACAGATAGGTGTCGGTCGTTCCTGGCGCGACGATTCCGACTCGAACACCTGTGCCCGCCAATTCAATGCGCAGCGCATCGCTGAAGGCCTCCACAGCGCGTTTCGTGCCGCCGTAGGCGCCACAGCCCGCTGTCGTTAAAGTGGAACTGATGCTCGAGATGTTGATAATGTGCCCGTCGCCCTGCCCTATCATAGCGCGCGAGAACAAATAGCTGTTGCGGACCACCGCACCGAAGTTGATCGCGATCATGCGATCGAGTTCGTCCAAATCGACACTGGCGACCGGCCCGTGACGGAAGATGCCGGCATTGTTGACCAGCACATCGATCCGGCCAAAGCGATCCAGCGCATTTGCGAGCAAGCGCTCGCCGGTCGCCCGCTCGGCGACATCGCCCGGCACGATCACAACCTCGTCGCTGAACTCGGCGCGAATGCCGTCGAGCTCCTCATCGGCCAGTGCGTTCAGGACGAGCTTCGTGCCACATCGCGCCAGTTCGCGCGCTATCGCCCGGCCGATTCCGCTCGATCCGCCCGTGATCGCGACCACCTTTCCGTGCAGTGCCGGCATCGCTTCAGCCCGCGAGCTTGTAGCGCACCGGCAGCCGCTTGATGCCGCCGACCGAAATGGAGTCGATCCGCTTCGGTTCGCCCGCCAGCTCGACATGCTCGACGCGATTGAAGAGCTCGTCGAAGAATACCCCCATTTCCAACTTCGCCAGATGCTGGCCCAGACAGACATGCGCGCCAAAGCCGAATGCCATTTGCGGGTTGGGCTGGCGGTCAACGCGGAATTCGAACGGCGCTTCGAAGATGTCCTCGTCGCGATTGGCCGAGGGGTAGGACAACATCAGCCAATCACCCGCGCGAATCTGCTGACCGCGCAGCTCATAGTCGGCCAATGCCGTGCGCATGAAGTGATTGACCGGGGAGGTCCAGCGGATCGCTTCGTTGACCAGCGATGGGATGAGGCTGCGGTCGGCCTTGACCTTGGCGAACTCCTCGGGGCGCTCGGCCAGCGCCCAGACCGCGCCGGCGGTCGAGGAGGCGGTCGTGTCGTGCCCTGCCGTTGCGATCGTCAGATAATAGCTCACCGCGTCCGCTTCGGTGATCAACTCGCCATTGATCGTCGAATTGGCGATGACCGAGGCGACGTCGCTCGTCGGGTTGGCGCGGCGGTTGGCCACGATGGCCGCGAAATAGTCGTACATCTCGTGAAAAATGTCGTGGTTCGCGGTCGCGCCGATCGAATTGCCGGTCTGCTCGCCGGCCAGTTCTTCGTCACGCGGGTTGAAGAAGCGCTGGGTCATTGCAAGCAACATGTCTTCGTCGGACCGCGGCAAGCCGAGCAGGCTCAGGATCACGCGCAGCGGGAACCTGTGCGAGACGGCATTGAGAAAGTCGATCTCGTCCCGCCCCTCCATGGCGTCGATCGCCTCGCGTGCGAGGCCGCGGATATCCTCTTCGAGGACCTTCACGCCTTTTGGTGCAAATTGCGCCGCGGTCACCAGCCTGTAACGCATGTGCACGGGCGCATCCATGGTCAGCAACGAGCGATTAACCGCGCGGCCGCCTTCAGCTTCGATCGCCTCCGCACGTTGCGCGAAGTTGCGGTCGATCAGCGTCTTACGCGCGCCATTATTTGCGAATATGCCGGGCTGTCGGCCAATTTCTTGAATATCATTGTATTTGGTGACCATCCAGAACGGGTCATAGCCTTCCGCCGCGGCGACGCTCAGGGGCATTTCCCGGCGGAGCCAGGTCAGGTCCTGCTGCAATTGATCCCATTGACCATAGGCTTTGGGATCGACCAGACGGCCGGCGATATCGCCGGGCATATGAACTGCGGAAATGTCAGCCGATACCTTTGTGGTCATTTCAGATACCTCCGATTCAATGGTCGCGCCCGCGCATGAGGCGGTCGACAGCGCAGTGAATTTGCCGCCCGCCACCGTCGGACCGACCGCTGCCGCTTCTGCGACGCGTCCATCGTCGTCTGCACCAAGGGCTTCGCCGCGTCCTTCGCTAATGATCGAGAGCAGAGATAGTTGAAACCTATGGGTGCCGATCAATTGTCGCTGACCAGCGTCGCAAGCCACCGGCCGTCGGCGACCATTTCGCGCAGTAACTGAGTTGCCAGATCCTCTACCTCGATCGATGCGCGGGTGAGCCTTTGAGCGGGATTGCGGACGAACGATACACTGCGGGACAGGTCGATCCCTGCAATAAGGGCCGCGGAAAGCTCGCCGCTAGTAAGTTCCGCACGGATCGCCGCATGCGAGAGCAATGTATAGCCGAAGCCTGCCGCCACAAGCGTCTTCGTATGCGCCAATGAGTCAATCTCGGTCGTCACAGCCAGCGACAGATTCTCCATGTGCAGCCGCCGTTCGATCAGCTTGCGCAGGCCATGCGAAACCGACGGGAGGATGAAATCCTGACCACGAAGCACGCCCTGCTCCACCGGTTCGATGGCGATTCCGAACTCGTCAGCCTTTCCGAAAGCGCCCGCCGGCCCGACGAGAAGCAGCGTCTCGCGCGCGATTACCTTGCTCGCCAGATGATGCAGGCCTTCTGCATCGTAGAGGACGCCGAGCTCAATCCGCCCTTCCTCCAGCCAGCGCCGGATCGTGCCGCTCATCGCTTCGCGGACATGGATGTTGACGAGCGGCAGCGCCGCACGCGACGCGATCAGCAATTGCACGCCCAAGATCAGGCTGGCCGTGCCTGGTAAGCCGATCGCGACCTGTCCTTGCGGCACGCGTTCGGCGCCTTGGACCTCCTCGCGCGCGCGGTTCATCGCCTGGAGGATGGTGGCGGCATGCTCCTGCAGTATACGGCCGGCGTCGGTGGCCGCGACGCCGCGTGACGTTCGCCGGAACAGCTTGGTGCCGAACTCGTCTTCCAACCGCAACAACTGCTGGCTGAGCGACGGCTGCGCGATGCCCAACCGGTCGGCTGCCTCCGTGATCGAAGCGCACCGGCTGATCATCATGAAGTTGCGGAGCTGAACCTCGTCCATCGTACCTCGCTGTCGGCAAAATCGCCGTAGGCCTTCATGTCCACGCCACAGCGCCACAGGCAGAGGCTATGGCGCATAGCGTCACCCTGCGATAGCGACGGCAATCTCGCCAGTCTACTCATCCATCAATTGGCGCATTGAAGGAAGCCGCGTGACGTCGGGGGAGCGAGAGGCATTGTCAACATGAACGACCAGCCCACACTAGAAGCCGCAACAATCGCTGACCTCGCACGACGGCTCGACCGTTCCGAGCGCGAGCGCAAACAGATTCCGCAATTCTCACTCGAACATCCCGGCATGACCGTCGCTGATGCCTATGCAGTCCAGCGTGCATGGGTCGCCTTGAAGGTCGCCGACGGGCGCAAGATCGTCGGGCACAAGATCGGCCTGACGAGTCGAGCGATGCAGCGCACGTCGAACATTCCCGAGCCGGACTATGGCGCGTTGCTGGACGATATGGTCTTCCAGCCGGGCGGCGACATCGACATCTCGCGATTCATCCTTCCTCGCGTCGAGCTTGAACTCGCCTTCATTCTCAAGTCGCCATTGGAAGGGCCAAACTGCACGATCTTCGACGTGCTGAATGCGACTGATCATGTCGTTCCTGCAGTCGAGATCATCGACCAACGGATTCAACCAATAGACCCTGCGACCGGCCAGACCCGCAAGGTACTCGACACAATTTCCGACAATGCGGCAAACGCCGGTATCGTTCTTGGCGGTCGGCCGGTTCGACCGCATGACGTCGATCTGCGTTGGATCGCTGCCTTGTGCTATCGAAACGGAGTGATTGAAGAATCCGGCGTCGCCGCAGCGGTTCTGAACCATCCCGCAACCGGACCTGCTTGGCTCGCAAACAAAATCCATCCCTATGGGGAACGACTGGAGGCAGGCGAGATCATTCTTGGTGGATCATTCACAGCGCCGGTCGCGGTCAGCCACAACGACAGCTTCCATTTCGACTATGGCCCGCTCGGCTCGATCGCTTTCCGCACTATCGATTCCAGGAAGCAATGATGACCATCGACGTATCAAACGAAGGCGAACTGCCGTTCGAGCTTGAGATGTTGCGCGACACGGTACGCCACTTCGTTAGGAGCGAAGTTGCGCCGGTAGAGGCCAAGTTGTCGCTCGATCAGGCGAAGCTCGATCCAGATCAGCAGGCGGCGCTACAGGCACGGGCACGCGAGCTCGGTCTGTGGGCGCTGGCGACGCCCAAACGGCTGGGCGGGGCCGGTCTCGACGTGCTCGCCCAGACGATCGTGGCCGAGGAAGCGGCGAAATGCCGCTTGGGCGCGTTCTTCCCCGCCGCTGGCGCGATTGGCGGAGACCCGCCGTCAGTGCTATTTCATGGTACCGCGGAGCAATTCGAAACTTATGGCCGGCCCATCGTCGAAGGACGCATGCCCAAGGCGTTCACGGCGATCAGCGAAGCGTCGGGCGGATCGGATCCTGCGCGGGCAATCCAGTTACGAGCCGAGCGTGACGGCGACTATTATGTTCTGAACGGAACCAAGACCTGGATCACCCACGCCGATCGTGCGCATTGGGGCGTGGTCTATGCGCGGACCGGCGAGCCGGGCCGGCGGGACGGAATCAGCTGCTTCATCGTCGAGATCGGCACGCCGGGCTTCACGCGCTCGCGGATTCCCGTGATGATTGCGAACAGCCCAAACGAACTGCATTTCGACAATGCCCGCGTGCCGGTTGCCAATCGCATCGGTGAGGAAGGTGGCGGCTTCGCGCTCGCCGACGATTTTCTGACCCGTGGGCGGATCACTTATGGCGCCGGGCCGCTCGGGATCGCCGAGGAAGCGCTGCGGCTCACGATCGAATGGGCGAAGGAACGCCGTGTGTTCGGCGGACTGCTCGCCGAGAAGCAGGGTCCGCAATGGATGCTGGCCGATTGCCGGCTAGCGCTCGATGCCGCGCGTCTGCTCATCCACCGGGCGGCGAGAAAAGTTGACCGCGGCGAGCCCGCGCGCGCCGAGGCAGCGATGGCGAAATGGAGCGCGACCGAGGCAGCCTTCAAGACGCTCGATACATGCATCCAGCTGTTCGGCGGGATGGGTGTCTCTTGTGAACTACCGCTCGAGCGGTGGTTTCGCGAGCTCCGTATCAAGCGGCTGGGCGAAGGGGCGACCGAGATCCAGCGCATGATCGTCGCCCGTTCGCTGTTTTCCTGAGCCCATCGGAATTCGCAGGGGTAGGAGGGCTAGAGGGTGCCAGATCGAGGGCAAATCACTTCAGGCGAGGTGATAGGAAATGGTCTTGATATAGGTGAATTCATGCAGGCCGACCTCACCGAATTCGCGGCCATAGCCAGAGCGCTTTATACCGCCGAACGGATGATGTGCGCTCATCTTGCCCGACCCCCCATTTAAATTGACTTTGCCTGTGCGCAGTTGCGATGCCAATTCGAGAGCACGTCCGACATCGGCAGAATAGATCGCGCCCGACAGGCCGAAGTCGCTATGGTTCGCAATGGCGACGGCTTCTTCATCGCTTTCGAATCCGATGACCACGCCCAGTGGCCCGAAGACCTCTTCCTGCGCGACCCGCCAACCATTGTCGACATCGTCGAAGAGCGTCGGCTCGTAGAAAAAGCCGTGCTCTAAACCCGTTGGTATTCGGCCGCCCGTCACGAGCGTTGCGCCATCATCAATCGCCGAATCGACCAGACGCTGAACGCGATCGCGGGCATTGGCGCGGATCAATGGCCCCATACGAGTTGCCGGATCCGCCGGATCGCCGATCTGGACGGCGCGGAACAGCTCGGCCAGCCGTTGGACGAACTGCGGCCGCACCGCACTGTGCACGACCAGACGAGTCAGCGCAGCACAGGCTTGGCCGGCATGAAAGGTAAGGCTTGCGAGCGCGGCCTGAGCCGCAGCTTCGAGATTCGCGTCCGCACGTACGATCATCGCCGACTTGCCACCGAGTTCCATGATGCAACGCTTCAATGTCGGCGCCGCCTGCGACTGGATTGCCGCGCCGACGCGATCGGAGCCGGTGAAGGTGATAAGGTCGACGCGCGGATCGGTGGTCAGCGTCTCGCCGGCGGCTAGGTCGCCATTCACGACATTGAACACCCCTGACGGCAAACCGGCGGCTTCAGCAGCCTCGGCAAGAATCAGCGCGGAAAACGGCGTCAGCGGCGAAGGCTTGAGAATGACAGTGTTTCCCATCAACAGCGCCGGCACCGCCTTGCCCAAGTTCAACGTGAACGGCACGTTGAACGGCGTGATCGCCAGGCACACGCCAACCGGCTCGCGCACCATCAACCCGCCGCCCACCATTGTCGTGCCGTCAGGCAACGCGACGGGTTCCAGCGGCAGAGGTTGCGGCGCCTGTCTTCGTGCGAGCTCGATATAGTGGCGCGCATGCTCCAGCCCGGTTGCGAACTGCATGGAGCGCGCAAAGGAGTGAATCGATCCCGTTTCCCTTGCAATCAACGTGCGCAGATCGTCGGCACGCGCTTCGATCCATTCGCACATCAACTCGAGAAAGGCCGCCCGCTCGGTCGTTTTCATGCGAGGCCAAGGGCCAAGGTCGAACGCGGTCCGGGCGGCCGCAAGCGCAGCTTCGATCTCCGCCGGGCCAGCCAGCCCAGCATGGCCAATAACGTCTTCTGTCGCGGGATTTATGACGGCTTCGGAAGCCCCGCCGGTCGGCACGATCCACTCGCCTCCGATGTAAAGCTTTCCTTGCAATGGCGTGTGCATCTCAGCCTCCTAGGCGTGCCGAAGGATGAAGTCGGCACAACGTTCGGCGATCATGATCGTGGGTGCGTTGGTGTTCCCGCTGATCAGGCTCGGCATGATCGAGGCATCGGCGACGCGCAGCCGCGGAACGCCATGAACGCGAAGCCGCGCGTCCACCACGGCGGTGGGGTCGCTGGCAGGCCCCATCTTGCAGGTTCCGCAAGGATGGTAGACCGTCTTCAGCACGCTGCGGATATGCGCTTCGATCACGGTATCATCTACTTGATCATCGGGACCTTGGCCCGGCGCCAGTTCGCATTCGAGCAAACCGGCAAGCGACGGCGAATGCAGAATGCGGCGCGCGAGCCGTACGCCGCGCACCAGCGTCGCCATGTCATCGCTATGGCCCAGCACATTTGCCTCGATGCGCACCGGAGTGGCCGCATCTCGCCCGGCGATATGCACCGTGCCGCGCGCCTTGGGACGCAAATTGCAGGGACTGATCGATATGCCATGCCCTGGCAGCGCCGGCCGGTCGGCATCGCCGGTGAGGGCGGCAACCGTGGTGAACTGGATGTCGGGCCGGCCTGAGCCATCGGTCGATGCGAACCCGCCGGATTCGACAATATTGGATGTCAGCAGGCCCGACTTGAACAGCAGCCACTGCACGCCGTGACGAGCGGCCTTCAATCCCTTGTCCGCGCCGAAAAGGCTGATCGGGTCCCGGGTTCGGCCATAAACGCCAGCTTGATAATGATCCTGGAAGTTCGCGCCGACGCCGTCCAGTGCACGCAGGATCGGAATGCCGTGCCGGGCCAGCAACGCTTCGGGCCCGATACCCGAAAGCTGCAGAACCTTGGGTGAACCGAAGGCGCCGGCGGCGACGATCACCTCCTCACGGACCATCGCTTCGCGGGCCACGTCATTTTCGATTCGATAGCGTACCCCAACCGCCGCGCCGTTCGCCGTCAGAACCGTTTCGACATGGGCATTGCAGCGCAGCGTCAGCAATGCGTTGCCGCGCACGCGCGACAGAAACGCAACTGTCGCCGATTGGCGCCGGCCGTCCGCCGAGGTCGTCTGATAGAACCCGACGCCCTCTTGTGTCGGACCGTTGAAGTCATCGTTATATGGCAGGCCCGCTTCTTGCCCGGCGCGCACGAAGGCATAGCTCAGCGGGTGATGGTAACCGGCATCGCAGACTTTCAGCGGGCCGTCGACACCGTGAAACGGCTCGGAATATTTCTGATTGGCTTCACTGCGTTTGAATACCGGGAGTACGTCGCTCCAGCTCCAGCCCTCGCAGCCTGCCGCTTCCCAATCGTCGTAATCTTGAGCCTGCCCTCTGATATAGACCATACCGTTGATCGACGAACCGCCGCCCAACAGCTTGCCCTGCTTCATGTAGACGCGTCGTCCGCCGACGCCCGGCTCGGGCTCGGTACGGAAGTGCCAGGCCAGCTTTTTATCAATTTTTTGAAGCCCGCCGGGTATGGGGATGAAGAAGTCCCGATCGGACGGTCCAGATTCCAACAGCAGCACGCTCTTGCCGGCCTCGACGAGCCGGCTTGCGATGACGCACCCGGCCGAGCCTGCGCCGATTACGACATAGTCATAGCTGTCCATGATCGTCCGCTAGGAGCCCGGCCCGGGTCAAAGCAACGTCCCGCTTGGGGGACGTGCCCCATCGCGCGACGATCTCCTCGATATCGCCCTCGCCATGCGACGTTGAATACGCCGGCTCTGCAAAGCGCGGTGCAGCCGCCGGGAGCGCTGCGCGAAACGTTTGACGCGCGATATTGTGCGGATGCGTCCGCGCTTCCGCAAAACTCAGCACCGGCGCCACGCAAGCGTCAGTGATCTCGAAGACGGCGGCCCATTGATCGCGGGTTCGGGTGGCGAAGCGCGCCCTAAAGGTCGCTTCCATTTCCGCCCAGTGCGCCCGGTCGCGCTGGTCGAACCGCGTCCGCTCGATCTCAAGTCCATCGAGCAGAAGGCCAAAAAACTGCGGCTCCAGTGCCGCGACTGAGATGAATTTCCCGTCTGAACAGGCATAGCAACGGTAGAATGGCGCGCCACCATCGAGAGTGTTTGCCGCCCGCTCATCGCGCCACCCCCCCGAATTCATGAGACCGTGGATGGCGGTCGACAACGCTGCAACGCTATCGACCATTGCAGCGTCGATCACCTGCCCTTTCCCCGTTTCACGCGCATGGAGCACCGCCGTCAGCAATCCGATCACGGCAAAGGTCGACCCACCTCCATAATCCCCTAACAGATTCAACGGCGGCGGCGGCGGCTGATCGGCCGGGCCGATTGCGTTCAGTACCCCGGTGATGGAGAGATAGTTGAGATCGTGACCCGCGCGCGGGGCGAGCGGTCCGTCCTGGCCCCAGCCGGTCAAACGCACATAAGCCAAACGCGGATTTGTACGAAGGCATATGTCGGGTCCAAGCCCCAAGCGTTCCATCACACCAGGCCGAAAACCCTCAAGAACGCCGTCAGCTGTTGCAATCAGATCGAGTGCCGCCTTGTGTCCATCCGAGGATTTGAGGTCGACGCGTACCACTGTACGATTGGCGAGCATGTCGGCCGCTCCGGCACGATCGCTGGCCCCGGCGCGTGCGACACGCACGACTTCCGCTCCGAGATCGGCGAGCATCTTTGCGGCGAAGGGAGTCGGCCCCATTCCGTCGAACTCCACCACTCGCAAGCTAGAGAGAAGACCTGCCGCCATTCGTCCATCCAATTTGGCTCGTTGCTTTTATGCGCCAGACCGACCGCTGCCATGGCGAACGCAAATACCAACCGCACCGGAGTCGGTCGCCGCAAAGGCAATGGATGCATCGCGGCGCGACACAAGACACGTCCCTTTTCCGGTACTGTCGCGGATCAGTTGGGTTGGAATAGCTGCGTTGAAATGGTTCGTGATGTCTCGTCCGGCGCCAGCATCACCATCGCTTTGGTACGACACCCCTGCCAGCTGGCGCTTCTAAGAGCCTTCTCTGATTGGGGCCTCTTGGGTCAAGCTGCTTCCTCGACTGCGTGATCCTTCCCACGGATCACTCGCTTCTCTCCGCGGTCGGCGCGTGGCCGCCGCATAATGGGGTCATGGAGAACAAGGCGTCTCAATCTGATTCTCGACCTTCAGACAAAGCTGAGGTTCTGGACTCTA
>Ga0182746_1001408_pt1 | contig 22022 bp, 24 predicted proteins | sample eDN3rd30CBELigOP_FD_128881 | JGI IMG/M metagenome (GOLD analysis project Ga0182746, IMG submission 128881) | Enriched Organic Plus compost microbial communities from Emeryville, California, USA - eDNA 3rd pass 30_C BE-Lig OP (version 2) (version 2) ... | reverse complement strand
GCTGAGCGAGGATTCATAGAATCGCGAGCCGGGCTATGCCCGGCGAGCGACGATCATCCCCATGACAGAGCGGCCGTGCCCAGTAAGGCGCGACCGCTAATTTTTCCGGGCTGCAAAAGAATGGCCGGGACCACCCGCGCGTCCCCGGCCCATGCCGTTCAGTTCGGCGGCAACCGAGTAGGCGGCCACCTCGTCCACCGTCTCCGGGTCGGCCTCGAGATGGCAGCGAACCGGGTGGTTCTTCCCGCTCTCATTGCACTTGGCGCGTAGCAGATAGGACAGCATGAGGCCCTCGCCAGCGTTGACGAAATAAGCGCCGGTCGGCTTGTCGCCCTTCATTTCCGGCTCGGCCACAAGGTTCAGGATCAAGCCTCTATGGGCGATGGAAGCGGACAACGCCTCGATGGCAGCCTCGCCATGCAGCACCTTCCCCACCATCATCACCAACCGATTTGAACGGTCATGCGAAAAGGAGCAGAGGCTGTTGTCTCCAACTTTAGAGGCATTGTCTCCAGCCCGCGTCGGCCGTTGTCTCCAATAACGGCCTTGCCCGACGCGGAGAGAAAACCCTCCCGATAGCATGGCCGGCTGTCATCACCTTCGCCAGCCTAGCCAGAAGTGGCCCATTCTTACCGATTTTCTGGAGACATTATGGAGACAACGGCCATTTCGAGGGCTTTGTCTCCAACAAAAAAGCGGCCGTAGGCCGCTTAATGTCCTGATTTCTCAGGAAAATGTTGGAGCGGGCGAAGGGATTCGAACCCTCGACCCCAACCTTGGCAACTTCGATATCCGCCTACGCCACAGTTTTCGACTGTACGATTTGCTAATATATTTCAAATAGATATTGATTTTGCGCTGCGCGGCCTTATCCTCCAATGCGCTGCGAAACGGCTCATTTCTATTACGTCCCTATTACTTTTGGGTCGGACTGGAGCCCGCGTAATAAATTGGAGGAGCTTCACGATGGCGCAAGCCAAGCTGAATAAGCGGACGGTTGACGCACTCGTCCCCCCGAAGGCGGGCCAGGACTTCATCTGGGACACCGAGATCAAGGGCTTCGGAGTCCGGGTCGGCACCACGGGCGCGAAGACCTTCGTGATCCAATATGCGAACACAGAGGGGCGCCTGCGCCGCATCAAGATTGGGCGTTTCGGTGTCCTCACAGTCGAGCAGGCGCGCGATCTAGCCAAGATCAAGCTCGGGGCGGTTGCCGCTGGTGAAGATCCAGCGGAAGAAGCGCGCCGCGCCCGCAATGAGATGAATGTCGCCGAACTTTGCGACTGGTATCTGACCGAGGCACGGGCCGGCCGTATCCTCGGACGCAAGAACCGGCCGATCAAAGGGTCATCGCTCGACATGGACGAGAGCCGGATCAGGACGCACATCAAGCCGCTGCTTGGCAAGCGGATCGCGCGGCATCTGACCATTGCCGATGTCGAGGCGATGCAGACCGATGTCATGAATGGGAAAACCGAGAAGGCACGGACGGGAGGCCGCGGCGGCAAGGCCACCGGCGGCCCCGGCGTGGCGGCGCGCTGCGTGGGCACCCTCCAGGCGATTCTTGGACATGCCAAGCACAAAGGGCTTCTCGCCGAACATCCGACCAAGGGGGCGAAGAAGCTGGCTGGGAAGAAGAGAACGCGCCGCCTCAGCGTTGCCGAGATCGAAGCGCTGGGCAAGGCGATGGCCTATGCCGAGCACAATGGCGAAAATCCCACCGCGCTCGCGGTGATCCGCACGCTCCTTCTAACAGGCTATCGCCGTGAGGAGGCGCAGGCGATGCATCGCACATGGGTCAATCCGATGGGCGGCTTCGTCGCTTTCCCGGATACCAAGGGCGATGCACAGATTCGCGCGATTGGGCCGGAAGCGATCAAGGTCGTCGTCGCGCAAGCGGAGATCGCGGGCAATCCCCACGTGTTTCCATCGACGGCGGCAGATGGTCCGTACACGGCGGTCAGCGCCTGCCTCAAGCGGGTTTGCCAGCTCGCCGGCCTCGCCGGTGTCACGCCCCATACCTTGCGGCATACCTTTGGTAGCATCGCCGGCGAACTCGGCTTCTCGGAACTGACGATCCGGGCGATGCTAGGCCATGCATCGCAGAATGTGACGCAGGACTACATCCATATCGACGAAGCCTTGAAGCTCGCCGTCCGACGCACATCGGACGAGATCGCCCGCTTGCTCGCGCAGGGCGCGGCCAAGTTGGACCGTATGCGCCTGGTCGCCTGATCGAGGGTCATCACTGGACAATTGGTAACGTATATGTTACCCGAAAGGGCGTGAGTTGATTGTTCAGGAGTATATTCGCGAGGACGGCTCCAGCCCGTTCCGATCATGGTTCGACGATCTCGATTCCCAGGCTTCGGCCAAGGTGGCGACTGCCATCGTCCGGATGGAGCTGGGCAATCTTTCGAACGTCAAATGGATCGGCGGCGGACTCGGGGAATACCGGATCGATTGGGGACCGGGCTACCGGCTCTATCTTGCCCAGGATGGGGATGAACTCATCATCCTGTTCGTGGGCGGAACGAAGAAGCGGCAGCAGTCCGACATCGATCGGGCCGGCGGGCTGCTGAGCGAATACAAGGCCCGCAAGGCGGCGGCCAGGAAAGACAGGAAGTGACAAGATGGTGCTGACCCGCGACTTCAAGGAGACGGTGAAGGAACGTGCGACGGGCGATCCCGCCTTCGCCAAGGCCATGCTCGATGAAGCGGCGACCGCGTTCCTCAATGGGGAACCGCACGTTGCGCGGCTGATCCTGCGCGATCTGGTCAATGCCTCGGTCGGCTTCGAGGAACTGGCGACGGAAACCAACCGTCCGAGCAAGAGCCTGCACCGGATGCTTTCGGAAAAGGGGAATCCGAGTATGGACAATCTTGCGGCAATCTTCGGCGCTGTCCGCAAACGCCTTGGCGTGGCGTTCGAGGCTCATGCGGTCGAGGCTGCATAGAGAACGCCAAAAGCCTTGCCTGGGCAGTCACCTGAACGCCATTCATCCTTTGGACTTGAGCGCCAAAGGCAGACCAGCAAACATCATAACGACCTCGTCAGTCGCTGCCGCCATAACCTGATTGATCCTGCCCGCAACATCACGGAATCTTCGGGCAAGCGCGTTGTCTGGCACAATGCCGAGCCCCACTTCATTGGCGACCAGAATGACCGGCCCCCGCGCGGCTGAAACCGCGTGGATCAGCCCTTCGGTGGCCGCAGCGGCATCCCGCTCTGCCAGCATCAGGTTCGACGCCCAGAGCGTCAGGCAATCTACCAGCACTACCGTTTTCGGCGTGCTGCATGCCGTGATCGTCTCCGCCAGATCTAGCGGCGCCTCGACAGTCGACCAGCGCGGGCCGCGATCGGCCCGGTGCAGGGCGATCCGCTCGCGCATCTCCTCATCGAAGGCTTGGCCCGTCGCCAGATAGACCAGCTTACCCGTCAGGGCTTCGGCCCGCCCTTGGGCAAAGCGGCTCTTCCCCGAACGCGCGCCGCCCAGCACCAGCAGGTGAGAAAAGGCATTGCTCATGTCCTGAATCCCGCCAGGCCTGAGGTGGATCGCTTCGCCTTGGCCAGCACCATGAGCGCATCGATATCGAGATGCTCCTCCAGCGCGAATGCGATCTCATCCAGCGCCAGTTCGATAGAGACACCATAGTCCACACCCCCCCCGGCTTCGACAGCCATGCGCGACAGAAGCGCGTGGCGAAGCCTTGCATCGGCCAGAAGGCCATGGACATAGGAACCGAACACTGTCCCCGCCGCGTTTGCCGCGCCATCGCGGCGACCATCGGAGAGCATGGCGAAGGGCCGCTTCGTATCCGGTCCGCTAGTCTGGCCCATATGCATTTCATACCCCTCAAAAGGCGCACCCATGGCCATGCCGCTGACCGGGCGCAGCTCCTTGTGCGCGTGCAAAGTCGTTTCGACATCAAGCAGACCAAGGCCATTTACGACGCAGGCCGGTCCTTCCAGCCCATTGGGGTCGGCGATGCTTTTGCCGAGCATCTGATAACCCCCACAAAGCCCCAGAATCAGCCCACCGCGCCGATGATGCCCGAGAATATCGATGTCCCAGCCTTCGCCGCGCAGCGCCGCCAAGTCGGCGATGGTTGCCTTCGATCCGGGCAGGATGATGAGCGCGGCCTCTGCCGGGATCAGCCGGCCGGGAGGGACCATTCGCAGTTCGACACCAGATTCGAGTTTCAGCGGATCCAGATCATCGAAATTGGAGATGCGCGGCAGGATCGGGCAAGCGATCAGCTTGCTGCCCCCCGCGCGCATCCTGCTACGCTCCAGCACCACGGCATCCTCACTGGGCAGCCGGGCGGTTGCATTCAACCAAGGAACAACGCCGAATCCACGCCAGCCCGACAGGCTCTCGATTTGGGCGTAGCCATCGGTGAACAGGGCGGGATCGCCCCGGAACTTGTTGATGATGAAGCCCTCGATCATCGCCGCGTCGGCTGGGTCGATGATCGTTCTGGTGCCGACGATGGCGGCGATGACCCCGCCGCGATCGATATCGCCGACTAGGACGACGGGCACACCCGCCTCCCGCGCAAATCCCATGTTGGCGATGTCGCCGGCGCGCAGGTTGATTTCCGCCGGAGAGCCCGCGCCCTCGACCACGACAATATCGCAAGCCCGGCGGAGCCGATCGTAACTGGCCATCACTTCGCCGAGCAGGCTCCCACGTGCCTGTCGGAAATTGCCCGCGCCCAAGATGCCGCGCACCTGGCCATGCACGATCAGTTGCGACGTGCGGTCGGCCTGCGGCTTCAACAGCACGGGGTTCATGTCGGTATGCGGTTCGACCTTGCAGGCGATCGCCTGCAAAGCCTGCGCCCGCCCGATCTCGCCGCCGTCGCTGGTGACGGCCGCATTGTTGGACATGTTCTGCGGCTTGAACGGCAGGACCCTAAGCCCGCGTTTTACCAGCGCGCGGCACAGCCCCGCCACCAGCACGGATTTGCCGACGTCGGAGCCGGTGCCCTGAAGCATTACAGCGCCCATGCCACGCCCCCCGCCATGAACCACAGACACAGGCAAGCCCGGCGATAGATGCTCAGCCCACGCCGAATATCCTCTGCCCCGGCAGCGCGATCGCCCTCGCCGATCCAGGGCTTATGTGAAAGAATGCCGTCATAGGCGATCGACCCCGCCAGTCGCAGCCTCAGCACACCGGCCATCGCCGCCTCGGGCCAACCCGCATTGGGTGAGGCATGGTTGGCCGCGTCGCGCCACATGATCCGCCAACCACCTCCGCCGCACAGGCAGATCAGCAACCCGGCGAGACGCGCCGGTGCAAGATTCATCGCATCGTCGCTGCGCGCCGCGGCCCAACCGAAAGCGCGCCATCGCTCCTCGCGATGCCCGATCATGCTGTCGGCGGTGTTGATCGCCTTGTAGACCCAGATGCCGGGCAAACCGAGAAGCAGCAGCCAGAAGAGCGGCGCCGCCACCCCATCGCAAAAGCTTTCCGCCAGGCTCTCGATTGCCGCGCGAGCGACGCCCGCTTCATCAAGATCCGATGTATCACGGCCTACGATCATGCCCACCGCGGCGCGCGCAGCGGGAATATCCTGTCGCTCCAGCGCCTCGGCAACCGGGCGGACATGGTCGTGAAGGCTGCGCTGCGCCAGACCCGGCCAGGCCAGGAGCGCGATCAACGGCCAGGCCCAAGCCCCGGCCATAGCCGCGAACAGACTCTGCAGAACCCAGCCCGCTCCGCCCGCGATAGCCAGGAGGATCAGCACGGTGGTCACCCCGGCCATTCGCCGCTGTCCATCGGAACGCGAGTGATCATTCCATCGCCTCTCCGCCAAGTCGATGATCCGGGCAAAGACGCCCACCGGATGACCGATCCGGCGATACAGCGACTGCGGCCAGCCCACCGCCGCATCGAGCGCCAGAGCCAGCAAGGCGACCGGATCAGCCATCGGCCAGCGCCCGATCGAGGCGGTCCAGCACCTCGCGGTTGGCGGGCAGGCCCAGCCGGAGCCAGCGGGGAGCATAATCGAACGGCCGCGTCAGGATCGCCTGCCGCGCGAGACGTTCGAACAGGGCGGCGGCATCGGCTGCCTCGATCAGCCGGAACAAGGGGCAGGCGCCCATCGCCTTGAAGCCGCGCCGGGCCAGAACCGCATCCAGCGCCTCTGCCTGCTCGCGCAAGCAAATCCGCATGGAGGCGCACCAATCCGCGTCCCGATAGGCCGCCGTTCCAATGGCCAGCGCCGCCGCCGAGAGCGGCCAACTGCCGAGCCTCCGGCGATATTGCGCGATCAATGCTCGCGGTCCCATCACAAAGCCGAGCCGCACCCCCGCCAGCCCGAAGAATTTGCCGAAGGATCGAAAGACGATCAGCCGCTGCCCGTCATGCACATGGGCGGCAAGGCTGATCTCGGGAGTGGCATCGACAAAGGCTTCATCCACCACAAGCCAGGACGCGCTACCTTGCCGTGCCTCCAGCCAACCCAGCAGTGCGGCGGCCGGGGTGATCCGTCCATCGGGGTTGTTGGGGTTGGCAAGGACAATGGTCGCCTCCTCCGCCCCCGTCTGATCGGACAGCGCTACAGGGCGGCTATGGGGTAACATCTCGCCATGGGTGCGATAGCTGGGCTGGGCATGGATGGCCGGTCCCGGCAGAATGTCGCCCAGCATCCGCAGACCGATCTCCGTGCCGGGCACGGCACAGACATGGGCCCGGTCGGTGCCGAAACAGGCGGCGGCAGCGGCTTCCAGATCGTCCAGCGCGCCCGGATCGGGAAGCGCCTGCCAGTCCATCGCCAGGTCGCCAGCCCCCGGCCAGCCATGCGGATTGATGCCTGTCGAAAGGTCGATCCAGGGCGCATCGCCCATGCCGAAATGCGCCTTGGCATCGGCAAGCCTGCCGCCATGAAAGCTGAAGCCGGTCATGGCCCAGGGGTCCATGGGGCGGTGACTACCAGGGTCAGCAGCAGCGCGGTTTCGATCAATTCGATGCCTGCGCCGTGGCCATCGCCGGATATCCCGCCGACCGTCCGGCGCACCTGCCAGCCCCACCACAGGACCAGCAATGGCGTGACCAGAAACGCCGCATAGGACCATGACGCCGCCAGCAGCGCGGCGGCCCACGCCATCAACTCGACCGGACCGACGGTGGATCGGAATCTGGCAGCCAGCCCCTGGTGCAGCGGCATGAGCCACCAAGTCCAGACGAGCGGGCCGATGCGCGCGGCGAAAGGCACAAGCACGAGCGGGACGAACGCACGCGCCTCGACCAGCATATGCAACAGCACCAACTTGCTCAGGAGTTGCAGAACAATCGCTACAACGCCAAAACTGCCGACGTGCGGATCGGCCAGAACAGTGAGAAGCCGTTCGCGATCCTTGTGCGCCGCTCCGCTGGCATCGGCTAGGTCGGACAAGCCGTCGAGGTGCAAGGCGCCGGTCACGCCCACCCAGACAATCAGTGCGGCCAGCGCACCGAGCCGGCTATCGACCAGCCCTCCAGCCCATGCGGCTCCCGCAACCAGCGCACCGATCACCAGCCCCGCGGCAGGAAACCAGCGCATGGACCGGGCAAACGCGGCATCGTCAACGACGATCGCAGGCGTCGGCAGGCGCGTCAGGAATTGCAGGGCGATGATGAAGCCCTTCACGGATAGAGCCCCGCGATCTGGGCCGTGGGCCGTTGGCCAAGTCCGTCCCCGGGCCAGACGCGCAGCGACAGCAGGCAGTTGTACGGCAGATCGATCGCCCAAGTCTGGCGGACGTCGAACCCGCAAAGCACCGCCAGCGCCGCCCGCATCGCGCCGGCGTGAGTGACAATCAGCGTGGGCGTTGCCGCCAGATCGCTAATGGCGCCCGACACGCGATGCACCAGCGCCGACCAGCATTCTCCTCCCGGCGGTGCATGAACATCGGGATCGTCCCAGAAACGCGCCAATGCCGCGCCATCGACGGCGGCGAGCGCCAGTCCGTCCCATGCTCCAAAATCCAGCTCGCGCCAGCGCGGATCGATGGACAGTGGCACGCCCATTGCAAGTCCGATCGCCTCACCCGCCAACCGCGCACGGGATAGATCGGAGGCGATCAGCACCTCCGGCCCCAGATCCCGCGCTTGATCGACACAAGCCGAGATACCAGCGGCCGTGGACAGGGCGTCGGTACGGCCGATCAGCCGCCCCGCGCCTTCCGGCTCGCCATGACGCAGGAGATGAAGCGCAAAACCGCTCACAGGCTGTCTGCCACCCCGGCCTCGGCGAATGTCGCCATGCCGTTGTGCGCGGCCAGCGCTGCGCGGATCACCGACACGGCCACCGCCGCGCCGCTGCCTTCCCCCAAGCGCATGCCGAGCGAAAGCAAGGGATCAAGGCCCAAATGCCCCAGCAGGCGGATATGCCCCGGCTCGGCGGAACAATGGCCCGCCAGGCAATGATCGGTGATCGCCGGAACGGCTGCGGCCAGGGGTGCGATGGCGGAGCAACTGATGAAACCATCGAGCACCACGGGCACGCGCTGGCGGCGGGCCTCCAGCACGGCTCCGGCGATCGCCGCGGTCTCCCGGCCGCCCAGCCGCCGCAGGGTTTCGAAGGGCGTGCGCGGCGCGGCGTCATGAAAGGCCAGGGCCCGTTCCACCACCGCCACCTTGCGCGCGATGCCGTCCGCATCGACCCCCGTTCCCGGCCCGACCCATTGCGCGGGCGTACCGCCATAGCTGCGCGCGCAGAGCGCGGCGGCGGCGGTCGAATTGCCGATGCCCATTTCACCCACGACCAGCAGATCGAGACCGGGCCTGATTACCGCAGCCCCGGTGGACAGCGCGGCAAGGCATACCGCTTCGTCCATGGCCGGGGCGATGGTGAAGTCCGCGGTGGGCCGATCGAGATCGAGCGCGACCACCTCGAGGTCGAGCCCGGCGGCCGCTGCCAGCGCGTTGATCGCCGCGCCGCCCGCGGAAAAATTGCCGACCATGGCCGCCGTCACGCTGGCCGGAAAGGCGCTGACGCCGTGGACGACGAAGCCGTGATTTCCCGCGAAGATCGCCGCGCGTGCCTGCTCGATCACAGGCCGCGGAGTATCCTGCCACCCGGCAAGAAAGACGGCGATCTCTTCCAGCCGCCCGAGCGATCCCGCCGGCTTGGTCAGGCTGGCCTGCCGTGCGCGGGCGGCACCGACGGCGTCCGCATCGGCCATGGGCAAACACTCAAGCGCCGCTTCGAAGGCGGCAGAGGAGGCGAACCCGCTCACTCGGCGACAAAGCCCGGCGGCGGGGTGCGGGTGAGGAAATGGCCCTTCACGCCTTGCGGCCATTGCTTGAACGGCACCCGGCCATGCTCGCTGGCAGCATAGTGGACGGCATAATCGAGAATGGCGGTGGCGGCCTCCTCGTTCGGCGTGAACCGGCCCAGCACATAGCCGACCTTGCCCGGCGCGCGCAGGTGAACGGTACAAAAGTCGGTGCAGGCGAACAGGCAGGGCATTTCCTGCACGGCGACCCCGGCATAGCGCGCGTCGCTTTCCTGGACCGAGCGCAGCGCCGCCACCATTTGCGCGCCGCCGCGCATCCCGGTGTCATCCTCCCGCGCGTCCGCGCTGTGACGGCAGGTATTGCAGGCCACGATGGCGGGGCCATCCTCCACTTGTTTCAGCATGGTCTTCTTGTCCTTCGGTAGGGGGTCATCGCTCGAACACCCGGTCGCTCCACGGTTCGCGGGACTGCCATCCGCGCCGTTCCAGTTCGGGTGTGTCGGATTCTGCTGCCGGGTAGCCGATGCACAGCAGCGCGATCAGCGACCATTCGGCGGGCACGTCCAGCAGGGCCTGGACGGTCCGCGGATCGAGGATCGACACCCAGCCGAGGCCAATGCCCCGCAGGCGCGCGGCCAGCCACAGATTGTGGATCGCCAGCACACAGGAGTAGCGGAGCATCTCGGGCATGGTGGCAATGCCGAGGCCGTGCCCGGCGCCAGTTCGTTCGTCACAGAACACCGTCAGCAGTTCGGGAGCCTCGCGCAAACCGTGCAGCTTGAGCGAAACATAGTGATCGTACCGGGCCTGCCCGGCGTAGCGCTCCGCAGCGCGCGCGCCCTGCGTATCGACATGGGCGGCGAGCGCATCGCGAATACCGGGCGAGCGCAGGCGCACGAAGCGCCACGGCTGCGCATTGCCGACCGACGGCGCGAAAGAGGCGCAGGCCAGCAGCGCGCGCATGTCCTCCTCCGCCACGGTGCGGCAATCGAAATGCCGGACATCGCGGCGCCAGCGCAGCAATTGCGTGAAACCCGCCGCGAATTCCGCATCGAACAGAGGGGGGGCCTCGCTCAGAATTCGATCCCCTTCTGCGCCTTGACCCCAGAGCGGAAGGGGTGCTTGACCATGGTCATCTCGGTGACGAGGTCGGCCGCCTCGATCAGCGCCTCGGGCGCGTTGCGGCCGGTAACGATGACATGCTTCATCTCGTCGCGCGTGGTCAGAACGCTGAGAACTTCGTCGAGCGGCAGATACTCATAGCGCAGGGCGATATTCAGCTCATCGGCCAGCACCATGTGGTAGGCCGGGTCCGCAATCATGCGCCGGACCTCATCGAGCGCGGCGCGCGCCGCCCCGATGTCACGCGCACGATCCTGTGTGTCCCAGGTGAAACCCTCGCCCATCGGCTTAAATTCGACATTGCCAGGAAAGGCGTCGAACACGGTCTTTTCGCCCGTCGACATCGCGCCCTTGACGAATTGGACCACGCCCACCTTCATGCCATGGCCGATCGCGCGGATCACCATGCCGAGCGCCGCGCTGGTCTTGCCCTTGCCCTTGCCGGTATGAACGATCAGCAAACCCTGTTCGCGGGTCTTGTTGGCCATGATCTTGGCCTGCGCCGCTTGTTTCTTCCGCATCTTTTCGGCGTGGCGGGCATCGCCGGCCAACGCTTCCACTTCGCTGTCAGCTTCCATCGATTTGCTCCCTTCGCATGAGATAGACATCCATGATCCAGCCGTGGCGCTCGCGCAGTTCGGCCCGGTGCGCGGCGATCCTGGGGCCGGCTTCGGCCAGCGGCCCCTGGTCCAGCGCTTCCTGAGCCATGCCCAGATATGCGCCCCACCAGATGGTGATGCCCTCCGGCTCCAGCACCTCGAAGGCGCAGCCGCTGTCGAGCATGACGACGAGCGTGTCCGCTCCATCGGGCCAGCCATGCGCGCGCAGCATCCGTCCGGTGGTGACCGTCACCGGCCCGGCCAGCGGGTTCAATGGTATGGCATGGGCCGCGGTCAGCGCCTGGATACTGGTGATGCCGGGCACGACCCGGACCCGAATATCCATGCCTCCGTCCTTCAGCCGTCCGGCGATCCGCAAGCTGCTGTCGTAGAGCGAGGGATCGCCCCAGACGAGCAGCGCCAGCCTGCCGCCATCCGGCAGATGCATGGCGATCTGCGTGGCCAAGGCGGCGGCTATGGCCGCGTGCCAGTCATTGACGGCATCCAGATAGACCGCATCCGCATCACGAACGGGCAGATCGAACTCGACGATCCGGACGGGCCCGGTCAGCGCCTCCGCACAGATGGCGCGGCGCAGGTCGATCAGGTCGGACTTGGCGCGACCCTTGCGCGGCAGCAAGATGAGGTCGGCGCTGTTCATCGCCCGAACCGCCTCGGCCGTCAGGTGGTCGGGGTTACCCGTGCCGATGCCAATGAGGTGCAGGTCGATCATTGAGACTCTCCCCTCGAAACGGGGGCGATCAGGTGAAAATAGGTTCCGGTCACCTGGCCGCGATGCGATCCGGTTTCGGCGACCTCCGAGCCGTCGGCATCGGTCACGCGGGCAAGCGGCGCGTCGGTCTGTTCGACAATGGTCGAATAGTGGAACTCGTGGCCGCGCAGCCTTGTCCCGGCGGCAAGGCCCGATACCGGCGCCAGCAGCTCGGCATGACGATAGCCGAGATGCATCCGGCGCTGGGCATGGCTGGTGACGAGCCCGAGCAGGCCCGCCATGCGGTGCCGCTCGCCGTTCTTGTCGACCAACGCTTCGCCCAGCACCATATAACCGCCGCACTCGCCATGGACGGGCCGCGTCTCGGCATGATGGCGCAGGCCGGACAGGAAGTTCTCCGCGGCGGCGATGGTCCCGGCGTGGAGTTCCGGATAGCCGCCCGGGAGCCAGACCAGATCCGCGTGCGCCGCAGGCGCTTCATCCGCCAGCGGCGAAAACGGCAATATCTCCGCCCCGGCGCGCCGCCAGCCTTCGAGCAGATGTGGATAGACAAAAGAAAAAGCGGCATCGCGGGCAATGGCGATGCGCTGGGCTGGAGGGAGAGGGAGCCGCCCGCCGCCGGACAAGACCGCCGGCGCACTCCCGCCGGCCGCGCTGCGGATCGCATCGAGATCGGCATGGGCGCGAAGGAACGCCGCATAGTCGGCAATCGCCCGGTCGAGGTGCGGGTGCTCGACCGCCTGCACCAGCCCCAGATGCCGTTCGGGCAAGGTCAGATCTCCCCGCCTGGGCAGCGCACCCAGCACGGGGATACCGGCCGTCTCCAGCCCCTTGCGCACCAGCCGCTCATGGCGCGGACTGGCCACGCGGTTGAGGATCACCCCCGCGAACGGCACGTGCGGATCCAGGCTCCTGAACCCCAGCGCGGTGGCGGCGGCGGACTGCGCCTGGCCCGACACGTCCAGCACAAGCACCACGGGCCAGCCCATGCGGCGAGCCATGTCGGCGCTGGCGCCATTGCCCGAGGCGCCCATGCTGGCAACGCCATCGTAGAGCCCCATCGACCCTTCGGCGAGCACCATGTCCGCTCCTGCCGCCTCGGCCACGATAGCGTCGAGCAGCCCGCCGTCCATCGCCCAGCTGTCGAGGTTGAACGAAGCCCGGCCGCAGGCGGCACGGTGAAAGGCCGGATCGATATAGTCCGGCCCACTCTTGAACGGCTGCACCGTCAATCCGTCCTCGCTCAGCGCGCGGAGTAGGCCCAGCATCACGGTGGTCTTGCCTGTCCCCGATGCCGGGGCGGCAATGATCAAGCCCAAAGTCGAATTGCGCACGCTCATTCGGAGACCTCCGAAAAGCGTGAAGTGGCGTCCTGGGGCCGGAAGCGGCGGTCATAGCCGGGTGCGTAGAGGCTGCTTTCGGCAAAATCCTGGGCCGCCAGCACGCGCCCAACAAGGATCAGGGCGGTGCGCTCCATGCTGCCCGCGACGGCTTGCTCGCAGGTTTCGAGTGTGGCGCGGACGATCCGCTGGTCGGGCCAGCTGGCTCGCCAGACCACGGCGACGGGGCAATCCGCGCCATAGGCCGGGGTCAGGTCCGCCACCACGCGCGCTAGATTGTGGACCGAGAGGTGAATGGCCAGCGTCGCGCCGGTGACGGCGAAATTGGCGAGGCTTTCGGCTGGCGGCATGGTGCTTGCGCGGCCAGGTGTACGGGTGAGCACCAGCGATTGCGCCAGCTCCGGCAAGGTCAGTTCTGCTTCAAGCGCTGCGGCGGCGGCAGCGAAGGCAGGAACGCCGGGCGTGATCGTGAAGGGAATATCCATCGCACGCAGGCGGCGCAGTTGCTCCCCCATCGCCGACCAGACCGAAAGATCGCCCGAATGGAGCCGCACCACGTCCTGGCCAGCGGCATGAGCCGCCGCAATCTCGGCCATGATCTCATCCAGTTCCAGCGGCGCTGTGTTGACGATCCGGGCGCCGGGCGGACAATGCTCGAGCACCGCCGCCGGGATCAGCGACCCGGCATAGAGGCACACCGGGCTATCCGCGATCAGATCGCGCCCGCGCAGGGTCAGAAGGTCGGGCGCGCCGGGGCCGGCACCGATGAAATGGACGGTCATGTCGAAGATCCTTGGGCGATGGCGCAGGTCGCCATGCGATCGGGGGAGATGTGGCGCGGCCCCAGCAGGCGCCCGCCCGCGCCAGCGCCCGCCAGGGCGGACGCTTCCGCGACGCTGCCGACATCGCGCGCCGCCAGACTGGCGACGGAGCGCGTGGCGGTTGGGACCGCGGCCAATGCCTCGGGCGCCACGCCGGTCAGCGGCAGGCCCAGTGCTTCGGCGAGCGGAACCAGCGCCGCAACCTTGTCCTGCACCGTGGCAAGATGCGTGACCGGAGGTTGGCCCTGCTGCGCCCGGGCGAGAGCCCCACGCAGCGAGGACAGGCCGGCGCCCGACCGAAAGCCGAAACCCGCGACGATCACAGCACCGCGCTCCATTGCACCACGGGATAGCGTGCGCGCCAGCCATGCCGGTTCCCCAGCGGCGCGGCGTCGGCCAGTTCGATGCGGAGGAGACTGCCTCCTTTTTGACCATGCCAACGCGTCAGCAAGGCTTCCGATTCCAGCGTCACTGCATTGGCGACCAGCCGCGTTCCGGCGGGCAACCGCGCCCACAGCGTTTCCAGCAAGGCATCCGATAGTCCACCGCCGATGAACACGGCATCGGGCAGGGGCGCTCCCGGCAAGACATCCGGGGCGATCCCGACGACGACCTCCAGCCGATCAACGCCCAACGCGGCGGCGTTGGCACACGCGCGATCAGCACGCACCGGATCGGCCTCGACCGCGCAGGCCCGGTTCGCCGGATGGGCCAGCAGCCATTCGATCCCGATCGATCCCGACCCCGCGCCAATGTCCCACAGCAGTTCGCCCGGACGCGGGGCGAGCGCCGCCAGCGTGAGCGCACGGACCGGGCGCTTGGTGATCTGCCCGTCGGAGGCAAACCAGTCATCCGGTAGCCCCGCCGTGACGGGCAATGTTCTGCCCTGTCCGGCGCAGTCGATCCCGACCGCTACCGGATGGACGATGTCGGTCAATGCCAGCGCGTCAGCGGGTACACGGCGCACGCGTTCGCGCGGACCGCCCAGCGCCTCCATCACATGCAGCGTCGAGGGGCCGAAGCCCTCCCGCACCAGATAGTGCGCTAGCGTAGTGACCGCCTCGCCGTCACGCAGCAGTGCCAGCACACGCCGACCCGGTACGAGATGGGGCCTCAACCGTTCCAGCGGTGCGGCATGGAGCCCGAGGCAGGGCGTCTCCTGCAGGGGCCAACCCAGTCGCGCGGCGGCCAGGGCGAAAGTCGACGACGCGGGATACGCCAGCCACTCGCCCGGATCGAGAAGCTGCGTCACGCTGGTCCCCGCGCCGAACCAGAAGGGATCTCCCGAAGCCAGCATCACCACGCGCCGCCCGCGATGTTCCATCAGGGGCGCGATCCCGTCGGTGAAGGGTACTGGCCATTCGATGGTGGGGCAGGTAATCGCGGGCAGCAGAGTGAGGTGCCGGGCCGGTCCCATGACCAGTTCGGCCTCAGCCAGCGCGGCGCGCGCAGCGGGGCCGAGGCCATCCGCCCCGTCCTCGCCGACGCCGATGATCGTCAACCACGGCCTATGCCGAAACTGGGGAGCCGCGTCAGCCATGCCGAATGTCCTCCTGCTGGGCGGCACGACCGAGGCGAGCGCCCTCGCCCGCCTGCTCGCGGCACAGGGCGTCGCGGCGACGCTCAGCTATGCGGGCCGCACGGAGACTCCCCGCGCGCAGCCGGTGCCGGTGCGTGTCGGAGGCTTCGGCGGCGTTACGGGGCTGGCCGATTATCTGCGCCGCCATCGCGTGACCCATCTGGTTGACGCGACACACCCCTTCGCCGCGACGATGAGCGTTCATGCCGTGGATGCGGCCCGGCTGGCCGGCGTCGCCCATGTCGCGCTGACCCGTCCGGCCTGGGAGCCGGTCACCGGTGACAGTTGGATGCATGTTCCGGACATCGACGGCGCGGTGGCGGCGCTGAACGGGCCGGCCCGCCGCATCATGCTGGCGCTGGGGCGGATGCATGTGGAAATGTTCGCTGCCCAGCCGCAGCACCATTATCTGTTGCGCTTCGTGGACACTCCGGAACGCCCGCCCGCTCTTCCCCATCATAGCCTGATCGTCGATCGCGGTCCCTTCACGGTCGTAGGGGACAGCAACCTGATGCAGCGCCATGCCATCGACCTGGTGGTGTGCAAGAACTCCGGCGGTCAGGGGGCCGAAGCCAAAGTGCTCGCCGCGCGACAACTCGGCTTGCCGGTGCTGATGATAGATCGCCCCGCCATTCCAGACCGGACAGAGGTCTCTCGCCCTGAGGATGTCCTCGCATGGTTGGTCCATGGACTCGGTCACGATGCCGGCCCGGACGCTGAACGCGGCGTATAGAGGATCGGGCCGATCGCCCGTTCGATCACGCGGGTCAGGCTCGATCCGACGATGACCATGGTGCGCATGTCGGCCATGTCGGCAGTGGCCTGGCCCAACGGCACGATCCGCAATTGCTCTTCCGGCGTCGACACGGCGCGCGCGAACAGGACCGGGCGATCATCGCCGCACACCCCGCGCAGCAGGTCCAGCACCCGCGCGAAACCCTCCGGCCGCGCTTTCGACCTCGGGTTGTAGAAAGCCATGGCGAAATCGGCCTCCGCCGCCAGTCGCAACCGCTTTTCGATCAGGGACCAGGGCTTGAGGTTGTCCGACAAATTGATGGCGCAGAAATCATGCCCCAGCGGCGCACCCGCCCGGGCGCTGGCCGCCAGCATGGCGGTAATGCCGGGCAGCACCCGGATGTCGATATCGCGCCAATTGGTCGGACCGGCCTCCAGTGCCTCGAAGACGGCTGCCGCCATCGCGAAAACGCCAGGATCGCCGGAGGACACCACGACCACGTGCCGCCCCCGCGCCGCCAGTTCGAGCGCATGGGCCGCCCGGTCCAGTTCCACGCGGTTGTCAGACGGGTGAAGCGTCAGCCCCTCGCGCGGAGCAACACGGGCGACATAGGGGATATATCCGATGACATCGCTCGCCCCGGCCAGAGCGGTGGTGACTTCGGGCGTGACCAGTGCCTCGTCCCCCGGCCCCAGACCGGCGATGGCAATCCAGCCGCTCATGGCCGGCGGCCCTGGCCATGGATCAGCAGGATCGAGAAATAAGGCGTGACGCTTGTCGCTTCGACGAGCCGGGTGACACGCTGGCCGGGCATGGCGGCATGTTCGACCAGCCAGGCCGCGTCCTCGCGTCCTGCCGTCGCCACTGCGCGGCGCAGTTTGGGCAGGTTGCGGCCGATCTTCATAACCACCAGCGCATCGGTGTCACGGATGCGCCGGGCCAGTTCCTCCTCGGGAAGGGTAGCCATCGCCACCGTCAGCACGTCGTCGCCCCAGGTAATGGGGACACCCGTCGCGTTCCAGGCTCCGGCCATGCCGGTGATGCCCGGCACCACCGCCACCGGGACCATGCCCGCCAAACGGGCATGAAGATGCATGAACGAGCCGTAGAAGAACGGATCGCCTTCACATAGGACGACGACATCCTCGCCGGCCTGCGCCAGCTCGGCCAATCGCTCCGTGCATTCGGCGTAAAAGGCGGACAGACAGGCGTTGTAACGCGGATCGGATACCGGGATCTCGGTCGTCACCGGGTATTCCATCGGGATTTCGATCGCGTCGGCGCGCAGCATTCCTTCGGCAATGCGCCGGGCCTGCCCCGGGCGCCCCACCTTGCGGAAATAGGCGACATGACGGGCGCCGCGCACCAGCCGGTCGGCGCGCACGCTCAGCAGATCGGGCGCGCCGGGGCCCAGACCAACGCCATGAATCGTTCCGCAAGACATGACCGTGCTCATTCGGCGCGGCTCGCCAAAGCGTTGATCGCGGCGACCGTGATCGCGCTGCCGCCAAGGCGACCCTCGACGATACAGCAAGGCGCAGGCGGCGCAGCCCACAGCGCGGCTTTGGATTCGGCCGCACCGACGAAGCCCACCGGACAGCCGATGATCGCCGCCGGGTGCGGACAATCGGGATCTTCCAGCATATCGAGCAGATGGAAAAGAGCGGTCGGCGCATTGCCGATAGCCACCACCGCGCCCGCCAGATGCGGCCGCCACAGTTCCAGCGCGGCGGCGGAACGGGTGTTGCCCATCGTCCGCGCCATGGCCGGCACTTGGGTATCGCCCAGGGTGCAGATAATCGGATTGGCGGCGGGCAGACGCGCGCGCGTGATCCCTTCCGACACCATCCGGGCATCGCAGAGGATCGGAGCGCCATCGGCGAGCGCCGCACGCGCCGCGCCTGCGAAACCGGGCGAGAAGCGGATATGCGCCGCCAGGTCCACCATCCCGGCGGCGTGGATCATGCGGACCGCCACCGGCTCCTCATCGAGCGAAAAGTTCGCAAGATCGGCCTCGGCGCGGATCGTGGCAAAGGACTGGCGATAGATTGCCGCACCATCGGTTTCATAAACATGGGGCATCAGGCAGCTCCGAAATGGGCAAGTATCTCGGCCAGGCCGAGGGCAGAACGAAGCGAAGGCCCGCCAGCGGGGGCATTCCGGCACAGATCGAACAGGCCTTCCCGGCCGGTCAGCGTGACATCGGCGGCGCGCGGGTGGGCGCAGCCCTTGGCGCAGCCGGAGACATGCAGCCGTCCCTCGACATGCGGGGCAAGGCGCCAGGCAAGGTCGCGGGTTTCGACCGTAGCCTGGGGGCAATAAGGTGCGCCGGGACAAGCCTCTGCCCGCAGCAGCGGATCGGCAGGATCGCAGAGCAGACCTTCGCGGCGCGCAGCAGGCGCGCCCTCGAGGAGCAGCACGCGCCAGGGTGTGAGCCGTATAGCCCCGGCTGGCGGCGTTTCCATCATCCCGGCCAGAAACCGTGCCTTCACCCGGCCGAACGGCAGGCCATAGGCCGAACCCAAATCGTGCCGGCCTGGCGGGATGCGGGCAATGGGCGGCGCGGGCAGAATATCGCCCTCGGCCCAATCCGGCAGGACAGCCTGGTGCCGAACCATGCGTCCGGCATCTGCGCCGCCGCTTTCGCCGAACCAGTTGGCGAGCGCGATCAGCGCATCCGCTTCCTTGCCCGGTGCGACGGCAACGCCGGCAGGGCGACCGTCAGCGCGCAGGATGAGGTTACCTTTTTCGCCGCGCTCGATACGGAAATCGCCCGCCTCGCCGCAAAGGGCCGTGGCCTGCCCCGCATCGATGACAAATCCGACCTTACTAGACAGACCCGGCAGTTCACCCAACCGTTCCTGCAATTCGCTGGCGATGCGGTGGCTGTCGTCCCCGGTCCGCCAGTCCGGAGCGACCAGAATGTTGCGTCGCTTTTCGATGGCGGGATCGGCGTCCACCAGGTTCAGGGCCAGCAGCCGGTCCAGCACCGCCTGCCAGCCGGCTTCACGCACCCCGCGGATCTGGAGATTGGCGCGGCGGGTCATGTCGATCAGCCCATTGCCATGCGTCATGGCGGCATCGCACAGGCCCAGCACCTGCTCGCGCGTCAGGCGGCCAAGCCGTGGCTTCACCCGAACCAACAGGCCATCGCCCGCCATCATCGGGTGCCATGCATCGGGACACCAACCCTGGACTGCAAAATCGCTCATGCCCCGTCTTTCGGGCCGGAGGAAATCGGCAGTCCGGCGAGGATCGAATTGCGCCGCGTCCGCCACAACCCGGCGGCGTGAAGCGCGGCGAAGCGGCTTTCCATCGCCGCCAGCGCGCCGGGGTTCTCGCGTTCAAGAAACGCGCAGACCTCCGGCTGGCCCAGCGTGGCATCATGATAGAGGTCGAACAGGTGCGCGGGCACGCTGCCCGATAGATGCGCGAACATGCCCATATGATCGAGCGTGGCCGCCAGTTCGGCAGCCCCGCGAAAGCCGTGGCGCATCATGCCGGCAACCCAGCCTGGATGCGCGGCGCGGGCGCGAACGACGCGGGCAATCTCTTCGGCAAGGGTGCGAGCCACAGGACTGACCGGATCGCGATTGTCGAGGTGATAGAGCGCCGCCGTGCCGCCCGCGAGCATCTTGGCGGCGGCAAAGCCCGCCTCGTGCGCGGCATAGTCGGCGGCCAGCAGCAGATCGGTTTCGGGCAGGTCCTGAAGATGGACGAAGGCATCGGCCGCCACCACACGCTGGCGCAGGCCCCCAGTGTCTGCGTCGGAGTCGGCAGGGGCGCCGGCCGGATCGCAGATCGTGTCCAGCGCATGGTCCGATGCCGCCAGCCATGCTTCTCCGGCAGCGCGCCGGGCATCGTCGGTATAGACTTCGGCCGTATCGCCCATTCCCAGGCCGTAGCGGCCAGGTCGTGGGCCATAGACGCGCGGGGCCACGGGCTTGCCCGCGAAGGGATTCCAGTCCGCCGGTTCGTCCCGCGCGCCTAGCGCCCGCACCGCCTGCCCGAACAGCGCCGGCAAGGTCGGAAAGGCGTCGCGGAACAGTCCGGAAACGCGCAGAGTTACGTCAATGCGCGGTCGGTCCAGCAGGGCGAGCGGCAGGATCTCGATCCCTATCACCCGTTCGGACGCCATGTCCCACAGCGGTTTGGCGCCCAGCAGGTGCAGCGCCATGGCAAATTCCTCTCCCGCCGTGCGCATCGTTGCCGAGCCCCAGAGATCGACCAGCAGCCCGCGCGGATAGTCGCCATGATCCTGCAAGTGCCGCCGGATCAGTTCCTCCGCCAGGCAAACCCCTTGCGCATAGGCGGCACGGGTCGGCACCGCGCGCGGGTCGATCGTGTAGAGGTTACGCCCCGTCGGCAGCACATCGCTGCGCCCGCGATAGGGTGAACCGGAAGGACCGGGCGCCACGCGCCTCCCGTCCAGCGCCGCCAGCAACCCGGCCCGTTCCGCCGCGCCATGCTCAGTCCGGCCAAAGACATGCAGCCCGTCGCCGAACTGGCTGGCCTTCACATCGCAGACGAAGCGGTCGATGCGCGTGATCGCCTCGACCAATGTGGTCGCGCTATCCAAGCCCAGCTCGGCCTCCAGGCCCAGCGCGCGCGCTTCCTCGCGAATGGCATCCTGGAGCCGGTCGCGGCGGGCCGGATCCAGCCCATCGGCATTGGAAAATTCATCGAGCAGCGCCTCGATGCGGGTAAGGCCCGCACCGCTGCCGGTCTGCGTCAGGGGTGGCGGGACGTGACCGATGGTGACCGCGCCGATGCGGCGCTTGGCCTGCGCCGCCTCGCCCGGGTCATTGACGATGAAGGGGTAGATCACCGGCATGGCGCCCACGAGCGCCTCCGGCCAGCACGCATCCGACAGGGCGACCGCCTTGCCGGGCAGCCACTCCAGCGTGCCGTGCGCGCCGATATGGACCAATGCGTCCACGCCCTGTTCGCGCAGCCACAGGTAGAAGGCGACATAAGCATGGCGCGGACAGCGCGAGAGGTCGTGATAATCCTCCGCGCGGCTGGCGCTGATACCCCGCTCGGGCTGCAAGGCGACGATGGCCTTGCCGGCCGCGACCGCGGGAAAGCAGAATGCGCCGTCCCACACCGCCGGATCGCTTTCCGGATCGCCCCAGGCAGCGGCAAGATCGGCGCGCAGCCCCTCGGGCAAGGCAGCCAGCGCCCTACGATAGTCGGCTAGAGGCCAGCGCAAGTGCTCGCACTGGAGCGCTGTCGGCAAATCCGCGCGGGGAAGCACCTGGTATCCCGCCTGCGCAAGGTCGGCCAGAATCGCCTCGGTGGAGGCAAAAGTGTCCAGCCCCACGGCATGGGCCATCTGGTAGGCCTTGCCGGGATATGTGGAGAGGGCAAGCGCCACGCGCCGATCGCCAAGAGGCTTTCGGGCCAGCGCGGTCCAGCCGGCCACGCGGGCGACGATCGCCTCGATCCGCTGCGGATCGGCGCGATGGAGGCTGCGGGAAAATTCCAGCGCGGGATCGCGCGTCCCCGCTTCCTTGAAACTGGCGACACCGGCAAAGACGCGGCCATCCAGTTCGGGCAACACGACATGCATCGCGAGATCGGCGGGCGACAGCCCACGCGCTGCGCCTGCCCAGGCGGCGCGGCCCGATGTGGCGAGCGCCAGTTGGAACACGGGCACGCCCGCGCCGTCGAGCGGCGTGTCGATCCCATCGCCGCGGGCAGAGAAGGCGGTGGCGTTGATGATGGCGACCGGAGCAAGGGCACGGACCCAATGATCGACCTGGCCGCGCACCAGAGGCGCCTTCAGCGACGGGACGAAAATCGACAATGTGTCGAACCCCCGCTGCTCGAACGCGGCGTGAAGGGCGGCGAAGGGGTC
>Ga0182746_1001406_pt1 | contig 22042 bp, 25 predicted proteins | sample eDN3rd30CBELigOP_FD_128881 | JGI IMG/M metagenome (GOLD analysis project Ga0182746, IMG submission 128881) | Enriched Organic Plus compost microbial communities from Emeryville, California, USA - eDNA 3rd pass 30_C BE-Lig OP (version 2) (version 2) ... | reverse complement strand
TCCGTCGTCGAGGTCGCACGGCGCGCGGGGATCAACCGCGTCACGTTCTACGACCACGCCACGAGCCCCGCGGCCCTCCTGGTCGCCGTCCTCGCCGACGAGCTCGACCAGATCCGTGCCGCGCTCCTGGACCCCGAGGCCGCCGGCTCCCGCACGTCCGCCTCGGGCGCGACGCCCGACCCGCTCGAGCTCGTCGACCGGGTCGCCCGCGCGGTCGCGAGCCACGTCGAGCGGCACGCCGCGATCTACGAGCGCGCCCTCGTCCGCGCGAGCGACGACCTGCCGGCGACCGACCCGCACGACGACGCGACCGCCGTCGGCGCGACGCTCGGGGCGCCCCTGTCCACGCTGCTCGCCGACCACTTCACGCGCACCCTCGAGACCTTCCTGACCGGGCACCCGTGGCTGCGGCCACCGGCGGCGCTCCGCCCGACGGCGCCCGGTGTCGCCCCCGGCGCGACCGGCCACCCCGACCCCGGGCGACCCGCGGGGCAGGTGGGCGGACCCGCGGAGGCGAGCGGCGCCGTCGGGCCGGCAGAGGCGCGCGAGGTGCGCGCGTACGCGCGGTACGTCGCGCTCGGGTCGGTCGGCGCGCTCGAGACCTGGCTCGCGTCGCCCGCGCCCCGCGACCCCGACTTCTTCCCGCGGGTCGCGCGCGCCGCGCTGCCCGCCTGGTGGACGACGCCCCCGCAGGACGCGCCCACCCCCTGAGACCACCCGCGAACCACGGGACCACCGACACCCACGAGGTGTCTCACGAGAGGAGCCCCACCATGGGCCGAGTTCAGGACAAGGTCGCCATCGTCACCGGCGGCACCGGAGGCATGGGCACCACGCACGCCAAGGCGCTCGTCGCCGAGGGCGCGAAGGTCGTGATCGCCGACCTCGACGACGCGAAGGGCGCCGCGCTCGCCGCGGAGCTGGGCGACGACGCCCGCTACGTGCACCTCGACGTCACGAGCGAGGACGACTGGGCGGCCGCCGTCGCCGCGACCGTCGAGGCGTTCGGCACCGTCGACGTGCTCGTCAACAACGCCGGCATCGCGAACGGCGCCGCCATCACCGAGTTCACGCCGGCGATGTGGCGGAAGATCATCGACATCAACCTCACCGGGACGTTCCTCGGGATCCACGCCGTGTCCGGGATCATGGCGAAGGCCGGCTCCGGGTCGATCATCAACATCTCGTCGGTCGAGGGGCTGCGCGGCAGCCCCGGTCTGCACGGGTACGTCGCCTCGAAGTTCGGCGTCCGCGGGCTCACGAAGTCCGTCGCGCTCGACCTCGGGCCGCGCGGCGTGCGCGTCAACTCCATCCACCCCGGGTTCATCGAGACGCCCATGACCGCGTCCCTCAACCCCGACGACCTCATGATCCCGCTCGGCCGCGCCGCCAAGCCCGAGGAGGTCTCGCAGCTCGTCGTGTTCCTCGCGTCGGACGAGTCCAGCTACTCCACCGGCTCCGAGTTCGTGGTCGACGGCGGGCTCGTCGCCGGCGTCCCGTCGCGCGCCCACCACTGACCGGGCCTCACCCCCGCTCGACGGCGGCCTGGCAGTCCACGCACAGGCGCGCCGTCGGGCGGGCCGCGAGCCGAGCGTCCGGGATGGGGCGCTCGCAGCGCTCGCACCGCCCGTACGTGCCGTCGTCGAGCCGGGCCGACGCCGCGTCGACCTCGTCGAGCTGGCGGCGCGCGTCCGCCGCGAGCACCGCGGCCTGGGCCCGGTCGAACGCGAGCGTCGAGCCCTCGGGGTCGTGCTCGTCGTCGGAGTTCGCGTCCCGGCGGGCGACCGCGATGTCGTCGAGCTGGTCCTCGAGCGCCGCGAGCCGGCGCGCGGCCTCCCGCCGGAGCTCGTCGAGCCGCCCGCGCACCCCTGCCTCGTCCATCCCTCGAGTGTGCCCCGGGGCCGACGGCGGTGCGTGGCCCGGGATGCCCACGGCGGTGCGGCTCGGCCCCTCGAGGCCGTCGCGGCAGACTACGGGCATGACCACGAGCGCCGTCCGGACCCGCGCCTGGCGCGACGGCACCGTCCTCGCCGAGGACTTCCCCTTCGACCAGATCTCCGACTACGTCGACGCCGGCGACTGCCTCGTGTGGGCCGACGTCTGCGCGCCCGACGACGACATCCTCGCCAGCCTCGCCGAGGAGCTCCGTCTCGACCCCCACGCCGTCGAGGACGCCCGCGGACGGAACGAACGGCCCAAGGCCGTGCGCTACCCGACGCACACGTTCCTCACCACCGACGCGCTGCGCCGCGACCGCGACGGCTCGGTCGCGCTGACGCGGGTCTCCGTCTTCGCGACCAAGCACGCGTTCGTGACCGTCCGGCTCGACGACGGGTTCGACATCGAGCCCGTCGTGCAGCGCTGGGACGCGAACGCCGAGCTGCTGCGGTACGGGCCGCGGGCCCTCACGCACGGGCTGCTCGACGTGCTGGTCGACCAGTACTTCGAGACCCTGCAGGGCATCGACGACGAGGTCGACGCGCTCGAGGACGCGCTGTTCGACGAGAGGCCCCAGAACGGGCGGCAGGTCCAGGAGCAGACGTTCCGGACCCGCAAGAACCTCGCCCGCGTGCGGCGGGTCGTCCTCCCGATGCGGGAGGTCGTCAACACGGTGACCCGGCGGGCGATCGAGCCCGACGACAGCACCGAGCTCGTCCCCTACTTCGAGGACCTCTACGACCACGTGCTCCGCGCATCCGAGTGGAGCGACTCGCTCCGGGACCTCGTCGCGACGGTCCACGAGACGACGATGGCGCTCGCCGACAACCGCATGAACCAGGTCATGAAGCAGCTCACCGCGTGGGCGGCGATCATCGCGGTCCCCACCGCGATCACCGGCTACTTCGGGCAGAACGTCCCGTACCCCGGCTTCGGGCGGCCGTGGGGATTCGCGTTGAGCGTCGCGGCGATCGTCGTGGTGGCGCTGGCGCTCTACACGCGCTTCAAGCGCAAGGACTGGCTCTGATTCCGCGAGGTAGCGCTTCTCGCCCGAGGTAGCGCGGACTCCGCGCTACCTCGGGCGAGAACCGCTACCTCGCGGGGACGGCTCGGCCGGTGCGGCCGTGCGGCGCGTCGCGGCGGCGGCCGACGCCGCGTCTGTGGATGACGCGCGCTGTCCACAGGCGCCGACGCGCGAGGGGTCCTCGGAGTGAGACGGGACCGAGCATGACGTCATGCCTACGCCTGTCACGGCGCCGTCGCCGTCACCCCTGCTCGACGGCGTCCCGGCCCCCGTCGTCGCGACCGCTCGTCGAGGCCAGGGCGTTCCTCTCGAGAAGCCGTCGCTGCCCGACGTCCGCCGGTTCGACCCGGAACGCCGAGCCGAGCAGGACCGGTCCTTGGCCGACGGGTCGTTGCTCCGGGTGAGGTCGGGCGTCTACGCAGCTCCTGTGACGGCCGTCGGCCCGGCTCGTCGCCGGAAGGAGGAGGTCTTGCTCGGCGTCCGGGCGGCGCTGGAGAAGCTGCGCGCCGAGTTCTGGTTCAGCCACGACACCGCCGCGCTGCTGTGGGGGCTGTGGACGTGGCGCCTCTCGGGTCGGGTCCATCTGACCCACCTGCGGAACCCGCACGTCGACCGCGCTCCCGCTGGATCGACGACGCGCCACTGGAGCGATCTGCCGCGAGGGCAGCTGACGTCGTGGGCCGACGCCGTCACCGGGCTCGAGATCCCGGTGACCAGCCTCGAACGGACGATCGTCGACTGTGCGCGGACCTGCCCGCCGGACGCAGGGCTGGTGATCGCCGACGCCGGGCTCCGACTCGGCGCGAACCGTGACCTCGTCGAGGCGATCCTGCGGGACGCGGCGGGCGGACGTGGCGTGCGCCGTGCGCGCCAGGTCATCGCCGCAGCGGACCCGCGGTCGGAGTCCCCGATCGAGAGCGCCACCCGGTGGGTCGTCGTCGACGCCGGGCTGCCGACGCCGCAGCTCGCCATCGAGCAGCGCACGCTGTCCGGGCGCTACTGGGTGGACCTCGGGTGGCCGGAGCTCAAGGTCGGTATCGAGGTGGACGGGCTCGAGAAGTACTCGGGCCTGTACGGCGACCCGAGGCAGGTGCTTCTCGACGAGAAGCGACGCCACGACGCGCTCGTCGAGGCCGGCTGGTTGCTCGTCCGGGTGACGATCGAGGACCTGCGCGACCCGGACCGCCTCGTCGCGCGGGTCGTGGCCGCTCTGCGTTCGCGCGGCTGGCGAGGGGTGCTGACGCCGCGAAGTAGCGCTTCTCGCCTGAGGTAGCGCGGACTCCGCGCTACCTCAGGCGAGAAGCGCTACCTCACGAGGGTTTGCAGGCCGCGGACGCGCGGAACGGGCGGGCGGGTGAAACGCCTCGAAGCCGCGTCACGTTCGATCGTGGGACCGCTCCCCTCTGCATAGGCGGACCCGTGCGCAGGGGCGCGGCGCCCGAAGGGCCCCGGACATTCGGAGTGCAGGACGTGACGGACGCGCGACGGGACACGACCACACGGGTGGCGACCTGTGTCGGCGACCTCGCCGTGCGCGTCGTCGGGAGCGGCCCGCCGGCGCTGTTGTGGCACAGCCTGCTCGTCGACTCGTCGTCGTGGTGCCGGGTCGAGGACGACCTCTCCGAGCGCCGGACGCTCGTCATGGTCGACGCGCCGGGCCACGGCCGAAGCACGTGCCCGCCGCGGCGCTTCGGGATCCACGACTGCGCCGCCGCCGCGCTCGACGTCCTGGACGCGCTCGGGCTCCCCGTCGTCGACTGGGTGGGCGTGGCGTGGGGCGGTCGCGTGGGGCTGGCATTCGCGGCGACCTACGGCGAACGGGTCCGCTCGCTCACGACCTTCAGCTCGTCCCCGTACCGGCTCCCGGCGGCGTGGCGGCACCTGTCGGCGTCGCTGCTCGTCCCGTACCGGCTGCTCGGCCCGCTGGCGCCGGTCACCGAGGCCGCGATGACCGAGCTGCTCGGCGAGCGCTCGCGCCGGATGGACGTCGAGGCCGCGATCCTCGTGAGCCGCGCGTTCCTCGGCGCCGACCGCGCCGCGATGACCCGCAGCGTGCGCAACACGCTCCTCCACCCCGAGGACCTGAGCGACGTCCTGGCCCGGGTCGGTGCACCCACGCTCGTCGTCGCCGGGGGCGACGACGACACGTTCACGGCCGACGACGCCGCGTTCGTCGCGGGCTCGATGCCGCGCGCGCGCAGCGACGTCCTGGACGCGGTCTTCCGGCTCGCGCCGCTCGAGCGCCCGCAGGAGACGGTCAAGCTCGTGCTCGAGCACTGGGACGAGACGGACTGGCTCTGAACCGACCTCGGCGCCACCGTTGCGGGGGCGTGTGACGCGCGCGACACTGGAACCACCGGCGCCCCGACGCGCCGGGTGTTGGCTCCTGAACCGTGCTGACCGACCCGAGGGGGTGGCCCTCATGGCTACCGCGTACGACGTCCTGCCGATGCTGGGACGTGGCAAGCACCGCAACCCGCGCAAGGGCGCCTGCTTCATGGAGCTGGCGTCGTACCTGGCGGGTGAGAAGTGGTCCGACCACCCCGCCTGCACGCATCCGCTCCTCGCGATGCTGGCGCGTGCGGTGAACGACCTGACCTCCGACGCCGGCCGGCCCCAGCTCGCGCCGCTGATCCCGTCGGTCATCGGCGTGAACAGCGACGACGCGCACTGGGACATCCAGATCGCGCTCGACGCCGCCGTGGCCGCGCTGCCCGACGCACCGGAGTACCGGCAGCGGACGCTCGCCGTCGCGATCATCGCGTGCGAGCGGATCCTGGACGACCTCGACGCCCGCCAGCCGGGCACGCGGTCTTTGGCGTCGCAGTCGGCGCTCGCGGAGGTGCCGGCGACGACGGCCTGGGCGGAGGAGTTCTGCCGCGGCTCGATCGCGAAGCCGGCCCGGTTCGTCCGCGACGCCGCGCCGAGCATCGTCGGGTCGGCGGTCCTCGCGATCGCGGAGTCCGCGACGCCCGACGTGGACGCCCGTCTGCGCCGCCTGCTCGAGACCACGATCACGCAGTGCCGCGCCTGGGCTGCCGTGGACGGGGACGAGCCCCGGGCGCTCGCACCGGAGGTCTGGCGCGACGTCGTCCGCCCGGTCCCGGCACAGGCGGTCTGACGCGGTAGGCCGGACGCAGCATCACCTCCGCCGGGCGCGCCCCTCACAGGGCGCGCCCGGCGTGCGTCTCGCTAGCCTCGTCGTGTGACGACGACGCCTCGGACGGCCACCGACCCGCTCAACACCCTCACCCTCGACCAGCTGCGCTCGCGCACGAGCGTGAAGTGGCGCGAGTACGCGCCGGACGTCCTGCCGCTGTGGGTGGCGGAGATGGACGTCGTCCTCGCGCCCGGCATCGTGGACGCGGTGTCGCGGGCGCTGCGTGACGGCGACACGGGCTACGACCACGGCTCCCGGTACGCGGAGGCGTGGGCGTCGTACGCGGCGGACAGGTGGGGCTGGGACGTCGACCCGGCGCGCACGATGACGGTCGCCGACGTCATGAACGGCATCGTGCACGCGCTGGGCGTGCTGACGGAGCCGGGCGACGTCGTCGTGGTGAGCCCGCCGGTGTACCCGCCGTTCTACCAGTTCGTGCCGGGCGCGCTGCGCCGCACGCTCGACGCGCCGCTGACGGCGGAGGCTCGGCTGGACCTCGCCGACGGCGGGACCCTGGACCGGGCGTTCGCGCAGGCGAGGTCGGACGGTCGGGCGGCCGTGTACCTGCTCGCGAACCCGCACAACCCGACGGGCACCGCCCACACGGCCGACGAGCTCGAGCGTCTGTGCGCGCTGGCGGACCGGCACGGGGTGCGGGTCGTCTCGGACGAGATCCACGCACCCCTGAGCGGCCGCCCCGGCGACGGCGTCCCGGGGTTCACGTCGGTCCTGACGGTCCCGGGCGGCGAGCGCGCGCTCGCGCTCGTGTCGCCGTCGAAGGCGTGGAACCTCGCGGGGCTGCGGGCGGCCCTGCTGGTCGCGGGCGAGGACGCGACCGCCGACCTGGCGCGGGTCCCGGCGCACACGCTCGACGCCGTCAACCACGTCGGCGTGATCGCGCAGATCGCGGCGCTCGAGACGGGCCGCGAGTGGCTGGACGAGGTGCTCACGTCGCTCGACGCGAACCGCGCGCTCCTCGCCGAGCTCCTCGCGGACCGTCTGCCGCAGGTCCGCTACCGCCGCGAGCACGCGACGTACCTCGCGTGGCTCGACTGCCGGGGCCTGGGCCTGGGCGACGACCCGTCGAGCACCTTCCTCGAACGGGGCCGGGTCGCGCTCAACCCGGGTCCGTCGTTCGGTGCGGGCGGCGAGGGGCACGTGCGCCTCAACCTCGGGACGTCGCGCGCGATCCTCACGGAGGCCGTCGACCGGATGGCGTCCGCCGTCTGACGGGCCGCGCCGTCCGGGGGACGGGGGCGCGGCGGCCCCGCGGCACGGGAATGGTGTGGTTGCCGGTCCTGTTGTGCGGGGGCAGGCTGGAGATGGCCGGAAGGAGCCGAGCATGAAGAGCGAGATCCACCCCGAGTACGGCTGGGTGGTGTTCCGGGACGCGTCGGCGGACTTCGCGTTCCTCACCCGGTCCACGCTGGCCGGGAACGCCGCCGGAGGTCCGGGGCGCCCCGAGAAGACCGTCGAGTGGACGGACGGCAAGACCTATCCCGTGATCGACGTCGAGATCTCGTCGGCGAGCCACCCGTTCTACACGGGCACCGCGCGCGTCGTGGACACCGCCGGTCGCGTCGAGAAGTTCAACCGCCGGTACGGCCGCAAGAGCTGACACCGCGGGTCCCTCGAGGACGGGTCGACCGGGAATCGGTCGGCCCGTCCTGTTGTTATCGGGAACGATTCTCAAGAACCGAGACTCGACCGGTAGAACCAGCACCAGGAGGGGCCCCGTGGCCACCAAGCACGCCGACCTGCGACCCGTCGTCAAGCTCCGCTCGACGGCAGGCACCGGGTTCACCTACGTCACCACCAAGAACCGCCGCAACGACCCCGACCGGCTCGTGCTGCGCAAGTTCGACCCCGTCGTCCGCCAGCACGTCGACTTCCGCGAGGAGCGCTGATGGCGAAGACCTCCAAGATCGCGCGCGACGAGCAGCGCCGCGCCGTCGTCGAGCGCTTCGCCTCGCGCCGCGCCGCGCTCAAGAGGCTGATCGCCTCGCCGCACGCGACCCCGGAGGCCCGCCGGGCCGCCGTCGTCGAGCTGCAGCGGCAGCCCCGCGACGCGAGCGCGACCCGCGTGCGCAACCGCGACGTCGTCGACGGCCGCCCGCGCGGCTACGTCGGGGCGTTCGGGCTCAGCCGCATCCGGCTCCGCCAGCTGGCGCACCGGGGCGAGCTGCCCGGCGTCACGAAGTCCAGCTGGTGACGCGGCACAGGCAAGGAGAGGAGCGCTCATGAAGGTGCGCGCATCGATGCGTTCGCTCAAGGGCCGGGACGGCTCGATCGTCGTCCGGCGCCGCGGACGGACGTTCGTCGTCAACAAGCGCAACCCGCGCTGGAACGGCCGCCAGGGCTGACCTCAGCCCCGGTCGCCGAAGCAGACCGGCCGCCCGTCTACCTCGCGAGGTAGGCGGGCGGCCGTATTAGGTCGCGAGGGCGGTCAGGCGTGGACCGGGTGCTCCTCGGTCGCCCGCGACGGAGCCCCGACGATGGCGCCGCCGGCGCGGTGCGAGGCCCGCGCGGCGAGCCAGACCGCGAACCAGACGAGGCAGGCGATCGTCACGACGACGAAGCTCGGCGGCAGGTTGAGCATCGCCGAGAACGCGAGCCCCGCCCACACGGACACGAGCGAGATGGCGGCGGAGACGGCCATCGCGCGCTTGGGCCGCGGCGTGAGCTGGATGCCGGTGGCGGCGGGCGTCACGACGAGCGCGAACAGCAGCAGCGTCCCGACGACCTGCACGGCCATGGTGATCACGAGCCCCAGGAGCGCCATGAACACGACCGACAGCGTCCGCACGGGCACCCCGCGCGCCTCGGCGACCTCGGAGTCGACCGACGCGAACAGCAGCGGCCGGTAGATCAGCCCGACCGCCGCGGCGAGCGCGACGAGCATGACCGCGAACACGACGAGCTGCTCGTTGGTGATGGCGAGCAGGTTGCCGAACAGGACGTTCGTCATGGTCGACGACGACTTGGTCGCGAGCGAGTTGAAGTAGAGGCCGAGCCCGGTCGCGAGGGCGAGGACGGTGCCCGTCGCGACCTCCCGGTCGGCGGCCTTCTTGCCGAGCGCGCCGATCACGAGCGCGCCGCCGACGGCGAAGATCCCGAGCCCGAGGCTCACGGGGATCCCGATGAGGACGGCGCCCGTCGCGCCGGGCAGGCCGATGTGCGCGAGGGCGTGCGCGGCGAACGCGGTGTTCCGGACGATCACGAAGTAGCCGATGAGGCCCGCGGCGAGCGCGACGATCGTGCCGCCGAGCAGCGCGTTGCGCATGAAGTCCGAGGTGAGGATCTCCCACCAGTTGTCCTGGTAGGTCACGAGGTCGACGGTCCGCACGATCACACGCTCCTCATGAACAGCTCGCCCTGCGGGGTGCGCACGACCTCGATGCGCGTCCCGTACAGGTGGCTCAGCAGGTCCTCGTCGACGACGCCCGACAGGGGCGCGTGGTGCGCGTGCCCGTCGAGCAGGTACACGGCGCCGTCGAGCACCGAGAGCAGGGGGTTGAGGTCGTGTGCGACGACGAGGATCGTGACGCCGAGGTCGCGGTTGAGCCGGCCCAGCAGGTCGACGATCTCGCGCTGGTTGCGCAGGTCGAGCGCCGCGAGGGGCTCGTCGAGCACGACGAGCCGCGGCCGCGACACGATCGCCTGCGCGATGGCGACGCGCTGGCGCTGACCGCCCGAGAGCTGGGAGACGCGCCGGTTCGCGAACCCGGTGGCGTCGACGGCGGCGAGGGCCTCGTCGACGCGGTCGCGCTGCTCGCGCGTGGTCCGGGAGAACGCCCAGCGGTTGCCGGTCAGCCCGAGCAGGACGGCGTCGCGCGCCCGGATCGCGTCGCCCGCGGTGGACGTGTAGTCCTGCGGGACGTAGCCGATGTCGCCGCGGCCGGAGGCGCCGCCGTCGCCCGGGGCGTGGCCGAGCACCTCGACCCGGCCCGACGACGTCGGCACGAGCCCGAGGACGACCTTGAGCATCGTCGTCTTGCCGGAGCCGTTCGACCCGATGATCGCGGTCACGGAGCCGGCGGGGATCTCGAACGTGCCCTCCGACCAGACGAGCCGGCCGCCGCGCACGACGCTCACGTCGTCGAAGACGAGCGCGGGCGGCGCGGGGGAGTCGTCCGGGGCGGTCGCTGCGGGCGCGGGCGCCGGGGCGGCCTCAGGCGTCGACACCGAGGGCCTTCGCGAGCGCGGTGAGCTGGGACACCTGCCAATCCTCGAACGACGTCGCGCCGGGCGCCACCGTCTCGGTGACGTCGACGATCGGCACGCCGGCCTTCTCGGCGGCCTGGTGGACCTGCTCGGGGATCGACCCCTCGGTCTGGGTGTTGTAGATGAGGACGTCGATCCGGTGCGCCGCGAGCGCGTCCTGGAACGCCTTGAGGTCGGCGGGCGACGGGTCCGACTCGTTGGCTGCGGCACGCGCGAACCCGGCGGGCGTCTTGTCGACGAGCCCCACGGCCTGCGCCATGTAGTCGAAGACGCCCTCCGTCGCGCCGTACGTCTTGCCGGCGGCCTCGGCCTTGAGCTTTCCGACGAGGTCCGTGTACGGCTTCAGGGTCGCGGTGAGCGCGGTGCGCTGCTGCGCGAAGTAGCTCTTCGCGTCGGGCGCGAGGTCCTGGAGCTCCTGCGTGACGGCGTCGGAAACCTGGGTCACGTCGTCGGGCGAGTACCACAGGTGCGGGTTGGCGCCGTCCGTCGCGCCCACGACCTTGCTCGCGTCGAGCAGGCTCGCGTCCTTCGCGGCGGTGGCCGCGAGCTTGGAGGCCCAGGGGTCGTAGTCGGCGCCGTTCACGACGACGAGGTCCGCCGCGACGAACTTCCCGGCGTCCGCGGGGGTGGGCTCGTAGTCGTGGGGGTCCACGGACGAGCTGGCGATGAGCGTGGTCACGTGCGCGCAGTCGCCGCCGAGCTGGCTCACGAGGTCGCCCCACTGGTCGACGCTGACGACGACGTCGAGGGGCTTCGTCGGGCAGTCGCCGGCGTCGTCCGCGGCGTCGGTGCCCCCGGAGGACGAGCAGGCGGTGAGCGCGAGGAGGGCGGCCGCGGCGAGCGCGGTGGTCCCGCCGAGGAGGCGTCGGCGGCGTCGGGCGGGGGAGGCGGGGCGGCTCATGGAGATAACCATAATGAGAATCCTTCTCGGGAAGCAAACCCGCGTGACGGACGTCCCGGCCTGTCGAGTGCGCATCCACCCCTGGTATTCCCTAGAGTTGGGCCGACGTCCGGCGGTCCCGGACGGGCCGCCCGAGCCGGCACGAAGGCCGCCGGCCCTGGTCCACACGATGAAGGGAATGGCATGTCGCTGAACAAGTCCGAGCTCGTCTCGGCCATCGCGGAGAAGTCCGGCCTCACCAAGGCCGACGCCGAGAACGCGCTGAACGCGTTCCAGGAGGTGCTGATCGAGTCGCTGGGCAAGGGCGAGGCCGTCAAGCTCACGGGCCTGCTCTCCGTCGAGCGCGTCGAGCGTGCCGCTCGCACGGGCCGCAACCCGCGCACCGGCGAGGAGATCGCCATCCCCGCCGGCTACGGCGTGAAGCTCTCGGCCGGCAGCCTGCTCAAGAAGGCCGTCTCCGCCTGAGGCCCGACACGAGGGGCCGCACGTTCGCGTGCGGCCCCTCGTGCGTACCCGGGGGCGCGCGGACCCGTCGCTAGACTGACCACCGGTGATGGATCCCGCCGAGGCGCACGCGCCTGAACCGCCGTTCCGGCTGATGGTTCCTGTCTGCACGCTTCCCCGCGGATAGGAGAGCCATGCCCGACGGTCGTCGCGCCCACCATCTCGATCCCGTGCTGCTGCTCGTGGTCGCCGTCGGCGGCGGCCTCGGGACGTGCGCGCGCTACGCGCTGTCCCAGGCGCTCCTGCCCGAGCACGGGCTTCCCGTCGGCACGCTCACCGCCAACGTCGTCGGTGCGTTCCTGCTCGGCGTGCTGCTCGAGCTGCTCGTCCGCGCGGGACGCGAGACGCGCGGCCGACGGGTGCTCCGCCTGGGACTCGGCACCGGCTTCATGGGCGGCTTCACGACCTTCTCGAGCCTCGCGCTCGAGGTCGAACGACTCCTGCAGGACGGCCGCGTCGGGCTCGGGCTCGCCTACGGGCTGGGCAGCGTCGTCGTCGGGTTCGCCGCCTGCCTCCTGGGCGTCCTGCTCTCCGCGCGCCACCACCGGCGGCTCGCCGTGCTGCTGCCCCGCGACCCCGACGCGCCGGAGCTCGGGCTGTGAACGACACCCTCGCCTGGGCGCTCGTGTGCGTGCTGGGCGGTGCGGGGGCCGTGGCGCGGTTCGTCGTCGACGGTGCCATCAAGGGCCGCTGGACCCACGCCTTCCCCGTCGCGACCTTCCTCATCAACGTGACCGGGTCGTTCGTGATCGGCGTCCTCGCGGGTGCGCTCGCCTACGGTCCGCTCACGGCGGACGGCTACCTCCTGCTGGCCACCGGCTTCTGCGGCGGGTACACCACCTTCTCGACGGCGATGGTCGAGACCGTGCGCCTCGTCCAGGCCGGCGACGTGCGCCGGGCCGTCGGGAGCGGGCTCGGGACCCTGGTCGTGTGCGTCGGCGTCGCCGCCCTGGGCGTGGGGCTCGCAGCGCTCGTCTGGTAGCCCCTGCCCTGCCGGTCCCGGGGCGTCAGGCGGGGGAGCGGAGGCGCTGGGTCACGAAGAGGGCCGCGCGGTCGAGCGCGTCGTCCGCCTCGTCGAGCGTCCCGGCGTACGCCTGGAAGACGTGCGGCACGTCGGCCGTGACGTCGAGGACGACGTCCACCCCAGCGTCCCGTGCGCGGTCGGCCAGCCGGACGGCGTCGTCGAGCAGGAGCTCGTTCGTGCCGACCTGGAGCAGGATGGGCGGGAAGCCCGTGAGGTCGGCGAGGACCGCGGGCGCCGCGAGCGGCTGCGCCGCGTCCTGGTCGCCGAGGTAGACGGCCCCCATCCGCTCCATGTCGGCGCGCGTGAAGAAGGGGTCGAGGCCCTCCTTCGTCGTCATCGAGGCGCCGGAGCGCGTGTGGTCGAGCGCGGGCGAGAACGCGACGATCCCGGCCGGGACGGGGAGCCCGGCGTCCCGCGCGGCCAGGGTCGTGGTGACCGCGAGGTTGCCGCCCGCGGAGTCGCCCGCGAGCACGACGGACCCGGCGTCCGCGCCGTCGTCGAGCAGCGCGCGGTAGGCGGCGACGCCGTCCTCGATCGCGGCCGGGAACGGGTGCTCGGGCGCGAGGCGGTAGTCCAGCGAGATCGCCCGGACGCCCGTCCGCCGCACGAGCTGCGCCGTCAGGGGCATCGCGGTGTCGGGGGAGCCCAGCGAGAACGACCCGCCGTGGAAGTAGAGGATCGTCCCGGGCGCGGGGGCGCCCTCCGGCTCGACGACGACGGCCGGGCGGCCCGCGAGCGTCGCGGGCCCGCGGCGGACGTCGGTGGGCACGGCGAACGAGCCCATGAGGGCGGCGAAGCCGGCCCGCATCGCCTCGATCGGAGCGGGGCCGTCCGGGTGCGGGGCCTGCTGGAGGGTCTCGTCGAGCGTCCGTCGTTGCTGCCTGCTCATGGTGTCTCCTGACAGTCGTGGATGCCACGGAAGTAGATGCCGCGGCATGTAAATGTAGACTCTATGCCGTGGCATCGATCCCGGCAAACGGCTCCCGGCTGGCGTTCTTCGACGACCTCGTGCGCTGCGAGACGCGCCTCTACAACGCGGTCGGCGAACGGCTGCGCGCGGAGCACGGCCTCACGACGGCGCAGTACGAGCTCCTGCACCGCCTGGCCGACCGGCCCGCGTCGCGGGTCGCGGACCTCGCGACGTACTTCGCGGCCGGCGTCGGCGCGGTCAGCAAGATGGTGGACCGCTCCGAGGCGCGGGGGTGGGTGCGGCGGGTGCCGAACCCCGACGACCGGCGCTCGTCGCTGATCGAGCTCACCGCGAGCGGCACGGCGCTCGTCACCGAGGCGCGGCGCACGTTCGACGCGCGCCTGAGCGAGCTGCTCGAGGGGGCCCTCGCGCCCGACGACGTCGCCGCGGTGGCGTCCGCGCTCGCCCGGCTGCGGGGCTCGCTCGAGGAGTCGCGGGTGGGGTTGCCGGTCGGCTGACCACGGGCTCCCGCGCCCCCGCGCGTCAGGAGGTGGCGGTCGGGTCCGCCGGCATGTCAGCACCGAGGAGCGCGGCGAGGAGGTCGCCGAGCCGGTCGCGCTCGGCGTCGTCGAGGGCGCCGAACGACTCGCCCAGCACCGCGTCGACCTCGTGCTGCGCCTCTGTGCGCACCCTCTCGCCCGTCGCGGTGATCCGGTGCCGCACGGCGCGGCCCGGGCCGTCGGCCCGCTCGACGAGGCCGCGCGCCACCATGCGCGCGGCGAGCGTCCCCATCGACTGGTCGGTCTGGAACGTGAGGACGGCGAGCTCGTGCAGCGACGCGTCGGGGTGGAGGTGCAGGTGGCGCAGGGCGTCCCACTGGGCGACCGACAGGCCGAGCGGGGCGAGCCGCGCCTCGAGCGCGCGATGGTGGCGCACCTGGAGGCGCTTGATCGCGAGCCCGAGCCGGCCGGCGCTGTACGGGGCGTCGTCTGCCATGCGAAGAGCGTATCAGGTTGTTGATATAAGGATGCTGATATAGCGTCGAGGCATGCTCCTCGACGCCGTCCCCCTGACCCTGTCCGACCTCGGCACCGGCGCGCCCGTGCTGCTGCTCCACGGCGGAGGCGGCCCGGCGTCGGTCGCGCCGTTCGCCCCGCTCCTGGCCTCGCGGCTCGGCGCCCGCGTCCTCGTGCCGACCCACCCCGGCTTCGCCGGCACCGCCCGCCCCGACGGGCTCAGCACGATCACGCAGCTCGCCGCGCTCTACGCGCGGCTCCTCGACGAGCTCGACCTCGACGACGTCACCGTCGTCGGGAACTCGATCGGCGGCTGGATCGCGCAGGAGCTCGCGCTGCTCGGCTCGCCGCGCGTCGGACGGGTCGTGCTCGTCGACTCCGTGGGCGTCGAGGTCGAGGGCCACCCCGTGGCCGACTTCTTCGCGCTCACTTTTCCCGAGCTCGCGCAGCTCAGCTACCACGACCCCTCGCGGTTCGTCATCGACCCCGACGCGCTCGGTCCCGAGGCGCGCGCCGTCCTCGCCGCCAACCGCGCCGCGCTCGCCGTCTACGCAGGCGCCGGCATGACCGACCCGACGCTGCTCGCCCGGCTGCGCGACGTGAGCGTGCCGACCCTCGTCGTCTGGGGCGAGGACGACCGCATCGGCGACCCCGCCTACGGCCGCGCGCTCGCCGCCGCGATCCCCGGCGCCGAGCTCCGCGTCCTGCCGCGCACGGGCCACCTCCCGCAGCTGGAGACGCCCGACGTGCTGGCGGACGTCGTCGCCGAGCACGTCGCCAGCCACCCCGCCCCGCCGCGAGGTAGCGCTCTTCGCTCGAGGTAGCGCGGACTCCGCGCTACCTCGAGCGAAGAGCGCTACCTCGGCGGAGGCGACCGGCGCCGGCAGGGCGGCGTGCGTTCCGGGCGGCCTACAGGCCTACAGGTCGCCCTGGCGCTGCAGGTAGCGCATGACGCCCCAGCCGATGGGGATGCGCGCCCAGTACGTCGCGACGCGGAACAGCACGACGACGGACGTCGCGATGGGCGCCGACACGCCCGCCGTCGTGAGGCCGAGGATCAGGGCCGCCTCGATCGCGCCGATGCCGCCCGGCGTCGGGACCGCGGACCCGGCGGCGTTGCCCACGAGGTAGATGACGGCGACGTCGACGAGGTTGAGGCTCTGCCCGAACGCGGCCAGCGCGGCGTCGAACGCGAGCACGTAGCCCATGGACAGGAGCACGTTCCCGCCGACGCCGAGCGCGAGCCGCCAGGGCTGGCTGAGCATCTGGGACAGCCGGGGCCAGACCTGCTGGAGCGTCGGGCCGACGCGCTTGACGATCCACCGCCGCACCGCGGGCACGAGCAGCGTCGACGCGGCCAGCGCGGCCAGGCCACCGATGGTGATCATGATCGTCGTCGACGGGAGCGAGACGAGCGCGCCGCCGTCGCCCGACGCGAGCGACAGGACGAGCAGGATCCCGACGGTCACGGCGAACTGCGTGAGCTGCACGAGCGCGACGGTCGCGAGCGCGAGCGACGTGGTGACACCGCGCCGGGTGAGGAGCCGCAGGTTGAGCGCGGCCGGGCCGATCCCGGCGGGTGCCGCGAGCGCGACGAACGAGCCGGCGATCTGCGTGAGGAACGTCCGGACCCACGGGATCTTGACGGGCGAGAACGCGATGAGCGTGAGCGCCGCGCCGATCCACGTGAGGATGCCCAGCGCGAAGGTCGCGACCGCCCACCACGGGTTCGCGTCGGCGAGCGCCGAGGTGATCTCGTCCGCGTTGATCGTCGTGATGATCACGGCGACGGCGACGACGGTCAGCGTGAGCGTGATGATCGTCCGGACCGAGAACCGCGTGAGGTTCTCGGGCTCGAGGTCGGCCTCGGGCATCCGGTCGACGATCTCGGCGCGGAGCTGCTTGAGGATCGTCTTGTCGGAGCGGACCTCCTCGCGCGTCGGCGCGGGGAGCGCGATCGACTGGAGGATCGGACCGACGGACTCGAGGTCCTCAGGGCTCAGCGCGCGGGCGGCCGACTCGACGGCGCGCTGCGCGCCGACGGCGAGCGCGAGGAGCGCGAGCATCTGGGCGAGGTCGAGGCGTCGGGCGAGCTCGGGCGACGCGACCTCGCCGGACTCCCAGCCCGTGAGCCAGACGCGGGGCGCCCGGCCGTCCTCGGTGCCCACGAGGACGACGTCCGAGGTGAGCGCGCGGTGCGTGAGCCCGGCGTCGTGGGCCTTGTGGAGCTGCAGCCAGGCGTCGGCGAGGACGTCGTCGTCGAGCAGGTCGTGGTCGACGTCGCGCAGCGAGACGATCCCGTCGACGTGCTCCTGGACCAGCAGCATCGAGTCGACCGACTCGGCGATGCCGAGCAGCCGCGGGGTCCGGACCCCCGCCGACGCCGCGGCGTAGCTGAGCAGCGCGGAGCGTTCGGCCGCGGCGCGCAGCGAGATCGCCGTGCGGGCCTCGAGGCCCCGCAGGCGCAGCGAGCGCCACAGGCGCGTGAGGAAGCCGACGACCTGCCGGTCGCCGTCGAGCACGACGACGTCCCGCCGGACGCCGTCGGACGTGAAGAGCGCGTAGACGCGGTTGTCGCCCGCCCGGGTCAGCGCGACCGCCGCGGGGTCCCACGTCGCGACGATCGCCTCGGCGGGGTGCCGGACGGTCTGCGCGACGGACGGGTGCTCGCCCGTGCGCAGGTCGGCGACGTCGACCTCGCCGGTGACGTGCCCGTCGGCGACGCTGGTGACCTGCTGGCGACGCAGCACGCCCTGCGGGTCGGCGACGTCGCGCACGCGCACGAGGTAGGTGGGGGAGAAGCCGGCCCGCCGGACGCCGTCGACGAGGTCGGGACCGTAGGCGCGCTCGCTCCGGACGCCCGACAGGTAGCGCACGCCCTGGCCGGCCATCCGGCCGAGCAGCAGGACGATCACGGCGCCCGGCAGCGTGATCTGCGCGGTCACGAAGACGACGGCCAGCGCCACCCAGAGCAGGTTCCACGACCACTTGACGGTGCGGCGCCGCGAGCGAGGACCGGCGACGGTGAGGAGCCCGGCGATGCCTGCCACGTACCCCGGGAGGACCACGCCGTAGACGTTCCCGGACCACACGCTGAGCCCCGAGATCATCTCGTCGGAGCCCCAGGCGCGGATCGCGGCGTCCGCGGCGACCGACAGGAGCAGACCGGCGACGCCCGCGGCCAGCGACTCGAGCATCTGCCGGCCCAGCCGGCGGAACGCGAGCTCGGTGAGGACGGCGAGCGGCACGAAGACCGTGACGAGCCCCTCGAGCACGGCGACGGGCACCACGAGGATCCGCGCGAGCAGGCTCGAGAAGCCGTGGATGTCCTGCGCCACGCCCTCCGTCGTGCCGTGCGCGTACACCGCGAGCAGCAGCACGACGACGATCCCCACCGCCGACAGGACCACGCCGACCGCGTCGCTCGGGTGGCGCACGCGCATGGCGGGCGTGTCGACGACGCGCACCACCTCGTCGTCGCGCGCGGGGCCGGGCATGAGCCCGAGTCTAGGTGGCGGGTGTGTTCTGGCCCGGGACCAGGCGGGCCGTGTCTCGACGACGTCACCCGGTCGTCGGGGCGTCGCCCTGACGTCGTCGGGCGAGCGGACCGGGCCGTCGGTAGCGTGGCGACCATGACGGCGACGACGTCCCCGGGGGCCGCGAGCGGCGGCAGCGCCCCGGCCGAGCAGACCCCGCTCGAGTTCCGGCGCGTGTGGCTCGTCGCGATCGTGCGCGGCGTCCTGCTGCTCGTCCTCGGGCTGCTGCTCCTCATCGACCCCGTGCGCACCGACCTGTCGACGATGCGCTGGGTGCTCGGCGCGTTCATGGTCGCGGACGGCCTCGTCGCCGCGCTGGCCGCCCTGTGGCACCGCAACCAGGCGAGCTGGCAGGTGTGGCTGACGCAGTCGGCGGTCGACGTGATCCTGGGCGTCGTCGTGCTGGCGTGGCCCGGCCTCACGCCCAAGGCGCTCTACTACGTGCTCGCCGCGTGGGTCATCGCGCTGGGCGTGACGCTCCTCGTCACCTCGAGCGTGCTCGCCCGGTCCCGCGACATCGAGTGGTCGTGGACGCTGACGGCGGGCGTCGTCGCGTTCCTGTTCGGCGTCCTGCTCGTGCTGCGGACGGGCGGCGACGAGACCGACCTCGCGACGACGTCGCTCGTGTTCGCGTTCTTCGCGTGGGTCGCGGGCGCGATCTACGTGGTCACGGGCTTCGCGACCCGTGCGCTCGCGATCGAGCTCCGGTCGCTGCGTGCGCAGCTCGCGGCGCAGGGAGGCCCGGCGGCGCCCGCGCGCCTCGTGCTCGGCGGCGTCGGCGAGGGTGCGCCGCGCCCGACGCCGCGGCCCGCGAAGCCCGCGCGTCCGGCCGAGCCGGAGCGCGCCGCCAAGCCCGGGCGTGCCTCGAGACCTGAGCACACCGGGAAGCCGGAGCACGCCGCGACGCCCGAGCACACCGCGACGCCGGACGCCGCGTCGTCGGGCACGAAGCCCGCCGCGACACTGGGCGGCGCGTCCGACCGGACCGAGCGGATCCGCCCGTCCACGCCGGCGGACCCTCCCACGCGCACCCTCCCCGCGGAGGACGACCCGGGCCCCGGGACGGGCGGCTCGCCGTCGTCGGGCCCGGAGCGCCCGGCCGGCTGACGCCCGACGCGCGGCCTACGTCGCGGGCGGTGCGGCGCAGCTCCCGTGCTCGGTGAGGACGGGCGGGAGGAGGCGCGTCTGGGGCGGGACGTCCTCGTCCTCGCGCTCGACGGCCATCGCGACCGCCGTCCGGCCGAGCTCGACGCTCGGCACGTCGATCACGGAGAGCGGGACCGCGAGGTGCTCCGCGAGGGCGCGGGGGCTGACGGCGAGCACCGACACGTCGGCGGGGACCGCGAGCCCACGACGCCGGAGCGCGTCGAGCACGCCCGGCATCGCGGCCTCGTTGTGCACGACGATCCCGGTGAGGCCGGGCACCTCGCGGAACGCGCGATCGACCGCGGCCTCGGCGCCCGGGTACGACGCCTCGCACGGCACGACCGTGTGCCGCGCGCCCGCTCGCCCGGCCTCGGCACGGAAGCCGTCGATGATGCGCACGGCGTAGTTGGCGCTCCGTCGCACGGCCGACTCGGGCGCCCCGAGCAGCGCGACCGCCGTGTGGCCGTGCTCGACGAGGTGCCGGACCGCGAGCTGCCCGGCGGCCGTGAAGTCGAGGTCCACGCACGCGAGACCGTGCGTGTCGCTGGGGACCCCGACGAGGATCGCGGGCTGGCGGACCTGGGCGAGCAGGTCGAGCCGGGGGTCCTCCCGCTCGACGTCCATGAGGACGAGCGCGTCCACGCGCGATCCGGCGGCGAGCCGGTGCACGGCCTCGACGTCGTCCTCGGTGATCACGAGGACGTCGTCCCCGTGGCTGCGCGCGGCCGTGACGACGCCGGTCACGACCTCCATGACGGTCGCGGAGTTCGTCTCGAGCGCGCGCAGCGGGACGACGAGGCCGATCACGTGCGTCCGGTTGCTGGCGAGCGCCTGGGCTCCGGCGTGCGGGCTGAAGCCGAGCTGCGTGATCGCGTCGGCGACGCGCGTGCGGGTCGCCGCGGAGATCGGGCGCTTGCCGGACAGCGCGTAGCTGACGGTGGAGACGGAGACGCCCGCGAGCCGTGCGACGTCGGCGATCGTGGCCATAGGAGGGATCCTAGGCAGTGCCTGAGGAGCTCCCCGGTCGGTCGTCCGGCGCCTCGTCGGCGTGGAGCTGGGCGGCGAGCCCCGCGCGGTCGATCTGGATCCAGTACTCGGCGATCCTGCCGTCCTCGACCCGGTACACGCAGCTCGTCATCTGGACGACCGGCCGTCCGGTGGGCGCGGCACCGTCGACGGGCGCCAGGTGCCTGCCGACCTGGCGCCATCGCGCGTAGACCTTGTCGCCGTCCGCGAGGAGCTCCTCGATCGTGAGCTCGAAGTCGCCGTAGGCCTGGACCATCTCGCGGACGTGCTCGGCGTAGTCCTCGGGGCTGCGCCGCACCACCTCGTCGTCCTCGGAGTGCACCTGGTGGGCGAGCACCTCGGGGGCCATGAACTCGGACGCCCGGTCCGGTTCGTGCCCCGAGCGCACGGTCAGGAGGAAGCTCTCGACCACGCCCCGGGGCGAGCGGTCGTGCGTGCGCGGCACCCCTCAGTCCCGCTGGCCGATGAAGACGTGCGGGCGCGACTGCGTGACGTAGTCCGGCACCCACGACGCGACCGCGCGGACGCGCTGGTTCCAGCCCGACAGCAGCACGAGGTGCACGCCGAGCCACGCGAGGAACGCCGGGAACCCGCCCAGGAACACGCGCTGGCGGCCCAGTTCGGCGACGGCCGCGCCGCGCCCGATCATCGCCATGTACCCGCGGTCGACGTACCCGAACGGCTGCGGCGTGCCGCCGGCCCGGGTCGCGAGGATGTTCTTGGCCGCCCACTTGCCGGACTGCTTGGCGACCGAGCCGAGCTGCGGCAGGTGGTCGCCGCGCGCGTCGGTGATGTTCGCGGCGTCGCCCAGCACGTACACGCCTTCGAAGCCCTCGACCGTGAGGTCCGGGCGGACGTCGATGCGGCCCCCACGACCCTGCGGCAGGCCCGACTCGCCGAGCAGCGCGCCGGCCTTGAGGCCGCCGGCCCACACGACGAGGTCGGCGGGAAGCTTCTCGTCCCCGAGCGTCAGCCCGTCGGGCGTCACCCCGGTGACCGGCGAGCCGAGCGCGAGCGTGATGCCGCGCCGCTCGAGCTGGTCGGCCGTGTACCGCTGCGACCGCTCCGAGAACGGCATGAGCGGGTGCGGGAGCATGTCGACGAGCGCGACCGAGCTGCGGTCCGCGAGCTCCTTCGAGTACAGCTCGGGGATGACGTAGCGGATGTTCTCCGCGATCGCGCCGGCGGTCTCGACGCCCGTCGGCCCGGCGCCCACGACCGCGACCCGCACGGGCTTGCCTTCGGAGTCGGCGCGGTCGAACAGGTCGACGAGCGCGTTCCCGAGCCGCCGCGCGTCGTGGGCGGAGTACAGCGGGTAGGTGAGCTCCTCCGCGCCCGGCGTGTTGAAGAAGTTCGGGACGGCGCCGCACGCGATCACGAGCGACGGGGCCTGGAACGTGTCGCCGTCGGCGGTCGTCACGGAGCGCTGGGCCGCGTCGATCTTGGTGACCTCGGTGCGGAGCACCCGCACGGCGGGGAGCCGGCGGAAGATCGAGCGCAGCGGGCGCGCGATCGCGGACTCGCCGACCTGCGCCGTCGCCAGCTGGTACAGGAGCGGCTGGAACTGCGTGTACCCGTTGGTGTCGAGCAGGAGCGTGCGCACCCCCGCCCGCCCGAGCTTCAGGGCGGCCGC
>Ga0182746_1001404_pt1 | contig 22138 bp, 22 predicted proteins | sample eDN3rd30CBELigOP_FD_128881 | JGI IMG/M metagenome (GOLD analysis project Ga0182746, IMG submission 128881) | Enriched Organic Plus compost microbial communities from Emeryville, California, USA - eDNA 3rd pass 30_C BE-Lig OP (version 2) (version 2) ... | reverse complement strand
TACCTTCATAAAGGCCTTTCATCGCTTCCTCTTTGAAGCGATCAAAATCAAATTTCTCCTTGTTCATTGTCTGTGTCTAAATATATAATTTTTTTATGTGACACAGTTCAATTTACACCCTCGTTTGTTTTACAACTTTTGTCGGAGTATAAGAGATTACATTTATAATTAAGATACCATTTTAAGCAATTGATATTTCATAATCTTGACGTGGTCGAAAAATAGCATTACATTCTCAAATCTTGAATCAGTTGCTCCCTTATAGTCAACAGATGGTTTATTATCAGTTGTTGTAACGATTAATTGATTATTACAATCTCTCTTCTAAGGATCACTATTTATAATCAATCAAACCCAGATTGATCAATCTATAGGTCATTGCCGAAGAGCTTACTTTAAACTTAGAGGCCAGTGTGCGAATATCTTCATCATCATAAAAATCGATAATAGATTCAGAAAATAGGTCTCGTACTGCATTCTCTGGCATAAGAACATTTGCAGCGAAGTAATTAGCTTCTTTCTCTAGCTTTTCATCTTTGGAAGAATACTTTTCTGAATTTTTGCGAAAAAGAATTTTGTCCATAAACATTGTTCCTTGATCCTTGTGAAGGATAAAATGTCCAAGTTCATGAGCGATAGTAAAACGTCTACGGACTTCGGAATGACCTTGATTAACACCAATTGTCGGTTGGGACTCATTTAAGACAAGGACACCTGAGATGTCATCATCAAAAGTATAATTAACTAAATCAATACGTAGCTTTTTAACAAGTATATCAATGTTAATTGGCAAGTCATCTATACTAATGTTGGACAAATATTCATTAACGAATTTTTTGGTCTCAGTTGCTACCTTTTGTGAAATAGCCATATAATATTTTTATTATAATTAAGTAATAATTATTTGATTTTGATCAATGTTTGCAAAAAACTATTTAATGATTCATTGGTGTTCTTGTTTTTTGCTTCAAAATCTGCGCCAACCATTTTCAAATCAGCAACCTCCACATCGCTTATGATTGGAATTATTTTTGAAATATCTACCTTCAAGTAATTCGCGATCAAAGCCAATGTTATGATACTGGGCTTTTGACGACCTTTTTCCATATTTGCAATCGACGGGCGAGATAATTTTAGGAAATCCGCTAAGGTTTCCTGATTAATACCTTTACTGTTTCTGATCACGGCAATGTTGGCGCCTAACTCAATGTAAAAATCTTCTTCGCTGCTCATATATCGCTCCTTTCCTTAGGGAGTGCAAAAGTAATAATATATTTTAAATATACATAATTATTGATAAAATAACAAACATGATAAGTAAAAGTTTTCAACATTTTTAGTTTATTTTTTGTTTTATCTATTTTTTTAAACAGCCTGTTTATCAGGTTTTTATTTAAAAATGTTTGTATTACAAACATTTTAGTTGTGTGTATATCATTAGATAAGCAAAAATAAAGATTTGGTTTATCGAAATTTAATGCTACATTTGTTCTAGTTAAGTTAATAAAAAAGATTCGATGATAAAAGGGATTATAAAATAAAAAAATAGGATAAAAAAAACCAGGTTAAATAAATCAACCCGGCTTAATTCATTTTAAAGGCTAGGCCCTTGCAAGGCCTAGAAAATTTTCTTGTGGTAGAGCAAAATTACTCCTTTAACCTGAATTTTCCAAAGCCCCCAGTGATTTATTTAGAATTGTTACAGTTAATGTAATGCTTATGCCTGAATGTTTTCATCAAAAACATATTAGAAGCATATTGAGAAATTTATCTGTCAGCACCGCTGACGCTGTTGAAACGATAGATACAGCTGAAAAGGTAATAATTAATTGTTCCATGAAATTTTAAGAGTGGAATTTAAACAAACTAAAAAATTAAAAAAAAATACAATGAAAGATTTAAAGCTAATAATTGAGGGCCAAAAATTTGAATGGTCTGAGGAGTATATTACAGGATTGCAGGTAAAAGATATGGTCGGAGCACCATCGGAGGCAGATCTCTATCTAAAAATAAAAAAGCCGTGGGAAGATGAACATATCCCAGATGACAAAGAGGTTAATCTCGCACGACCAGGTATCGAAGAGTTCTATTTTGCAAATACATCTTATTTCACTTTGAACGATAAAACGTATCGTTCTTTTAAAGCTAAAGTAACTGGTGAAGATCTGCTGAAATTGGCTGGTATCAAAGAAACGAGATGTTTTTCTCTATATCAGAAATTTAAGGGCTGTGATTTTGAGCGAATTGCAATGAGTGGGATTGTGGATTTGAGCGCGGAAGGTATAGAACGCTTTATTACCAAGGATCCTGATACATTCGGTTATACTGTAAATGGAGAACATGAAATGACTGACAAGAAATTTCAAACTCCAATAGAGATTTTAGCGAAGGCAGGAATTGATGAATTGCACAACTATCTTGTCTTAGTAACCTCAAATGGAGAAATAGAGTATGCATGGAATCCCGAAGTGTTAATAGAGATGGATTGTAAAGGTATGACTTTTATTACTCGAGAGTGGAAGGATGTGGTCGATATCGAAGAGTATGGGAAAAGTTGTGGGACAGTGCCACCTGCACGTCGATATAAAATTAAAATTGATAAAGAATATCATGTGGTAAGTGGTCGGTATATAACACAGAATAAAATCATAGAACTGGGAGGTAAGCCTGATGTAAAATATGATGCTTATAAGTTTCTTAGTAAAAGTCCGAAACCAGTAAAGTTAGGCGTTGAAGAAAAAGTCGATTTATTGGAATTGTGTTTAGTACGATTTGTACTCCAACCAAAAGAGCAAACTGAAGGGAGAGGAGTGCGCAAGGAATTTATTGTGCCTGATGAGGATATCGAAGCACTTGATCAGTTAGGTTTGGAATGGGAAACAGTTATTTCTGGTAGTCATTGGGTAATCATTAATGATTACCCAATTCCAGAAGGATATAACGTCAATAGCGCCAGTGTAGCATTATTAATTCCTCCTAACTACCCGGCGGGAGAGATAGATATGGCATATTTTTATCCACATCTATCTAAGCAGAATTCAACAAGGGCAATAGGTGCATTAGCGAATCAGCCCATTGACAATAAAGTGTTTCAAAGGTGGTCAAGACATAGACAACCTGGAGAGTGGAGATTGGGTATTGATTCTATTATTACACATTTGACACTAGTGGATAATTGGTTGTTAAATGAACTTAAAAAATAAATCTTATGAATAAGATAAAGATATCCGGTGTTCATTACGAACAGCTTCGTACGCACTTATTTCCTGGAGATGGCCTTGAGGCGGTTGCAATTGCATTATGTGGACGGTCAGTTCATAAAGATGACCATACGTTGTTGGTTCAAGAGATTCTGCCAATACCATATAATGAATGTTTTGAAAGGCAAGAAGACTTGGTGCATTGGCCAACAGAGCTAATCAATAATTACCTCGAAAAAGCTTCAAAGAAACGGTTAGCTATTGTTAAAATTCATTGTCATCCAGTGTTTTATGATAAATTTTCAGAATTAGATGATGATTCAGATCAGACACTTTTTAAAAGTATACATGCATGGCTGGATGACGGCTTGCCTCATGCAAGTTGTATAATGCTGCCCGATGGCCGTATTTTTGGCCGCTTTTTTTCAAATGAGATGGAAATTGAGCCCGTCAATGAAATAATTGTTTCAGGTAGTGATTATGTAAAATGGGTATATAGCGAAACTGATTCATTCATTGAAGAGGAGGCGCAAATTAGAAACTTGCAAACTTTTGGAAAAGGAACAACAGCTTTGTTAAATACACTCAAAGCGGGAGTGGTTGGGTGTTCAGGTACTGGTAGTCCAACGGTCGAAATGCTAACTAGGTTGGGTATTGGAACTCTCGTATTGGTGGACCCCGATTATATTGATACTGTTAATCTGAATAGAATTGTTGGCTCAACGAAAGAAGATGCGGTACTCAAAAGATCTAAAATTGAAATCTTGCAGAATAATATATCCAAGATTGATATCGGTACTAAGGTTATCGGTTTTGAAAAAAATGTTGTAGACATTGATGTAATAAAAGAACTTGCTGATTGTGACATACTTTTTGGTTGTGTTGACAGTGCGGAAGGTAGGCATGTTTTAAATCTAATATCTACATACTACCTTGTCCCATTATTTGATTTTGGAGTGCGTTTAGATGCTGATGGAAATGGGGGGATTCATTCTATTAATGGCTCTGTTCACTTCGTTCAGCCCCATAGTTCTAGTTTGTTAAGTCGTGAGGTTTATACTACAGAACGGATGAAAGCTGAAAGTATAAAAAGAACAGATCTTGAGGAATATAAACGTAATGGATATTTGGCCGAAGTTGGTGAATCTAGTCCTGCTGTTATTAGTGTAAATATGCAGGTTGCTTCAACTGGAATAAATGACTTCTTGGCTAGATTGCATCCCTATAGAAATGAGCCGAATTCCGATTATGAAACTGTAAGATTAGGGATATCTAATGGAGTGTCTTATATGGAGGAAATGAGTGAGCCATGTTCTTTCTTTTGTAAATACACTGGTAAAGGTGATACGTTTCCTTTATTGGGGCTGATAGAACTTTCTCAACATGTTTCAGAAGTTATTTAACTGGTTTAAAAGGGTTTTTCTAAGAGAAAAGCCCTTTAAATATAATTTTACTCAAGATGTGCCTGATGAATTTAGGCAAAGTGTGGTATATATTGTAGGAGAGAAAGGGTTCTATTGGCAATTAGTAATGTTATGTCCTTGTGGGTGCGGCGCTATTTTGTACATGAACTTATTAGAGGAAGAATTTCCATCTTGGTCATTTACAGTCAACGACAAAAGAGAAATTAGTATTCACCCTTCGATAAATAGATTCGTTGGATGTAAAAGTCATTTCTTTCTTCGGCAAGGAAAAGTGGTCTGGGCTAAATAGCCGATTATTTCAAAAATCTTGTTTATAAGCCTTATGAAATTAACAATTTCATAAGTCTTAGTAGACTATCTGTTACCGGATTTGGATATTTAAACTAAAAATAATTGAGCCCTCCAGTTCTATAATTCCCAAATAAGGGTCAATAGAATGACATAGACACAAATGTGGAAAGCTATTTATTTAGAAAATATTTGGTGAGTTCTGAAAATGATTGAGCGAAATTATCGCTTCGAAGTCCATCTACAACATCTTGCAGCTTTACGTTCGTTTCCAATTGTTCCCATTTATTACTTATCCAAGTAATCTCTGACCACAAAGAACGCCCATCGCTATTGATTTTTATCTCCTCGTCCTTATAAACTTTCAATTCTATAGTAGAACCATTAGCGATCGTATAAACTTCAAATTTGTCAATCAACTTGGTTTTATGTTCAGCAATGATTGCCAAAACTTGTCCTGAATTATTGCCCGTAGCTTTTCTGTATAGTTTATATTCCATAAATCAAATTTATATTATATAATTGAACATTGACTCTAAATTGCTGTTTTTATTTCAGAATGTTTTATAAGTGTTCTGCTCGTCAATGTCTATTTGGGTTCGTAGTAACCCAAATAAATACAAGCCAAGCACAAAAAGCAACGGAAAATCCAATCCAAGGCGTCTTCATGCTGAGTGCTCCGAATAAGCCAATTGTCGAGACGATACAAATGATAAAGAATAATAGGATTGTTTTCATGATATCAGATTATAATTTTTTAAAATATATACTTCGACGAATATATTCGTCGAAGTATAACCTATGCCACTAGTTTATTTTTCTTATTTTTAGATTTCTTCGGCTTATCCTTTTTTGACTCGATTTTTCTAAGAATTTTCATAACTTTCTTTTGAACATCATCAACAATTTTCCAGTCTTTTTCGATATAAATATCAGTTACTCTATTTCCCTCATCGACATGATTCAGAGCCAAGGAAACGTCATCTTTATTTAAGCGGCATTTATTCCTGGCAGTACTTGCAAAAGTATGTCTCGCCCAATACAAAGTGAGATTTTTAATTCCGGTTAAATTACGGAGATGAACCATTCCCTTTGATAATGCATAATTAAGGTAATTTGGACTTCTATATCGGTTTCGTAGTTTTTCGATATATTTTTCAAGAAGTGGTCTCGCCTCGTCAATTATTCTAATGCTAATAAATGCATTGTCTTTTCTTAAATCTTTTGTCTTTTTCCGATTGTAATCAATTCTACCATTTCGGATATCTGATCTATTTAAGTAGTAAAGATCTACAGCATTTATTCCGCATAGATAGAACGATAGCATATACAGTTCTTTGGCTAACTCAGCCCGACTATTTGGTACGGTAGGCCAATCCCTTAATTTTAAAATATCATCAATTTCATTATTTCTATTTTTTGTTAGTGGGGGAGAACCTACCTTATATTTTGAGAAAGGATAATGTTTGATTCTATAGATACCTAAATCTTCGTTATTGTATTTTCTTCTTGCCTCATTAAAGAGAGTCCTTAAATCTCGCATGTGATTATGTAGTCCACTGTCCGATAAACTCTTTTCGGTTGTAACGACTGAATTTCCAAATTGATTAATCCTAGTCATGGTTCTATCGGACTTCAGAAATCGTTCATACATAAACAACATGTTTGAATTTATTTCCTTTATGGAGACAGTATGTCTTTTAAAATAATCAACAAGGCTATTGCAAATAGCTGTATGGTTCTTGGCTGTTCCGCTTCTTCCATCAGCTTTTAATCGTTCGATATGTTCCCTACAAAATGATATGAATTCTACATCCTCATCCATATCTTTTAGGTAATCTTTTAAAGCTTCCGCTGTAAAATATTCAAGTCTCCCATCAAGTTCGCTAATTGCTTTACGGTACTCCTTGAGTTGGTCATTTAACTTGTCAAGAACAAAGGTGTCCTTGATCTTTTTTTCTTTAGTGAGTTGCTTCTGAACAACATAGTGGTTAGTATCCAAAAACTTTCTTTCTCCCTTGTGATAGACACAGATTTTTACATTGTAGGTGCCATCGGATTTTTTGTGGTGTTCATAAACTTTTGCGCTTACGGTTGCCATAATTTTTTTTCTTTAGCACGTAAAAATTCCCGTTACATATTTGTTACATTTTTACGTGAAATTCAACAAAAAACTATGCAAAACTGGCCAATTAGGGTAGGTAACCCATGACCATTCCATCAATGAAAGTTGATGGAAAGAAACGAAAAAAGCGGCTTTTTCGCATAGAAAAGCCGCTTTTTTGCTTTGTGCTCCCACCTGGGCTCGAACCAGGGACCAAAAGATTATGAGTCTTCTACTCTAACCGACTGAGCTATAGGAGCGGGTTATTTCGTCAATTTTAGCCACTGTTGTGCTGTTTTGACGATGCAATTATCGATATTTGTATCGGTATTTCAAAATAATTCGATGGAAAAAATTAAAAATATTGTTCTTGATTATGGGAACGTCATCTTCATGATTGATTTTGTAAAATTGAAAGCTGCTTTTACTCAGTTAGGTATAAAAGACGTGGATGCGGTTTTTGGGCACCATGGGCAGAGCGAACTTTTTGACAATTTTGACAAGGGAAAGATTGACGCGGCGCAATTTAGGGACGGTATTCGCGAAATCACAGGAAATGCGGCGCTAAGTGATGCGCAGATTGATGCCGCCTGGAATAGTCTGCTCGTTGGCGTACCTCAAGGTAATCACGATCTGTTAATGCAGCTGAAAGATAATTATCGCACATTCTTATTAAGCAACAACAATGCAATCCACTACGCCTATTGCATGAATGATATTCAGCAGAAGTATGGTGTCGCCGACAATGAAGCTTTTTTTGAAAAGACGTATTATTCGCATCTGGTAGGGATGCGTAAACCGGATGCTGAAATATTTGAACTGGTCATGCAGGAGCAGCAATTGCGTCCAGAAGAGACGCTCTTCATTGACGATAGTCCGCAGCACCTGGCAACAGCCCAACGATTGGGCTGGCATACGGCACTCTGTACCAAAGAGAAACCGCTAAAACTCCTGCTGGAAGAGTTTAAGCTGTTATAAGTGATTTTTTTCTTTTCATTATCATTCTTATTTTGTACCTTTGTCCCACTTTAAATTTTAAAAGCGACGAAAGGAGGTATATACAACGCATGATTATCGTAAATGTAAAAGAAGGAGAATCTTTAGATAGAGCATTGAAACGTTTCAAAAAGAAATTCGAGAAAACTGGAGTTTTGAGAGAGTTACGTTCACGTCAAGCTTACGAGAAGAAATCTGTGACTCGTCGCATTCAAGTGAAAAAAGCGATCTACAAACAATCTTTGAATCAAGATGTAGCTAACTAATTGATTCGCTGAGATTTCAAAAATATAGAGGGAAAAGCATTGCTTTTCCCTTTTTTTTGTGCTTTTAAATTTGTAAATTAAGCATACTATAGCGCGGTAATTATGTTGGAAAAGGAGTTTATTCGTTTTTTACAGATTGAAAAAAGGTATTCGGAACATACGGTGATTGCCTATCGGCATGAGCTGGACATGTTTCGGGATTTTTTGACCGCCGAAGGACTGGAGGTGAAGGATGTGGTCTACCGTGATCTGCGCCATTACTTTGCGCAAATGATGGAAGGCGGTAAAAATGCCAGCTCTGTTAACCGGAGTATGTCGTCGTTGCGTACCTATTTCAAATTTCTGCAGCGGGAGGATTATATTGTTAAGAATCCGATGACCTTAATCAAGGCTTTAAAAACAGCTAAAAAGTTACCGGTCGTGGTCGAGAAGGATAAGTTGGTCCGTCTATTGGATCACATGGAGCAGCAACAGGAGGATTTTGAATCCTGCCGCAATTACATTGTGATGGAATTGCTCTTTGGTACAGGAATCCGCCTGGCCGAATTGTTGAAAATTAAGGAACAGGATATCGATTTTTTTAACAAAAAAATCCTTATATTAGGTAAAAGGAACAAAGAAAGGCTTGTTCCGATAAATGATGTTTTACTGAAAGAATTGAAAAACTATTTACAACAAAAAGCGACGCAATTTGTTGATACAGATAATAGCTTATTGATCGTGACCAAAGAGGGGAAACCGGCGTATGCCAAGCTGATTTATGATATTGTGCATAAGCATCTGACGCTAATTTCTACTCAAGGTAAACGAAGCCCTCATATCTTGAGGCATACGTTCGCAACCGCCCTGTTGGACAATGGGGCCGATTTAAATGCAATTAAAGAACTGCTGGGACATGCAGGCCTGGCGGCAACGCAGGTCTACACGCATAACTCAGCAGAGCGATTGAAGTCAATTTATAAACAAGCTCATCCAAAAGCTTAAAAAAAGGAGGAAAAATGAACATTACTGTGCAATCCATTCGATTTAATGCGGATCAGAAGTTAATCGAATTCATTAAAAAGAAAACAGGAAAATTGGAGCAGTTTTTGGATTCAATCATCGGTGGTGAATGCTATCTTCGATTGGAAAATGTTGATGACGAGGCGAACAAAATTTCGGAAATAAAACTGAATATCCCCGGAAGCCAACTTTTTGCAAAAGGACAGGCGAAAAGTTTTGAAGAGGCAACTGATATTGCCGTTGAATCTATTCGTAGACAGATTAATAAATATAAAACAAAATCAAAAAATACAGTCATTAACAATCGTAAAGAAGTCTTGTTAGAGGAGGAAGAAGAGGAAGAATACGATTAAATTATATACATACCCATGTTGTAGAGGAGGCCAGGTCATACTGGCCTCCTTTTTTTACAGGAAAAATCTTATTTATAATAAATCAAAATAATGTAATGTTTTACTTGGATTGATTATAAATAATATTTACTTTTGGGCAGTCAAATGATAAGAGGAATAGAAATGTCAGAATTGGTTTGCCCGTTAGCTAATGTAGAAGAGGTGTTTTCTACCGCCGCTGGTACAGTTTATCAATGTAGCCGTAAAAATTGTTTCTGGTTAGCTTATAATAATAGCACCACTTCTTTTTCAGTTTCGGATTTTTTGAAGTTCAAGAAAAGAATTGATACCATAGATGTGGAGCGTATGCTCAATGATACAACTCGTTCCTCAGATTTTGAAATTGTGATGCCATTTCGTACGGAGCGCTGTTTTATCCTTTCAGTGGAGAATATACTTGAACTACGCGAGCTCCTGGATGGCGCCAAATTTATGATTGAATTAAACAGTGTCGTCAGAACCTGCCTGCAGGTATCACCTTTCGCTGTATTGGCCTAGGCTGACGTATCCTAATACAACATAGTAGCTGCGGTGTATATTGATAAATATACACCGCAGTTTTTTGTATAAGGCCTCCTTATTTAAATTAAAATTAAATAACAGGTCGATGGGCCTAAATCCAGCAAGCCGTAAATTCTGCTTTTTTAAAGCGATTTAAAGCCTCATTGTTTTCATTTATTGCCTATTGAAAGTTTCGATCAGCTGTATTTGTAATTGTATTGATTCTAAACAAGTTGCATTTTTATTGGCTAATTTAGACTGAATTTGTATTGCATATTCTTTATACAAATTGTTTAAATGCGATGTATCTTTGTAATGAAGTCGGGTGATCGGATTTATCGCCCGAGATTGTTTTAGAAATTAAACTTAAGGAAAATATGAAAGATTTATTGAAATTAAAATCTTCTTTAAAAGAAGAAATCGAAAATATACTTAATGCACAGATCAAGGTAGAGGCACACTCGTCAGCATTGTACCTAGCGATGTCATCTTGGTGTGATGACCAAGGCCTGGAAAATGCAGCGGAGTTTTTTGCGAGACAGTCCAATGAAGAGCGCGAGCATATGCTGAAGCTTTTTAACTATATCAACAACCGTGGTGGACGTGCGATCTCTCCGGAGATTACAGGGATCCCACAGGACTTTGAGTCTTTCCGCGGTGTATTTGAACAAACCCTGGAGCAGGAAATGTTTGTGACCGAGCAGTTTAACAACATTGCAGACAGATGTGCAAAAGCAAAAGATTATGTGACGTTCAACTTTGTACAGTGGTTTTTGGAAGAGCAAGTTGAAGAAGAATTTGTGGCGCGACGCATTCTCGAATTATTCGATGTTATCGGTGAAGAGGGTACGGGCCGCTGGGAAATTGACAAACACCTTGTTAAAGTTTCTTTTGCTGGTGAGTAAAAGATAGAAAGATTTATCCGAAAGAACGAGCTGTTTTCCCGACAGCTCGTTTTTTTTTATACAAAATCACAACTTTTTACGTTAATAGCTTAAGAATTCTTATATTGAATTGTATAATTGCAAAGTCTATTTGATGGAACTAAGGGGCGGGAATATCATCCGGTTTATACTTTTGTTGTCTATTATAAGCTTGTTTTTTCTGCCAGGGATCACTTTTGGCCAGTCGACAAAAAAAGAAGTTTATGGACTTGTTGTAGATACAGCTGGCAGGCCGCTAAAAGGTGTTAATGTCCACTTGACGAGCTCCCGCGATACCTTGTTCACTTCCACATCCGTTACAGGTTACTTTCATTTCAGCAGGGTGCTGGGCAACGATATCCGTATAAGCTGCAGCCAGATCGGTCTCAGTATACTGGAACGGAGTTACCCGCTCTACAGCAGCACGACAGCTAAGCTGGATGTCGGCAAATTGACGATGTTTCCACATGTTTCGCTGCTCAAAGAGATTGTAATCCAAAAATATAAACCCATTGTCTACAAACAGGATACAGTACAATTTAATCTGGATGCTTTTCAGTTTGACCGTCGGGCATTACTGGAGGAAGCACTTAAAGCGCTGCCAAATGTACAGGTTTCGCGTGACGGCTCTGTCTATGCTTTTGGAAAGCCTATTTCCTCGGTCAAAGTGGATGGTAAGAAATTTTTTGGCGGTGATGTGCTGACAGCTACGAGAAACCTGCCGGCGGACTTTGTAAAAAACGTGCAGATTATCGATTTTTATGGTGATGAAGCGACAGCCAAAGGGGTCAAAAACACCGAATCCGAAAAGGTGCTGAATATTGTTCTCAAGGAAGACAAGAAGAAAATCACCTTTGGCCAGGCAACTTTGGGCGGCGGTTCTGCAGAGCGCTACCTCGGCAGCATAGGGGTCAATAGATTTGACAATGGAAAGGAATACTCTATTGTTTCTTCGACTAATAATACAAACACCAATCTTTTTTCATTTGGGTCGCCCAATGGGGGAGAGCGCGAGCGGGAGATGGGGGAGCTCGCGGATTTTGCGGACCCTACTGATGGAGTCAATAAAATCAGCTCAGTGGGAGCTAGTTTCTCCAGCCCACTGTCCCGAACAGTGAATGCCAGTGGGAGATATAGCTTTACTCAGCGTAACAACTATACCGAAGGGAATTCATTCCTGCAATCCATCTATAAATCCGGCAAGGGCGTCAACAATTCCATTAGTAATTACGAAGATTACAAAATCAGGTCCGTAGACCGTACGCATAAGATGGACTGGGACTTTGACATGAAGTTGTCCCCAAAAGACCAATTAAAAGTTTCCCCGAAACTTTCCTGGTCCAATTCGGCTGGACAGACTTACAAAGACAGACGTCTTCGGAACAACAGTCTGAGCAGTACCGGGCGTTACGGTGCTGTCAACAGCAGCGAAAGTCCGGCTGCCGCCCTCGATCTTTTTTATGTACGGAGCTTCAGCAAGCCCGGCCGAAAAATACTCTATACCTTTCATACCGATTTTAATTCGCTCGATAAGGATGAAGAGCTTCGTGATGCCAATAGTGCGATAGACAGCAGTTCAACCGAACCTCGGAGAACGGAGACATTTCTCAAACAGATGATCCGTTCGGACAATCAGAATACCAACCTGCAGAGCCGGCTGTCTCTGGTTGAGCCTGTCGATCTGGGGGGTGTTCTGGAAATCAACTACGACTTCGACTATACCAAAATAGATGCAAACCGCTCAACCTATGATACAAAGGATGAGAGTATCAACCCAATTTTGGTGGATTCGCTCAGTCTCAGATACAACTATGCCTTTGCCAGCAATAAAGTTGGGATGATCTACCGGCATGATCTCGGCGAAAAGGTCAAAATGAGCTTTGGATTTGCGGTGCAGCCATCAGAACTGACGGGGACTTCTACCGACAAGGCGATCAGGACATCATATTCAAATGTGAATCTTGTGCCATCTACTGGCCTCAAATGGAAGTTTACCAAAGAAGAAGACCTGTCGATAGACTATTATGGACGCAATAATCAGCCTAACTTCTATCAGATACAACCTGTCGTGGACAATACCAATACGCAGAATATTATTATCGGCAATAAGGATTTAAAATCCGAGTTTGCCCACAGCTTTGTTTCTAAGTATCGTAAATCCATGACAAGGCATGGACAGTATCTCGAAGCGAGCCTCGCTTTTAATTTGGTAAACGACAAGATCGTGGCCAACCGGACGATCGAACAAAACTCGACTGTTCAGAAAACCAGTTACCGCAATACCGAGGGATATTATGATATTAAAAGCTACTATCTCTTTACGGCATCATTGCTGTCTGACAATTTGCAGATGAGCCTTAATGGCAATGCCGACTATTACAACAACATATCCTATATCAATGAAAAGAAGAGCTTTGGCGGCCATTTTTTACTCACGCAGGCGATCCAGTTTCGTTATGCCTGGAATGATATTTTTGAAGCTGAGTTAAATGGCAACTATTCTTTAAACCGGGCTACATTCGACTGGCCGGTGCAGGACAATATAACGGCGCATTCCGGAATCGTGGGACTCGGGTCCAAGGCTTATCTGGGCAAGCATGTAACGATGGGACTGGAGGTCTCCCAAAAATTTAACGCGGGGTATTCCAGTTCGTGGAATAATATAAATCCAACCATTATCAATGCATATATGGAGTATACTTTTGGACGTAATAATCTCGGTATGCTACGGTTTCAGGGATTTGACCTGATGAACCAAAATACCGGAATCTCGCGTGCTGTTGTCGGCAATGATATCCTTGATGTTCAGAATAACCGTCTGGCACGCTATTTTATGCTGTCCCTCAATATCCGCCTGCAAAAATATCCCAAAAAGTCGGGATAAATTGTCCAGCAGCAGCGTCTTGGAGACGGAAGTATGCGCTTGTTCAGGAAACTGCAATAGTGCGCAGCAAAACTAAATGTTGATAGACCAAGTGTCACCTATAATAATTATTGCAAATGAAAGCAGTTGTCATCACAATGCCGGGTGGACCGGAAGTCCTCCAAGTAGCGGAGAGGGCGCGTCCCCGGATCAGCGACTCGGAAGTGCTGATCGAAGTCCGCGCTGCGGGAGTTAACCGGCCCGATGTTTTTCAGCGAAAGGGAAACTACCCAGCGCCTCCGGGCGTGGATCCCAGGATACCGGGTCTGGAGGTAGCGGGCGTGATCGTCGAAAAAGGGAGTGCCGTAAAAGACTGGAATATCGGTGATCGGGTGTGCGCTCTGGTGGCAGGCGGTGGTTACGCCGCATATGCTGCCGTGTATCACGGACATTGCCTTCCCATTCCGGATGCGCTGAGTTTTGAGGAAGCCGCCGCGTTGCCCGAGACGGTTTTCACCGTGTGGGACAATGTCTTCCGCAGAGGGATGCTACAGGCAGGAGAAGGGTTGTTGGTGCATGGTGGCGCTGGGGGAATCGGGAGTACCGCCATTCAGCTTGGGGCGCTGTTCGGAGCAAGCGTATATACAACCGTCAGTTCACCGGAGAAAGCCGCTTTCTGCCTTTCCCTTGGTGCGGTCAAAACCATAAATTATCAGGATGAAGACTTTCAGCAGGCCTTGGCTGGCCTGCCCGTGGATGTTATCCTGGACAGTATCGGCGGATCCTATTTTGAAAAGAATGTCAACCTGTTGAATGCTGATGGCCGGCTGGTGTATATCAATGCAATGGAAGGTGCAAAAGTGGAGCTGAACTTACTCAAGCTCATGCAGAAGCGAATAGTGCTAACCGGTAGTACACTACGCGCCAGGGACCGGCAGTTCAAAGAAGGCCTACGCGATGCAATCTGGTCTAGTGTATGGCCCAAAATTGATTCGGGCGATTTTAAACCGGTGTTATTTCGCGTACTTCCATTTCATGAGGCTGCCGAAGCCCATCGTATCATGGAGGATTCTGTGTTGCTTGGTAAGGTTGTGCTAAGCTTTTAGCTTTTGAAAGTTGAGTGGCGTTGTGCCGGTGATATTTTTGAAATATTTATGGAAACTCGAGAAGTTCTGGAATCCAGAATCGAAGCAGATCTGTTTGATCGTATGTTTGTTTTCCCGCAAAAGGTTGCAGGCGGTCTTGACACGCATCTCGATCAAGAACTGAAAAAGCGTTTTGCCTACCTGTGATTTGAAATAGCGGCAGAATGAATTTGGCGTCATGCCAGTCAGAGAGGCCAGTTCCTGCAAACGGATCTGATCGCGATAGTTCTCACCAATATATTGCATGGCGATCCGCATGCGGTCGGCATCCTGATTCTGTAGCTGCACCGTAAACGTCTCGCTGGTGAGCAGGTCATGTTGCTCCTCGGCGGCGACGCACACCAGGATCTCCAATAAACATACGATCCGTGCCGTGCCTGCGCTACGTAGTATATCGTTGATATACTGGATTGTTTTCGACTTACTTTTCGCAGAAAGTGCAATGCCACGTCTGGCCGTGCGCATCAATTCTTTGATCTGCTGATTTTCGGGTAAATTAATGAAGTCATGTCCCCAAAAATTCTCTTTAAAATGTATGACGCGAATATCCGCCGGCTGAGGCTGATCCTTTTTTAAATAGATCTCGTCAAATAACCAATAATGTGGAAGATTGGAGCCGACCAGCGTAATATCACCGGACTCAAAACGCCGTACACTGTCTCCAATAAACTGGGTGCCGGATCCTTTGGCAAAATAGATGAGTTCAAGCTCTTCATGATAGTGCCAAAGGTTGTGATATTGTGGCGTACTATCCTGTCTGGCATTGAAGGAATGGGCGAGGTGTTTATTTAGATGGAGCAATTGCGCTTTCATAACTATGAAATATATGCAATAAAGTTACGTATTTCTAGGCAGGGATGGTAATATAGCTTAATAAAATGATAATATACCTGAATATAGTCTAGTATTTTTAAGTTTATTTTACATTTAAATAACTACTTATAAGCGTTTGAAACTATGACTAACAGAAAGAGCTACACATTTGCCCTGATTTTGGTAACCTCCCTTTTCTTCTTCTGGGGATTTATCCATAACCTGGATCCCATATTGATACCACATTTGCGGAATGCCTTCAGTTTAACCCATTTTCAGGCTTCGTTGGTCGATTCGGCGGTGTTCATTGCCTATTTTGTGATGGCTATACCAGCAGGGATTATCATGAAGCGCTACGGTTATAAGGCCGGTATTTTGATTGGCTTGCTATTTTTTGCCATCGGATGTTTTCTTTTTGTACCGGCTGCCAACACCATCAGTTATACTTTCTTTTTGGGCGCTTTATTTGTAGTAGCCTGTGGTCTGACGATATTGGAAACAGCGGCTAACCCGTACGTGGCCATTCTAGGCGATCCGGCCTCATCTGCGCAGCGGCTTAATTTTGCTCAGTCGTTCAATGGGCTGGCTGCCTTTTTAGCCCCTATATTTGGTGGTAAATTCATCTTGTCGCATGCCCCCAAATCGCAGGAGGAACTTGCCCAGATGACAGAACAGGCCAAACTGGCCTATATCCAGTCCGAAACAGCTTCGGTGAAGATGCCTTATCTGATTCTGGGGATACTGATCTTGCTGATCGCAGCACTGTTTTTCTTTACGAAGCTTCCGGATATCAAAGACGATGAGGAGGAAGGGAAGGCGGGCTTTTTTCATGCACTCAGGCATAAAAACGTACGCTGGGCCGTAGTTGCCCAATTCTTTTACGTCGGTGCGCAGGTTTGTATATTGAGCTTCTTGGTACTGTATGCGACCGAAGTGGCGGGAATATCGGGAAAAGACGGTGCTGATTACGCGGGTTTTGCCGGATTGGCGTTTATGCTGGGCCGCTTTATCGGAACCTTCTTTATGCGTTTTGTCACGGCGTCCAGATTGCTTATCATGTATTCGTTTATCACCATCGCACTATCCCTGGTTGTAATCTTTGGAACAGGTGTGGCGACGCTTTACGCGTTGATAGGTATTGCATTTTTTATGTCCATCATGTTTCCGACGATTTTTGCCTTTGGTGTACAGGGGATAGGGGCAGACACCAAATCTGCTTCTAGCCTGATTGTCATGTCAATCGTCGGTGGCGCATTGTTGCCACCGCTCCTCGGTTTAATCTCGGATAAAACAGGTCACTTTCAATACGGATATGTTGTGCCCCTGGTCTGCTTTATTGTTGTATTGATCTTTGCTTATCAGAACAAAGATGTCCGTATTGACGAAACAGAAAATCTTAAATCACATTAATAAACAGGAATGAAAAAATATGTCATGGCATTGGATCTAATTGATGATCCACAGCTGATCAAGGAATATGAAGACTATCACCGTGCAGTATGGCCAGAGATCAAGCGTTCGATCCTCGACGCGGGCGTGACGCAAATGGAGATCTACCGGTTCGGGAATAGGTTATTCATGTGTATGGAAGTAAGCGAGGACTTTTCTTTTGAGCGGAAAGCCACTATGGATGCCGCCAACGAAAAAGTACAGGAGTGGGAGCAGCTGATGTGGAAATATCAGGCTGCAATACCTGGGGCCAAAGCGGGGGAGAAGTGGGTAATAATGGATAAAATATTTGAATTAGTATAAGTTATGGCCATACAACGCTATTTACAGATCCACCCCATGGACAATGTTCTTGTTGCATTGCAGGATCTGGCCGAGGGGACGACGATTGTTTTTGGAGACAAAGAATTTACACTCAAACAGGCTGTTGCTGCCAAACATAAATTTACCATCCAGCCCATGAAGCAGGATGCCAGCGTGTTTATGTATGGTGTTTTAGTGGGAAAGCTAAACCATGATTTGCTGGCGGGTGACCTGATCACGACAGAAAACTTGCGGCATGCGTCCGAAGATTTCCGCATGGGGGAACGCAAGACCGGCTGGACGAAGCCGGATGTCTCTGCATTTAAAGATAAGACCTTTAAGGGGTTCCACCGCTCTAACGGAACGGTCGGAACGGCCAACTACTGGCTGGTCATACCACTGGTATTCTGCGAAAACCGTAATGTACTGACGTTAAAAGCTGCATTCGAAGAAAAACTGGGCTATAAAGTGAATGCAAATAACTATGTCTCGGAGGTAGAAGATCTGATCACGTTATACAAATCGGGCGCGGATGTGAACCAGATTCTTGCAAGGAATCTACAGGCGGATCCAGCATCAGTACGGCACGAACGCCTATTTAAGAATGTCGACGGAATCAAATTCCTCAATCATGAAATGGGATGCGGAGGTACACGCATGGATTCAGATGCCTTATGCGGCCTTTTGGCAGGATACATTACTCATCCCAATGTTGCAGGGGCGACGGTGCTGAGTCTGGGCTGTCAGCATGCACAGGCCGCTATTCTGAAAGCAGAGATTGCAAAAAGAGATCCGGACTTTGACCGGCCGCTCTATATTTTTGAGCAGCAAAAAGAAGGTACTGAAAAGGAGCTGATGCAAAAAGCCATTAAGGCGACATTTGCGGGCATGATGCAGGCGGATCAGCATGAGCGCAGGCCTGCAAGCCTGGACAAGCTCTGTATTGGGCTGGAGTGCGGTGGGTCAGACGGATTCTCCGGTATTTCAGCTAATCCGGCACTCGGATATGTTTCCGATATCTTGGTTGCTCTGGGCGGTTCGGTGATCCTGGCCGAGTTTCCTGAGTTATGTGGGGTGGAGCAGGAATTGAGCGACCGGTGTATTGATGAGGCTACTGCCGAAAAATTTATGACGTTGATGCGTACCTATAACGCCAAGGCCGAAGCTGACGGTTCGGGATTTTATATGAACCCCTCACCGGGCAATATACGTGATGGTCTGATTACGGATGCCATAAAATCTGCTGGAGCGGCTAAAAAGGGTGGAACTTCACCTGTAGCTGCAGTGGTCGACTATCCGGAACTGGCCAATGGGCCGGGATTGAACTTGCTGTGCACGCCGGGCAATGATGTGGAGAGCACGACCGCGGAGGTGGCAGCAGGAGCTAATATTGTGCTATTCACAACAGGCTTGGGAACGCCCACGGGCAACCCGATCACGCCGGTGGTCAAAATATCCACCAATACAAAAACTTTTGAAAAAATGCCCGATATCATAGATCTCAACTGCGGGACTATTATCGAAGGTACGGAAAGTATCGAGCAGGCGGCACATCGAATCCTCGATTATGTGATTGCAGTCGCCTCAGGTGAAATAAAACCAAAAGCAGTACTGTTGGGGCAGGATGATTTTATACCATGGCGAAGAGGCGTGTCACTATGATGAACCAATAATAATATCTATATGAAACTGAAACATGTCATCTGCGGTCTGGCGCTGTTCATGGGGGTTATCTCCCACAGTTATGGCCAGCAAGCTTACCAGCCAAGCCCTGAAAATTTAAAAAATAGGGAATGGTTTGAACAATCCCGGTTTGGCGTTTTCATCCATTGGGGAGTATACAGTGTCCTGGGAGATGGTGAATGGGTAATGAACAATCAAAACATCAGCTTGGACGAATATGGACTGTTGCCCAGATTCTTTAATCCACTTGCTTTTAATGCAAAAGAATGGGCAAAATTATTCAAACAGGCGGGTGCAAAGTATATTACGTTCACAACCCGGCATCACGATGGTTTTTCGATGTGGAATAGCCGGGTATCTGCCTATAATGTTGTCCAAAAATCACCATTCAAGCGTGATATCGTGAAGGAGCTGGTGGAAGCTTGCCGTGCCGAAGGGATAAAAGTCATGTTTTATTATTCCTTGCTGGACTGGAAGCGAAATGATTACTTGCCGGCCGGAAAAACCGGCGGCGGTATCGCTGGTCGGGATTCGACCAAGGGTGACTGGAATCACTATATACAGTTTATGAAAGATCAGCTGACCGAACTGCTTACCAATTATGGTAGGATCGACGGCATCTGGTTTGACGGGCACTGGGACAAGCCGAAAGCAGACTGGCATTTCGAGGAGATCTATGCCTTGATTCACAAGCTGCAGCCACAGTGCCTGGTTGGCAATAATCATCATTTGGCGCCGTTTGAAGGTGAAGATTTTCAGATGTTTGAACGTGACCTGCCGGGGGAGAATACGACCGGTTTTGGGACGAAAGCGCATGATGTCGGTACATTGCCGAAAGAGGTGTGTGGTACAATAGCCGGCTCCTGGGGATTTGAACTGAAGGACCGGACCCGAAAATCCTTTAAGGAGGTGCTAACCTATCTCGTCAAAGCTGCGGGTCATGGTTCCAACCTCCTGCTTAACGTAGGGCCGATGCCAAACGGTGAAATACAGGATTATCAGCAAGATCGGTTAAAAGAGCTTGGCAAATGGTTGTCAGTATATGGTGAAACCATTTACGGTACCGAGGCTGGCGGAATAGCACCGACGGATGACTATGTCCTGACGAGAAAGGGCAACCAAGTATATTTGCATGTGCTCAAACCGGAGAAAAAGGATTTGCACATTCCAAATCTTCCATATCAGGTAAAGAAAGTGACAACATTTATCGGAAACAAAGAAGTTAAGTTTAGCAATAAGCAGAATGGTTTGCAACTGGATCTGCCGGCATCGACTGAGGAAACAGATCTGGTGCTGACATTAACAATTAAATAACAATGGGAAAATTAGAACAAAAAGTAGCTGTTGTAACAGGAGGGGGCAGCGGGATTGGCCGTGCAATCAGTTTGGAATTTGCTGCCGAAGGCGCGAAAGTTTATATCTTGGACCTCAATGAGGAAGGGGGACAGGCTGTCGTCGAAGAAATTGAGTCGGCGGGTGGACAAGCGGTATTCAGCCGTTGTAATGTAACAGATCAGCAAGAAGTAGTGACAATAGCGCAAAATATCGGAAAAATTGATATTTTAGTAAATAACGCAGGTATTGCCCATGTCGGCAATTTAGAAAATTGTAAATCAGAAGATTTTGAACGGATTTTTAACGTCAATGTAAAGGGGGCCTACAATGCCCTATACGCGATTGTGCCAATTATGAAAGCGCAAGGTTCAGGGGCGATCCTTAATCTGGCATCGATAGCAGCATGGGTGGGCATTACCGACCGTTTCGCTTATTCGATGAGCAAGGGTGCGATCTATGCCATGTCCATGTCTGTGGCACGGGATTACATGGCATATGGTATTCGTTGCAACAGTATTTCGCCTGCGCGCGTTCACACGCCTTTTGTCGATGGTTTTATTGCTAAAAATTATCCCGGGAAAGAGGCCGAGATGTTTGAGAAGCTGTCCGCCAGCCAGCCTATCGGGCGTATGGCGCAGCCAGAGGAGATTGCCAGATTAGCACTTTTCCTTTGCAGTGATGATGCTGGCTTTATTACCGGAAATGACTATCCGATCGATGGGGGTTTTATCAAGTTGAATAATTAGAGGTTGAAATACTCAATACTATAAAATATGAAGTTAATACGTTTTGGTGCTTTAGGCAAGGAGAAAATCGGCGTTCAGATTGACGGCGTAAATTACGATGTAAGTGCGTTCGGAGGAGATTATAACGAGCAGTTTTTTGCGGAAGATGGTCTTGCCCGCCTGGAGGAGTTTGTAAAAGCAAATGAAGGCAAATTAATCGAGATCCCAGCCGGCGAACGCATCGGAGCCCCCTTTGCCCGCCCATCAAAAATTGTCTGTATTGGACTGAATTACATGGATCATGCAAAGGAGACTAATGCTCCTATCCCTGCTGAGCCTATTATTTTTATGAAATCCACCACGTCACTTGTGGGACCGTACGATAATGTGATGATTCCGAAAGGATCTGTGAAGACAGACTGGGAAGTGGAGTTTTGTATTGTAATTGGTAAAAAAGCGTCTTATGTTGAAGAAAATGAAGCGCTGGATTATGTGGCTGGTTACGTGCTTCATAATGACGTATCAGAACGCGAATACCAATTGGAACGCGGCGGCACCTGGGACAAAGGCAAAGGCTGCGATACCTTTGCGCCGATGGGCCCCTTTATGGCGACCAAGGAGGAGATCAAAGATATCAACAATGTACGTATTTGGTTAAAAGTCAACGGTAAAACTTACCAGGACGGTAACACCAAGGATTTGATCTTTTCCATTGCCCATGTTGTT
>Ga0182746_1001402_pt1 | contig 22149 bp, 25 predicted proteins | sample eDN3rd30CBELigOP_FD_128881 | JGI IMG/M metagenome (GOLD analysis project Ga0182746, IMG submission 128881) | Enriched Organic Plus compost microbial communities from Emeryville, California, USA - eDNA 3rd pass 30_C BE-Lig OP (version 2) (version 2) ... | reverse complement strand
TTGTCCCGACTCCTGCTGTGATAAAATCTTAATGATCTGCGATTCGCTAAACTTACTTTTTTTCATTGTCCCTAAATTATAAAACTACATTAATAATCGTAGCTGTTTGTAGGGAAGATTACAATTTGATAAGCTGTTAACTTTTAAGATTAGTCTATCCCAGTACGGCAAATTTTCAACGTTTTTAAGAGCTTCGTTAGATATAGCTTGAAATTTTTGAGCTTCGTAGAAGTTTCCCGATGCTTCAAGTTGCTTTTTAAATTGAACAAAAATTTCATATCGTGTCTTGAAATAATTATTATCCCTTTTATCTGGATAATGAATGTTTTCAATAGTTTGTATTTTGTCAAATCCCTTGTATGTGGTTGGAAAATCACAGGCAGTTAATGTAGTTTGTCCAAATTTATTCCTGTAAAGAGATATAGTTGCATATTCATCAAATGATACATTGTCAAACCAAACTTTATCAAGATTAGATTTATGTATTTCTAATTTTGTTTCTTCCGTTTCTTTTCTGAATGGTCTTATATCATAAAAATTAGTTCCTAATTGCGCAGAATAATTTCTAATATACCAGCTATCTATTTTGCAGTTTTCGACTAATACCTCTCCAGTAGAATATCCACTGATAGATAATGCCAATAGTTTCGCATTAATTACTTTTGTTGCCTTATGTTCTTTATCCGCAGAATATTGAATGTTTAAACTGACCCTGAATTTTTTCTTTTCGGTGTCGTTCAAAAAATAACCAATCTTATTTTCAATGTTATTAGAATGCTGTCTTTTGTAAATTCCAATCTTATCTGTTGAATTTTCGTTGAAATTGAAAACTATTTCTTTGCAGTCGTAAATGTAAAATGATTGCTTTTGTGAAAGCAAAGTTTCAAGTGTTGTATTTACCGATTTCAGCAGCTTCTTCCATCTAATCGGGAATATATTTTCTTCGGTATAAGATACAATGGCTCTCTTTAAATCAAGCAGGAATAATGAGTTGTTCAAAAAGCAATTATTAACTGTTACACTTAATAAGTTGCTGTTTCTTATTCGTCCTTGTAGTATTGAACTCCCAAAAAAGATAGAAAAATTTGTTGTAATGATATTCTCAATGGCAATCTCACCTATGTAACAACTAATAAACTGAATACTTATATCTTTAAACTCAATTGTATCAGTGTTCTCAATTTCCAATTTTGTAAAACGGCAGTTAATGAAGCTAAATGTTATTCTTCCATCTTGAAATAACACATTTTCAAAGTCCGATGCTCTAATAACAATTTTGGTATCAGTTGGATAGTCCGTGTTCTCAATTAATGTATAAGGTGTCAGGAAAATTGTGTTCATTTATTATTGTCGCTTTATTTGTTTACAGAAAATCAACCACCACTATCGTGGATTTTGTATTTCTGTGTTCGGGGATGATTTTTCTTTTTTCTCACGGGAATAAACCCATAGCGATAACAGCCCGAAAATAATCAGTGCATAGGCTACCCATTTACCAACCCTTTCGATAAATTTTATCAATACCGAACTTTCGTAAGAGGAAAAGCCCTCTGCTCCCATAGGGCTGCGCCTGTAAAACTTTCTTCTGTTAATCCAGTAACGAAGTCCCAAGCCCGCAACCAAAAATATTATCCCTATAAACAATGATGAAACCATATCCTCACATTATTAATTTCACAAGTATAAATTTAAAAAATATTGATGAACCAGTAAAATGCAAGTAAGCCAATACGCCGTAAATAGAAAACGGCTTACCATTGAGATAAGCCGCTTTCATCGTTTATGGAAATAATAAGTTGTTCAGTGTATGTCGCAATGTATAAAATATTGCTTAATCACTACTGTTAAACTGAAAATTGAGTTGCTTTTCGTTCCCAAAGCTGTCCGAAATCCAAACATCAAAAGATTGCGATACGGCAGAAGTTGATGTATAATACAACCTGAATTGCTCCGTTGGCAATTGGTACAGGTCATTGGGCTGATACGGCGGTTCATCGTAATACCGCAAAGTGCCTTGCCCGTCAAACTGGAAATATCGGAGGAAATACTGCGTGTTGCTGTAATTCCCTGTACGCTGTATGGTTATGCGTATTTCTACGGTCTGCCCGTTGGCAACGTCTTTAGGCACTGGCATTACGTTGACCTCGAAAGGAAAATCATTCTGTATTTCGAGTTCATCATCTTTGCTGCAAGATACCAACGTAACCGAAGCTGTGAGGATTGTCAGGAATACATATAATGGCAGTAATCCCGTTCTGAATTTATTGAATATTGCTATCATCGTTTTTACGTTTTAAAAGTTAAACCTTAATCCCAAACCTGCCGACGGTCGGAACTGCTGTAAGTCTGTACCCCAAAGGACTTTTGTACGCCCTTGCAGGACGAGTACAAAACGGTCGGACAGATACGTTTCAAAAGTGAGGCGACCACCTGCGCCGTAAATGAAATTATCTTCGCTCAGTATCTTCGCTCCATCATACAGCATTGCTTCGCCCCGGTTGATGGTTTCGTAACCGACCACGCCAGTTATCCCAAAATTCAGCGTGATATTTTTTCGGGCATCGCCCAACAAAAAGAAGCTGTAACCGCCCTCTGCGGTATAGGTTTCCTGCGGGATGCGGAGGTCTTTATAATCGTGGTATTGGTGCGTATATTCCAACGCCCAAAGCTGATAATTGCCATTTTTACCGTTTACGGTCATTGCTGCGCTGATGTAATAATCGTTACCGATTTTATCATCGGATAATACACCCGCACTTATTTCCAGTCCTCTCTGTTTTGGCAGCATTCTTTGTGCCTGTGCAGCCGTAATGCCTATCAGGACAAGCATCACGGTATAGATATACTTTTTCATATTATTGCTTTAAAAGGTTACTAAAATTTCAGGTGCATATCGTCAATCAAACGGGCTTTGATTAAATCGGAATTTTCCACCTGAAGCGTTTGGTGTCTGCCGCCGTTCTTCTCGAAAATCTCAATCAGCAGTACCTTATCATCGGCAATGGTAAACTGGTCTAAGAGGAACACATTTTGTTCGGTCGATTTTCCAGCAATACCGTCCAATGGTTTGTAAGTACGCAACGGTGTTAGCGGTCTTTCCTGTACTACGGTGCGTTTGGCAACTTTCTTATCCACTACCTTAAAATTGATGAAATCAATCTCGAAAGGCACATTGGTACGGTTTCTCAATTCTGTATGGAAGTAGTATTTTCCGTTGTGTATGTAAATCCCTTTCAGGATAAACTGAATACCGAAACTCTTAGCCCCGATGTGCTTTACAATGCGCTTATCTTTCTTGTAAATGGTTTCCAATAACAAGCCCGCTAACGAGGGCGAATTATTACCCAATTCCTCAAAAAGCACATCGTTACCTTTAGCTTTATCTACTGCCTTTTGCATTGTGAGCAGGTCATAGCTCATTGCTTCCGGGTAGGAGCTGTAATACACGTTAAAACTGTAAAAACGCCCGTCATTGGTAATCACAGAAAAATTGGTTTCCGGTTCAAAATCCCTCACAGATGCTTTTACACGCAGCACGTTTTCTGCATCTTCCGCTTTCCCTGCAATCAGGTATTCGCTACCTAAATCCACGTAACGAATAGCGGTCGGGAAAATCAGATGCGAAGTTTTATCGTAGGTAACTTCCATACGGTACGGTTCAATCTTGCCCAGGGCAAGAGGCGTCTTAATGCTGTCCTGTGCATAAGATTGTACGGCAAAGCCGAGTATCAGGGCAATAGCCCAAAAGGTTTTTAAATGATTTTTCATTGTTCTATTTATTTGAGTTCAACATTATTTTTTAGATACCAAAAAGACCTGATGCCCCGCTTTCAGCGTAACTTTTGGGGTTCTTACCTTTTTTGCGAAATAGCCCGAAATACCCTGTACCACGCCACGGCTTAAATCAGCAGCAACCTGTTGTCCGGCATTCTGCGTGAGCATTACGCTTGTGCCTCCGGTCTGGCTCATATTGCCCGCCATTTCGGTAAGGGCATTCATTTCGGGCGAATACGGAACGTACAAGCCTTGTTGCCCATCCAAATCATAAATGGTAATATCTACCGGGATGATGTTGCCCTCCAGTTCTACGGAAGTAACTTTTAATTGCAGCCTGCCATTCTGAAATTTTGCATTAGCCGTTACAATCGTTCCTTTTGGAATAGTACGTTGCGGTGTTTTAGCAGGCTCTAACAGCCGTAAACGTACACCCGTTTCGCCAACTACCGTTTGGGCTTCGTGTACACAGGCTTTAATACTGTTTTTAGGCTGTACTGCTTGCTCAATAGAACCTGCTGTATAAAAGCCCCTGTTTTTTGTTTGGCTCCAATCGGCTGCAAAGGCACTGTCCGACGGTTCACGGTACAAGGCTGATACAATGTTCTTTCTTGTTGGTGTGAACGAAACAAATTGCTCTTTTTGGTTAGCACCCGCAACACCCGTAGTTGCACCGTTGGCAGGAGCAGCATTTCCGGTATTGGCATTTTGCGGCAGATACTTTGCTGCCATTTCATAGGATTTTTCCATTAGCTTTAGTTGGTCGTCAACCGTGGCCACAGGTGGCACATCTTTTTCCGCCAACTTCGCTTTCATTTCATCCACTTGCCTGCGTAGTTCCATTGTTTCGGCATCGTCATTATTATAAAATGAACCCAATGTGCTTTGTGCATTACGGTAGCTGTTTAGTGCAGTGTTTCCGTTTCTTCCCGAATTTCTGCCACCACCGCCAATTGCAGTGCTTTCCTCATCTTCAGGAAGCTGCTCATCGGTTGGCTCTTCCTTATCTTCAGTATTCCAATAATCAGAAAGGGTGGTTAAGGCATTGCGCTTTTCCTGCTCTTTACGTTCAAGCATTTCCTGCTCATATGCCTTGCTTTTATCATCAGGCATTCCTGCTCCGGTAGCCTGTGGCACGGCATCGTTCAGCCCGATGTTCTCCACTGTCTTTTTATCTTTCGACGGTTTAAATATCAGGTACATACAGCCGAGAAATACCACACCCATTAAAAGGAATATGAGTGGCTTTTTGAGCTTTTCCTTATTGCCCTTTTTATTATCCGGCAGATTTGATACGCTGTTTTGGTCTTCGCCCTCAACGAGAAAACTGACCCTTTTTTCATTTTCTTTCATAAATCTGATTTTTTAAAATTGTTGATACACTATCCTGCAACCTTGCAGGATTTTTACTTTTCAGGACAGGGTTTTCGATATGCTCTATGACCATACCGTTCCCGGACTTTGAGGTATCGTACATCACTTTGCCAATGACCGCTACGGTAAGCAGCAGGTAACCTACAAAGAAGTACAGCGTATATTGACGCTGTTTGCGTAAAGACAACGCCCGCCAACGTTCGTCCAACTTGTCAAAGTATCTGTCCATATTTGCTCTTAATTTTTTCATAGCCTTACTATTTGTTGTTACAGCTTGAAACGCTTAGGGCTTTTACCCGCCGTTTGCTTAGGCGCATCATTGACCAGTGCGACCACTTCCACCGCTTTGGGTGCGGATATTACTGACAGGTTTGCCAGTTCCGATTTTTTAACCAACTTCCCGAAGCCGTCTTTCTTGGCTACCTCCATACGGCTAAGTGAGAATTTACCATTCAGGTACTTTACCCACATACTGCATTCTACACGGGGCTTGTCATCGCCCGACCATTGCAGGTAGCCTGTAAGCAACAAATCTTGCTTAGGCAAACTGTCTGCACCTTTTTGGCAGTTTTCGAGGTAGTCGCTGATGCTGTCTTTCAATTTTCCCGCATACGCACCCTGCGTATGGAAATACCCGTTATATCCTTTGTCGGTCAGGATTTTAGCGAACGTGTTTAAATCTGATAATGCTTCCATAAGATTGTTTTTAGCGTTCGATAACTTCAATGTCCTTGTTTTCCACGACTGCAAATTTTTCAATGTTGAAGCCCTGCGGATTATTGTCGGAACGAACGGAGTTGACGAGATAGCAGGAGGTAATCAGGTTACGCCTGGTTACATTGCTTGACCGGATAATGAACTGTTTGGCATAGGTTCGCACAGCGTAAGGATAGTTGTCGAAGTTGCAAACAACACTATCCACCTCAATACGTTGCTGCACATTACCCGAAATAATCCTGCTGTAATAGCCCTTTTCGGATAAGTCCTTGTAATAGTCGAAAGCACTTTTGTCCGCAAGATTAAATGCCCTGCTCATATTGCTTTCGATAGCATTCTTATCGGGTGCAAGCGTGAAGAAAAGCTCGTGAAAACGTCTGACGTGTTCCCTTGCTTCTACGGGACGGTTGATGCTCGCATCCTGCGACAAGGCAAGCATCAGGGATTTGCCATTATCCAGTACATAGATTTTTTGGCGTTGGTCTTCTGCAAAGCGGTAGGAACGCCATACGGCGTATCCTACCACGCCAATGCAGAGTACCGCAAACACAATGGCATATAATCTTATTTGCCTAAAGCTGTTTTCGATATTTCTTAGCGTTTTAAATTCCATTTTTAGAATGATTAATTGTTTATTTATTCATCAGTTTACCGCCGATGTTTCCCACTGTTGAGCCTGCGCCTGCTCCGGCGATGTTTCCGGCTTTCATTGCTGTCGAGTTTACATTACGGGTAAAGTTTCCTGCGCCTCCCGCTTGGATTACCCAACCTGTTACTGTCGGAATAGTGAAGTACCCGATGATGCCGATTATCATAAAGATGATGTACACGGTATTGCTCGTATCAGGTATATAAGTAGGGTCGGCAAGCATTGCTATATCCCTTTCTAAAATGAGGGATTGTATTCTTGCCAACATTGAGCTGAACAAATCCGAAACGGGAAGCCATAGATATACGCTGACGTACCTTGTGAGCCATTGCGTGAGCGTGGACTGAAAGCCGTCCCATACGGAAATAGCAAAAGCTATTGGTCCGAGTATGGAGAGGACTATTAGGAAAAACGTTCGTATGGTGTCAATGACCAAAGCCGCCGCCTGAAAGAGTATTTCCAATAGATTGCGAAACCAATCCTTTATGGCTTTCTCTATTTTGTAGGCTTGCCTGTCCATATACATACCCGCCATTGTACCAATGTCGGAGGGCGACCAACCCAGTTCGTCCAGTTTCTTATCAAACTCTTCATCTGATACCATATAGGCAGTTTCAGGATTTCTGACCATCGCCTCGTATTCCAACTGGTCTTTCTGCTGTTGCAGCTTGTTCAGGTCAAGCACCTGGTCTTCGAGTATTTGGTGGGTTCCTACAACCACCGGGCTTAATACTGCATTGATGGTTCCCAGTACGATAGTCGGGAAGAACATAATACAAAGCCCTAAAGCGAACGGACGCAGCAAAGGGAACATATCAATAGGTTCGGCACGGCTTAAAGCCTGCCAAACCTTTAATGCCACATAGAACAATGCTCCCAATCCTGCCAAACCCTTTGCTACTGCTGCCATATCGCCTGCAAGCGGCATCATATCATCATAAAGCGACCGCAGGAGTTCGTGAAGATTATCCCATTCCATAGTTTACCAGTATTTTTGGTTAGCAGTTCCGTAGAGTTCAAGCACTCTTTGGGCATCATTTTTCTTTTTCGCTCTTAGGTAGCTTACAGAAATGTTCTTATTGGTGTAGTAGCGTACAAGACTGTGGTAGTCCTTTACCTCTTTGTACACACGGTCAATAATATCCATACGCTCTTTGTCATTTAGCGAAAGGCTTGTAGAGGTTACAATCTGCTTTAGTTCTTTCAGCAGTTCGGTACTTTCATTGAGCAGTGCCGAATACCCGTTGCCGATAGCGACCAATTCCTGCGGTGTGAAATTGGGGTCATTCATCATTTTCCCAAAGTTTTGCACGTACATTTCGGATACATCGCCTACCAACAATACGGTTTGTTGCACTTTGCGGGCATCTTTGACAAGGTTGTTGATAGCTTTCAGCTTGTCGTAATATTCCTTGCCCTGGTCGTACACTTTCTTCACTTCGTTGAAGTTCTTTATCACATTGCTCACGGTCGAAGAAGTCTGTATGATTTCGTTCGCAGAGTTGATAATTCCTGAAGCCAAATTAGCGGGGTCGGTTACAACCCACTGGGCTTTTGCTGACGGTGCTACGGCGAGCATCAGTGCCGTACACACCAGATACAATACTTTTTTCATTGTTCTGAATTTTTAAATGTTAATGACTATTGATTTGAATTGTCCCGCCTTTGCATTGCGATATGCTTAATGGCGAGTTCTACGTTACCGTCGAGTTCCGCAGCAAGCTGCATCACTTCCATTTTTTCGGTTTCTTCGGTCGTGTAGGCGAGGTATTCCTCCAAACTAACTTCGGTGGCATAGACTGCCGAGTGCGTACCACCTAAGCCAATCCAAACCTCTTTGTACAAGCGGCTTGCATCGTTATTCATATTGATGGAAAGTACCTGCCCTTTTTCTTTGTCGGTAAGCCCCAACATTGCCTGTATATCATCAAACTTGTTCATATACTTGCGTTGGTCGAGCAGGATTTTACAGTCGGAATTATTGATGATACTTTCTTTCACAATGGGCGACTGGATAATATCATCGACCTCCTGCGTTACGACAATGGCTTCTCCAAAAAACTTGCGCACGGTTTTGAACAAATACTTGATATACTCCGCCATTCCCTCTTTTGCAATCGCTTTCCAAGCCTCTTCAATCAGGATGAGTTTGCGAATACCTTTCAGGCGGCGCATTTTGTTAATGAACACCTCCATAATGATAATCGTGACTATGGGAAAGAGGATTTTGTGGTCTTTTATCGCATCAATTTCAAACACGATAAAGCGTTTGGAAAGCAGGTCTAACTGCTTATCGGAGTTCAGCAGATAATCGTATTCGCCGCCTTTGTAATAGGGTTCGAGAACATTCAGGAAATTGGCAATGTCAAAATCTTTTTCCCTTACCTGTTTTTCTTCCAGTACCTTGCGGTAGTCGCCTTTTACATACTCGTAGAAACCGTTGAATGAGGGGTAAACATCATCTGTTTTGATACGCTCGATATAACCGCTTACTGCATTGGATAAAGCCACTTCTTCCGAACGGGTTGGAGGTTCATCATCACGTTTCCAAAGGGTAAGTATCAAAGTCTTGATACTTTCACGCTTCTCAATGTCGAACACGCCATCATCGGTGTAGAAAGGATTAAAGGCAATGGGATTGTCTTCGGTGTACGTGAAATAGACACCGTCTTCGCCTTTCGTTTTTCCTTTGATGAGTTCGCATAAGCCCTGATAGGAATTACCCGTATCAACCAACAATACGTGTGCGTTTTGCTCGTAATACTGGCGTACCATATGGTTAGTGAAGAACGATTTACCCGAACCTGACGGACCAAGTATGAACTTGTTTCGGTTCGTGATGATACCCCGCTTCATAGGCAGGTCGGAAATATCCAAATGGATGGGTTTTCCTGTAAGCCTGTCAGCCATCTTGATACCAAACGGCGAGGGCGAATTGTGGTAGTTGGTTTCTTCCGTGAAGAAGCACAGGGCAGGCTCAATGAAAGTGTAAAAACTTTCTTCACTGGGAAAGTCGCCTGCATTGCCGGGCATACCTGCCCAATACAAAGTGGCTACGTCTGTTGTGTTGTGCCGTGGCTTGCATTCCATCAGTGCCAATGCACTACCGCAATCGTTCTTTAACTGCTTCAGTTCCGCAGGGTCTTCCGACCACGCCATAATGTTGAAGTGCGCACGGATTGAAGACAGCCCGAAGCTATGGGCTTCGTTCAGATACTTTTCTATCCACTCTTTGTTGATTTGGTTGGCACGGCTGTAACGAGCCAGTGAGTGCATATTCCTTGCGGACTTCTCAAACTTTTGCAGGTTGTCTTCGCTGTTATCCAAAAACAAATACTGATTGTAGATGTGGTTGCAGCTTAGCAACAAACCCACAGGTGCGGCGAATGACAGGCGGCAGTCGCTCCGGTCGGTGGATAGCTTTTCAAAACGGGTATCTGCCGATACCGTTCCGGGCAAATCGTCTGTATCTGAAAGTGTGTGCAGGCTTAACCTTTTATTGCCAATGCGCACTTCTTCCGTTCCGAGTGCGATGTCCTGCATCGGCGTTCCGGCTCCCCTCGATAGCGTGAGGTACTGCTCCAGTAACCCCTGCGTGTCTTCGGTTCCGATAATTTCATCTTCAGTCAGGCGTTTCAGGCTTACAAAACCGCTATCGTTCACTATACGCTCAAACTGCGCCACCGCTTCCATAAAACGATGTATCGTTTCCTTGTTCCTGATTTCCTTTGGTATCAGCGAACCTTTGCAAAGCGAACTGAAGTTGCTTTGCATACGCATACGCTCTTTGGATGTCTTTGTTAAGAACAGGTAACAGTAATGATTTAAAAACGGTCGCTCGTTAAAATGGCGTTGGTAGGACTTTGCCAAAAAACTTTGGTTATCGGCTGCCAAATCGGGCGCATAGTTTTCCTTAATGTACCAGTCCTGTTTGTGAATGACCGTAAAATCAGGCAGGGTTTTGATAGCCTTATGCCAAGCGGAGTGTATGGCTTCGTATTCGGCTGAAGCTACCGTGAACAGTTCCGGCAAACGCACTTCAAAACAGGCGGTAATGTCCGCATCTTTGGAAAGTATGCAGTTGTTCTCTACTGCCAACAAAGGAAATTTGTTTTCCAGTGTGGTGGTCTTTGCAACATTTCTCATAGGGCATTCGGTTTTGAAGTGAATTTTAAATAGCGGTGTACAGGCTTGCGGCAGATGATGTAGCGGGGATGCCGCTTATTGGCTGCGATTTTCATCAGCCCGTGTTCGCCGTACTTCCTGTTGAGGGAAAAGGTCTGCCACACGATGAGCGAAGCACCGCCCGCACCGAGGAACAGGCAGATGTAAGAGTTTACGCCTGCCATATAAAGTATCATCACGAAAATGAGTGTACCGAGCAAGCCACCCGCAAAAATGAACAGGTATTGCGCTTTCAGCCCTTTAAATTCCACCGTTCTGCCGATGCCTTTGTTGATATTATAATTCATAAGACAAGGGTTTAAAGGAAGAATGAACGCAGGATGGTAGCCGCTACAATCAGGAAGATACACGCACCGAACCACGAAGCCGCAGTCTTCGATGTATCAGGGTCGCCGGAACTGAATTTGTTGTAAACCTTAACGCCTCCGATTAGTCCCACGACCGCACCGATGGCGTATATTAACTGCGTTGCGGGGTCAAAATATGAGGTTACCATTTGGGTAGCCTCGTTGATACCTGCCGAACCGTTTCCCTGTGCGAACACACCAATTGCTGACAGCATAGCCGCTGCTGTCAGCAATACTTTTTTTCTTTGTTTTTCCATAATTGAAACACATTAATTTGTTACTGTTTATCCCGCACCTTGCGAGCTTTCGGCACAAATGTCTTATGGAAAAAGAGGCGTTATAAGAATGTGGCAGTCAAAGGAAGTATTTGGCTGTGAGTGGCTTTTTGGGTGGAAATCTTCAAGGCAGAAGCACTAATAACCAAATGCTTTTATGCAATTTACAGTTGGTTCAATGCAACTTTTAAATTACATTTGTACATTCATAATAAAGTCAATTTTAATAATTTTTGAGATGAAGATATCAGGCAGACATATTGGAGAAATGCTGAAGGAAGCCAGAGAACAAAGGCAATTAACTCAAGAACAATTAGCCCAAAAAGTAGGTAAGAAAAGGAGTTATATTTCTAAGGTCGAAACTGATTATGGAAATAATATCAAACTTCAAACCCTTAAAGAGATAGTAGAAAAAGGATTTGACGGTACGGTTAAAATTAATTTGGAACTCTGATTTGTATATGGATAAATTATTAAAGAATGCTTTTAAAATGCAAATTCAATCCAAAGAAGGATTTGAGTTCGAAGAATTTATTGATGAAATGTTTCTTTTGAAATATGGCGTCGATAATTATACTCCTATCAGAAGGAATAAGGATAAAGGCAATGACGGTACTATTTTACCTGAACAAAAAATATTGGCTTGTTACGCACCAAGAAAATATAGCAAAACTGATTTTGAAACGAAAGTTTTAGGGGCAACAAACAAAGAAGGAGATTTTGAAAAATATCAGAAAAACTGGAAAGACAAATTTCAAAATTGGGAAATGTATGTAAATCACGAAGTATCGCCGGAGCAGTTTACGTTAATTCAGGCTTTGGACGGTAACACTTCGATTAAAGGTATAGACCAAATCCTTTCAATTATTGATGAACTTGTGTCAAGTAAAAAGCGAAAACTTGCAGCCTATTTGGGTATTGAAAACTTCTTTATTCAGGACTATATTCAGGACATCATTAACGATTTGTTGAATGCTTCCAGTGAAGAAGATAAGGCTTTGCATTTTGACAGAAAATCATTAGTTCCCCCTCAACAGAAAATTGAACTCAACTTTGCGCAAGAAGATTGGGACGGGATGAATTCGGAAATGGTATTGGTTATGGAAGAATTTAATACAATTACCAATATACTTTCGGGGTATAATGATGATGAAATCAATACGCTAAAAAGGAGGATTATAAATGATTACAATAAACTTTCAGGAAGTTTTAAGGAGAGGTTATATAATCTGACTGACCAATATACAACGGCATATGGAAACATTAAAGACGATGAATATGTGAAATGCGTAAAATCTATTTTGCTATATATGTTTGAACAGTGTTTAATAGGTAGAAAAACAGAAAATGAACTATGATATTACCACAGCCGGAAAGCAATCTTAAAACCAACCTTATGGTATTGGGAGCAGATATTATAAGTATTATGGGCAATTCTCCGTTTAAAAACAAATATGCCATCGTAGATGATATAATGAATAAGTTTTTAAACAGGGATAAAGATAGAACGCCCGACCTTTTTCTATATGCTTTGACCTTTTTGCATACGATTGGTAGTATTGAGAAAAAAGGGTACAAAATCAAATTAGTGAAGAAGGAAATCCAAGAGGAAAATCAAACAAGTTTATTCGACAATGTTAATTAAAATATATTCAGAAACTAACCTTATAGATGCTGTTCCATTTCATAATGGAATAAATATCATATTGGGTAAATACTCTGGGGATAAAGAAGCAAGAGGTATTAATGGTATTGGCAAGTCCTCATTGGTCAGGCTTGTTGATTTTACATTATTAAGCGGTAAAGCAGAAAAAAGATTTAATCAAAAAAAGTATGATTTTTTACGGGATGACGAACACACCATTACTTTAGAATTTGACATACAGGGACAAAAATATTTTATTAAGAGAGGTTTCGCCGATACCAAAAAAATCTTTTTTGGAAAACGACCAGATGCTCTTGACGAATATGAAAAATCCGAGATGCCCAAAGTCTTGGAAGGAATATTTTTTCCGACAGAGAACAACGAAGTGTTCTTTGAAGGAAAAAGGTACGGAACGTTAATGGAATTTTTTGTTAAGGATGATTTGCAAAGCCAGCAAAGGGCTGACCCTTTAAATTTTGTTTCCTACAATGCTAATGCAAGAGAAAAGGCATTATATAATTTTTATTTGCTTAATCTTCCGACTAAAACACTTTTAAAGTATAACGAAGTTTCTTCTGAATACGAAAGGTATAATAATACCGTAAAATCCCTTTCAGAAAAGGTCAAAGCAGATACAGGTAAAGATATTCAGGAGTTTAGAACCGAGCGCCTAAAAATTGAAAAAGATATTGCAGCACTCGAAAGTAGCCTGAAGGAGTATAATTTTCTTGCCAATCATAAAGAGATAGAACAAAAATTAAATCAGGTTATTTCTGAAATTAATGAGCAATCTATCATTTATCACAATACAAACCGGAAATTAGATAAACTAAAATCCTCTTATAATGAGGTTTCATCTATTGACCTGGACAAAATTCGTAAGCTCTATAATGAAACCGTAGCTACATTTGGCAACTTCGTAAAAAGGAGTTTGGATGAAGTTATAGACTTTAAAAAGCAACTTCTGGCGAATAGGAATAAATATCTGTTAGAGGAAGAAAAGAAATTGCAGTCATCAATAGACCAGAGTTTAACGCAGCTTGAAAAATTAGAAAAGAACAGGAGCCAATTATTTTCATTGCTAAAAGAGAGAGGTGCATTGGACAGGATTGAAAGCACCTATGAAAGATTAGTGAACGAAAAAACACTTTTAGAGCGAAACACCTCTATTGTAAGAGAAATTGACGAAATCGAAGAAATATTAGGGAACTCAAATATTGTAATAGCTGAATTAAAGAGGGATATTGTTAGCGAACTAAACAAGCAACAAACCTATCTTGATGAGTTGCGATTGTTATTTCAACAAATTCTTGAAAATGCTATCTATTTGGATGAAGAATTTGATAATTCTTATTTTAATATCACATTAAACTCTACTTCGCCAAGAAATCAATTGCCTTTTAAAATAAGTCTGGAAATTCCAAAAGCAGATGCTTTAGGGCAAGAACGTCTAAAAATTGTAGCATACGATTTAATGGTATTCTTAAAAAGCAGGATTGACAAACGGAACATTCCAGATTTTCTTGTACACGATGGTGTATTTCACGCCATATCATACAGAACAATATCCAATGTCCTGAATTATATGTACCATAAATCTAACGAGCTACATAACTTTCAATATATCGTTACTTTCAATGAAGATGAAATTGATTTAAACGGGGACGAAAGTAAGTTTGGAAAGTTTGATTTTGACTGGTCTAAACAGGTAATTGCTCAATATTCAGATACGGAGCAGGAAACAATTTTTAAACGATTTTTTTAAATGGCGAATATCAAACGTCCAATGTTTGAGGCTCACATATTGGAGGGATTGTGTAGAACAATTGGAGATACAACAGATGGTTTAACTGGTGCTGAAATAGGGCAAATACTTTTAAATTCTAATATTCCAGATATTGACCCTCAAAATACAAAATGGAAAAGGTTATATTCAGCATTTGCTGATTGGCAAAATCGGCATCAATGCTCAAATCATATATTAAGGTTCGTTCAAGATGCCTTACAACCAGTGAGGTACATTGGTAAAGAAGAAGTTTTTCATAATCGTAGATTAGAAGTGAATAAACGATTAGCCTTTATTGGTACTGAACTTACAGAGCAAGGAAAATTTAGATTGGTTGAAAAAGCTACAACAATCGCAGAAGCCGAACAACGAGCCAGCCGTTTGAAACATAAGTTGGAAAACAGAAATGTTCATTCAGCAATATTTGAATATTGTAAGGCTGAATTATTGGTTGAAAATTACTTTCATTCAGTCTTTGAGGCTACTAAAAGTATTGCTGACCGATTGAGGGCAATGACTGGACTTTATGCAGATGGCAATGCTTTAGCGGAAACGACATTTTCTACCAGCAACCCTTTGATTAAAATTAACCACTTAAAAACCGATACAGATAGAAGCGAACATATAGGATTGTGCAATCTAATTAAAGGTGTTTTTGCCTTAATTAGAAATTCTACTGCACACGAACCTAAAATTAAATTTGAAATTACTGAAGAGGAGGCATTGGATATATTCAACACCATATCCTACATTCATAAACGGCTTGATAAAGCAATTTAAAAAAAGGGGAGCCGTCTTTCAGACAAACTCCCCAATGTCAAAATCACTCAAATCACTTTTCCGCAAGGTGGAAGAACTGTCGTCGTTTTCAGTTGAAAGTGTGCTATCCAAAAGCTCGGCAATTTTTCGGGATGCACCTTCTATGGAATTTTCCAGTAGGCTGAATAATTCAGTTCCCTGTAATTTCTGAACTATGGCTACCGCTGTTTCCTTTTGAGCCTGTTCCAAATTCTCTTTTTGGAGCAATGCCCCTACGGAGCTTAGTTCGTCGTAGGTAACCCCTTGGGCAAGACTGTTATCGCCACCGGATATTCCGTACCTGTTCCATTCTTCTTCCTCTTCTTCCAAATCAGGCATATTGCTGAAAACTTCGTCCAGTTCTTCCTGCGGAATTTGCATACCGACGTTTTCGTTCTCGTCGTATTCGATGTCTAAATTATCGGGGTTTATGTCCGGCTCCGTTATTTGGCTTTCATTGGCAGTATTTGGCACTGAATGGCTTTTTACGGGCTTGGGCTGACCCATAATATCAGGCAGGTTCGGGTTCGCTTTCTCCTGTTGCATCGGCTTTTGCTGCGACCTTTTATGAATGACAATCTTGTCCTGTACAAGCAGGGCAATGACTATCAGCAGGCAAATCACAATTACTATTTCCATAATCAAATGCTTTAAAAAATGGGTTTAAACTTTTCGTTGAAATCATCTGTGATTGCTTTCTCAAACATTTCAAAATGATGTTCCAGTATATTGTCGAGGTAGGCATACAGCGGTATCTCATCTTTACCGATTACCTGAACAATCCGGGATAACCGTTCGTGGTATTCCTGCCGGATATAAATGCTTTTATCCCCCCGCTTTGTCATAGAGTGCGTTTTTAAAAAATGTTCGCCGTAACTGCCGTCAAGATTTTTCTTGCTACGGTTCCGTTCTCTTTGTACTGGTTTGCCCGGCAACAAATCTTCCTGCTTTGCCTCTTCTTTTGCTGCTTCCTTTTCCGGCTCTTCAGGCAGTTCAGGAGGAAGCTGTAAGCCCTCTTTTTTAACGCCGTCCACCATCAGGTTCATCATCAACTCTTCGTCGATGTCGGGCGTGACTTTTCTTTTATTATCTTTCTCCATAAGGCTATAATTGAATGATTTTTAAAAACTCATTGATGAACAGGTCTAACTGGCAGACTTTCATCAAACGTTCATCAGGCGGCAGTACGGTAGAACGGAAAACCGTTTTACTATCCGCTTCGCTTTCTTTGCGAAAACGGGTGCTATTCTTGACTTGGTTTTGCATCAGGCTAAATCCCAGTTGGGTTATAAGCTGATTATACACGTCATATAAGGGTGTGCTTTCCCTGCCGTCCACCTGGTTCCAAAACAGGTTAATGGTTTCTATGGACGTTTCGCCTTTTTTCATAATCACATCCCGCAAAAGCTGTGTGAAAATGAGCGTACTTTCCATCACTACACGGTCTGCGATAATAGGCGTAAAAATGTGGTGCATTCCTGCCAGTGCTTTCAGAATGCCGGGCGTGTTCACAGTTCCGGGCAGGTCGAAGAATACCACATCGACCGGAACAGCAGAAGCCGTTACATATTCGTGTGCCGCATCCAGTACGCTATCTGCTTTATGTTGTGTTATCGGATAGGCTTTTTTGTTGATAGTGGTAAATTGCTTATACGCCAGTTTTTTCAAAGCCTCATTTTCCATTACCATTGCCAAATCACGGGCTTTCATTTTCATCAGGCTATGCTGCGGAAAATCCGCATCAAATACGGCTACGTTGTAGCCCAACCGATAGTGCATCGTACTTGCAACAAGCGTGGTAAATGTGCTTTTGCCAACACCGCCTTTTTGAGAAGAAAAGGCGATAAACAGAGGTTTCTTTTTTGTGTCCATATTTTAAAAATTTAAAGTGTACATACTCTTGTTTTCAGTCTTGCAGGCGTTCCGGCAAGCCGTTCTGATTTCACGCTTTCATTCAGGAAAGCTATCAGGGTTGCCTGCGGGAAATACTGATTACCTGCTTCCTTGCAGTACGACAGTCCTGCATTCATTCAGGTATCTTGTCAGGCAGGCTTGCCGTCATTCTTTCATTCCGTTTATCAATCCATCTATCAGGCGAGCTTGATAGATGGATAGCAGGCGTTCACGCTTTCTTGCATTCCTGCCGTCTTGCTTTCTTGCAATCAGGCAGGCAGGATAGCCTGCCATCTTGAATGTGTGCTGTCTGCTCTTCCTGAAGTACGGGCTGCCTGTCTTCCTGCCATCATTCAAAGGCAAAGAACCAATCAATTTCATTCGATTGTACAGCTATGGCAGTGTTTGGCGTTCAGAGGCAGCATTTGGCACTGGGGTACTGTACAATGCTTTCGGAAAGAGGGGCTTACTTTGTATTGTGATTTTTATTAACGGATTTATGCAGAAGTCTTTTGACATATCAAGGGGTAACGGGAACGGCAACAAGCCGTTTTTCCCTGTTACATTCAATCCGTCCCGCAGGGCGGATTTTTGTGTTCACCGGAACACGGCAAGTTGTGTTTTGAGCATCTCGGAATGATTTCCGATGCTCAAAACAACTTGCCCTTTGCAGGGGGCAGAAAACACCTTCCGAAGTCAGGGTTTTGTAGGAATTTAAAATGGATTAGTGATGAACGATAATAACAATAAGCAACAGAAAAAGACCGGACGCCGCCCGAAAAAAGACCCAGCGAACATCCGATACACGATTTCCTTTAACGAGCAGGAACACGCTCGTTTTCTTGCCCTTTTTGACAAATCAGGTATGCAGGTAAAGGCACATTTTATTACGTCCTGCATCTTTGACAAGACCATAAAGACCATTCGGATTGACAAAGGAACGGTTGATTTTTATATGCGGCTGACCTCTTTTCACAGCCAGTTCCGTTCCATAGGCGTGAACTATAACCAGATTGTAAAGCTACTGTACAAGAATTTTTCGGAGAAAAAGGCGGCAGCGTTCCTGTATAAACTGGAAAAGCAGACGGCTGAAATGGCGATGCTATGCCAAAAAATCATTCAGATAAGTGAGGAATTTGAAGCAAAGTATCTGAAAAAACAGCCTTAGAAATGATAGCGAAAATTGGCAGAAGCGGAAATTTATACGGTGCATTGGCGTACAATCAGCTCAAAGTGGAGAATGAAAACGGGCAAATTTTGTTTGCTAATAAAATGATTGAAACCGCTAACGGTCATTATTCCGTTGCACAATTAGCCCAATCTTTTGCTCCATACCTGATAGCCAACCGCAATACAGAAAAGCATACGTTGCATATTTCGCTCAATCCCGACCCGAAAGAGAAGGTTAGTGATGACAAGTTCCGTGCAATGGCGGAAGAATATATGCGGGAAATGGGTTACAACGAACAGCCTTTTGTAGTATTCAAACATACCGATATTGACCGCAGCCATATCCATATCGTGTCGGTTTGCGTGGACGAAGAGGGCAAAAAGATTTCGGACAAGTTCGAGAAAATGCGGTCTATGAATGTATGCCGTGAACTCGAAAGGAAACACGGATTGATACCCGCAACGGACAAAGAGCGCAATCACAATGATAAGGTTTTCCGTCCGGTAGATTATCGGGCGGGCGATGTAAAAAGCCAAATTGCTTCGGTAGTCCGACACCTGCCAAACTATTACCAGTACCAAAGTTTGGGCGAATACAATGCCTTGCTATCCCTTTTCAATATTACCGCCGAGAAAATCGAGGGCGAATTACAGGGAAAGATGCAGCAGGGCTTATTGTACATTCCCTTAAATGATAAAGGCGAAAGAGCCGGGCATCCGTTCAAGGCTTCCCTTTTCGGCAAGAGCGCAGGGCTACCTGCTTTGGAATTGCATTTTGCGAAATGCAAAACAGCTTTAAAAGACCACCCAAGCAAGCAAACCCTAAAAGCTGCCGCTACCATTGCCCTGAAAACAACGAGCGATGAGCAGGCTTTTAAGAAGCAATTAGCTGAACAGGGTATTAACGTAGTGGTGCGCCGGAACGAAACAGGTCGTATTTACGGAATAACTTTCATAGACCATAATTCTAAAGCGGTTTGGAACGGTTCACGTTTGAGCAAGGAACTTTCTGCCAATACCTTTAATGATTATTGGAACAATAATATCAAACCGGAGATTAAAGAGCCAGTTGAATTACAACCGAAAATATCCACATCAAATGATGCGGATCTTCCTGCGGAAGAACCACACCATTTGTTCGACTTCTTAAATACTGAAAAACACGAAGACGGTTTGATTGAAGCATTGGGCGGTTTGCTTCCCGAAGCACAGGGCGAAGATTATGAGGAACAGGATTTTGCCAATAAAATGAAGAAGAAAAGAAAACGCCAAAGAGGTCAGCGATAGAAATCAGCCAAACACTGCCACGCACCGCCATTGACTGCCACATTCTTATAGCCACTATGTAGAGCCTTTAAATTCACGCCCGAACATTAAAATTAAAAAATAATGCAGGGAGAAGACGATTTAAGAGGTTTAGCCAAAATAATGGCGTTTATGCGGGCAGTAAGTATCCTTTTGGTACTGATGCACCTTTATTGGTTCTGCTACGGTTTCTTTATAGAACGTGGCTGGACGTTAGAAATCATCAATAAAATATTAGGTAATTTTCAGCGAACGGCAGGCTTGTTTTCACATACCATATATACAAAGCTGTTTGCTTTGGTATTGTTAGCATTAAGCTGTTCGGGTTCTAAGGGAGTTAAAAATGAAAAGATAACCTGGTCTAAAATCTATGTGGCTTTAGCTATCGGTACTGTGCTGTTTTTTCTGAATTTCCCGTTACTAACCGCTACAATCCTTTATATCCTTACTACAAGTTTAGGTTATATCGCTTTAATGGTAGCCGGAGTTTGGATGAGCCGTTTGCTTCGTACCAATTTGATGGATGATGTTTTCAATAATGAGAACGAAAGTTTTCAGCAAGAAACTAAATTGATGGAAAACGAATACTCCGTCAATCTTCCCACAAAGTTTTATTACAAAGGAAAATGGAACAACGGCTGGATAAATATCGTCAATCCTTTTCGAGCCTCGATTGTGTTAGGCACTCCGGGTTCCGGCAAGAGCTATGCAATCGTAAACAACTATATCAAGCAACAGATAGAGAAAGGCTTCTCAATGTATATTTATGATTTTAAGTTTGACGACCTTTCGACCATTGCTTATAATCACTTATTAAAGAACAGGGATAAGTACAAAGTTCAGCCGAAATTCTACGTCATCAACTTTGACGACCCACGCAAGAGCCACCGTTGCAATCCACTCAATCCCGATTTTATGACCGACATTTCGGATGCTTACGAAGCAGCTTATACCATAATGCTGAACCTCAACAGGTCGTGGATACAGAAGCAAGGGGATTTTTTCGTGGAAAGCCCAATTATATTGCTTGCAGCTATTATTTGGTATTTGAAAATCTATGAGAACGGTAAGTATTGTACGTTCCCACACGCCATTGAATTACTGAATAAGAAATACGCAGACGTGTTTACTATTTTAACTTCATATCCCGATTTGGAAAATTATCTATCTCCATTTATGGATGCTTGGCAATCAGGAGCGCAAGACCAATTACAGGGACAGATTGCATCGGCAAAAATTCCTTTGTCAAGAATGATTAGCCCGCAATTGTATTGGGTAATGACCGGGGATGATTTTACGCTCGACATCAACAATCCCAAAGAACCTAAAATTTTGTGTGTAGGTAACAATCCCGACCGCCAAAATATCTACTCCGCAGCATTGGGTTTGTACAATTCGAGAATTGTAAAGCTCATCAACAAAAAAGGGCAATTAAAGAGTTCGGTTATTATAGATGAGTTGCCCACGATTTATTTTAGGGGACTGGACAACCTCATCGCAACGGCGAGAAGTAATAAGGTAGCGGTATGTTTGGGCTTTCAGGATTTTTCGCAATTAACAAGGGATTACGGCGATAAAGAGAGCAAGGTAATTCAAAATACGGTAGGTAATATTTTCAGTGGTCAGGTGGTTGGCGAAACGGCAAAGAGCCTTTCGGAACGTTTCGGTAAGGTATTGCAGAAACGCCAAAGTATGACCATTAACAGAAATGATAAATCCACTTCTATATCTACCCAACTTGACAGCTTAATCCCGGCTTCAAAAATTAGCACATTAACACAGGGTATGTTTGTAGGTTCTGTATCGGATAATTTTGACGAGCGTATCGAGCAAAAGATTTTTCACGCCGAAATTGTGGTAGATAATGAAACGGTTGCTGCGGAAACGAAAGCCTATCAGAAGATACCGGAAATTTTATCTTTTGTAGATGAACAGGGCGAGGATAAGATGAAGCAGGAAATTGAGGCTTACTACAGACAAATAAAGCTGGATATATTTCATATTATCGAAAGTGAGTTGGAACGGATTAAGAATGATCCTAATTTGCAGCATCTGGTGCAACAGGGATAAAAAGGGAAGCTTAATATGTAATAACCACCACTTAATCTGGGAGTGTAAAGTGAACTGTGTCACTAGTTCCTTTTAGGCATCGGATTTAAGAGGCTGTAAGCCTCGAATCCGATGCCTAAAAGGAACCGCCGAAGGCTTTAATCCTATCCCCAAATTTAATA
>Ga0182746_1001393_pt1 | contig 22318 bp, 18 predicted proteins | sample eDN3rd30CBELigOP_FD_128881 | JGI IMG/M metagenome (GOLD analysis project Ga0182746, IMG submission 128881) | Enriched Organic Plus compost microbial communities from Emeryville, California, USA - eDNA 3rd pass 30_C BE-Lig OP (version 2) (version 2) ... | reverse complement strand
TGGAAGGTCGGGCGCAGCATTCAGTCCGATCGCTTCGCCCGTCGGCCCGGTGGTCACGATCCCGATCGCCAGGGCTCCGGCGTCCGCCACCGCTTTCACCAGCGGACCAATGGCCGGGCTGTCGATCGTGGCATGCCGCGCGAAGGGCAGGACCACCAGCGCAATGCATCCCCATGCGTCGCTGGCTTCAAAGACATGCCGGATCACCGCGAGCGGCGCGCGTATCCCCGAGGCGTCTGTTGGCACAGCAGGAAGCTGAGGGAGCAGCGCGACTCCGGCATCTCCGGCCAGCAGGCGCGTCGTGCGCCCGCTGAAGACAGGAATGCCGATGTCCTGGCTCTGGAGCGAAAAGCCCTCGTGTGCCAGATGTTCCCGGATCCAGTCCGCGGTGGCGGCATCGCCACGGCTTCCGGACAGCTTGCTGCCGAAAGCCGCATGCTGCCGCAGGTGTGCGTCGAGCCGCGCCGCGAGACCCTCTGTTGCGTGCGGCATGGCGGCGCTCACTTGTAGATGCGCTGCGCGAGATCGAGCATCGGCTGCTGGTTTTCGACAGTGGTCGTGCCGAGCAGCTTCGCTCCCGTCAGACGCCGGGCCTCGTCGTCCAGATGGTCGGCAACGCCCTTGCCGACATAGCCCATCCAGCCTTTGCCGAGCGTGATCTGCGATTGGAGTTCGAGGAAATGATTGATCAGCACGCGCGCCGCGTTGGGATGCGGAGCGCCCCTCAACATCGCGGCATTGACCAGGACATAGGGAACGCCATCCTCGGGCACGATCACACGAACCGGCAACCCGACGAGATCGGACGCATTGTTGAAAGCTTGCGGGCTATAGAGCGGAAACTCGCCGCGCGCGACGCGCCGTGCGTCATTGCGAAGGTCGCGGCTGAACACCAGTCCCTGGGCGGCCAGCTTCTCATGGAACGGCGTTCCATAAGCCTCCTGCGTCGCGGTGAAGAAGACCTGGCCGGCGCCGCTCGCACGCACGTCATCGGACAGGATGCGGCCCTTCCATTTCGGCTCAAGCAGGTCAGCCCATTTGGACGGATAGTCTTCCGGTTTCACGAGCCGCGTATTGACCAGCATGCCATAGAGCTGCACCCAGACCGGCACAGCCCGGTCCGTGGCGGCGAATGGTTCGCGCAGGGTATTGGCATTGGGCACGCCGCCATGGGGCACGATGAAGCCTGCGGCCGTCTGCTGGACAATCGTGGGATAGCCATGGAATTCCAGATCGGCGAGATGGCGCCCTGAGCTCTGCTCGACGCGAACCCGCTCGGTGAGTTCGCTGGCGCGGAAGCCAAGCTGCTGGACCTGGATTCCATATTTCTGCTCGAAGCTTTTCAGGATCGTCAGGAAGTAAGGCTGGCCGGACTGGGCGTGATAGACGACGACCGTGCCCTCCTTCTTGGCGGCAGCGACGACCTCATCCCAACTCTCGGCCCGGGCCGATGCGGCAAGGCCGCAGCCGAGCAGAAGAGCGACACCCAGCAACCGCAAAAGTCTACTCATCACTTGTCCTCATATCCCGTGTCGCGCCTGTCCATGCGCTCTTCGATTTCCGCAAGCGCGATGCCGGACTCGCCAGCCACCGCGTACAGCATGAATGTGCGAGCGCCTTCCTCGTAGATCGCGGGATCGCGCAGCTCACAAACAGGTTCCGTCACCGGGCCCCGCGACGATGGCCGGGCGGGAAGCGCGCCGCCTTCATAGTCGCGCTCGGGAGCCAGCACCGGCTCAGGCCGCGTGGCCGTCCACGTGCGCCAGTCGCCGGTGAGGTCGATGACCGCGAGAAGGATGGTCTCGGGACAATCGCCCACGTTGGTGTAGAAGACCTGCAGGTCCGTTCCGACAACGCGAACCGCGCTATGGCGCATCTGCGGTCCGAACAGCACCGGGCCGCGCTCGAACCCCGTGAGACCGTCCCGCGACCGCCAGACCGTGCCCGGCATCGTCAGTGCATACCACCAGCCGTCCCAGCGGAATATCCGCGCATACCAGTCCAGAATGACGTCGGGCTGTTCAGTGAAGGTGAGACCGTCCTGCGAGACCGCGACACGGGTCCGCTGGTTCTGCAAGCTGTCGATCGCACCGTGGTAATACATGCGGAATTCGCGTCGCTCATGGTCGATGATGACGTCTGGCGACGCGATGTGGTCGACGAAGCGGGACTGGGCGAGATCGAATACGCCGGGTTCATAGGTCCGCCAGGGGCCTTGAAGCCCGTCGGCCAGCGCGAGCCGGATGTAGCTGCCCCAATGCGACGCGAAGTAGAGATAGTAACGCGCAAGCGGACGCGCGCACCATTCCGGCACGCGAACAAGGGAGGGACCGGTGATATTGCGGCCCATCCGTGCATCCATCTCGGGCACGACAATGGGCGATCCCGGCAGACGCCGGGCCTGAACGTGCCGGACAGCCGTCATCATGCGTCCCGGCCCAGCTGGACGGACAGGCATGCGCCAGCCTTCAGTCCTGCCGACGACGATCGCCGATGTCCGGCCGCAAGCACACCCTGCATTGCCGCAATCCTCCCCGCATCGCGCGTTGTCCGGCTGGAGACGCTACGCGGCGAAGCCATCCTGCGGGAGATATAAATCCGGGATGTATGATGCCTGTTTTGCATCACTGGCGCCCGGCAGCTCACCCGGCGGCCAGGCCAGGCACCTCATACGAAGCGACGAGCCGCGCGTTTCATAAGGGTCGCAAAGCTGTCGGCGACCGGCGTCAGCGGCGCATCGGACCGGCAGATAAGGCTCACCCGCAGCGGGGCGAGCCGCTGCCTGAGACGCAGCGGCTCCAGCAGCGCCCGTGTTTCACCCGCGAGGAGCAATTGCTTGGGCATGGTGCCGACAAGATCGGTGCCGGCGATCATCCGCTCCAGTCCATGATAGGAATCAAAGAACAGGCCGATCTTCGGGCCAGACAAACCTGCTCTCGCAAAGGCGTCCTTGACGACAGCGCCAGGACCCGACACCGCCCATCTCTCATCCGCCAGCTCACCGAGCGAGGTCGCCTGGGCTTTGCGATGTCCCTTCCGCACAACGACAACGATCTCGTTCAGGAACAGCAGGGAGCTTTCCAGTTCCTTGCCCAAGGGTTCCTCCGGGAGCGGCGCGGCCACGAAATCGAGCCGGCCATGGCGCAGGTCGGTCAGGGCGACGCGCAGTGGCGCATTCGACACCCGGATCTGCACATTCGGGTGGGTCCGCTGAAATGCCTTGAGCGCAGGCGGGACAAGCAGGGCAGCCGCCGCAAACGAGACGCTGATCGTGACGGAGCCTTCCCGCTCTCCGCGCAACTGCGCGGCTTCTTCTTTTGCGCGCGCCACCTCCGACCAGATCGTGCGGGCACGCGCCAGAAAGGCGTCACCATAGGATGTGAGAATGACGCCGCGCGCCGAGCGCTGCAGCAGCGGCACCGCAAGTTCCTCCTCCAGCGTGGTGATGCTCCGTGTCAGCGCGGGCTGGGTCACGTCAAGGGCGCGGGCCGCCGCGCGCAGGCTGCCGTGCTCAGCGACGGCGACGAGGTTGCGAATATGGGTCAGCTTCATGCGTCCCTCCCGCAGGTGATGCCCAAACCGCATCAGATACCACGAAAGGCAAACGACGTTCACCGGCATGCAAACCGGGCGGATTCGACGCCCGAATCTCACTGGGCGGGGAGGAACTCCTCCACTCTGCCACGCAGGTCGGGTTCGAGTTGGCCTTCCCACCACGGAACTGACCCTGTCGTGGCTGGTCATCCCCTTGCCAGCGCCGCCACCGGATCGAGTTGCGATGCGCTGCGGGCCGGCAGGTATCCAAAACCGATTCCGATCAGGCTTGAGCAGAGGAGAGCGGCCACGATGGACGTGCCCGAATAGACCAGCGAGAAATTTGTGCTGAGCAGGCTGAAGACGGCGCCGAACCCAAGCGCTGCCGCAATCCCCAGGACACCCCCAACCAGACAAACCAGCACGGCCTCGATCAGGAACTGTTGCAAGATGTCGGTCTGGCGTGCGCCGACAGCCATGCGCACGCCGATCTCGGACACACGCTCGGAGACCGAGACAAGCATGATGTTCATCACGCCAATGCCGCCCACGATCAGCGAGATCACCGCAATCGCGGCAATCAGCAGCGTCATCGTCTGATTGGTGCTGGTTATCGTCTGACGAATATCGTCGGTATTGAGGATGAAAAAGTCCTTGCGGCCGTGCCGTTGCATCAGAAACTTGGTCACGGCCTGCTCGGCAAGGCTCGTCGTCACATCATCCCGCACCCGCACCGTGATGCTGCGCAAGGATGGACTCCCGAGAAGACGGGCCTGAGCGGTTGAATACGGAATATAGAGGGACGGGTTCTGGCTTGATCCGAATCCGCCCTGGCGCGCCTGCACAACCCCGACGATGCGGGCCGGAACGTCCCCCACCAGGATGACCTGTCCGACGGGACTTTCGACGTGACCGGGAAACAGCGCAACCTTCGTATTCACATCGATCACCACCTCCTGCGCTATCTTGCGGACGCTTGCAGCATCAAAGAATCGGCCTTCGGAGAGTTTCATCCCGGTTGCGGTAAAATACTGATCGCCCACCCCATTGATGAGGGCGCTCGCCTCCCTCGCGCCAAACCGCACCGTGCGTGAGGTCGATATCGTCGGCGTGACAGCCGCGATATAGGGCTGCTTCGCGAGTTCCGTTGCATCGGACACAACAAGCGTCGTGATCTTGCCGGAACGCGTATCGCCGAAATCCTTGCCTGCGAAGATCTCCAGCGTGTTGGTCCCAAGGCTGGAGATGTTGGCCAGCACCCGCTGCTGCGATCCCTGCCCGAGGGCGACCACGCTGACAACGGAGGCGATGCCTATGATGATGCCGAGCATCGTCAGGAAGGTGCGCAGCTTGTGCGCCTGCATCGCGAGCAACGCCATGCGGAAAGCTTCACGGAAGCGGTCGAGTCCGATCGCGAACATCGATCGGTTGGGCGGCGCGACTTTCCCGCCGATGGGAAGGGCTGATCTCGGGCTGCTCTCGGTCCGCTTGTCGGACACGATCTCCCCGTCGCTGATCTCGACAATGCGCTGGGCGCGGCTCGCGACACCCATGTCGTGGGTGACGATGACGATCGTCCGTCCCTCGGCGTTGAGTTCGTCCAGGATGTTCAGCACTTCCTCGCCACTATGCCTGTCGAGTGCGCCGGTCGGCTCATCGGCAAGAATGACATTGGCATTGTTCATCAACGCGCGTGCGATGGAGACCCGCTGCTGCTGGCCGCCCGACAGCTGGCCGGGGCGATGATTTGCGCGGTCAGCCATGCCGAGGCGGCCTAACAGGGCAATGGCGCGCTGCATGCGGTCGGTCCGGTTCCGGTCTGCATAGATCGCCGGAATCTCGGTATTGCCGAGCGCGGTCATTTCGCTGAGAAGGTGATACCGCTGGAAGATAAACCCGAAATGCTCCCGCCTGAGGGCCGCCAGTTCGTCCGCATCGAGGGAAGCCGTCTCGCGCCCTGAAACGCGGTAGCTGCCGGAGGTCGGACGATCCAGGCAGCCAAGAATGTTCATCAGCGTGGACTTGCCGGACCCCGAGGCACCGACGATCGCCACCATCTCGCCGGCCTCGACGGTGAGATCGACGGCCTTCAAGGCCGTGACTGTTCGCTCGCCGGAGGGAAATTCACGCGAGACCTGGCTGAGGACAATGAGCGGCTCGGCCATGGCTTCTACAGCCCCATGGGTGGAGGCCCGCCGGGACCTCGTGACGTCGCAGAGGATGTCTGTGTCGTGCCCTCGCCAGTGACAACCCGTTCGCCTTCAGCGAGGCCAGACCGGACCTCCGCCATCACCTTGTTATTCAGCCCGACCTCAACCTTGCGCTCGGAAAGCGTCCCGTTCTCACCGACAACGCGAACGCTGTAGTGACCTTCAGTGCCGGTCGGGTTCAGCGCGGTCGATGGAAGCGTGAGGACATTCCTGGCCTCACCGAGGATGATGTGGACCTCGGCCGTCATATAGGTCCGGAGGTGGCCATCCTGATTGGGTATGTTGAAAACGCCATTGTAGTAGATTGCACTTGTTGACGAGGAACTGCCGCTGCTCGATGACGATGATGTTGCGGATGTCGAGGAACTGAAGCTGCTGTCGCTGCGTATCGACTCCGGCGCGGGCTCTATCGACTCCAGGGTCGCGCTGTAGCGGCGATCCGGCGCACCGAGCACGGTGAAATAGAGCGGCAGCCCCGGTTTGACCTTGATGACGTCGGCCTCGGATATCTCGGTATACACCGTCATCGTGCTGAGCTGCCCCAGAATGACGATGGTCGGCGCCGACTGCACGGCATTCACCGTCTGGCCTTCCTGGCTGACGATGGACAGCACCGTGCCATCAATAGGCGCTGTGATCTTCGTATATCCGAGGTTGACCCTGGCGGTTTCGAGGGCGACTTCGGCTTCCTTGATCTGCGCCTCAAGCGCAGCAATCTGGGCATAGGTCACGTTGAGATCGGCAGTGGCGGTGTCGTAATCCGCTTGTGAAACCGCGCGCTTCACGATCATCTCGCTCTGACGATTGAGATTCTGCCGGTTGAGCACCAGCGTGGCCTGCTTTTCGGCAAGCTGCGCCTTCACGTTGGCAAGCGCCGCATCTGCGGTGCGCAAATTATTCTGCTGCGTCACCGAATCGATTTCGGCGATCAGATCACCGGCCTTGACCGTCTGACCGAGTCCCACCTTGACAGAGGTGATGCGTCCAGACACTTGCGCACCGACCGCAACCAGCTTGAGCGGCTTCAGCGTGCCCGTTGCCAGGACCGTCTCCTCGATGTCGCCCCGTGAGACGACAGCTGTCATCAGCGCCGGCAGTTGCGAGGAGGAGACCCTCTGCCAGAGGAGGTAACCGCCAAGGGCTGCGGCGACGACCACGATGCCAATGACAGCAATACGGGCGAACCTCATCGTCTCGTCCTCGTTCCAACCCATCGAACGACACCGGTGGCCCGGAGCAAGAAAACGATCTCAATGGAAATCACATCGCCGCCGCATCGCATGCGGCTCAAGGCGATGACGATGACCCTCGCAGCCCCATCGATCACTGGCACCAAGACCAGGCATGAGACCAAGCCCTGGACATGGTCATTGCCGGGGCCGGCGGCAGCGGTTGCAACAGACCGTGTCATCCTTCAATCCTGCACGGCTGCTGGCACGGATCGATGGGGCGTGAGCGCCAGACGTGGCCCGGTCGCAGTGTCAATGATCTCCGGCTTTGAGACATTGACGTCACCATCCCAACCGCCGCCAAGTGCCTTGTTGAGTGCGATATAGTCGGTCGCAATGGCGGCCTGGCTCGTGATCAGGGAATCTTCGGCTGAATAGAGCGAGCGCTCCGCCTCAAGCAGGTTGAGGAAACTCTGTGAGCCGGACTGATAGAGCGAGCGGGCGAGCGACGCCGCCTCACGATAGTGCCTGGATGATACGGCGAGCCTGTTGCTCTTGATACGTTCCTGAGACAGCGCGACGATCGCGTTCTCGACATCTTCGAGCGCGGTCAGCACTGCCGAGCGGTAGGCGACGAAATACTGGTCACGCTGCGCCTCCGCGACCTCGACCGCCGCCTTGAGCTGGCCGCCGTTGAAAACGGGGATCGTCAATGTTGGCCCGAACGACCAACTGATCGACGAGCTTTTCCCGAGATCACCGATCCGGGTCCCGGAGGTCGCGATATTGCCGGTCAGGCTGGCGCTCGGATAGCGGGCCGCTTCGGCCTGACCGACCTTGGCGGTATATTGCGCATATTGCCGCTCGGCGAGACGAACGTCCGGTCGCGTCAGCAGAATGTCCGCGGGAACACCCGTCGGGATCGGCAGCCCAGGTCTCGGGATCGAGGCAACTGTTCTGAGCCGCTCGCTGAGCGCAGCCGGTGGACGGCCGGTCAGGACAGAGAGCCGGTGCACCGCTTGGGTGTAAGAGGTTTCCAGATCAGGAATGCCGGCCGCGGTGCTTTCCGCCTGTCCGAGAGCATTGGAAACATCGACGGCAGACGATGCGCCCGCCTCAAATTTACTCCGGGTGAGCGCCGCGGTTTCCCGCTGCGAGGCGGTCGTGCGGCGGGCGAGTGCAATTCGCTCCTGATAGCCGCGCATCTCGACATAGCTGGACGCCATGTCGCCGATCAACACCAGCAACGTCGCGCGCAAGTCGTCTTCCGCGGCGTCCATGCCATAGTGCGCAGCCTCGACCCCCCGCCTGTTGGCGCCGAACAGGTCTAGTTCCCAGCTTGCATCGAAGCCGGCCTGGTATTGGCTATACGTACTGCTTGCACCGCCGTCGGACACCGACGCTCTGTTGCGCGTTGCCGAAGCCGATCCCTCAACGGAAGGAGCCAGGGTTCCAACGGCTTGCCGGTAGCTCGCACGCGCTTCGCGGATTCTCGCCCTGGCGGCAGCCACATCAAGGTTGCCCGCGATGGCTTCCTGAATAAGCCCGCTTAACATCGGGTCATTCAATTTCCGCCACCATTCAGCAAGCACAGGCGGTTTCGACGGCCTCGCTTGTCTGACGTTGCCCCATGCCGCGGGAAGGGACAGTCGCGGCGCCTGGTAATCCGGGCCAACGGCGCAACCACAGAGCAATGATGCGATGAGGACAAATCCGATCGATTTCACCCGTTGTTTCAGCCTTCCGGCTGCAGCACCTCTCGACATCGCCGTCTCAGCTATTGTTCCATTGTCTCATCAGGCAAGATGGCTCCTCGCGTGAAGAAGGAGATTGGCCATAGCCCTGAGATACGACGAAAGCTCGGATATGCCTGAGCATCATCGTTGAGGCTGGCCACGGCCATCCGGCTGCCTCTTTTCAGAAGCAGACACAGCCATCAAAATAACTTCATCTCAAATGATCACGCTTGTTATTGACGCATCGGGCTCAACTCTTTGATGGCGGATTCTCTCGACCGCATCGCCTGTGGATCACCTTGCTGGGAGGCCGAATTGAGGAGAGAAAGGCAGCGCACCGCCATCAATATCAACCCGATTGCCGACAAATGCCCCACGCCGATGATAGGCTGCGGCATCCAACCTTCCTTTCGTGTCGCCTCTTCACGGCTCCAGACCTAGGAGGTACATGTGTTCGCTATCGGTCCAAATCGTTTCCGAGCGTTGACTGGACCAGCATTTTTGTAAATGAAAGTTTCCAGCCCGCCTGAGGCAGGCCTTCATGATGAAATTTCTAGGCTCGCCCCTGCATGAAGGCTACACTTGGTCAAGCAACGAAGTGTTCGTCCCGCATGAATAGTCAGGTCCATGTTCTGATCGTCGACGATGATCCGGAAATACGCTCTCTGCTGGCGCGCTATCTCAGAGATCAAGGCTTTCGTGTGTCGGTCGCCGCCGACAGGCGCGAATGCGAAAGCCAGATGACTGACAGCAATCCCGACCTTGTCGTCCTCGACGTGATGCTGCCAGATGGCTCGGGTCTCGATATCTGCCGCTCGCTGCACGAGCGTCGCCCGCGCATGCCTGTTATCCTGCTCACCGCACTGAAGGAAGATGTCGACCGCATCATCGGACTGGAGATTGGCGCGGACGACTATCTTGGCAAGCCATTCAATCCCCGCGAGCTCGCCGCCCGCATCAGGGCCGTCTTGCGGCGCGCCACCCAGGAGATCCCGGCGCCGCCCGCGTCCCAGATCTACAATTTTGCCGGATTTGAAGCCGATCTCCGGCTGCGCCGTGTATCACGACAGAATGGGGATGAGATCGATCTGACCGGTGCCGAGTTTGACCTTCTCAAGGTGTTCCTCGAACGGCCGGGCAGGCTGTTGTCACGCGACCAGTTGCTGGATCTCACGCAAGGACGCGACCGCGATCCCATGGATCGGTCTATCGACGTGCTGATGAGCCGGTTGCGACGCAAGCTCGGGGACAACGACATCGGCACGATCTTCAAAACCGTCCGCAATGGCGGCTATCAACTCACTGTGCCGGTGCAAGCTTCACCTGCCTCCCAATGAAGTCGCTGCGCAACCGCATCGCTGCGCTGCTGATCCTGGCCATCGTGACAGTGGTCGGCCTCGCGACCTTTGCCGCCAGCCAGGCTCTGCAACCTCCCCAGCCGGAGGCAACGATGGAGCCGATCGCGCGGCAGATCCATATTCTCGCGGCGCTCGCGAGAAGGAATCGCGAAGATGCCGCGGCGGCCGGCCTCACTCTTTCGGACCGCCCAGCTCCAGGCATGCAGGAGCCTGCAACGGCGCGCTTTCTCATGCGGGCGCTGCAAAGGACAGGCAAAGCGAAAACCGTCATCGTGACCAAAGGCCCGGGAGCAGCAGCGCCAACCGCATCCGTGGACCTCGGCAACAACAGCTGGCTCGTGCTGGAAATCCCGGAATTCCGGCCGCCGCCCGGGGGGTGGATGATCCTTGCCGGCTGGATCACCCTGATCGTCATCGGCAGTACCATCATCTCGGTCTTTGCCGCCTCGAAGATCACCAAGCCTCTGCAACTGCTTGAGAGCGCCATGGGCCGCATTGGGACAGACGGCGCGTTGCCACATATTCCTGAGGTCGGCTCCAGTGAGGTTCGGGCGACCGCCAAGGCGCTCAATCAGGTTTCGGCGCGTTTGAAATCCGCCATGGAGAGCCGCATGCGTTTGGTTGCAGCGGCCGGGCATGACCTGCGCACACCGATGACACGTATGAGGCTGCGGGCGGAGTTCATCACGGGCGACGACGAGCGCCAGAAATGGCTCCGGGATATCGAGGAGCTGGACCAGATCGCCGACAGCGCCATCGGGCTCATACGCGAAGAGGTCCGCCAGGATCATCTGGAAACCATTGACGTCGGCGACTTGCTCTACGAGGTCGTCGATGAGCTCAAACGGCTCGGATATCGGGCGACGATCTCACAGCCCATGAGGCTTTTCAGTGTCGCGGGACCGGTCGCGCTGAAGCGGGCGCTGCGCAATCTCATCATCAATGCCGCAACACATGGCGAAGGAGCGAATGTCGAGCTCGCCAAAGCCGAAACCGCTGCCGTCATTACAATTTTCGATGACGGCCCCGGAATTCCCGAAGAGCTTCTCGGGCAGATATTCGAGCCCTTCTTTCGAGTCGATAGATCACGCAGCAAGTCATTTCCGGGCGCGGGGCTGGGCCTTGCCATCGCAAAAGAAATCATCGAGCGTTTTGGGGGAACGATCACGATCGCCAATCGCAAGCCAACGGGTCTGACGCAGATTGTCACCTTGCCGCTCGCCGACGACGGCAATATCGAGTCAATCCCGCAAGATTCCGATTAGCCATCTGGCGCCGTCCGGGTCTCCCGGTCTCGCCGATGTCCAGCCCCTGAGCACAGCGATCGGCTTCAGAACTCCGCCTCTGGCTTCTGCCCTGCCCTCGAAGTCAGCAGCGGCCGGAAGCATGCTCGCCTGGAAATCGAGTGTAACGATACATACCAAGCCGACCTCAGCAATATTCAGATACTAAAATCCGCTGTCTGGAAAATTTCAGAAACCGGAGCGACATAAGACAGCCCATAAACCAGCTCCATGTATCCCATCCCAGCTAAAGACTCGAGTCGTGGATGGGAAGATCTGCACCTCATTCGCGCATGACCTTTTGTTGGGTCATGTCGAATCCCGAGCCCGGATCGCACCGATAAGGTTGGCCCCCCCAACCGGGAGCGATCTGGGCTCGCGGCTCTGATACAGGCCTTCCACCAGCGAGTCGCATCTTCGGCGGCAAACTGAACCTGCTCCATTTCATCTCCCACCTTCGGCGGCGCCCTGCCGCAGGCTGAAGACAGCGACATTTCTTTACATGGTCTTGCAACGGGCGAGAGCGCTGCATTATTGCGAACCACTTTCAGCGCGGGCGCGGCGATTGATCCTAGGCTCCGCCTATGCCTTGCAGCCGCGCCGCATCCACCTCATGCCCAGGATCATCGCCGAGACGGTCAAGCATGCCGTTTGTCAGGCTTCCATGGGCGATCTTCTGACCCGAGAGATTCCGGGCGGTTACGAAGGTCTCATCGGCATCTCCAATGATCTCAGTGTTGAGGCGCTCCTGAAAGCCTATTCGCGGGGTCTCTTCCCGGTGTGCCACATGGGACCGATGAACTGGTGGTGCCCTTTGGAGCGCGCTGTCCTGTTCTTCGACGAAGCCCGCATCGAGAAAAGTACGATCAAGCAGATCAGGAAAGGCACCTTTGCCGTCACCTTCGACCGTGACTTTGCGGCTGTGATGCAGGGCTGCGCGCAGCCGCGCAACGGAAAAACGCCGCTGACATGGCTGACACCCGGCATCATGAAAGCGTTTTGGGCCTTGCATCAGGCCGGGTATGCTCACTCCGTTGAGGTCTGGGACCGCGACGCAAAGCTCGTCGGCGGCATGTTCGGGATTGCCATCGGAAACATCTTCTTTGGCGAGTCGCAGTTTTCCACGGTCCGGGACGCTTCAAAGGTGGCGTCCGCCACCCTGAATTGCCATCTGGCCCATTGGGGCTTTGCCTTGCGGGATGCCAAATGGATGACGGGCCATCTCGGCAGCCTGGGCTTCCGGCTCATCCCGCGTGATGAATTCCTCAATGTGCTGAATGCGAACGTTGCGCAGGCCGGACGTGTTGGCCGGTGGGACGTTGACGAGACGCTCGACACTGCGAAATGGGCCTCAATGCTGTCCGCGAGAAAGTGACAGCACCGGGTTGCCTCGCCCGCGGCCTTCTACCACCCATATCTCAGGCTTCCGATCACCGTCCGGCCCGGATCGAGATAGCAGTAGCCCGCCGTACAGGTCGTATCGCGCCGGTCGAAGACGTTGGTGGCGTTCACCTGCAGACTCAGACCCTTGTACTTTGGATCGATGGCATCAAAGTCGTAGCGCAGGGCGGCATCAAAGAAGGCGCGGGCGCCGTTCTTCAGCGAATTCGTATCATTTCCGTAGCTGGTGCCCATCAGCCGCGTGCCGGCCCCGACACTGAAGCCATAGAAGACGCTCGTCGGCGGCAGCTTGTAGTTCGCCCACAGCGCGGCCGAATGGAACGGCACGCTGGACACGAACTTGCCAATGGTCGCCTCAGGACCTTCAAGGATCTTGAGATCGGTATAGCTGTAGGATCCGGTGAAGGAGAGGCCATTGTCCAGGCTGGCCACGGCCTCGAATTCGAAACCCTGGGACCGGAGCTTGCCACGCTGGACCTGAGTATTAACGCCATCGACCACTTCATAGAACAGGCCGTTCTTCTGGTCGATGTTGAACACCGCTGCCGTCAGCATGATGTTATTTGGCGTGAGATACTTGATTCCGATTTCCTGCTGTTCGCTCGTCGTTGCCTTGAACGGCGTATTCGTGACCTTGCTGACGCCGATATTGGGAGAGAAGGCCGTCGAGTAGCTCACATAAGGCACAGGTCCAAACGGCGTCTGGTAGGACAAGCCGACACGGCCCGAGAACTCCCGCTCATCCTGCGATTCGGATGAGCCCAGATTGCTGGTCAGGTCCGTTGTTGTGGTTTTGGTCGAGACCCAATCGGAGCGTCCTCCGATCGTCAGCATCCAGGCGCCGAGCCGGATCTGGTCCTGGGCATAGAGGCCGGTCTGCAATTGCCGCTGATCGTTTCGGGAGGTGAGAGCCGGTGTCGCGATATATCCGCCATAGTTGGGATTGAGCGTGTTGAGCGGGGCAGCGTCGCCAGAGCCCGAATCCGCACGATAGTTTGACCAGGTGACATCGACCCCGGTCAGGATCGTATGGTCAAATGGACCTGTCGAAATCCGGGTTTGCAACTGGTTGTCGATGACGAAGGCGTCGAGCTTTTGAACGTCATGCCCAGCTCCCCGATCGACCAGTGTCGGGTTCTCTTTGTAGGCCGCGCCCTGGTAGGTATAGACATATTTGGCGTCGATATCCTGCGTCGAATAACGCGCATTCTGCCGGAATGTGAATGTCTCGTTCAAGCGGCGCTCGAACTCCCAGCCGATGCGCGCCTGATTGTGCGTCAGGTCGCCGAAGGCCGGATCGCCGGCTTCAAACTGGCTCACATGGCCGGTGCGATCGTTGTAATACGCCGGGTTGCCGCCGCTTCTCGAGCTGGACACTTCGCTCAATATTGTCAGCTTGGTGTCGGCATCGGGTTTCCAGGTCAGGGCCGGCGCGATGTAGAAGCGGTCGTCCGCCACGGATTTGAATTCGGTCTCGCCCAGCCGTCCAAGGCCCGTCAGGCGATAGTAGAACGAGTCGATGCCTTCGGCCGGGCCGGACAGATCGAACTGGGCTTGCCGCCGATTGTGAGTGCCAAGCTGAAGCTGGATTTCGCGGAACGGATCCATCGTCGGCCGTTTCGTGATGACGTTGTAGAGGCCTCCAGCGCCGGTCGCGCCATAGAGGGTTGAGGAGGGCCCGCGCAGAATCGAAATACCCTCGATACCGTAAGGCTCGGTCAGGAAGAGCCCATAGCCCGCTGCGGGCTGGCGAAGGTTGTCGCGAAACACGCCCGTATTGGTGACGTTGAAGCCACGAACAAAAAACGAATCGAACCGCGGATCGGTGCCATAGGCATTCACCCGGACACCCGGCGTGAAGGAAATGGCGTCGAGCAGGGACTGGGGATTGCGGTCCTCGATCTGCTTCTCGGTCACGGAAGAAATGGATTGCGGCGTCTCGACGAAGGGCGTGTCGATCTTCATGCCGGTTGCGCTGCTCTTCCCGACATAGCCGTCTGCGGCTATGACACCGCCACTGCCATTGACGTTGATTTCGTCAAGCTGAATGCCGCCGCGACTGCTGTCGTCGACCTGCTGTTCCTTTGGCCGGATCGTGACTGTGTTCGCGTTGGTGAATTGATAGGTCAACCCTGAGCCAGCCAGCAGCGCGGCAAGCGCACGCCCGGGTGGCAACGTGGCCGATACGCCGCCGGTCCTGATATCCTGCGCAATCTCCGGCAGATATGTGACCTGGAGCCCGGACTGCTGGCCGAACGCTGCGAGCGCCTGGGACAGCGGCCCCGCCGGAATGGCAAAGCTCCGCGGCGCTGTGGCGGCGCGTTCCTGGGCATAGGTCGGGCGCAGCGCCGTGGAAACGGCAAGCAACACAATCATACTGGAGGTAATCCAAAACAGACGCCGCCGTCTCGACGCCGCTGACGACCCATCGCGCCAAGCCATTCCCGTACCTTTTCGCAACACGTGTTCCCGACGCGAACGGTTCGTTCGCGTCCCTAAACTTGACGACGAAGGTGCGGCGGATTTTTCCTGCGACGATCTTAGAAACGCGTCACGATTGTGAGGTAAGGCGACAAGGTGCGGACACGTCCGCCGAAAGGCGTCACCACGGCGACGAGCGCGTTCAGCGGTTCAGTGACATCATAGACGCCGCTGACGCGCTCGTTTCCGAATGTTGGATCCGCGATGATGATCTGTCCCCCCTGCCACCGCGCTATCAGCGCAACCAGCGAAGAGACGGTCTCGCGATCGGCAAAGATGAGACGGCTTCGCCAGGCGGCGATCTGGGAAACGTCCTTTCTGCCGGTCTCAACTGCAGCGGTCCGCTCATTGAAGCTCAGCCATTCGCTGGCGCCGAGCCGCTCCTCCTGGCGACGGGAGCCGTTGAGCAGGCTGACACCCACCAGCCCGTGATCGACCGAGACAGCCAGACGCCCTGCCTCATTGCTGACCTCGAACGCCGTTCCAAGCGCCGTCGCAGTCAGCTGATCCGAGACCACGGCGAAAGCCCGGGCCGCGTCGGGAACGACCTCGAAGAAACCCGCACCCGACAGAAGCTCCACAGTGCGGCTCGTGCTGCTGAACGCCAGACGGATGGCGCTGTCAGGCCCCAGGGTGGCCGTACTGCCGTCAGGCAAGGTCACGGCCCTGATCTCGCCGGTGCCGGTTTCATGATCAGCCCGGGCGCGCTGCAGGAATGACGGCCCCGCCACTATGGCGAGACCGGCCGCCGCGGCCGTCCCCCCCATCAGGATCGCTCGCCGGGAGACCGGAACAGCATGCAGGCGCGAACGGCTTTGCCGCGCCACCAGCACCTGTCCGCTGAGATTGTGGAGTTCGCACAGTTCCGACCACGCCGCTTCATGGCTGGGACTCCGGCGGAGCCAGCCTTGAATCATCCTGTGCGTGATCGGATTTTCAGGGTCGTTCTGCAGCCGGATGATCAGATCCAACGCTTCGTTCCAGATCCTGTCATCCTCTTGCGGGGGAGATCCCATCTTGCTCCCGGCCATTCATGCGTCGCGCCAGCGCGACGTGTCCCCTCAATACTTAGAACGAACGAAGGGTGGGAATTTCCCGGGGCAGTCAAGGGATATCGTCGCGCAGGTGTTCGCGGAGATGGGTATAGGCGCTCTTGATCAAGGCGCCGGTCCACGATGTCGACAGTCCCAATTCGGCGGCGACATCAGCGATGGTGCGGTCCCCCAGCCGATAGAGCTCGAACGCCCGGCGTGTCGAGTCCGGCAGGGAATCAAGCGCGGCAGCAACCGCGGCCAGTCTCTGCCGGTCGGCTATCACCCTTTCCTGGGACGGCAGTCCATCAGCAACATCCTCGAGCTCGTCGACGGAGATGCCGGCGAATGGCGCGTGACATTCGCGGCGCGCCAGGTCGATGGACAGATTGCGGACCACTCTCTGCAAGTAGCCGCCGGGATTGTCGGGAGCAAATGCCGTCTGGCCCTGCGATCCGGCTCTCATCGCGAGGACGCGCAGAAAGGCCTCTTGCACGATGTCCGCGGCTGCATCGGCAGAGACGCCGCGCCGCCGCAGATAACGGGTCATGTCACGCTGGTAGCGGTGAAACAGTGTCGACACATCCCACATCAGAACGTTGAGGCTCCAAACGATGATGACTCCCGCTCGTGCTTCTGAGGAGAGCCAACGACAACAAGATCACGCATGGCAAAGGCCAACACGACCAAGGGCAACAAGGAGTCGGGCAACGCCCCGCGACCCACCTCACAAACTAGCCTTTCCTGATTTCACCCACAAACAGAATGATTTGGAAGCGATCTAACTTGTGGGCTTCGCGTCATGGACAATTCCCCTGGCCCGCGTGTGTCCGCATGCCGACGTCAGCACGGTCCAGCGAACCATGGATCAGTTCTCGTCCCGATTGTTCGATCCGTCATGATCATCACAATCTCGGACTCTCGCAGCACGACTGTCGCGGCGATGGCCGTTCAGGCGTTCCCGGCATCGATCGGCGACGGAAGCCATTCTCGACATGTGGAGAGCCGGGCTCCTTCCGTCGTCACCCTGGTCACGGCTGATCAGTGGACTGAACCGCGGCGGTAAATGACTATATTCCTGATATCATTTTTTCCATTTGGAAAATTATACAGCTGATTTGAAAATTTTTTGCTGAATCCTCATAGGCGGGGTGATAGAGAGGAGCGATGGCCCATCCTTCCACGACAGCAGCGCGCGACGAGCTGGCAGAAGCCCGGCCGACAGGAATGCTCGGGCTGCGGCTCGCCGCCATTCGCCGCCTCCGGGGACTGACATTGAAGGAAACCAGCCTGCGCACGGGCATTCCGGTTTCGACGCTGTCCAAGGTGCAGAACAATCAGGCAACGTTGAATTACGAGGCCCTGGTCAAGCTGTCCGTTGGACTGGACGTCGATATCGGCGAATTCTTCCGCGCCGATCCGCAAGAACTCCGCGCCACGCGCAGGGCCATCAACCGCAGCGGCAGCGGACGGCATGGCCAGAGCGAACGCTATGCCTACGACATCTTCGCGACGGAGCTGTCGAAGAAGCGGCTCGTGCCCGGCCTGCTCACCATCACCGCGACGACTCTCGACGGGATTGGCGGGCTGAGCCGCCATGAGGGCGAAGAGTTCATCTTCGTCGTGTCCGGAATTCTGGATCTGCGCACGGAGTTCTATGAACCCGCGCTGCTGCATCCGGGCGACACAGCCTATATCGACAGCACCATGGGCCACGCCTATCTCACCGCCAATACGTCCGGCGGCGCTACGCAGATCCTCGCTGTCTGCACGCATGCCGACTACCCGTGACTACACAGCAATGCGCAACGGAAACCTCCAATGCCCATGACGACATCCACCGCACAGCCGGCCGGCGCTGCGTTGTTCTCCCGCATCGTGCAGATGCCGCACGATCCGATTCTGATCTCGATGGAGCAGTTTGCTGCGGACCCGCGCCGCTTCAAGGTCAATCTCGGCGTCGGCATGTATTACGACGAAAGCGGGCGGATCCCTCTTCTCCAGGCCGTTCGCGCAGCTGAAGAGATGCTTGCGGCCCGCCCTGTGCCCTGGGGCTATCTCCCGGTCGAAGGGCTGCCGGACTTTCGCCGTGCCGCGGCGGAGCTGCTGTTTGGCACAAGCTCTCCTGCGCTGCAGGAAGGACGCATTGCGACGGTGCAGAGCCTCGGCGGCACGGGGGCGCTCCGGGTCGGAGCCGACCTGCTGTTTCAGCTCCGGCCGGATGCTCAGTCGAAGCCCGTCGTTGCATTGAGCGATCCCACATGGGCCAATCACCCCGCCATCTTCGAGGCAGCGGGGTTTGAGATCGTCACCTATCCCTATGTCGACCCGGCGACCAGCGATCTCGATTTCAACGGAATGCTGGCAGCCATTGCTCAGCTCGCGCCCGGCACCGTTGTGCTTCTGCACGCCTGCTGCCACAACCCGTCCGGCGTCGATCTGAACGACGCGGAGTGGCGCCGCCTCACCGCCGTTCTCATCGAACGCCGGCTCGTCCCGTTCCTCGATATCGCCTATCAGGGATTCGGTTCCGGCATCGAGGCCGACTCCTATCCGGTGCGCCTGATGGCAGAGAGCGGCCTGCCGCTGTTTGTCGCCCTGTCCTTCTCCAAGTCATTCGCACTCTATGGCGAACGCATCGGCGCGCTGTGCGTCGTGACCGGCCGTCCCGATGACGCCATCCGGCTGACGGAGCAGACCAAGAGCATCGGCCGCGGAAGCTATTCAACCCCGCCCACCCACGGCGCAGCCGTGGTTGCAACGGTCCTCAACCGTCCCGACCTGCGGGCGCTCTGGATCAGCGAACTCGACGCCATGCGCACCAGGATCGGCGTCATGCGGCACAAGCTGGTCGATCTGCTGGCCGGCCACAACGGCCGCGACTTCTCCCATCTGGTCAAACAGCGCGGGCTGTTCTCCTTTTCCGGTTTGTCGCCCGCCCAGGTCGAAAAACTGAAGCTCGACCACGCGATCTACGCCGTCGAGAATGGCCGGCTGTGCATGGCGGCCCTCAATGACGGCAATGTCGAGCGGGTCGCCGAGGCCATCCGCCAGGTCGTTGATGTCGGGCAGCCCTTGCTCGACGCGCATCACGAGGCGAGGGAGTGATCGTGACATCGCCGTCTTCGCTGTTCTTTGCGACACCGCGCAGCCGTACCGAACTCGACGCTGACTATTCGCCGAGCCGGTTTATCGACAACCTCGGCAAAGTCATCGACGATTGGCGAAACCGCACAGCCACCTCACAGGCCGCGCATGCGGGACGGCTCTCTGCAGACCTTGCCTATGGCCCGCATCCGCGCGAACGGTTCGATCTCTATCGATCCGAGGCCCGTCACGCTCCGCTGCTGGTTTTCATCCATGGCGGCTTCTGGCGCGCCGTGTCGAAAGACGAGTCGGGCTTCATTGCCGACGCCTGGACCCAACAGGGCGTGCATGTCGCGGTGATGGATTACGCGCTCGCCCCGGAGGTGACGCTCTCGACCATTGTCGATCAGATCCGCCGCGGACTTGCCTGGCTGCAGGCGGAAGCGCCACGGCTCGGGTTCGACGCCTCCCGCATGGTCATCAGCGGTCATTCCGCCGGCGCCCAGCTTGCCGCGATGAGCCGCATCGCGACGCCGTCCGTCCCGGTGATATCCGTCGCCGGCCTCGTGCTCGTATCCGGCGTCTTCGAACTCGCCGCCCTCAGCGGCTGTTACGTCAATGACGCCCTGAACATGACCGAGACCGAGATCTCCACACTCAGCCCGGTCCGCCTGCGTCCCGCCACGCCGCGGCCGATCGTGATGGCCGTGGGCGAGAATGAGCCTGTCGCCTTTCATGAGCAGACAAGGCATTTCGCCTGGACCTGGCGGGATCACAGCCCCGTCCATGAACCCCTGCTGGTCCCGCGCCGCAATCACTTCGATATCCTCGATGATCTCGCCGATCCCCGTTCGGAGCTCGGCGGCAAGGTCAGCCAGCTTCTGTCAGGAGACCCTCTGCATGAGAAACGTGATTGAGACCGGGCTGCCGTCGCCGCGGCAGCCTTTCTCCTGGGCCACCCGCGCCAACGGCCTGATTTTCACGACCCACGGCCCGGTGCTGCCGGACGGCAGCATTCTGCAGGGCTCGATCGAGGATCAGGCGCGCCTGACACTCGAAAATCTGCGTCAGGCGTTGGCCAGCGCCGGCGCAACCCTTGACGATGTCGTACAGGTCCAGATCTTTCTCATCGATGGCGCAGACATGGCGCCAGTCGATCAGGTCTACCGCAGCTTTTTTGCGGCCCCCTTCCCGACCCGCGCCAGCCTGATCGTGGCGGGTCTCGTGGCGCCTGGCATGCGGATCGAACTCTCGGCCATCGCAGCTCCGAACACGGATCGCGCGCGATAACCCGCATCCGCCGGATGCGACGTCGCACCTGCCAGGCTTTCATCCTTTCGGGATGGCGTAGCTGCGCCGTGCTGGATCGGGAAGCGGAATGGCGTCGATCAATTGCCGCGTGAAAGGATGTTTCGGCGCGTTCCAGACCTCGGAGCTGGTTCCGATTTCGACGATCTCACCCAGCGACATCACCGCGATGCGACGGGCAAATGCCTCCACGAGAGCGAGGTCATGCGTGATCATCAGATAGGCGACGTTGAACTCGCGCTGAAGGTCGGCCAGCAAATTGATCACCTGGGCCTGAACCGACACGTCCAGTGCGGAGACGGGCTCGTCGCAGACGATCAGTTTGGGGCTGAGCGCAAGCGCGCGCGCAATGCCGATCCGCTGCCGCTGGCCACCTGAAAATTCGTGCGGATACCGCCGCTTCCAGTCCGGACGCAGTCCGACGCGGTGCATCAGCCATTCCACGCGTTCGGTGCGCTCCGACGCCGTACCGATCCTTTGCACATCGAGCGGCTCGCGGATCAATGCTTCCGCCGTGCGCCGCGGATTGAGCGAGGAGAAGGGATCCTGGAAAATGAACTGCACATCACGCGCAAGCGAGGCGCGCGCGGTGCGGGACAAACCGACAAGCTCGGTGGTGTCGAGGCGGATTGACCCGGAGACCGGCTGCACCAGACCGACGATACTTTTTGCGAGAGTCGTCTTGCCGCACCCGGACTCTCCGACGAGACCGACGGTTTCTCCCGGAAACACATCAAGGCTGACGCCACGCACCGCGCGCACCACCCCGCGCGCGGTCTTGAAGCTGCAAACCAGATCACGAATGCTCAGCAGAGGCGACATCAGGCAGCCATTCTCAGGATCAGGCCAGCACACAGGCGATTTCGCGCCCCGGCCCCAGCGACCGAAGACGCGGCTCTCCCGCCGAGCATCGTTCCGTGGCCAGATCACAGCGCGGAGCGAAAGCGCATCCCGGCGGCAAATCGTAAATCGAGGGCACGAGGCCCGGAATCTCCTGCAGCACCTTGTCGGGAAACCGCCGCCCCGGCCGCGGAGTCGCAGCGAGCAGCCCGCGTGTATAGGGGTGGCGCGGCTGATCAAACAAATCACCGACCGCCGCCTCCTCGACCTTGCGGCCGGCATACATCACCATCACGCGGTCGGCCACCTGGGCCACCAGGCCAAGGTTGTGGGTGATCAGCATGATGGCCATGCCGAGGTCGCGCTGCAGGGAGGTCAGCAGCGTCATGATCTGGGCCTGAATGGTCACGTCCAGTGCGGTTGTCGGCTCGTCGGCGATGATGAGATCAGGGCGGCAGGCAATCGCGATCGCAATCACCACGCGCTGGCGCTGCCCGCCGGACAGGCGATGCGGATACTCGTCCACCATGCGGTGCGGATCCGGCAATCGCACCTGTTCAAGCAGCTCGATGGCGCGCTGCCGGGCCGCTGCCTTGCTCACCGGCTCATGAGCGCGGATGATCTCGATGATCTGATGCCCGATCGTCATGCTCGGATTGAGGCTGGTCATCGGTTCCTGAAAAACCATCGCGATCCGCCGTCCGCGAATGTCGCGCATCGCCCTAGCATCCAGAGCGGTCAGCTCGGTCCCATCGAACCGGAGTGAACCGCCGGTGACACTGAGCGCCGGCGGCAGCAAATTCATGATGGCGAGCGACGTCACCGATTTGCCGCAGCCTGATTCTCCGACCACCGCGAGCCGCTCGCCACGCCTGATCTC